>OIWM01000147.1_pt1 | contig 86426 bp, 78 predicted proteins | sample 1587451 | NCBI WGS metagenome assembly OIWM01 (sample SAMEA3888907, study PRJEB22519) | human gut metagenome | biome: human gut; feature: human-associated habitat; material: faeces | place: Denmark | collected 2011 | reverse complement strand
ATCACGGCGTTCGCATCCACGACAACGCGCTTGTCGCCGCCGCGACGCTCTCCGACCGCTATATCACCGACCGTTTCCTGCCCGACAAGGCCATCGACCTCGTCGATGAGGCCTGCGCGATGATCCGCACGGAGATCGACTCGATGCCCGCAGAACTCGACGATCTGCGCCGCAAGATCATGCAGCAGGAGATCGAAGAGATGGCCCTCAAGAAAGAGGACGACCAGCTCTCCCGCGACCGTCTCGAGGAGCTCAAGAAAGAGCTTGCCGATGAAAAGGAACAGTTCAACGCCATGAAGTCCCGCTGGGAGGCGGAAAAGAGCGGCGTGGACAGCGTGAAGCAGCTCAAGAGCCAGATCGAGCAGATGCACGGCGAGATCGAACGCGCGCAGGCGAACCTTGAGTACGAAAAGGCCGCAAAGCTCAAGTACTCCGATCTCCCCGCCCTCGAAAAGCAGCTCAAGGACGCCGAGGCCGCAGCCGAAAAGCACACGGGCGACAACTCCATGGTGCACGACACCGTGACCGAAAACGAGATCGCCGATATCGTCGGCAAGTGGACGGGCATCCCCGTCAGCCGTCTGATGGAGGGTGAGCGCGAAAAGTTGCTGCGCCTCGACGAGATCATTCACAAGCGTGTCGTCGGTCAGGACGAGGCCGTGCGTCTCGTGACCGAGGCCATCCAGCGCTCGCGTGCAGGCATCGCAGACCCAAACCGCCCGATCGGCAGCTTCCTCTTCCTCGGTCCCACGGGCGTCGGCAAGACGGAGCTTGCAAAGTCCCTCGCCGACTGCCTGTTCGATGATGAGCATAACCTCGTACGCATCGACATGACCGAGTACATGGAGAAATTCTCCGTCTCGCGTCTCATTGGTGCCCCTCCGGGATACGTCGGCTATGACGAGGGCGGTCAGCTCACCGAGGCCGTGCGCCGCAAGCCATACAGCGTCGTGCTGTTCGACGAGGTCGAAAAGGCGCACCCGGATGTGTTCAACATCCTGCTGCAAATTCTCGACGACGGCCGCATCACCGATTCGCAGGGCCGCACGGTGGACTTTAAGAACACGATCATCATCCTGACCTCGAACCTCGGCTCTTCCGAGCTGCTCGACGGCATCCAGCCGGACGGCAGCATCTCCGAGAGTGCCCGCACCGCCGTCATGGGCGAGCTGCGCCGCGCGTTCCGTCCGGAGTTTTTGAACCGTCTTGACGAGATCATCATGTTCAAGCCCCTGACGAAGGAGAACCTCAGCGGCATCATCGACATCCTGATGGAGGGCCTCAAGAAGCGTCTTGCCGACAAGACGCTGAGGCTCGAAGTCACGGATGCGGCCAAGAGCCTCATCATCGAGCGCGGCTTCGACCCGATTTACGGTGCGCGTCCGCTCAAGCGCTACCTTCAGAGCGCGGCGGAGACGCTGATCGCCAAGGAGATTTTGCGCGGCGACCTCGCCGCGGGCAGCACGCTCGTGCTCGACGCCGAAAACGGCGAGCTGAGCTGCCGCAAGAAGTAAATACGCGTGAAAAGCCGCCCATTCGGGCGGCTTTTTCCGTTTCGCTACCGATAGTAGCGGAATACTTGGTGGACTTTTGCGCCAAAAACTGCTACGATAGCGCCATCAAGGCAAAGGAGGCACGATCATGGACAACGAACTCGGCGCGCGCATCCGCACGCTTCGAAAGGAGCGCGGGCTGTCGCAGGAGGCGCTGGCGCAGGCACTCGAAGTCTCGCGGCAAGCCGTGACAAAGTGGGAAGACGGCTCGTCGCTGCCGAGCACGGCGAACCTCTTCGCACTCTCGGGCTTTTTCGGCGTTCCGCTCGCAGAGCTGACCGGCACGCCGGAGGGTGCCGCTTCCCCGTCGAGCGCGTCAGCCATGTCAGAAAAGGCACATGTCAAGCGCGCAAAGGCCCTGCGCATCAGTGCATGGGTTCTGCTGGCTATCAGCGTACCAACACTCATTTGGTGCGCGGTGCAGCATTTTACTGCTGAGCCATTCATTCCAGAGGAACCGGTTCCGCCCAATGCGATTATCGGTTACGCTGATACCACAACGTACATCTATACCGTCAGCAAATTGCCCACTTATCTGTTTTGGGGCGCGCTGCTGCTCTTTGCCGTGGGGATTGGTGTGCTGCTCGCGCCGAAAATCAAGAAGTGGAAAGGAAAAACACATGACAGGTAAATACAAGATTTTACTGCCGCTGCTGCTCATTTTTCTGCTCGTCGGCTGCGGCAAAACGAACGATGGCCTGACCATCGAGGGCCACGACTGGACATACGCAAACGCCATCGACAGCGAGGGGCAGCCGCTCGACCTCTCCGCCCTCACCTGCGCCGCACAGGACGGCTCGCTGACGCTCACGGATTCAGACGGCAGCACGCAAAGCGGCACATACACCCTCACCCAGCACGATGCGAACGACGTCCTCTATGATCTTACGCTGGACGGTGAGACCGGCACGGCGCTTGTCGGCGTCACGGAATACACTGACGCCGTGGGCGGGAAAAGCAGTGAGTATACGCTGATCTTATCGCTGCCGGAGCAGACGGTTTATTTCCATGCAGGCATGGAGAGGTGAGGCCGCGCAATGCGCGGCGAGGGATTCCCTGCAAGCAGGGAGCGAGTCAAAGGGGCCATTCTCTTTCGCAAAAGAGAATGGCCCCTTTGAAACCCCAAGAGAAAGGCTTTGATTGGCAATCTGGAGCTCGAACAACTTTCATGCCTCCGGAGTGAAAGTGCCTGCGTGGCGGCATTGCTAACGCTCGCCGCCATTGGTTTTACTATACGATTTGCCTCTGCTTCTATTATCCGCTGCCGCTCTGCCCATCTTGTAGAAGTTCGCAGTAATCACCGTCTACCGGAGTGCTAATCAATGCGGCGAGCGTAACAATGCCGCATTCAGCTGGCAGTCCGCCGCCGAGGTAACATCACTCGCGCCTCACGATAGTAAGGCGCGGTTGCAACATGCAACGAAACGCAGGGGTTCATGGCGAAGCCATGTACACCACAGTGCAATCCGCAGGCTGAGCAGTTCTTCAAGTGCCTGACTGCCAATGTGCGGGGTCAAGGGGCAGGGCCCCTTACGTTCTCTTGGGGGTTCAAGGGGGCCATTCTCTCACGTGAGAGAATGGCCCCCTTTGCCGCACCCTGCGCCGCGCAGGGAATCCCATTGCTGCCTTCAGGCAGCAAAAGCCTGTAAAGCGCTATTGCTTTAATAATCTATTGATCTCACGCTCTGCGAGCGCAGTGACACTCTCAAAATCCACGCAGGGATGGTATGCATTCTCCAGCGCATCGTGCGCTTTTTTGGCGTCCGACAGTGCGCCCACAGCCTCATCTAAAAGTGACGCCTCCACGCGGCGCGTGAAGCGCAGCTTCGCCTTCTGCGCGCGCGTGAGCTTCTCCTCCGCCATCGCGCCGAGACGCAGGCGGCGGTAGGGCTTCCCGCCGTACGGGTTGCGCGCGTTCGTTGTGATAAATGCCAGCCCTTTTTCCGGGATCAGCACATGCTGGAGCTCCTGCGGCCGGTCTGGATTCGGGCAGGCGATGATGTCGAAATGCTTCGCCTGTGCCGCCTGCACAACGGTCGCAAGCATTTCGTTTCCCAGCCCCGCACTGTCGATGATGGCATAGATGCGCGGGCAGAGGGCTTCGACGGTGTCGAACCGGCAAATCTCGCCCCGATGCGTCACACCGCCCAAAAACGCGCGGTCGACGCGCCCGCTGCCGCCCCCCTCACCGCGCAGCTCGCGTGCGAGAATGCCGTCGGTGCGGCGGCGGAGCTTCGAAAAATCCATCTGCGCGTGCATTGCCACGCGGCGCTCGCTCTCTACCTCGCCCATCGCGCGCAGGATGCGATACGCGCTGCGGTAGTGTGCGCGATATTCGTCGCTCAGCGCGACGATCTCCGCGCGGCGTGCCTTAGCCGCGTCCACATCGTAGAAGCGTGTCAGGTCGACATAGCGCTCGCTCGCGACCGCGTAGGTCGGCTCGAGCACATGTGGGCTGGTACCGTCCACGATAGCAGCGTTTCGGTCCAGAAAGATCGCGCCGTCGAGTGAATCGGGGTCGCCCGAGCAGTTGATGTACACGACGCGCTCGCCCGCGCGCTCCATCGCCGCGCCCACGCGGCGCATGAAGGTCGACTTGCCGCAGCCCGGGCCGCCTTTCAGAATCATCAGATCGTCGAGCCGACCGCCCAAAAGCTGGTCATAGAGCGAGAAAAAGCCCTCTTCGCTGTTTGCGCCGAGGAAAAAGTACACCGGTTTCATAAGATCCCTCCCAAAATTGGTGCTTTCTCCATAGCGTATGCGTGCGTGGCTGTCCCCGCTTCCCGCCCTTCCCAAATTTTGTTTGTAAGGCAGCAACGTTCCGTCATTCAGGAATGAAAAAAGCTCCGTTTGGGATTCCCAAACAGAGCCTTTTTATGTACTGTCTTACGCCGTGAAGATCTTGTCCTCCGCTCTGTGCGTGTAGTCGTGTTCGAGCATCGCGCGGTGCGAGAGGAACGCGGGATCGTCGAAATACTTCGCACCCATCGGGCAGTTGCGCACGCAGGAGTGGCATTTGATGCACACGCCCACGACCTCGGTGACATCATCGGGATTGATCGAGCCCATCGGGCAGAGTGAGGCGCACACACCACAGTGGATACACTTGTCGAGGTCGGTCTTGGGCTTTGCCTTCAGAAACACCTTCGGTTCGCCATCGAGGCCCAGCGGGCGGTAATACGGCGCGTCGGCGTCACCGTCGACCGTGACGGGCGCGGGATACTCGGTCATCCGCACGATGCGGCCCACGACCGCGGAGCCGAGCTTTGCAAGCTCCGCCATATCGTCGGAATCGGGTCTGCCGTTGGCAAGCGCGTCGGTAAAGGCGTGGCGGCAGGCAAAGGCGCCCGCGCCGATGGTGTGAAAGCCGTCCCCTTCGAGGCAGGCACAGAGCTCGGCAAGGGAATTATCAAAGCTGCGGTTGCCGAACGTCACGACCGGTACAGCCAGCGCGCCGTTTCCGTGAAAGCCGGACTTCACAAAGTCGAGCAGCTTATTTGGAAGCTTGCCCGCGTAGGTTGGCATACCGAATACGACAAGGTCGCCCGCGGCAAACTCATACGCTTCCTCGCGCGCAGTGGGCAACGTGAAATCGCGCACCTCGAGCGGCACGTCGAAGCTGACGGCAAGGGCATTTGCAAGCGTGGTGGTCACCTTTCTGGTGTTGCCGGTGGCGCTGAAATAGACTGCGTAAACCTGAGAAATGTTCATGGGAATCGGCCTTCTTTCTTTATTGTTCGGGGCGCTGCCCGGCCTTACAGGGAAAAATCCTCGGAGGTATACTGATCGCGCAGCGTGGTGGGTCTCGGCGGCACACGTTTGAGCGGATCATAGCAAAAGTGACGGCAGTGGTCAGCAGAGTCGACCACGCCGCGGCGGGAGCAGATGACCTGCCCTTCGTTGATGACAGATCCGCTCTTGCAGTAGGCGCAGTGCTTTTCAATGTCCTTGCGGAACAGATGGAACATGGTCTCCCCTCCCCTTTCCTGGTCACATGCTGCGCACAACGAGCTTGCCGTCCTCCATCGACGCACGGATCTGCGTAACGGGATGCTCGTAGGAATCAATGATCTGCGCGGCCATGGTGTCTTCCAGATCTTTCTGGATCGTGCGGCGCAGGTTGCGCGCACCGTAGGTCGCGGAATAGGACTTTTTGACGAGATATTCCTCAACAGCCTCGTCCCACGTAAAGTGCAGGCCCTTGTCCTCAAGGCTCTTTTGCAACTCATCGAGCATGATGTGGGCGATGCCGGCGAAGTTCTTCTCGTCAAGGCGGTTGAAGCAGATGACCTCGTCCACACGGTTCAGGAATTCGGGGCGCAGGAACTCGCCGAGCGCCTTCATAGCGCGGTCGCGGTTCTGCTCGTTCACCGTGTGGCCGAAGCCGACGGTACCCTCCTTGCGCTCGCTGCCCGCGTTGGATGTCATCACGATGACGGTGTTTTCAAAATTGACCTTGCGGCCGTGGGAGTCGGTGATCTCGCCGTCGTCGAGAATTTGCAGCAGGACATTCATCACGTCAGGGTGCGCCTTTTCGATCTCGTCGAAGAGGATGACGGCGTAGGGCTTGCGGCGGATCTTTTCGGTCAGCTGGCCGGCTTCATCATAGCCGACATAGCCCGGGGGCGAGCCGACGATGCGGGAGACCGAGTGCTTTTCCATAAACTCGGACATGTCGAGGCGGATGAGCGCGTCGGGCGAGTTGAAGAGGTCCTGCGCCAGCTGCTTGACAAGCTCGGTCTTGCCGACGCCCGTGGGGCCGACAAAGATGAAGCTCACCGGTTTGTGCTTGGGCGAAATGCCCACGCGGTTGCGGCGGATAGCCGCAGCGACAGCCTCGACAGCCTCGTCCTGACCGACGATGTGCTCTTTTAAGCGCTTGTCAAGCTCGCTCAGACGGCGGAACTCGTCTTCACGGATACGCGAGGCGGGAATCTTCGTCCAGAGCTCGATCACGCGGGCGAGGTTGTCCATCGTGAGCTGCGGGTCGCCCTGTGCGCAGAGCGCATCGAGCTCCTCCTGCGCCTTGATGGTAAGGCTCTTGAGCTCGGCCAGGCGCTCGAAGTCAGGTTCCTCCGCGCCCTGCAACAGCTCACGTTCTTTGTCGTAGTCCTCGATCTCGCGGCGCAGCTCCATGCGGCGGTTGATGTTCTTGTCGTGCAGGTTCAGATCCGAGCATGCCTCGTCGATGAGGTCGATGGCTTTGTCGGGCAGGAAGCGGTCGGTAATGTAGCGCTCGGACAGCAGCACCGCCTGGCGCAGAATGCCCTCGGGAATTTTGACGCCGTGGAACTGCTCGTAGTAGTGGGCGATACCCTTCAAAATTTTGAGCGTGTCCTCCATGTTCGGCTCGTTGACCGTGACCGGCTGGAAGCGGCGCTCGAGCGCGGTATCCTTTTCGATGTGCTTACGATACTCGGTGAACGTCGTCGCGCCGATGACCTGGATCTCGCCGCGGGAAAGCGCGGGCTTCAAGATGTTGGCGGCATTCATGCTGCCCTCGGCGTCGCCCGCACCGACGATATTGTGCACCTCGTCGATGACAAGGATGACGTTGCCCATCTTGCGGATCTCCTCGATGAGGCCCTTCATGCGGCTCTCGAACTGGCCGCGGAACTGCGTACCCGCGACGAGCGCGGTGAGGTCAAGAAGATAAACCTCCTTGCTTCTCAGCTTGAATGGCACGTCGCCCGCGACGATGCGCTGGGCGAGGCCCTCGGCAATGGCGGTCTTGCCGACGCCCGGCTCACCGATCAGGCAGGGGTTATTCTTCTGGCGGCGGTTCAAGATTTGGATGACGCGTTCGATCTCCTCCTCGCGGCCGACGACTGTGTCGAGCTTGCCGTCGCGTGCGCGCTGGGAGAGGTTGATGCAGTAGGAGTCGAGGAATTTGTGCTTGCTCCCCTTTTCGACCTTCTTGTTGCTGCGCGGGCTCTGCGTCTGCTCGGCCTCGTTGCCATTTTGTGCGTCGTTCGCAGCGGGATTTCCGCCGAAAAAGCGGCTCAGGAACGGGAATGTGGCGGTCTTGCCGTCCTCGTCCTCGTTATCGGCGTCCGGATCGTCGGCGTCGGTCAGACCTTCGAGGTTTTCCGCGCCGCCGAAGGCGCCCATCATCTCGTTGGAGATATTGTCAAGGTCCTCATCCGTGATGCCCATGCGGCGCATCATCTCGTCCACCTGCGGCAGTCCGAGATTTTTCGCGCACTTGAGGCAAAGTCCTTCGTTGACGTTCTGCCCGTTTTCCTGACGGGTAATGAACACAACGGCGATATTCTTTTTACATCTGGAACAAAGTTGCGGCTGCATAGTATTTCCTCCTTGGGGTAAAGATCAGGGTAACAGCGCGGCGACAAGCCCGCGCGGAGTATGGCTCATAAAAAACGATAACAGATACGTGCCCTCGTAGTCGGCAAAGGCCTTGACGCCGAGCTTCGGTGCGACATCGCAGACGAGAAACAGCAAAAGTGCGCCCTCGATCAGGCCCAGCACGCCGCCGCCGATGGTGTTGAGCGCGTTCAGCACTGGCAAGTCTAACACCTTGTCAATGCCGCCTGTCACTAAGCGGAGCAGCAGAGTGAGCACCAAAAAGCACAGCACGAACACGAGCGTCCTCACCACGCTGCCGAGCAGCGTCCTTACGGCGGCAAGCGCTGCGTCGCGCGCGGCATTTCGAAGCGACTGACGCACCGCGCCGTCGAAATCGAAGCGCAGCAGCTTTTTGAGAAGGCCTGTCACCGCGAGCGGCGAATCGTCCTGCCGAACGTTTTCCGCGTCCTGCGCGGCGTCGCCGTTTGGCGTTTCACCCGAGGCGTCGCTCTCCGCCGGGGTCTCCCCCTCGATTTGCGGGACATCCCCCTGCGGTGTCTGCGATTCGGTATCAAACCACTCCTCCACGCTCTTTTCAAGGCGCGGCATCAGCATGTCGGTCACGGGCTCGGTCAAAGCGTCGGTCAGGAGTGACGCACCGATCAGCGCGAGCACGATCGCCGCCAGCGCCATAAAGCTGCGGAACAGCCCCCGCTTGGCGCCGAACACGACGCCTAAAATGAGCACGAGCGCGAAGACTGCATCGATCATAAGACCATTATTCACGTTTCCGCGCTCCTTTCAAGTCATAAATTGTAACATTTTTAGCGTTTTACAGAAATTACGGAATATAAAGCCAGGCGGACGACGAGCCGATCAGCACCGCCGTACCATCCTCGCGCATGATGACAGAGCGCGCGTACTCCGTGCCGTCCAGCCGCGCGTATTCCTGCAGCTGCGGTGTGTAGAGCACCAGACTGTCGCTGTACAGCACGGCGATATACTTCCCCGCCGCGGACATCGACAGGACCTCCTGGCTGCTGTCAAGGCTTGCCATCTCTGTACCGTCGGACGAGACAGTCACGAGCTTCAAGGTGCTGCCCGAGCGGTAGCGGCTCAGCAGCAGCGCCGCGTAGTTGTCGCCGCCCATGCTCGAACCGCGCAGATACGGGTATTCGTAGCGATAGCTGCCGGAAAGCGTACCATCCGATGAAAAGAGCGTCAAGCTCTCGTCCGTCAGGCACGAGAGCGTACCGGCCACGCTGTCGAGCGATAGCAGGAGCGAGCCCGTGAGTGTGTTGACCGAGTCCGCCTTATCGCTGCCGAGGGAATAGATGCTCACCGTGTCGGCGAATATGCCGTCCGACTCGCCGAGCGTCACCGCCGCCATGCGCTTGCAGTCGCGCATGACGACCGCGTCGATAACATAGTGCTCCGAGGAGTTGAAGGCAAACGTCTTCTCGCCCGAAGCGTCGTACACCGTAACAGCGGACTTGTAGCCGCTCTTTTCGGCGTTGAGCGCCAGATAGTCCGAGGAATTGACGCTGACCGACAGGATATTGCCGCTGCACTCGCCGCTCATATCGCGCACAAGGCCGCTTGCAGAGTAAATAAGAAGCGTCTGCCCGCCGATATCATAGACCGCGGCGGTCTGGCCGCCGACAGCGATGGCGGGATTCGTGAGCTTCACACTCATGCTGTCCACCACGCTTCCGCTGCTGCTGTAGATCGACACGCCCGTCGTCGAAGCGACGATCAGATGGTCGCCGAGTAGCGCAAAGGTGTTGCTGCGGTCGTTGCTGAACGAGTACATCTCCACCTTGCCCTGCTCATCCTGCGTGACCTTATTGTAGGAGAAAAGGCGGCGCACACTGTCAAGGCTGCTCAGGTCCTTCCACGCCGCGGCGACGACCACGGCCAGCACGACCACAAGCGCCAGAATCACCATCAGCGCCCGCTTGAGCCCGCCGCCGGAGCGGCGCGGGGCCGCCTGCGAGCGCCTCAGCTCCTCGCGTGTTCCCTTTTCCTCTTTGAGATCATTCATTGAGCCGTTCATCCTCATACCAAAGTCTCGTCATGTGCAGTCCGCCCGGCGGCACCGTGGGGCCGGCGAGCGAGCGGTCGCCGGAGGCCAGGATCTCGGGGATGTCCTCTGGCGTGAGCTTTCCCTCGGCGGCGTAGAGCACCGTGCCGGTGATCGCCCGTACCATGTTATACAGGAACCCGTCCGCGCAGACCTTGAGTTCCAAAAGATCACCCGAGCGCGACACGCGGCAGTAGTGCACGGTACGCACGGTGGTCTTCGTCTCCGTGCCGACAGAGCGGACGGCGCGGAAATCGTGCGTGCCCTCAAAGGCGCGCGCCGCGCGGTCCATCACCTCTTCGTCGAGGTGCTTGGGGTAAAAGTACGCCCGATTGACATAGAACGGGTTTTTGATGCGGGAATTATAGATGCGATAGGTGTATTCCTTTTTTTGACACGAGAGGATCGCGTTGAAATCATCCGCCACCTCAAGCGCTTCGCGCACGACGATATCCTCCGGCGTGTGCGTATTGATGGCAAACGGCAGGCGCTCGACCGGAATGCGCGACTCGGTATGGAAATTGGCGATGTAGCGCTCGGCGTGCACGCCCGCATCCGTGCGGCCGCAGCCGACGAGCTTGACGTTCCCGCCGCAGACCTTCGAGAGGCCCTTTTCCATCGTCTCGCAGACGCTTGAGACCGTCTTCTGCACCTGCCAGCCGTGATAGGCCGTGCCGTTATACATGAGCTTGAGGGCGATGTTTCGCATAAAAGCGTCCTTTCTTCTTATCGCAGCGCAATGACCGCGGCCACGAGCACGGCATAATAGCCGAGCACCAAATAGTCGCGCGTCTGGTAGTGCAGCACATTGAGCTTCGTGCGGCCTTCGTCGCCGTGGTAGCAGCGGCATTCCATGGCCGTCGCCAGCTCGTCGGCGCGGCGGAACGCGCTGACAAACAGCGGCACGAGCAGCGGCACGAGCGCCTTGGCGCGCTGCATAAGGCTTCCAGTCTCAAAGTCGGCGCCGCGCGCCTTCTGCGCGGACATGATCTTATCCGTCTCCTCGATGAGCGTCGGGATGAAGCGAAGCGCGATCGACATCATCATCGCGAGCTCATGCACGGGGACCTTGATCTTCTTGAGGGGACCCAGCAAACTCTCCAAGCCGTCCGTCAGGCGGATGGGAGAGGTCGTATACGTGAGCAGGAACGTTCCCATGATCAAAAGCGTGATGCGCAGCATCATCGTGATGGCGGCGCGCACACCCTCGATCGTAATGCGGAAGATCCAGAAATGGCACAGCTCCGTGCCGGGCGTGTAAAAGAGGTTCAAAAGCGCCGTGAACGCGATGATGAACAGTACCGGCTTTAATCCCTTGAAAAGCGCCTTCGCGCCCACGCGCGAGATGCGCACGGCGACAATCAGCGTCAGAATGAGAAGGCCGTAGGCAATGTAGTTCTTCGCCGTGAAGAGCGCCACGACGTAAAACACCGTGACGAGGAGCTTTGTGCGCGGGTCGAGCTTATGAGCGAGCGTGTCGCCCGGGAAAAACTGGCCGAGCGTGATATCCTTCAGCATTTCTTGCCGCCCCCTCTCTTGAGCGCGACAAGCTCTTTGCTGAGCTCATCGACGGTGTAAACAGCGGGGTTGATGGCAATGCCTTTATCGCGCAGCGCCATCGCGACGCGCGTGACCTGCGGCACGTCGAGGCCCGCGCTCATCAGCTCGTCGCCGCGGGCAAAAACCTCGCGCGGCGTGCCGCTCATCAGCACATGACTGTCCGACAGGACGACGATGCGGTCGACGTTTTTCGCGATCTCTTCCATGCTGTGGCTCACGAGCACAACGGTCGTGCCGCGCGCGCGGTGGAATTCGCGGATGTTTGAAAGCAGCTCTTCCCTGCCCTGCGGGTCAAGGCCCGCGCTCGGCTCGTCGAGCACGAGCACCTCGGGCTCCATCGCAATAACGCCTGCGATGGCCACGCGGCGCTTCTGTCCGCCGGAGAGGGCAAACGGCGATTTTTCCAGCAGATCGTCGGTAAGCCCCGCAAAGTGCGCAGATTCGCGCACGCGGCGGTCGATCTCGTCTTTGGATAGGCCCATGTTCGTCGGGCCGAACGCGATATCGCGGTAAACGGTCTCTTCAAAGAGCTGGTATTCCGGATACTGGAACACGAGGCCCACGCGGAATCTTACGTCCCGAATTTTCTTCGGGTCCGACCAGATGTCCTCTCCACCGAGAAGTATCCGGCCGGAGGTCGGCTTGAGCAGGCCGTTCAGGTGCTGGATCAGCGTCGATTTGCCGCTGCCCGTGTGGCCGATGATGCCCAAAAATTCGCCGCGATAGATTGCGAGCGACATATCCTGTACCGCACTGCGGCAGAACGGCGTACCCTCCCCGTAGGTGTGCGTCAGGTTTTCTACACGAATGATCTCTTCCAAGGTTACAGTCCTCTTAGGTAAAATTTTTCGCAATGGCGTCTGCGCATTCCTCTACGGTGATGGCGTCCACGGGGACGTCCATGCCCGCCTCGCGCAGGGAAAAGAGCAGCGAGACCGTGTCCGGCACGGCAAGGCCGATGTCCTCGAGCTCTTTTTTGCGGGTGAAAACCTCGCGCGGCTTGCCGTCCATGACGACAAGGCCGTCGTTCATCACGATGACGCGGTCAGCGTGCTCGGCTTCGTTCATGTGGTGGGTGATGAGGACGACCGTGATGCCCTGCTCGCGGTTGAGCTTTTCGACGGCCGCGAGCACCTCGCGCCGGCCGATGGGGTCGAGCATGGCGGTCGCCTCGTCGAGCACGATGCACTCGGGCTTCATCGCCAGCACGCCCGCGATGGCGATGCGCTGCTTCTGTCCGCCGGAGAGCAGGTGCGGCGCGTGCTTGACGAACTGCGTCATGCCGACGGCCTCGAGCGCGTCGTCCACGCGCTTTCGGATCTCGTCGCTCGGCACACCCAAATTCTCCGGCGCGAATGCGATGTCCTCTTCGACAACGTTCGCCACGATCTGGTTGTCAGGGTTCTGGAACACCATGCCCACGCGCCTGCGAATTTCGAGCAGGAGCGATTCGTCCATCGTGTCCATGCCCTCGACATAGACCTTGCCGCCGCTTGGCAGCAGGACTGCGTTGAAGGTCTTGGCAAGCGTCGATTTTCCGCTGCCGTTGTGGCCGAGGATCACGACAAAGCTGCCGCGTTCGATGGTCACATCCACCCCGCGCAGCGCGCGGGTGTTCACCTGGTCTTCCGTGCCCGGATAGGTGAAGGCCAGGTCTTGGGTCTTGATCATTTCCATAAAAGTTGCGTTCCTTAATCGTTGTCCCGAAAGAGCTTTCGGGGATTCATCGCCGCAAAGCGGCGGATTCCTTTATTCCGAGAACCAGCGGCCCGTCGCGCCGCAGGGCAGCGCGAGCCCCGTCTCCGTCACGGGCAGGCCCAGCTCGTCCCACGTGACCTTACCGCCGTACTTTTCCGCAACGAGCAGGTGCAGCATGTAGCCGAGCACCGAGGGAGCGAGCCCCGTCGTATACGAGTTGATGATGACAAAAAGCGGCTTGTCCGATAAGACCTGCGCGCAGAGCTTCACGAACGGGAAAAGATTGTCCTCCAACTTCCAGACCTCTCCCCCGGGGCCGCGGCCGTAGCTCGGCGGGTCCATGATGATGGCGTCATACACCTTGCCGCGGCGGATCTCACGCTCGACAAATTTCGCGCAGTCGTCGATGATCCAGCGCACCGGCGCATCGGAAAGGCCGCTGACACGCGCGTTCTCGCGCGCCCAGTTGACCATGCCCTTTGCCGCATCCACGTGGCAGACCTGAGCGCCTGCCGCCGCGCACGCGACCGTCGCGCCGCCGGTGTAGGCGAAAAGGTTCAGCACGCGGATGGGCCGGCCCGCGTTTTTGATCTTCTCGCGCGCAAAATCCCAGTTGACGGCCTGCTCGGGGAACAGGCCCGTGTGCTTAAAATTCATGGGCTTGACCTGGAATTTGAGATCCTTGTAATTTACCGTCCAGCTCTCGGGTAGCTTCTCCTTGTCCCAATGTCCGCCGCCCGAGGACGAGCGGTAATAGCGGCCCTGCGCGTTGCGCCAGCCGCGGTTCGTGCGCGGCGTCTCCCAGATCGCCTGAGGGTCAGGCCGCACCAGAATTTGCTTTCCCCAGCGTTCGAGCTTTTCTCCGCCGCCGCAGTCCAGCAGCTCATAATCTTCCCAACCTTCCGCGATCCACATACATTTTCTCCTTTGCCGCATGTGCATACTTGTTCATAATAATCAATGTATTATACTACGCATTCGATTGAATAGTCAATGTATAAATCGTGAACGATCCTGCGCCATTCGCTTAATTTTCTTTTCCCGTGGACTTTGCCGCGCGCTTGTGGTATGCTGGCAGAAACGACACAAGGAAAGCTGGTCTTTTTTGATGGATAAACTGCTGCTGCACTCCTGCTGCGCCCCCTGCTCGGTCTACTGCGTGGACACGCTGCGCGCCGACGGGATCGAGCCCACGTCACTCTGGTTCAACCCGAACATTCACCCCTGGACGGAGTACGACGCGCGCCGCCGCACGCTGCTCGAATACGGGGAAAAAGAGCATGTAGAAGTGCATATTTTAGAGGATTACGGCCTGCGCGACTTTGTCCGCGCCGTGAGTGCGGATATCGACCACCGCTGCGCGCACTGCTACACCATCCGCCTCGGCACGGCGGCCAAATACGCCGCCGACCACGGCTACGACGCGTTCACATCGTCCCTGCTCATCTCTCCGTATCAGAACCACGAGCTCTTAAAGGCCGTGGGCGAGACGATGGGCAAGAAGTACGGCGTCGAATTCTACTACCGTGACTTCCGCCCCGGTTTTCGCGAGGGGCAGGCCAAGGCGCGCGAGATGGGCCTCTACATGCAGAAATACTGCGGCTGCATCTTCTCTGAAGAGGACCGCTATTCGACCAAGATCGAAAAGGCGAAAAAGCGCTACGCCGAAGAATAAGCAGCTTGCAAAAGGCAAGACCCGTTGGATGCTCCAACGGGTCTTTTTTCATTCTTTCGCGGCGATCAGCGCGTCGTGCACGAGCTGCAAGGCGTGCTCTGCGTCGTCGCGCAGGACGTAAAAGCTCATGAACCGCTCCCCCGCCGCAACGGCGAAGACGGTGATCTCCGCCCGTTCGAGCGCCGTGACGGCTATCTTCTCTTTCTCGATGCTCGGCAGCGCGCCGCCGACCGCCGTGATGGCCGCAAGGTGGCTCCGGTCACTCTTTTTCTGCGTCACGCCGACGATGCTTATATCTTCGTCCGTTTCACAAACGACGCTGCCATTGCCGCCTTCCCTGCACGACCGCACGGTGATGGGAACGCCGCCCGCCTGCGCAAGCGCGACGCTGCGGTCATGCAGCACCTGTGCACCCTTCTGCGCGAGCAGCAGCATGTCGTCATACGAGATCACTTCACGCCGCACGGCGTTTTGGCAGATGCGCGGGTCAGATGAAAAAATGCCGTCCACATCGGTATAAATGATGAGCTCGTCGGCCTTCAGCGCCGCGGCGAGCGCCACTGCGCTCGTGTCCGAGCCGCCGCGCCCGAGCGTCGTGATGTCGCCCCGCTCGTCGACGCCCTGAAAGCCCGCCGCGGCCACAACGCGGCCCTCGGCCAGCTCCTTCCGGATACGCGCGGTGTCGATCAGTTCGATCTCCGCGTTCCCATGTGTACCGTCCGTTTCGATGGGGATCTGCCATGCGCAGAGGGATACCGCCTCCACGCCGATGGACCGCAGCGTCATCGCGCCGAGCGCGGCGCTCATCTGCTCGCCCGCGGAGAGCAGCATGTCGAGCTCGCGCGGCGAAGGCCGCTCGCTGATCTCCTTTGCCTTTTGCAGCAGGCCGTCCGTCGTGTCGCCCTGCGCGGAGAGAACGACGACCACGTCGTCGCCTTCGTCCACCCGCGATTTGACGATGCGCGCCATGCGCAGAAGATGCGCATAGTCGCGCACGGAGCTGCCGCCAAATTTCTGTACGATCAGGCTCATAAGAACCACTTCCAACAAAAAATGGATTGACAGCGCTCATCTCAGCCGCTGCCAATCCATCGTATGAACTTGTACAAGCCCGCGTGACTCAGGCCGCGAGGATATCGAAGCGCACCACGCCATCGAGCGCAAGCGCCCGCGCCATCATCTCCTCGATCGACTCCTGCATCTCGGACGTCTCGGCCGAGATCGTCACCGCGGCACAGCCGTTGGTGGGAATGCTCTGGTTGATGGTCAGAATATTTGCGCCCGAACCGGCAAAAATAGAAAGGACGTCAGACAATACGCCGGGGTTGTTCTTGAGCATCGTGTAGAACGTGATGATGCGGCCGGTCTTCATGTCGTTGAAGGGGCGCACCGCATCGCGGTACTTATAAAATGCGCTGCGGCTGATGCCGACGGCGCGGGCGGCGTCACCCGCAGTGCGCACCTCGCCGGACTGGAGCATGCGCTTCGCCTCCGCCACCTTGATAAAAATTTCCGGAAGGGCCTCTGCCGAGACCAAATAAAATTTCGTTGCAGGCGCCATAATGTTTCTCCTTCGCGGTCATCTGTCTTTATATGGCAGGATTTTAGCATATCTTAACGCATATTGCAACACTTTTTTCGGTGGGAGGTCTGCAAAATTTGAATGAAGAACGGCTGAGACGCTTCCTCACTTTGTCGCTCGCGCTTTTCATGGGTGCATCTCTCTTTTATGTCTGCTTTCGCTATGTGCTGCCGTGGTGTTTGCCGTTTCTGCTCGCGCTGCTCGTCGCGGCGCTGCTGGAACCGGTCGTTTTGTATCTGCGGCGGAAATTTCACTTTCAACGTGGCTTTTCCGCGCTGATCCTGACGCTAACGCTGCTGTTTCTGCTCGGCGGGCTGCTGTCGCTCCTGTGGTCTACGCTGCTTTCTCAGACGAACGCGCTGCTCGCCGCCGCGCCCGCGTTTTTCGACGCGATCCCCGCCGCAGCGGACGATCTGCTCTCCCGATTGGAGCAGTTCAGCGCGTCGAGTCCCGAATGGCTCAGCGGCTATCTGCACGAGCAGCTTTTCAGGGCCGTCACGGACGCGGACAGCCTGCTGCGCTCGCTGTCTTCGCGCGCGGTGGCGTGGCTCGGCTCTGCCGCCGCGGCGCTGCCGGGCGGCGTGCTCGCCATCGCGACGGGCGTGCTTGCGATCTTCTTCACCTCCGCGTCGTACCCCGAGCTCTGCGCAGCACTCGAACACGCCGTGCCGGAAGAAGCGATGGCAAAGCTGCGGCTCTTTCGCGGCGGCGTAATGCGCTCGCTTGCGCGGTGGCTGCGCGCGCAGGCAACGCTGTCGCTCATCACGTTTTCAGAGCTTCTTATCGGCTTTCTCCTCATGCGCCAGAGCTATTCCCTGCTGCTCGCCTTTCTCATCACGCTGCTCGACGCGCTGCCGGTCTTCGGTACGGGCACGGCGCTCGTGCCGTGGGCGGTCTTCACGCTGCTGTTCGGCTTCCCGCCCAAGGCCATCGTGCTCCTCGCGCTCTACCTCTGCACGCTCATCACGCGCAACACGCTCGAGCCCAAGCTTCTCTCCGCGCAGGCGGGGCTGCCGCCGGTCGCGTCGCTTTTTGCGATGTACCTCGGCTACTGCACGTTCGGCGTGGCAGGGATGGTGCTCTTCCCCTTCCTCCTGCTGCTGTTCGCGCAGATTCGAAACGCAAAAGCGGAAGCTGCCGCATAAAAAAGAGAACGGTGAAAACCGTTCTCTTTTTTATTGCTTTTTACCGGCCTGTGCCGCCGTTATTGAGCAGCCAGTTGAGGAACTGGCCGTTGTCTCCGACATCGCCGGATGCGCTGTCTCCCGCTGTGCCGGTGTTGTCAGACGGCGTCTGTGTGCCGCTGTCGCCGCCAGTGGTGGCATCACCGTCCGGCGTCGTGCCGCTGCCGTCATCCGGTGCATCGGGGTCCGGCGTGGGCTCCAGCGGCGTTGTGTGCGTCGTGCACATGCCGCTGTACATCAGATCGCTGTATAGCTGCACTGTGCCGCTGTTCGTGCGCACCGGTTCGCCTGCAGGGATCGACGAAATGAGCCCTTCTTCGAGCTGTGCCTGATACGTTGCCTGAAGCGCGGCACTCAGCGGCGTCGTGAGAAGCTCGCGCTTGTAGCCCCAACCGCTGCTGACGTTCGGCTGGCTCAGATCGAGCACATAGGCCGTCGTAACATTCGGGCAGTAGTCGGAGGCGAGCATGCCGGAATCGGCGCAGACGGTTACGCTGATGTGTCCGTCGCAGCTCAGCGAGGGCGCATAGTCCTTTGCGACCTTGACAGTCTGCGAGGGACAGCCGGCCGAGGCCAGAAGTCCCGTCTGCGTGCAGACGGTCACGCTGACCATGTCGGCGCTGCTAACTTCAAAGTCCTTGTTCGGAAGGCCCGCGTGAACCTTGCTCATAAACGTCTTCCACAGCGTGGCCGCGGGGTTGCCGCTCGCCACGATGCGCGTCGGCGTGTCGTAGCCGACCCAGACCGCTGCCGTGTAATACGGCGTGTAACCGACAAAGTAACGGTCGTTGTTGCTGTTGGTCGAACCGGTCTTACCGGCGATGGTCATACCGGAGAAGTTCGCGCCCGTACCCGTACCGCTGCGCACGACGTTTTTCAGGAGCTCGTTCATCGCGTATGCAGTGCTCTCCTTCATCGCGGCGTGGGACTCGGTCTTATTTTCAAGGATGACGTTGCCGTTGTGGTCAAGCACCTCGGTATACGTTCTCGGCGTGGTGTAAACGCCGCCGCGGGCAAAGGACGCGTAGGCCGCGGCCATCTCGCGCGTCGTCACGCCCTTGGAAAGGCCGCCGAGCGCGAGCGCGCCCGCCGCGGTCATATCGTCGTTCGTCAGCGTCGTGAAGCTTAAGTTTTCGGTCATAAAGGCATACGACGCGGGCAGCGTCAGCTTGATGGCCGTGCGCACCGCCGTGGGGTTGGACGAATTGCGGATGGCATCTTGCAGCGTCATAATGCTGCGGTAGCCCGAGTAGGCGTTCACCGGCCAAATACTGCCGCCGAGCATTTCAACGGGATAGTCGTCGATGACGCTCGCGGGCGTGATGACGCCGGCATCCAGCGCGGGCGCGTAAACGCTCAAGGGCTTGATGGCAGAACCGCACTGACGCACAACGGTCGAATAGTCGAGCAGGAACCTGCCTTCGCGCTCGCCCACGCGGCCCGCAACGGCGACGATGTCGCCCGTCGTGTTGTCGATGATCGTCGCGCCGGACTGGAGCAGCTCGCCCTTGGACGAGGTGTAGTTCAGGTTATTGCGGTCGGCATAAACGCTCTCCACGATGGACTGCACTTTGGGATCGACCGTGCAGTAGATGGAGTAGCCGCCGGTGTAGAGCAGATCCTTTGCGACCGACTCATCATATCCGAGCTGTTCGTGCATATCGGCGACGATGTCGTTGAACATGCGCTCAACAAAGTAGGAGTCATACTCCGTGCTCGAGGCGGTATCCACCCTGCTTGCAACCCCCGCAGAGGGAACAAAACCCGGGTCCCAGGAGAAGACGAGCGGTTCGGCCTTTGCCTGCTCGTACTCTTCGTCGCTGATCTTGCCAAGCTCGTGCATCTTATAAAGAACGGTGAGCTGGCGCTCCTTGTTCTGCTCGCGGTACCAGTCGCCGCGCGACGGATCATATTTATAGGGGAACTGCGTGATGCCGACGATGGACGCCGCCTCCGCGATGCTCAGCTCACCAACGGTCTTGCCGAAGTAGCCCTCCGCCGCGGCCTCAATACCGCTGCAGCCGTTGCCGAAGTAGACGAGGTTCAGGTACGTCTCGAGAATTTCGTCTTTCGAGTAGTTCTTCTCGAGGCGCAGCGCACGGAAGATCTCTGTCACCTTGCGCTTTATAGTCACCTCGTTGTCGCCGGTCATGTTCTTCACGACCTGCTGGGTAATCGTCGAGCCGCCGCGGGTCGACGTGCCGGTGAGCTTGCCGAGAATGGCTTTCGCCGTGCTCTTCCAGTCCACGCCGTGGTGGCTTTCAAAGCGCTCGTCCTCAATGGAGATGAGCGCGTCCCGCACATGCTTGGGGATGTCGTCGATACTCACGAGCGTGCGGTTCTCTACGCCGTGGAGCTTCGTCAGCTCCACCCACTCCCCGCTCGCCTTGTCCTGATAGTAGACCGTTGAGCTCTGCTTGAGCGTGTAGGCCGAGATGTCCACATTCAGATCGAGCGACGTATGCACGTAGACCATGAAGATGGCGAAAAACATCAGGCAGGTGGTAAGGCCGATGGCGAGAATGGTGCCGATGACCGTTTTCGCCGTGCCGCCTTTTTTCTTCTTGTGCGCCTGATGCGTTTTCGCCTGCGTGTGCTGTCTTTGGGGCGTCTGGTTTTCTGCGCGGTTTTCTTCCATAAAGCGCCTCCTCCTTTGCGATAGAAATATGCGCAAGCGCGCATAGCCGATTTTCAATAGTGATACAGAATACAGTATAGCACGGCTGTCAAGTGGTACGTATCTTGTCTTGCATTTTGCCGCAAGGTGCGGTATAATGCGAACACAAACTTTCAGGAGGTGTTCCCCCATGAACGATGAGTTCGGCCCCAATTTCGTCACGCTGACTGATGACGAGGGCAACGATATAGAGCTGGAATACGTCGACGCGCTCGAGCATAATGGCACGACGTATATGGCCTTCTTCCCCGTGGTCGAAGAGGACAGCGAGGACGAGGAAAACGAAGAGGAATACGGTCTCGTGATCCTCAAAAGCCAGATGGAAAACGGCGAGGAGTTCCTTGTCACCATTGACGACGAAGAGGAAATCGACAAGGTCTACGACCTCTTCATGGAGCAGATCCTTTCCGACGAAGAGTAAAACTTCGATTGCGACGGATTTTTTCCGAAAACTGAGATAAACTGAACATGCCCTGCGGGGTGCGTGATAAGTTCTTTTTAAACCCACATTTCGTCATAAGGGACGCCGGTACGTTCCGGTGGTTTGCAGGCCTCCCGGCTGCCGTCTGCGGCTGGACGTTGGAAGCAATAAAGCCGGACAGAGGCGACCCACCTGTCCAGAATGGTGCAGGTTTTGACGGGGCTTACACGGCCGCTGCGGGGCATCTTTTTATCTTTCCACGGATTGCACAAAATTACGTTTTTATTTTCTACGTCAGTTTAGACGAAAAAAACGTGCATTTTGTTCGCGATTCCTGTAAAATATTTTTACAAACTAAATTACCGTTTGGTAGCTGCAACGTAGTGCTTCGCGCACGGGCTGTACGGTCTCCCCTTTCGTGGAGATGATAAGGTCTGTGTGAGGAGCGCTTTTTCTTTCCCCTTGCGGTGCCGCTTTCGCGGCGGGGAAAGGCAAAAGAAAAAGGAGGAGCAAACTTATGAAACTTGTCACCAACGGTCGTCTCATCACCCGCAACGCAGATGCGCAGGGCTATTATGAGCACGGCGCCGTCGCCTTCGAAGGCACGAAGATCGTCGAAGTAGGCGAGGAAGCGATGCTTCGCGCCAAGTATCCCGACGCCGAGATCATCGACGCCAAAGGCGGTGTCATCATGCCCGCGTTCATCAACGCGCACACGCACATCTACTCCGCCCTCGCCCGCGGCCTTTCCATCGTCGGCAACAACCCGACGAACTTCTACGAAGTGCTCGACGGCACATGGTGGGCCATCGACCGCCATCTGATGATGGACGGCACAAGGGCGTCCGCCACCGCGCTGTACATGGACTCCATCAAGCAGGGCGTGACGACGATTTTCGACCACCATGCCTCTTACGGCGAGATCCCCGGCACGCTCCACACGATTGCCGAGGAGAGCAAGCGCCTGGGCCTTCGCTCCTGCCTGTGCTATGAGGTCTCAGACCGCGACGGCGAAGAGAAGTGCTTACAGGCCATTCAGGAGAACGCCGATTTTATCACCGAATGCGAAAAGAATAAGGACCCGATGCTCGCGGCAATGTTCGGCGGCCACGCGCTGTTCACGATCTCCGATAAGACCTTCGACCGCATGGTCGCGGCCAACAACGGCCGCACGGGCTATCACATCCACGTGTCCGAGGGCATGAACGATGTGTACGACTCCCTCCAGAACTATGGCCGCCGCCCCGTCCAGCGCTTGCAGGATCACGGCATTCTCGGCCCCAAGACCATCCTCGGCCACTGCATCCACGTCAACACCGCCGAAATGGAGATCATCAAAGAGACCGGCACGATGGTCGTGAACAATCCGGAATCCAACATGGGCAACGCCATCGGCATCTGCCCCGTCCTCCAACTCTACAAGCGCGGCATTCTTCTCGGCATGGGCACCGACGCCTACACGAACGATATGCTCGAGTCCCTCAAGGTCGCCCTCTGCTCCCAGCGCAGCCAGAACTGCCTGCCGAACGTCGGCTGGTGCGAGGTCACGGACATGCTCTTCAAGAACAACGCAAAGATCGGCGAGAAATACTTCCCCGACACGCTCGGCGTGCTGAAGCCCGGTGCCGCGGCGGACATCATCGTCATGGACTATAAGCCGTTCACCCCGTTCTCCGACGAGAATATCGACGGCCACATGATCTTCGGCATGACGGGCCGCCAGTGCCAAACCACCATCGCCGCCGGCAAGACCCTCATGCTCGACCGCGAGCTCGTCGGCATCGACGAAGAAGCCGAAAACGCACACATCCTTGAGGCGGCAAAGAAGCTTTGGGGCGAGCTGAATCACAGAACCTATTAAGCAAGCGGGAGGAAAAAACAATGTCTGAAAAAATGTATCCCATTCCGTTCGACTCTCTGATGAACTGGGTAACGAGCGAATACGCGAAGTGCGGCGATGTGTTCGGCGTTCATAAGCACTATCACGCAAGCGGCAAGAGCCTGCCGATCTTCGGCGAGCGCATCGAAACGCCGTTTGGCCCCGCCGCCGGCCCCAACAGCCAGCTTGCGCAGAATATCATCGCGGCCTATGCCGCCGGCGCACGCTTTTTCGAGGTCAAGACCGTGCAGAAAATGGACGGCGCGGAGCTTGCCGCCTGCGTTCCCCGTCCCTGTATCCTCGCCGCTGACGAGGGCTACAATCAGGAGTGGTCGACCGAACTGACCGTACAGCAGGCGCAGGACGAGTACATCAAGGCCTGGTGCGCGCTCAAGGTCATGAGCAAGGTCTACGGCTTCGGCGATCCCGACGGGTTTGTGTTCAATATGTCCGTCGGCTACGACCTGGACGGCATCAAGGGCCGCAAGGTCAACACCTATATCAACAACATGATGGACGCGGGCAAGACCGCGCAGTTCAAGGAATGTAAAAAAGTCCTGACCGAGCTCTTCCCCGAGGAAAAGGACTTCATCGCCTCGATCTCCCCCAATGTTTCCCGCTCCGTTACGCTCTCCACGCTCCACGGCTGCCCGCCGCAGGAGATCGAGCGCATCGCAAGCTATCTTCTCAAGGAAAAGCATCTGCACACCTTCGTCAAGTGCAACCCGACGATTCTCGGCTACAAGACCGCGCGCAGCATCCTCGATTCCATGGGCTATGACTACATCGTCTTCGATGAGCACCACTTCAACGAGGACCTCCAGTGGGAGGACGCCGTGCCGATGTTCGAGCGGCTGCAAAAGCTTGCGGACAAGCAGGACCTCGAATTCGGCCTCAAGCTCTCCAACACCTTCCCCGTCGACACGACGCGCGGCGAGCTTCCCAACGAGGAAATGTACATGTCCGGCCGCAGCCTCTTCCCACTGACGATCGAGATGTGCAATCGCATCTCCCGCCAGTTTGGCGGCAAGATGCGCATTTCGTTCGCAGGCGGCGCGGACTACTTCAACTGTGACAAGCTCTTTGCCGCCGGCATCTGGCCCATCACCGTCGCCACCACCATCCTGAAGCCCGGCGGCTACAACCGCCTGCACCAGATGGTCGAAAAGGTCGAGGATATGCCCTACCGCGCATTTTCCGGCAACGACCCTGCCGCGATCTCCGACCTTGCCGCCTCCGCGCTGCACGACTTCCACCACCTCAAGGCAATCAAGCCGCTCCCCTCGCGCAAAAAAGATGAACAGGTACCGCTGCTCGACTGCTTTGCCGCGCCCTGCAAGGGCGGCTGCCCCATCGAGCAGGACATTCCCGAATATCTTGAGCTCTGCCGCAAGGGGCTCTACGGCCCGGCGCTCCGCCTCATCACCGAGAAGAACGCCCTGCCGTTTATCACCGGCACCATCTGCGCGCACCGCTGCCAGGGCAAGTGCTCGCGCAACTTCTATGAGGAATCCGTCCACATCCGCGAGACGAAGCTTCTTGCCGCGGAAAAGGGCTACAACACCTTGATGGCCTCCCTCCGTATGCCTGAGCCGGTCGAGGATAAAAAGGTTGCCATCGTCGGCGGCGGCCCGACCGGTATCGCCGCGGCGTACTTCCTTGGCCGCGAGGGTGTTCCCACCACGATCTTTGAGCGCGAGCGCAAGCTCGGCGGCGTGCCGCGCTACGTCATCCCCGCCTTCCGCATCAGCGACGAGGCCATCGACAAGGACGTCGCGCTCATGGAGCGCTACGGCGTCGAGGTCAAGCTCGGCAAGCCTGCTCCGTCCGTCGAACAGCTCAAGAAGATGGGCTACACGCACATCCTGATGGCCACCGGCGCGTGGAAGCCCGGCAAGCTCGACATTGAAGGCAACGTGCAGGGCGTCATCGAGTGGATGAAGCGCATGAAAAAGCAGGTCAAGCCCTGCCTGAGCGGCAACATCGTCGTTGTCGGCGCGGGCAACACCGCCATGGACGCCGCGCGCGTTGCCAAGAGAATGGGCGCGCACGCGACTATCCTCTACCGCCGCACGAAGAAATTCATGCCCGCCGACGAGCACGAGTTACAGCTCGCCATCGACGAGGGCGTCGAATTCGTCGAGCTGGCCGCGCCCGTCAAACAGAGCCGTGGCAAGCTCCTGTGCGATAAGATGATCCTCGGTGAGCCGGACGAGACCGGCCGCCGCAGCCCCGTCAAGTCCGGTGAGCAGTTCACCATTCCCTGCGACATGGTCATCTCCGCCGTGGGCGAGCAGGTCGACGCTGAGCTGATGGCCGCAAACGGCATTGAGATGGAGCGCAAGGGTCCCGCGTTCGAGACGAACATTCCCGGCGTGTACTGCGCGGGCGACGCGCACCGCGGCCCCGCCACCGTGGTCGAGGGCATTGCCGATGCCGCACGCTTTGCCGAGATCGTCATCGGCCACCCCCACGTTTACGACATTCCCGCCGAGGCCGATGTGACCGAGTTCGACGCGCAGGCCAAGAAGGGTATCCTCTCGATGGCCAGTAAGTGTGTCTGCGATGGCGAGCGCTGCCTGCAGTGCTCCACCGTGTGTGAAAACTGCGTCGATTCCTGCCCGAACCGCGCGAACGTGGTCATCAAGATGTCCGATGGCTCGCACGAAATCGTTCACGTCGACAAGATGTGCAACGAATGCGGCAACTGTACGCAGTTCTGCCCCTACGCCAGCGAGCCCTGCCACGACAAATTCACCCTCTTCCAGACGAAGGAGGACATGGACGAGAGCGAAAACTACGGCGTGCTCTTCGAGGACGACGATATGGTCCGCCTGCGCTACGAGGACGGTGTAAAGGAATATGACTTGGCATCCTGCGACAACGATCTTCCCGTTGAGCTGGAGGCACTCATCCTCACCGTGCGCGATAAGTACAGCTATCTCTACCTGTAAGCAAAACGAAAAATGAGGGAGCCGGTGCATCGCACCGGCTCCCTCTTCCCTATTGTAAGCAAAAAAAGAGCGCTGCTTCAAGCAGCGCCCTTTTCGTTGTTCTGTGCTTTGCCTTACTTCTCGATCAGGTTCAGCTGATAGATGATCTTGGCGATCTGCGCGCGGGTCAGAGAGGCATCGGGCTCGAAGGTGGTCTCGGTCATACCGCTGATGACCTTCGCGTCGACGAGCGCCATCACGTAACCGTCGGCGCAGTCAGTGAACTTGCTCTCGGTTTTGGACTCGGCAAGCTTGTTGAGCTTGGCAGCGACCTGGCAGAACTCAAGGCGGGAGATGTCCTTCGCGCCGTCGAGGTCGGCGGCAACGAGGCCCAGCTCCGCAGCCTTGGCGATGGCGTTCTTGCTCCAGTCGGCGCCGGTGGCGTCCGCAGCCTTGAGATCGCCGTTGCTGACAAGCAGGAGCTTGAGCGCGGCAGCCCAGGTCAGGGTGTCGTTGGGCGCATAGGTGGTGGCGGAGGTGCCGTTGATGATGCCGTCATTGTAGAGGTCGATGACATACTGGCCGAACCAGGAGGAAACCTTGACATCCTTGAACGGGTTCATCAGAATGCGGCCCTGAGGCGCGGCATACTGCTCGCCGATCACGCCCTTGAGTTCGGTGGTGATGTACTCCATCACAGCCTCGTCCATAGGAACGCCGGTGTCGAACTTCGCGGTAGCGGCCTTGAAAGCATAATAGGTATCGCCGCCGGCAGCGCTGAAGTTATTGGTGACAACCGCATAGGTATCACCCAGCTTGAAGTCCTTGCCATTGATGCTGTTGATCGTCACACGGTTGATGGACTTTGGACCGTAGTAGGTGGAAGCTGGATAGGTCTCGGCATTCGCGTCATAGACAGCGCCGGTGGAAATGGTGTAACTGATGCCGCTGACCTGTGGGAAGCCGCCGATGGACTCAGGCACGCAGAACGTGGAGGCTTCGAGTGCCTCGAGCAGTTCAGTGCCGGTGACATAAATCACTTCGATGGTGTTGCCGAACGGGAGAACAGTCTTGATATCCTTCTTGGTGACATCGCCGACCTTGATGGCCGCGCGGATACCGCCGCCGTTGGTGATGGCGACCACATGGTCTTCATTCACGGTCAGGCCTTCCTTGTTCTGCATGACCTTCCAGAGCATTGCATCGGTGATGAGATCGCCGTTGTTGGTCTCACCGTCGCGGTTGCCGTTGGGGGCCTTCGCGCCATTGAGCTCCACTTTGCTCTTGGCGAAGACCGCGCCGTACTCCTTGTCGATGCGGTCGATGATCTTCTGCGCGGCAGCAGCCACGGTCGCGTCCTTGGCGGTGTCTTCCTTGATCTCGAAGAGGGAGTTGCTCTCGATCTTCTTGGTGGCGTCGTCGATGACGATCACGCCGATATTGGCGAACTTCGTACCGGTGGACTGGATGGGCTCGCCGTTCTTGCCCTTAATCATCACACTGTGGGAGTGACCGTCGATGATGAAGTCGATACCTTTGGCCGCATTGTAGAGGTCATAGGAGGTATAGGGCTTGGAAGAATCATCCACACCGAGGTGGGAAAGCGCGATGACGACATCGTCATCCTTGAGCGCTTCAAGCTGCTTTTCGGCGACTGCCTTGAGGTCGGTGTCGAACTTGAGACCCTTGATGAGCGCGGGGTTGGCCTTGGTCTGCGCTTCGGGCGTCTCCATGCCGAAGAAGCCGATCTTCACGCCGGACTTGGTGGTGTAGGTGTAGTTCGCATCGAAGATGGGGGTGCCGTCCTCACCGTAGACATTCGCGCAGAGGATCTTGAAGTCCGCCTTGGTCATGTTCTCCTTGAGCTGTGCGTAACCGTAGTCGAACTCATGATTGCCGAGAGTGACGACGTCGTAGCCCGTGACGTTCATCATTTCGACGGCATCGAGGCCTTTGGTGTCGCTGACATAGACTTCGCCCTGGCTGTAGTCGCCCGCATCAACGAGGATAACCTCGGCGCCCTTGGCCTCGTAGTCGGCCTTGAGCGCGGTGATGTAGGCATAGCCTTCGATCGCGCCGTGCACATCGTTTGTGTGCAGGATCACGGTCTTGCCCGCCATCGTCGCTTCTTCGGTCATGACTTCGGGCTCTCTTGTAGTTGCCGTGTCCTCGATCGCAAAACCGGTCACAGTCAGGCTGAGAACCATCGCCATTGCGAGCAGAACGGATAGGAACTTACGCATAGTGTTTTCCTCCTCAATTTTTTCACTCCGCTTTTTCTCTGTCCGCTCTTCGTGACACACAGCTTCTTTTCACATCTCTCAGTTGGTCTGCGCGCCAAAAGTTCGCTTTTTGTACAAATAAAAGCGGAATGTGGTATAATTTTATTGTATCGTATGTCTGCTACTTTCTCAATACGGCATTGTTCCGAATTTGCGGCAAAAATCTTGGCGCTTCTCACATTTTTTCCAAACTCTATGGAAATCAGGTAAAAAGTATGCTATGCTTTTGTCAATTTGGTACGGAATTTTTTCTCTCAGATAAGGAGGCTTCTTCCATGAAAACACTGCTTCGAGGTGGCTATGTCGTCAGCGGCCGCGGCTGCCGCCGCGCCGACGTGCTCATCGACGGGGAAAAGGTCGAAATGCTTGGCCACATCCCGCCCGAGCTCGCCGCGCAGAGCGAGGTCGTCGACGTGACGGGCTGCATGCTCTTCCCCGGCTTTATCGACGCGCACACGCACTTCGATCTCGATGTGTGCAGCACCACGACGGCCGACGACTTTGAAAGCGGCAGCAAAAGCGCCATCCGCGGCGGCACGACGACGGTCATCGACTTTGCCTGCCCCAATAAAGGGGAATCCCTTGCCTATGGGCTTGATCTCTGGCATAAAAAGGCCGACGGCAAGTGCTACTGCGACTACGGCTTCCATATGACTATCGACGACTGGAACGAGAGCATCGAGTCTGAGCTCGACGCGATGTTCGACGCCGGTATCACGTCTTTCAAGATGTACCTCACCTACCCCGCCATGATGATCGGCGACGGCGCGGTCTACCGCGCGCTGAAAGCGCTCAAGGTCCGCGGCGGCATCGCGGGCGTCCACTGTGAGAACGCGGGCGTCATCGACGCGCGCATCGCCGAACTCAAGGCGAGCGGCCTGGGCGCGGACGTCGTATCGCACCCGATCTCCCGCCCCGACTATTTGGAGGCCGAGGCCGTCTCACGTCTGCTGCGCATCGCGCAGGCGGCCGACGCGCCCGTCATCATCGTCCACACGACGAACCGTGCTTCTCTTGACGAGATCGCCGCGGCGCGCCGCCGCGGACAGACCGTGTATGTCGAGACCTGCCCGCAGTATTTGGCGCTCGACGACGGCGTTTACTACGATCCCGACTTTTCCTCCGCTGCGCGCTATGTCTGCGCGCCGCCGATCCGCTCGCAGGAAGACAGTGAAGCGCTCTGGAAGGCGCTACGCCGCGGCGAGGTGCAGACCATCTCGACCGACCACTGCTCGTTCACGCTCGAGCAGAAGGACATGGGCCGCGACGACTTTACGAAGATCCCCGGCGGTCTTCCCGGCGTCGAAACGCGTGGCGAGGTCGTCTACACTGTGGCCATCAATGAAAACAAGCTCTCGCTCGGCGGCGTCTGCCGCGCGCTGAGCGAAAATCCCGCCAAGCTCTACGGTCTCTACCCCCGCAAGGGCGTCATCGCTGCGGGCAGCGACGCCGACATCGTCGTCTACGATCCCGGCGCGAGTCACGTGCTCCACGGCGCGGACATGCTCTCCAAGGCAGGCTACACGCCGTTTGAGGGCTTCCGCACGAACGGCGGCGTGTCGAAAGTCTACCTGCGCGGTCAGCTGCAGGTGGACGGCGGCAAGGTCGTCGGCGGCAAGATGGGCGAATATTTGAAGCGCGGCAAATGCGCACTGTGAGGTAAGATATGGATCTGAGGGAAATTTTATTTGCGCAGTTCCCTGCGTTTTTTCTGCTGAGTCTGCTGTTTTTGATTGCGCACCTGCGCGTTCGCAAGCACAGCGCCGTCAAGTCGGTGCTGTGGGTGCTGCTGTTCGGCGCGGCGCTGGCCGTGTCGATCCTGTTCTGCTTTCTCGGCATGCAGGCGAAGTACTGGACGGTCAAGACGCTCTTCGAGCTCAAGTTCTGGAGCTGGCTCGGCCTTGCGATCGTGGTGTTCGTGTTCGTGCTGCGGCTGGTGTTCAAGCTGCAAAATAAGCACGCTCAGCACATGGTCGAAAAGGAGCGCGCCAAGGCGGAAAAGACCCGCGAGGAGGCCGTAAAGCAGGCGCGCGAAGAAGGCCGCGCCGAGGCCATGGCCGCGCAGAAGGCCGAAGCGGCGGCAGAGCCTGCGGAAGCGTCCGCACCCGATGCCGCGTCTGACGATGCGCAGAATGAGATGGTTGGTAACGCTGCGGAAAAGGAGAGCTAAGCATGCCAGCAGAGCATTCCACGCGCAGGCGCGTGATCTATTTCGACATTCTCCGCATCGTGGCGATCTTCTTTGTTGTTTTCGTGCATCTTGCCGCGCAGCACTGGGCAGATGTTGACGTCAGTTCACGGGCGTGGTTTGCCTTCAATCTCTACTGTACCACAGGAAAATGGTCTGTCCCCATCTTTGTGATGATCAGCGGTGCGCTGTTTCTCGGGCGCGATGTCAGCATCTCCTCCATTCTCAAAAAGAACGTCGCGCGTATCGCCACGGTCTTTCTCTTCTGGTCCGGCTGCTACGCGCTCATCGACCTTGTCTTTCGTCACGCGCCGCTTTCGGTCGTGCTTTCCCAGTTCATCACGGGGCATTATCATCTGTGGTTCCTCTACATGATCGTAGGGCTGTATCTGCTCATTCCTCTCCTGCGGCCCATCGCTCAGAGCGAAATGCTTATGCGTTACTTCCTGCTGCTGGCGCTTATCTTTACGTTTCTTCTTCCTCAGCTTGTCCTGTATTCCTCCTTTATCTCGCCGCAGCTGAGCGTTGTGATCAAAACCGTCAGCATGTATACCTACTGCTATTTTCCGCTCGGCTTCACGGTCTATTTTGTCGGCGGATACTATTTAAGCCGCAGGGACTTCAGCCGCAGAGAGGAGGCCGTCCTCTATGCTGTCGGCATTCTGGCGCTTCTTTTCTCCATAATCGCCCCCGTTGTCCACGCCAAGGCGCAGGGCGCGCCGAGCGCTGTCTTCTATAACTACGATTCGCTCAACGTGCTGCTCACCAGCGTTCCGATCTTTGTCTTCGCCAAGCAGCATCTGAATCTGTCGAGTTTCCGAGAGGGAGACAGACAGGCGAAGGCTCTTGCCTTCGTCCGTCAGTTGTCAAGATACAGCTTCGGCGTTTATCTTGTCCACCCCATGGTCATCGAGCTGTTACAGCACTTTGGCATTGATACCTTTTCATGCAACGCCTTTTTCTCCGTGCCGCTGCTCGCGATTTTCGTGTTCGCAGCTTCCACGGCGATCTCCGCCCTGCTGAACTGCGTCCCTATCATAAATAAGCACTTTGTATAAAAAAGGCCCCGCGAACCGTCTGGTTCGCGGGGCTCTTCTTTTTCTGTTATGCCTCGGTCTTGATGCCGCGCTTGTCGAATTCCTCGACCAGCAGGTCAAGGTCGTTCGGCAGGCTCATCGGCTCGCCGCAGAATTTGATGGCGTTGGCCACGTCCTTGAGGCCATTGCCCGTCACGACGGAGACGACCGTGTCATTCTCACCGAGCACGCCCTGCTCGCAGAGCTTCTTGACTGCCGCCGTACCGGTGACGCCCGCGGGCTCGCCGAAGACGCCGCAGGTCGTGCCGAGCAGCTTTTGCGCCGCCATGATCTCCTCGTCCGTCACATTCACGACGATGCCGTTCGACTCGCGGATCGCCATGAGCGCCTTGTCCGCGTTGCGCGGCACGCCGACGGCGATGGAGTCGGCCAGCGTGTTCTCCTCCATCGGCTCCCAGGGCTTGTTCTCCGCGATGGCGCGGTTGATGGGGTGGCAGCCCTCGGCCTGCGCGGAAATGAGGCGCGGGAGCTTGTCGATAAAGCCGATGGCGTACAGGTCCTTGAGGCCCTTCCACACGCCTGCGATGGTGCAGCCGTCGCCGACGGAGATGGCGAGATAATCCGGCATCTTCCAGTCGAGCTGCTCGGCGATCTCGATCGAAACGGTCTTCTTGCCCTCGGAGAGGTACGGATTGATGGCCGCGTTGCGGTTGTACCAGCCCCACTTGTCGATGGCCTTTTTCGACAGCTCGAACGTCTCTTCATAGTTGCCTTTGACGGAGATCACGTTTGCGCCGAAGGTCATCAGCTGCGCGACCTTACCCTTGGGCGCGCGCTCGGGAACGAAGATGAAGGTCTTGAGGCCCGCGGCCGCGGCGTTGCCCGCAAGAGAGCTCGCGGCGTTGCCCGTGGACGAGCAGGCGATGATCTTCGCGCCCGCCTCCCCCGCCTTGGCGACCGCCATGGCGGACGCGCGGTCCTTGAGCGACGCCGTCGGGTTCTGTCCGTCGTCCTTGACCCAGAGCTTTTTGAGGCCGAGCTGCTTTGCAAGGCGCGGCTCTTCGTAGAGCGGGCTCCAGCCCACGCGCAGCGGCGTGTCGGGTGTCGTCTCCTCGACCGGCAGCAGCTCGCGGTAGCGCCACATTGTGTTCGGGCGGGACTTGAGCGTTTCCTTCGTCAGGTTCTTTTTGATGTAGTCGTAGTCATAGATGATGTCGAGAATGCCGCCGCACGAGCAGTTCGTGAGGTTCGCCGTGGCCTCGTATTCTTTCCCGCACTTGACGCAGCGGGCGCATTTGACGTTTTTCAACATAATAACTCCTTATTGTCCGCGCGCTGCGCGGTGGGTTTTTGCAGCGTGAAAGCGCTGCTGCTTTTTGTCCCCCTATTCGCAGGGGGGCGCGAGACAAAGGGGGTATTCTCTTTCCAAAGAGAATACCCCCTTTGGAACCCCCCAGAGAAAGGCAAGGGGTCTTACCCCTTGACCCCGCACATTGGCAGTTTTTATCTTGAAGAGCTGCACGCGCTGCGCAATCGGGTGCAGTGTACATGGCTTCGCCATGAACCCCTGCGTTTCGTGACAACTCTCAACCGCGCCTTACTATCGTGAGGCGCGAGTGACGTTTGCTTGGCGGCAGACTGCTTGCGAAATAGCGGCATTGCTACGCTCGCCTCATTGTGGAGACTGGCGGTAGATGGTAATTACTGCGCACTTCTACAAGATGGGCAGAGCGGCAGCGGATGATAGGAGCAGAGGCAAGTCGTATAGCAATGCTAACGCGGCTTCGCCGTGCGCAGGCAGTTGCATTCCGGAGGCCAAAGGCCCCTTCAAGCCTGAGACTGCCAATCTAAACGCCTTTCTTTTGGACGGGCGACACCCGTTTTCTTTCTCGGGAAAGAAAATGGGGGTCGCATTCGTGCAGCGCCTGCGGCGCTGCTTTCCCCGCGCCCGCAGGGCGCGTCCCCCCCTTTGAGGGGTATAAAAAAGGGGGCATCTCTTCGAGATACCCCCTTTTATCATCCTAACAGGGTTTGGAGCAAGGGGTTCCTGCTCCCCTTTCGCGCTCTTAGAGCGCTTTGAGAAGGCCGGTGGCCTCGTTGAACTCGTTGATGAGCTCGTCGAGCTCCTTCGCCTGCGCGTGGACAGCGTCCCACGTGCCCTTGGTGTCGTACCAGAGGGCGTTGAGGTCCTTGACGTCGCGCGCCTGCTGCTCGACCCAGGTGTAGTACTTGAGGTTGTGGATGCGCTTGCGGTCCTCGTACGTCAGCTCCATCATGCTGTCGGTCTTCAGGCCGAGCATGTGAAGGTTGTGGTCGAGGCGGGCCTCCTCGGCGTTGTACGCGCCGTGCATCTCGTTGAGCTCCTCAATGCGGCTGCCGTACATCACAGCAGAGTCGGTCAGGACGGTGCAGACGACATCGTCCTCGGTCAGCTCATAGTATTTGGCCATCTTGATGCAGCAGAGGACATTTGCAATGCCGGAGATACCGAGCCATGTGAGCTTTTCGATGAGCTCGTCGGAGAGCTTGAGCTCTTCCTTGAGGTACTTCTTGCCCTCTGCCGTGTTGAAAAGGCGCAGCAAACGCTGGGAATCCTCGTCGTCGATGGCGATGGCCATGTCAGTGTTCTTCACGTTGTGGATCCACGGAATGTGCTTGTCGCCGATGCCCTCAATGCGGTGGCCGCCGAAGCCGTTATTCAGGATCGTCGGGCACTGGAGCGCTTCGCCCACGCCGAGCTTCATGCCGGGATAGCGTTCCTTCAAAAGGTCGCCAGCCGACATCGTACCGGCGGAACCGGAGGTGAAGCACGCGCCCGCAAGACGCTGGCCGGGCTTCTTCACGGCCTCGAAGAGGTCTGCAAGGGCGTAGCCGGTGACATTGTAGTGCCACAGCGGGTTGCCCATCTCTTCAAACTGGTTGAAGATCATCATGCTGGGGTCCTGCTTGAGCTCCCAAGTCTTGTCGAAAATCTCCTTGACGTTACTTTCGCAGCCCGGCGTTGCGATGACCTGACCGGCGATCTTGCTGAGCCACTCAAAGCGCTCCTTGCTCATCTCCGCGGGGAGAATGGCGACGGAGTCGACGGCGAGGAGCTTCGAGTTGAACGCGCCGCCGCGGCAGTAGTTACCGGTGGAGGGCCACACGGCGTGATGATACGTCGCGTCGAACTGGCCGGTGACGAGGCGCGGGGCGAGGCAGCCGAACGAAGCACCGACCTTGTGACAGCCCGTGGGGAACCACTTGCCCGCCATGGCGAGAATGCGGCAGGGAACGCCGGAGAGCTCGGACGAGATCTCGACATAGTTCGGCACCTCCTGGAAGAGACCGCCGGACTCCTTGGCCTCGTTCTTCCACGTGATGCGGAAGAGATTCAGGGGATTCACATCCCACAGGCCGACGTTCTTGAGCTTTTCCTGAATTTTCTCAGGGATGGTCTCAGGATGCTGCATCTGCGCGATGGTCGGGATGATAACGTTGTTTTCCTTGGCCTTCTCAATGTTGTGCTGCAGGCCGGTCTTGTTGATGGTCAAATCGATCTTGCCCATGGTTCACTTCTCCTCCTGTTGTTTGTCAATATAAGAATATAGCGTATATTTGGATATGCCGAAGTATTTTGCGATCTTGTCTCCGGATTTTGTGACGAGGAATGCTCCGTTCTGGCTCAAAAAGCCGATGGCGCGCATCTTATCTTCCTTGTTCATCAGCGCGACGGGCTTGCCAACGAGCGCGACAGACTGGGCGATGAGCTCATCCAAAAGGTCGTTGACGTTCACGATCTTTTCCGGCTCGCCCTGCGTCTTATCCTTTGTGTCGATCAACTCGTGCACCGCATCCTCGACCATCAGGAGCGAGGAAATGTCGTAGTTGATGCCGAGGATCGCAACCACCTTGCCGTTCCTGCCGCGGATATACATGGTGGAAGATTTCAATATCTTCCCGTCCGGCGTTTTGGTGAGGTAGCTCAAGTGGTCGCTTGGCTGCGCGTCGGCCTGACGCACCTGCTCTAAAACAACGTGCGACGCGCCGTCGCCCACCTTGCGGCCTGTGACGTGGCCGTTCTCGATGGCAACGATGGAATGCTCGGGGTGCTTGGCGCCCACATCATGGATCACCACCTCGCAATGGCTGCCAAAGGTCGCGGCGATGCCCTTTGCGACCTGCTCCAGGGTCTTCAGCGTTGCGGCTTCTATGGTCTATCCCTCCTCTGATCGCCCGTCCGCCCTATTTTGCTGTGCAAATTGCACAGCTTTCCATCGGAACGGGCATGTTCTTTCATCCCTATAATACCATAAATTGATCGAATTGCAATCACTTTCTTAAAAAATTTTTGAAATGCAAATTTTTTGTTTGACAACTGCCGTTCTTATGCTATGATAAGGATAGTGTAACAGAAAATTGACCCCGATCGACAGAAAATACTATCACTTTTAACGGAGGTTTTACCATGGATTTCGAAGCCATCAAAAAAGCCGCACAGGCCTACGGCCCCGATATGACCCGCTTCCTGCGTGATATGATCGCCATCCCCAGCGAGAGCTGCGAGGAAAAGGGCGTCGCCCACCGCATCGCCGAGGAGATGAAGAAGCTCGGCTACGATAAGGTCGAGTTCGACGCGCTCGGCAACGTCATCGGCTGGATGGGCTCGGGCGACAAGATCATCGCCATCGACTCCCACATCGACACCGTCGGCATCGGCAACCGCGAAAACTGGACGCACGACCCGTACGAGGGCTACGAGGATGACAAGGTCATCTACGGCCGCGGCGGCAGCGACCAGGAGGGCGGCATGGCTGCGGCGGCCTACAGCACGAAGATCATGAAGGACCTCGGCCTCATCCCCGAGGGCTACAAGATCATGGTCGTCGGCTCCGTGCAGGAGGAGGACTGCGACGGCATGTGCTGGCAGTCCATCGTCAACGAATACTTCAAGGGCCCCGAGGATGCGAGAAACCAGATCGAATTCGTCATCTCCACCGAGCCGACCGACGGCGGCATCTACCGCGGTCACCGCGGCCGCATGGAGATCCGCGTCGACATGCACGGCGTCTCCTGCCACGGCTCCGCGCCCGAGCGCGGCGACAATGCCATCCACAAGATGGCCGAGGTCATTCTGAACGTACGCGACCTCAACGAGAACGACGCCGCTGATGACAAGGAGCTCAAGGGCCTTGTCAAGATGCTCGATCCGAAGTATAATCCTGAGCACTGGGAGGACGCGCGTTTCCTTGGCCGCGGCACCTGCACCACGAGCCAGATCTTCTTCACCTCTCCCTCCCGCTGCGCCGTCGCCGACAGCTGCTCGATCTCCATCGACCGCCGCATGACCGCGGGTGAGACGTATCAGTCCTGCCTGAAGGAGATTGAAGACCTGCCCGCGTGCAAGAAGTACGCGAACGACATCAAGGTCTCCATGTACATGTACGACCGCCCGTCCTGGACCGGCCACGTCTATGAGACCGAGGCTTTCTTCCCCACCTGGATCAACAAGGAGACCGCGCCCCACGTGCAGGCGCTCGTCGACGCGCACCACGCTCTCTGGGGCACCGAGCGCATCGGCGCGGACGAAAAGGCCATGTCCACGCGCACGGGCCGCCCGCTGACGGACAAGTGGACGTTCTCGACCAACGGCGTATCCATCCAGGGTCGCTACGGCATCCCCTGCGTCGGCTTCGGCCCCGGCGCTGAATCTCAGGCCCACGCGCCCAACGAGATCACCTGGAAGCAGGACCTCGTCACCTGCGCGGCGCTGTACGCGGCTGTCCCCGGTCTCTACAAGCCCGAGAACAAGGACGGCTCCGCCACCTCCTTCCGTCAGGAGTTAACGGGCAATAATATCAAATAACGTGCTTCGCCCGTCATTTGATATTAAGAAGCTGCACTCCGCTTCGCGCCTCGCCTTTGGCTCGACGCGCGCTGCGTGAGAAGTGTTTTTTGCCACGCGCATGTCGCGGCAAAAAACGGATCAAGATCATTTGCGCCGTGCGCGGCGCAAATATTTCAAACGATTTTTAATATACTATAAAATAAAGGAGAAAATTATCTATGAGCAAGACTGTTGAACTGGCACGCCACCTTGAGACGCTGCACATCAATAACATGTACAAGACCGACTTCTACTGGACGTGGGACAAGAGCGACGAGGAGATCGACGCGGTCTTCACCGTGGCCGACGCGCTGCGCGACCTGCGCGAGCGCAACAAGAACACGAAGATCTTCAATTCCGGTCTCGGCATTTCGATCTTCCGTGACAACTCCACGCGCACGCGCTTCTCGTTTGCCTCCGCGTGCAACCTGCTGGGTCTTGAGGAGCAGGTGCTCGATGAAAAGAAGTCCCAGATCGCACACGGCGAGACCGTGCGCGAGACGGCGAACATGGTCTCGTTCATGGCCGACGTCATCGGCATTCGCGACGATATGTTCATCGGCGAGGGCCACAAGTATCAGAAGACCTTCATGGACGCGCTCGAAGAGGGCTACCGCGACGGCATCCTCGAACAGCGCCCGACGCTTGTGAACCTCCAGTGCGACGTCGACCACCCGACGCAGTGCATGGCCGATATGCTCCACATCATCCACTACTTCGGCGGCGTGGAGAACCTCAAGGGCAAGAAGGTCGCCATGACATGGGCCTATTCCCCGAGCTACGGCAAGCCCCTCTCCGTCCCGCAGGGCGTTATCGGCCTGTTCACCCGCTTCGGTATGGATGTCACGCTTGCCCATCCCGAGGGCTATGAGGTCATGCCCGAGGTCGAGGAGATCGCCAAGAAGAACGCGGCGGCCACCGGCGGCAGCTTCAAGAAGTGCAACGACATGAAGGAAGCCTTCAAGGACGCCGACATCGTCTATCCCAAGTCCTGGGCGCCGTTCAAGGCCATGGAGGAGCGCACGAAGCTCTATCAGGCCGGCGACAAGGACGGCATCGACGAGCTGGAGAAAAAGCTGCTCGCGCAGAACGCCGAGCACAAGGATTGGGCCTGCACCGAGGAGATGATGAAGCTCACGAAGGACGGCAAGGCGCTCTATCTCCACTGCCTGCCCGCCGACATCACCGGTCTTTCCTGCCCTGAGGGCGAGGTCGACAACAGCGTGTTCGACCGCTATATCGTCCCCCTGTACAAGCAGGCTTCCTACAAGCCGTATATCATCGCCGCAATGATGTTCCTCGCGCAGGTCAAAGACCCCGTCCGCGCCCTGATGGAGATGGACAAGAGCGGCGAAGAGCGCAAGATGTTCTAAGGCGCACCGATCATGTAAAAAGGCGGCACAGCCGCTTTTGAGAGAAGAGAGTTTTTAAAAAATCAAGGAGAGATAGTCATCATGAGCAAGAGAATTGTCATCGCCCTCGGCGGCAACGCGCTGGGCAACACCCCCTACGAGCAGCTCGCCCTCGTCACCGAGACCGCAAAGCCCATCGTCGACCTGATCGCGCAGGGCAACGAGGTCATCATCGCCCACGGCAACGGCCCGCAGGTCGGCATGATCAACCTCGGCATGGCCACCGCCGCCGAGGCGGGGGCCATCAAGTCCGACATGCCCTTCCCCGAGTGCGGCGCGATGAGCCAGGGCTATATCGGCTATCATCTGCAGAACGCCATCGGCAACGAGCTCGCCTCCCGCGGCATGAACAAGGACGTCGCGACCGTCGTGACGCAGGTGCTCGTCGACGAGGCTGACCCCGCTTTCCAGCATCCGACCAAGCCCGTCGGCGCGTTCTACGACAAGGAGACCGCCGACCGCATCGCTGCCGAGAAGGGCTACACCATGGTCGAGGATGCCGGCCGCGGCTACCGTCAGGTCGTTCCCTCCCCCAAGCCGATCGACGTCATTGAAAAGAACACTGTCAAGGCACTCGTTGACAATGGTACGGTCGTCATCACGGTCGGCGGCGGTGGTATCCCTGTCGTTTGCCGTGACGGCAAGCTCTACGGCACGCCCGCGGTCATCGACAAGGACTTCGCCTCCGCCAAGCTCGCCGAGCTCCTCGATGCTGATATGCTCGTCATCCTGACGGCGGTCGAGAAGGTCGCCATCAACTTCGGCAAGCCCGACCAGAAGGGCCTCGACACCCTGACGCCGGATGAGGCGCGCAAGTATATCGACGAAAAGCAGTTTGCCCCCGGTTCCATGCTGCCGAAGGTGCAGGCCGCCATGTCGTTTGCTGAGAGCAAGCCCGGCCGCGTCGCACTCATCACTCTTCTTGAGAAGGCTGCCGAGGGCATCGAGGGCAAGACCGGTACCCGCGTACAGATGTAAATCCCGCCAAACCTTCCTAAAAAGGGTCCGTTTCGAAAAGCGGGCCCTTTTTTTCGTGCTTTCTCCGCTATGGACAAAAATTCATGCTGCTTTTTTGGTCAAGTTTGACCCTCATTTTTTCTTTTTCCTGTTGCTAAATTTTTCCTTTTTATGTATCATGGTGATAACGGTATTCAAATCTTTTGATTGCCGTAAAATTTAAGGAGGATTTACCGAAATGAAGAAGTTCCTTGCACTGCTCCTGAGTCTCGTGATGGTTCTCGCCCTCGTCGCCTGCGGCGATAAGAAGGACGATACCAACACCGACGATCAGGACAACAACGAAGTCACCGATTTCAAGGTCGGCTTCATCATGCTCCACGACGAAAACTCCACCTACGACCTCAACTTCATCAACGCTGCGAAAGAGGCCTGCGAGACGCTCGGCGTCGAGTACACCATCGTGACCAACGTTCCCGAAGGTCAGGAGTGCTACGACAAGGCCGCTGAGCTCGCCGACGCCGGCTGCAACATCATCTTCGCCGACTCCTTCGGTCACGAAGACTACATGATCCAGGCCGCGAAGGACTTCCCCGACGTGCAGTTCTGCCACTCCACCGGCACCAAGGCGCACACCGAGGGTCTGAGCAACTACCACAACGCCTTCGCTTCCATCTATGAGGGCCGTTACCTCGCCGGTATCGCTGCCGGTATGAAGCTCAACGAGATGATCGCCAACGGTGAGTTCACCGCAGACGAGGCCAAGATTGGCTACGTCGGCGCCTTCACCTATGCCGAGGTTATCTCCGGCTACACCTCCTTCTTCCTGGGTGCCCGCTCCGTCTGCCCCACTGCCACGATGGAAGTCACCTTCACCGGCAGCTGGTATGACGAGACCGCCGAGAAGGAAGGCGCGCAGAAGCTCATCCAGAACGGCTGCAAGCTCATCAGCCAGCACGCTGACTCCATGGGTGCTCCCACCGCTTGCGAGACCGCCGGTGTCCCCGACGTTTCCTACAACGGCTCCACCGAGGCTGCCTGCCCCAACACCTATCTGATCTCCTCCCGCATCGACTGGGCTCCCTACTATGAGTATGCCATCAAGGCTGCCATGAACGGCGACGCCATCGACGCCGACTGGACCGGCACCCTCGCTACCGGCTCTGTCGTGCTGACCGACCTGAACGAGAACGTTGCTGCCGAGGGCACCGCTGAGGCCATTGCCGATGCGACCGCCAAGCTTGAGAGCGGCGAGCTCCACGTTTTCGACTGCTCCACCTTCACCGTGGACGGTCAGGCTGTCACCTCTTACATGGCTGACGTCGACACCGATCCCGACTACACGCCCGACACCGAGGTCGTCCAGGACGGTTATCTGGCTGAGTCCACCGCCCGTTCCGCCCCGTACTTCCAGCTCCAGATCGACGGCATCACGCTGCTCGACCAGGCGTTCTAATCTTCTCTTACAAACTACATATCGGGTTGCCTTCGGGCAGCCCGATATCTTTTTTCTTTTTATGGCACTTTTCGCTATTTTGCTAAAAATTTTTGTACGCTTCTAATTTTTTTTGTGTTTTTTTCTGTTTTACATTTACAACGCCGTTCAATTATGCTAATATATGACTTGTACAAATACAATGCTGCGGGGCTTTCTTCCTGTGCCCTCCAGCGGAAAAAGGGGTGACCGCCTTGGGAACTGCATGCGCAGTTAAAATGGAGAATGTCACGAAGCGGTTCGGCAAAGTGGTGGCGAACAACGCCATCAACCTTGAGCTGCACGAGGGCGAGATCCTGTCGCTGCTCGGCGAAAACGGCAGCGGCAAGACGACGCTGATGAACATGCTCTCCGGCATCTATTTCCCCGACGAGGGGCAAATCTACATTCACGGCGAACCCGTCACGATCGCCTCCCCCAAGGATGCGTTCGAACACGGCATCGGTATGATCCACCAGCACTTCAAGCTCGTCGATCTTTTCACCGCAACGGAGAATATTATCCTCGGCCTTGAAGGCAAGCTCGACATTGCCGAAGCCAGCAAAAAGGTCAAAGAGATCTGCGACAAATACGGGTTCGACATCGACCCCAATCAGAAGATCTACGACATGTCCGTTTCGCAGAAGCAGACCGTCGAGATCGTCAAGGTGCTCTACCGCGGGGCGGACATCCTCATTCTGGACGAGCCGACCGCAGTGCTCACCCCGCAGGAGACGGACAAGCTCTTCGCCATCATGCGCAACATGAAGGCCGACGGCAAATCCCTCATTATCATCACGCATAAGCTGCACGAGGTGCTCGACGTGTCCGACCGCGTGGCCGTGCTGCGCAAGGGCGAATACGTCGGTGACGTCGCCACCAAGGACGCTGACCAGCAATCGCTGACCGACATGATGGTCGGCCACACGGTGAGCCTGAACATCAGCCGCCCCGAGCCGAAGGACGTTGAAAAGCGCCTCGTCATCGAAGGCCTGACGGCTTACGACGAGCTTGGCGTCAAGCGTCTGGACGATGTCAGCTTTACCATCAACGCGGGCGAGGTGCTCGGCATCGCGGGCGTCGCAGGCAGCGGCCAGCGCGAGCTGCTCGAGTCCATTGCGGGCCTCTACCCCGTTGCCTCCGGCCATGTCACGTTCTATCCGCCCGACGGCGGCAAGGAAAAGGAACTCGTCGGTCTCGACCCGATGAAGATCCGCAAGAGCGGCATTTCGATGTCGTTCGTCCCCGAAGACCGACTCGGCATGGGCCTGGTCGGCTCGATGGGCATGACGGGCAACATGATGCTGCGCTCCTGGCGCAAGGGTAAGGGTCTGTTCCTCAACCGCAAGGATCCCGAAGCGCTCGCCAACCGCATCTGGGAAGAGCTCGGCGTCGTCACGCCCAGCACGTCCTTCCCCGTGCGCCGCATGTCCGGCGGCAACGTGCAGAAGGTGCTTGTCGGACGCGAGATTGCCCAGTCCCCCGCCGTGCTGATGACCGCTTACGCGGTGCGCGGCCTGGACATCAACACCTCCTATACCATTTATAACCTGCTGACAGAGCAGAAGATGCACGGCGTCGCCGTCGTCTATGTCGGCGAAGACCTCGACGTGCTGCTTGAGCTGTGCGACCGCATCGTCGTTCTCTGCGGCGGTCAGGTCTCCGGCGTGGTCGACGCCAGAAAGACCGACAAGCGCGAGGTTGGCGCACTGATGACGCTCGTGAGGGGAGGCAACAAGGATGAATAAGAAACAGTCGCTCTTCCACATCGCCAAGCGCGATACGCTCCCCTGGTACAAGGCCGTTTTGATCCGCGGCGGCGCGATCGTGCTCGCTTTGATCGTCTGCGCGATCGTCACAACGCTGCTGACGGGCGAAAATCCCATCAAGGTCTACTCCACGATCCTCTACGGCGCGTTCGGTACGTCGCGCAAGAGCTGGGTCACGTTCCATAACCTCGCGATCCTGCTCGGCATCTCGCTCGCGGTCACGCCCGCGTTCAAGATGCGCTTCTGGAACATCGGTGCCGAGGGTCAGGTGCTCATCGGCTGCCTTGCCACCGCGGCCTGCATGATCTGCCTTGGCGGCAAGATCCCCAACGGTCTTCTCATCGTCATTATGATCGTCGCCTCCGTCGCGGCAGGCGCGCTGTGGGGCTTCCTCCCCGGTATCTTCAAGGCCAAGTGGAACACGAACGAAACGCTCTTCACGCTCATGATGAACTACATCGCGACACAGCTCGCCGCGTTCTTCATCATCGTGTGGGAGGTGCCCAAGGGCTCGGGCAAGATCGGTATCATCAACCAGAATACCGAGGCCGGCTGGCTCCCCGTTCTCGGCGGCCAGCGCTATCTCCTCCCGATCCTGCTTGTGGCGATCCTCACGGGCGTTATGTATATCTATCTCAATTACAGCAAGCACGGCTATGAGATCGCCGTTGTCGGTGAGAGCCAGCGCACCGCGAGCTATGCGGGCATCAAGGTCGAGCGCGTCATCGTGCGCACGATGATCCTCTCCGGCGCGATCTGCGGCCTCATCGGCCTGCTGCTCACCGCCGGTACGGACCACACGCTGACCACCACCATCGTCGGCGGACGCGGCTTCACCGCGGTCATGGTCTCCTGGATGGCCAAGTTCAACCCCATCATGATGATCTTCACGAGCCTTCTTATCGTGGTCCTGAGCCGCGGCGCGAGCGAGATCTCCAGCGTGTTCAGCCTGAACCACTCCTTCGCCGATATCCTGACGGGCATCATCCTGTTCTTCATCATCGGCAGCGAGTTTTTCATCAGCTACAAGGTCAGCCTGCGCAAGAGCAAGAAGGAGGCGTGAAGCAATGATATTTGATCTAACTGCTTTTCTTCCCCGTGCGGTCATGCAGGGCATTCCCCTGCTCTACGGCAGCACCGGTGAGATCCTGACGGAAAAGTCCGGCAACCTGAACCTCGGCATTCCGGGCGTGATGTACGTCGGCGGTATCTGCGGCGTCATCGGCGCGTTCTTCTACGAGCAGTCCACCCCGGCTGCCGACATGAACGCGTTCCTCGCCATCGGTATCCCGATGCTCTGCTCGCTTTTGGGCTCGCTTCTGATGGGCCTTCTCTACTGCCTGCTGACCGTTACGCTGCGCGCCAACCAGAACGTCACGGGTCTTGCGCTCACGACGTTCGGCGTCGGCATCGGCAACTTCTTCGGCGGCTCGCTCATCAAGCTGACCGACAGCGAAGTCCCCTCCATCGCGCTGAGCGCGACGAGCGCCTATTTCAGCAAATCCCTGAATGTCGGCGGCTGGTTCGGTCAGGTCTTCCTGTCCTACGGCTTCCTTGCCTACCTTGCCATCGTCATCGCATTGTTCGCGTCGTACTTCCTCAAGCACACCCGCACGGGTCTTCACCTGCGCGCCGTGGGCGAGAGCGCGGCGACGGCGGACGCAGCCGGCATCAACGTGACGAAGTACAAATACCTTGCCACCTGCATCGGCAGCATGATCGCGGGTCTCGGCGGCCTGTATTACGTCATGGACTACGCCTGCGGCGTCTGGTCCAACAACGCCTTCGGCGACCGCGGCTGGCTCGCCATCGCGCTCGTCATCTTCACGATCTGGCGTCCGAACGTCAGCGTGCTGGCCTCCATCCTGTTCGGCGGGTTCTACATCCTCTATATCTTCATCCCCACCGGCACTAACCTTGCCATCAAGGAGCTCTACAAGATGCTCCCCTACGTCGTCACGCTGGTCGTTCTGATCATCGTGTCGCTGCGCAAGAAGCGCGAGGATCAGCCGCCCGCATCGCTGGGTCTGAGCTACTTCCGCGAAGAGAGATAAAAAATCTTCAAAAACGGCAACCGTTTCGGTTGCCGTTTTTGAGTAGGATCGCACTCCGCTCTGCGCACACGCCGCAGGCGCGTACACTCGCTCCGCGCAAAGTGTTTTTTGCCACGTACACGCCGCGGCAAAAAACGATCAATATCATTTGCGTCGTGCGCGGCGCAAAATAGAGCGCGCATGTCGTCCTCCGCGACGAATTCCAATTGATTTCACGCCGTGCGCGGCGCAAAGTCTGCGACGCTTTTACGCTGTTTTGCTGCCGGAGGCAGCAAAACATGCTATTCACTATCAAATCTGCCTATCTTTTCGGGCATTGTGAGGTATTCCGCTATGTCTACTCTGCTCATTCAAAACATTCGTTCGCTGGTGTCGTGCGATGGCGCGGACACGGTTTATGAAAACGTCGATCTGTATGCTGAGGATGGATTCATCCGCGCGATCGGTAAAAATCTGCCACAGGAGGCGGAAAAGGTGATTGACGCGAGCCACATGCTCTGCTACCCCGGCCTTGTCAACACGCACCATCATCTCTATCAGGTCTTTTCCCGCAACCTGCCGGAAGTCCAGAACATGGAGCTCTTCGACTGGCTCAAAACGCTCTATGAGATCTGGAAAAACCTCGACGAGGACGTCATCCGCCTCTCGACGCTCACGGGCCTTGGCGAGCTGATGAAGCACGGCTGTACGACCTGTTTCGACCATCACTATGTCTTCCCCGCGGGCGCGGGCGACCTCATCGGCGCGCAGTTTGCCGCGTCGGACGAGATCGGCGCGCGCATGTACGCCTCGCGCGGCAGTATGGACCTCTCTGTCAAGGACGGCGGCCTGCCGCCCGACAGCGTCGTGCAGACGGTCGACGAGATCATGGCCGATTCTGCCCGTGTCATCGAGAAATACCACGACAAGTCGTTCGGCGCGATGCACCGCGTTGCGCTCGCCCCGTGCTCGCCGTTCTCCGTGTCTGCCGACCTTCTGCGCGAGAGCGCCGTGCTCGCACGAGAGTACGGCGTGCGCCTGCACACCCACCTGTGCGAGACGAAGGACGAGGAAAACTTCATGCTCGCACGCGAGGGCGTCCGCCCGCTCGAGTACATGGAGCGCCTCGGCTGGACGGGCAGCGACGTCTGGTTCGCCCACGGCATCCACTTCAACGACGAGGAGTTGCGCGTGCTGGCAAAGACACACACCGGCGTGGCGCACTGCCCGATCTCGAACATGAAGCTCGCCTCCGGCGTCGCCCGCGTGCCCGAGATGCTGAAGTTCGGCGTGCCGGTCGGCCTCGCGGTTGACGGTTCAGCCTCGAACGACGGCTCATCGCTGATGGAGGAACTGCGCGTCGCGTTCCTGCTGCACCGTTTGAACAGCAGCAAAGCTGCCCCCAGCGGTTACGACGTGCTCAAGATGGCAACATGCGGCAGCGCGGCCATCCTTGGCCGCAGCGACGACATCGGCTCGCTCGAGGTCGGCAAGTGCTGCGACCTCTTCATGATCGACTCGCGCAGGCTCGAACTCGTCGGCTCGTGCTTTGACCCCAAAAGCGTGCTCGGCACTGTCGGCGTGCGCGGACCCGTTGACTACACAGTCGTTCAGGACCGTGTGACGGTCGACCACGGTCATCTTGTCACAGTCGACGAAGAACAGCTTGCGCACGACGCGGAGGCGAAGTGCCGCGCGTATCTGAACCGCTGAGGAGGCTGCCATGACCGTTGAGATCATCTGCGGGGACATCTCCGCCCTCCCCTCTTCCGACCATGCGGCCGAACTTCTGCCGCTCACGGACGGCGACACGCTGACCCTCTCCTGCACAGACAGCGACCTGAAGGCCGCCTACCGCGTCCTGCGCGCCATCATGGACTACGGCTATGAGCACGCACAGCCGTCGCGCGTGCGTCTAATTTGCGCGGACGAGGCGTCGCGTAGGGCGTACTCCTTCCAGTGGAACATGTGGTTCGCCGCGGAAAAGCCAAAACACGAAGACTAAAAGGAAAAGACGAGCGAATTTTGCTCGTCTTTTCCTTACAAATAGCGATCCATCTTTTGCAGGATCGTCTCGTAGCGCTCGGCGAGCTCCTGCTTTGTCTCGCCGAACCGCTCGCGAAGCTCCTGCCGCGAACGGACAATGGTCTGCAACGCCTCGTCGCGCTCAATACGCAGCCCCGCGGCGATCTCCTCGCTCAGCTCGCTCACGCTGGCAAAGGCCTCCATCAGCCCACCCTGCGTTTTGAAAAACTCGTCGCCGAAGCGCTCGCGCTTCGGATATTTTCCGCTGCGGTAATTGTCGATGACGACCTCGTAGCGTGCCATGGCGCGCTGCACCGCCGTCTCTCATGAAACGTACAGCTCGCGCTGGGCGTTTTCGCCGACCACTTGCATCACTTCCGGCGCGCGGCAGAGCTCTTCGAGCTTTGCCGCCATCGCCGCGGCGTTTTCCTCGATGCAAAAGCCGTTTCGCCCGTCGCCCACGCCCTCGGACGCGCAGGAATTTCGGATCATCACAGTCGCCGTACCGCTGGCTGCGGCCTCGCGCACGACAAGGCCGTTCGTGTCGAACGTCGACGGGAAGAGAAACAGGTCGGATCTGCCATACCACGCGCGGATGATCTCGCGGTCAGAGATCGCACCTGTGAAAAAGCAGCGGTCGGAGAGCTTCCGCTCTTCCGCATAGCTGCGGATCTCCGCGCCGTCTGCGCCCTCGCCGACAAACACCATGCGGAAGTCGACATTTTTCTCGCGCAGCGTTTTCAGCGCGTCTAAAATGATGCGGATACCCTTGTACCACATCAGCCGCCCGACGAAGAGAAAGACCGGCACGTTCTGCGGCAGGTCATATCTGCCCGTCGCCGCGGCGATGGCCTCATCAGACACTCGCCCGCGCGGCACGTCCACGCCGTTTTCCATCACGATGTAGTCGCCCTCGTAGCCGAGCGAGCGCAGATTTTCCCCCGCCCCGCGGCTCACGACCCAGACCTCATCGCAGCTTGCGATGTTCTGCACCAGCGCGCGAATGGCGCTCTCCTGCAAGAGCTTGCCGCGCACAGCCTTGGCGATGTCGACATCGTACTTCGTGTGATACGTCAGCACGAGCGGCGCGTCGACCACGGCGCGCAGCGAGCGCGCCAGCAGGCACGACGTGATGGGACAATGCGTGTGCATCAGTTCGACCTTCTGCTCCGTCAGCACGCGCGCGGTCTCGGGTGAAAACGGATAGCCCGCCACGTAGCCGAGCTTCTTGCGCGTGTCGATGCTCGGGTAGCGCAGCACGGGAAAGGGGAACGCGCTGTCGTCTGCGCCGGGCATTGTCGGCGTGACGACAATGGCGTTTTCGCCGCTTTTCGTGATGTTTTTCGCGTAGTTCACGACGGCGTTCGCCACGCCGTCGATCTCGGGCGGAAAGGAATCGTTCAAAAGGCAGATGGTTCTCTTGTCCATGCCATTGCCCTCCTGTTGCTTGTTTTTCGGCAGCGCCGAAGTGTGATTCAGTATATCATTTTTCGCGCGAAGATGGTATACTATGTGTGAATTTTACGCGCTGTTTACTTCGGGAAAGGAGAACTTCCATGCGCATTCTCACATACACCGTGACGCCGGAGGAGGACGGCCGCATGGTCAAAGGCATCCTGCGCAGCAGTCTTCAGCTTTCCTACACGCTGCTCAAAAGCCTCAAATGGCGCGAAAACGCCATTTTATTGAACGGACAGAGCGTCCATGTCAACACAATCGTCCACGCGGGCGACACCGTCAGCGTCGTCCTCAGCGAGCGTACGCCGCGCGAGGACTTGTACTGCGCAAATGCGGCAAAGCCCGACATCGTCTACGAGGACGACGACCTGCTCGTGCTCAACAAGCCTGCGGGCGTCGCCATGCACCCGAAGTCGGGTGACGCCTCCGCGCCGAGCCTTGCAGCGATGCTGACGAGTTATCTCGGCGAGGGCAGCGTGCCGCATTTTGTGAGCAGGCTTGACAAAGGGACGTCCGGTCTCCTCATCGCCGCAAAGAGCGGCTACGTGCACGACCGCCTGCGCCGCGCGCTGCATTCAAGCGATCTGCGGCGCGAGTACCGCGCCGTCACCGTCGGCACAGTCGAGCCGCCGTGCGGTGCCATCGACGCGCCGATCGGCCGCGCGGAGGGCTCCATCATCCGCCGCTGCGTGCGCGCGGACGGACTTCCGAGCCTCACGGAGTACGAGACTCTGCAAGTAAACGACCGCTTCACGCTCCTGCGCCTGCGCCCACAGACGGGTCGCACGCATCAGCTTCGCGTCCACATGGCATACCTCGGTCATCCCCTCGCGGGCGACTGGCTCTACGGCACGGAGGACAAAACTCTCATCGCCCGCCCCGCGCTGCACTCATACGAGCTGTGGTTCACCCAGCCGGTCACCGGACAGGAATTGCACTTTACAGCGCCTATCCCGCAGGATATGCAGCGTTTGATGGAATGAAAAAGCACCGTTTTGGGCGGTGCTTTTTTCAGACATATGGTAAAATACCATAGGTCTATAACCAATTTTTACTTTTCCTTGTAGTACAAACGGCAGTGGCAGTAGCCCTCGAATTCGGGGTCAGCGATCTGGTCGCGGAACTCCTTGCACATGCAGACGTTGTCCTCGATCTTCTGCAAGCGGCAGGGGCACTGTAAATCGCGCTTTAAGAGCGCGGCGCGCAGGCGGGCGACGACCTCCGCGTCTTCGTTGTATCGAATTCTCATGCCTTGCACTTCTCCAGCATCGCCTTGATGTCGGCCTTATCGTGCACACCGACCATGCCGGTCAGCGTGTGGCGGTCCTGCACGACGGCGAGCGTCGGGATGGAGTCGATACCGAACATCGAAGCGAGGTTCGGCTGCTCGTCGACGTTGACCTTGCAGAACTTGACCTTGTCCTCTTCCCCGTTGAGCTCGGCAAAGACAGGCGCCATCATTTTGCACGGCTGGCACCACTCGGCCCAGAAGTCGATGATGATGAGGCCCGGATCGTCGAGCACCTCGGTCTGGAAGTTATCTTCCGTCAGCGTGACGATATCGGTGAACGTGCGCGTCTCGACGTACGGCTCGTGGAAGCTGCCGCCACAACCGCTACAGCCACCGCCGCATGCGCTGCATCCGGCCCCGCAGCCCGCGCCGCAGCCGCCGGCACTCGCGCTGCTGTCGCCGGTCATCAGCTCCAGATTGCCCTGGAGGAAGCTGTCGACCGCCTCGTCGGCATTTCCGGTCACGCCAGAAATGAGCAGCATATGCGCGTTGTCGATGGCGGCGTGCGCGCCTTCGCCGATATTACCGCAGATGACGAGATCGACGCCGCGGGATTTGAGCCCGCCCGCGACCTTCTCGTGGTCGGTATCGTCAAACGTGACGGTCTCTTTTTCGATGGGCTTGATATCCTCGATGGTGTAAACGGTAAACTCCGTGGCATGGCCGAAATGCTGCATCACTTCGCCATTCTCGCAGGGAATTGCAATTTTCATAGTATGTTCTTCCTTTCCGGTCTATTGCTTCGGCGGCAGCGCCGCCGCTCGATGCTATGAGGTAGTTTACCACGCTTTCGCGCGCCGTACAACCGGAAATTTGTAAACAAACCGTAGGCGGGTCTACTTTATCTTGCCATTCCATTATCCTCATGCTATGATTTTTATATCGCAGAGACTCTTTCCCCGCCAAATCAAAATTTGGCAAGGAGTATCTCCGCATGAAAAAGAAGGTTTGCAGAACCATCGGGTCAGTGATGCTGCTGATCCCCGTTGTTTTTGTGGCATATGCATTGACCCATCCGGAAGCAACTTGTCTCTTGAGCGTCACCGTTACCCGCTGCCTGTACGGTTTGTATGCTTTCATAATGGCAGTACTGCTGATCGCTCCCGTGAAGGACTCATAGGCCCACTTCCATTTTGCGGGCCTGCATGACCGCATAGCTGCGAGAAACGAGCCTTAACAAAAAGAGATTTTCAGGGAGGAACACACCGTGAAGTGTCCATTCTGTGGCAAAGAGATGCAGCAGGGCAAGCTCCGCACCCGCGGGGATAACTACTTTGTTCCCAACGGCTGTAAAGCGCCTATACTGTACATGAAAAAAGCATGGAAAACGCAGGCGCAACTCTGGTCTCCCCCGACTGCACTGGCGCGATCTACGAAGAAAACTGGCAGACGACCTTTTTATGCATTGGATGCCGAAAGATCATCGCAGACTTTTAGGATGGTAGCATGAAGAGATTACTATGGGATAAACGATTTAGCGGAATCCTCTGGGCCGTCGTGCTGGGCGCAGCATTCCTCATGTTATCGATGCTCATCGTAAATTTTGTGTCTGGCATTCCATGGTATCTGCTTAGCAGTATGCTGCGCGCCGCTTTCGGAGTCATCATCCTGATGCTCGGAACTCGGTTGTACGGGAAAACGACAAGGGAAATTCTAAGCCTTCATAACAGTAAGATTGCCATATTATCAGGTCTCGGTTTTCTCGTATTTCTGCTGTGCTACGTGGCCGCCGTCTATGTCGGATGCAGGGGAATTTCAGGCCTCACCGCAGGGCTGTTTTTCGCAAGAATCCTATTGCAGCAGCTCACGACTGCCCTTTATGAGGAACTGAATTACCGCTTCCTCATTTTGGAAGGATATTTCCACGGGAATAAAAGCGTTTGGAGCCGTCTGCTCTATGCCTTTGTCAGTTTTCTTGTCTTTGGGGCGACTCATGTGGTGACCGGTTGGAGCACCTCCGCTTTCTTTCTGTCAGGGGCCATCGGATTTACCTTTGCGGTCATCTATCTCAAGTCAGGCAACATCGTCATTCCCATGCTGCTGCATTTCATTTATGATATCCCCACAAATATGACATCCTACCTCGAGTGGAAGGATGCCTCCCTGCTCGCAAGTATGAATTCCGTGCTCGAGATCGCATTGGCGATCATGTTCCTTGTGTCCCTTGTTATCCTGATCATTGACAAGAGCACAGTGGAGACGAAGCACACCGCTTCATAACCTCAAAATAGCAAAAACCGCCACAGCAGTTTCCTGCTGTGGCGGTCCTTTACTTTATACGGTTTTCAGACGTTTAGTCGTCCTTCTCTTCCTCGTCCTCCACAAGGTCGGCGGGGTCGAACTCGAGGGTCGCGCCGCAGTTGGGGCACTCGACTTTGCCGTCTTCGAGGACCGAATCGTCGAAGAAGATCTCTTCCTCGCACTCGGGGCAGGTCGTGGCGTAGCACTCCTCTTCGTCGTCCTCGTCGTCTTCCTCATCCTCGTAGTCGTCCTCGTCTTCATCATAGACGATATCTTCCACGTCGCCGAGGTCGTCGCTGATGACGTCCAAGCCGTCGCCAAGCTCCATGACCTCGTCGGTCAGGTCTTCGACTTCGAGAGCGATCTCATCGAGAACGTCGGCGATCGCGAGGAACAGCTTGCCCTCGTTGGAATCCGCATTCAGGTTCATGCCTTCCATCAGGCCCTTGAGATACGCGACTTTTTCAGAAATACCCATCGTAAAACTCCTTTCTGTTACCGGAACTACGATTTTCCTGTTGCTGCTTACTTAATGTCTATTACTTGGCGCGGCCGATATACTCGCCCGTGCGGGTGTCGATCTGGATCTTGTCGCCGATGTTGATGAAGAGCGGCACCTTGATCTCCGCGCCGGTCTCGAGCGTTGCGGGCTTGAGGGTGTTGGTCGCGGTGTTGCCGGCAAGACCCGGCTCGGTCTCGGTGACCTCAAGGTCAACGAAGTTGGGGGGCTCGACGCCGAAGACATTGCCCTTGATGGACAGGATCATGCACATCGTGTTCTCCTTGACGAAGCGGAACGCATCGCCGAGCATATCGCGGTTCAGGGGAACCATATCATAGGTCTCCTGATCCATGAAGTAGTACAGATCGCCGTCGTTGTAGCTGTACTCCATGTTCTTGCGCTCGATGGCCACTTCCTCGAACTTCGCGGTGGGGTTGAAAGAAGTTTCGGTCACGCCGCCGGTGACGACGTTCTTCATCTTGGTGCGCACGAAGGCCGCGCCCTTACCGGGCTTGACATGCTGGAACTCGACGACCTGATAGTACTTGCCTTCCATTTCAAATACTTTACCGTTTCTGAACTCACCAGCGGTAATCGTTGCCATAACTATTTCCTCCTGTATTCCCGAGGATATCATCGCTATCCTCAAATTCACAAAGTATCGGTTCTAAACCTATGGTATTTTACCGCATATAGTGCGGCAATGCAAGTGTTTTTCTTGATGTTGTGGGTGAAATTTGCAAATTTCAGCGTTTTTTCCGCTCGTCGTGCGCGCTTGCGGCCTTGAACGGCTGCTGCAAGGCGTGCAGCACATGGTTCCACGCACCCACCGCGCCGCCGCGCGGCTCGACCATCAGCATCAGAACGCCGCTGCGCCGAGCGCCGAGCGTGTCGGTGAGCAGCTTGTCACCAAGCATTGCCGTCTCCCTCGCGTTCACGCCGTAGCGCGCCATCGTCTCGTGAAAGCCGCGCGTGCTGGGCTTGCCCGCGTGGCCGACGTAGCCGACCTTAAGTGGCTTGCAGAACTTTTCCACGCGCACGGGACTGCGGTTGTTCGACAAAATCGCAAACTCGATGCCCGCCTCCTTCAGCGCGCCGATCCAACGCGTGAGCGACTCGTCCGGCTCGCTCTGGCTCTTGGGCGCGAGCGTGAAGTCGAGGTCGGAGAGGAGCAGCTTCACGCCGTGCTCTTTCAAAAATTCCGGCGTCACTGCCTCGTAATTGTCAAACACCCATTGCGGGCAAAGCAATCTGAGCATATCGGTCTCCCATCGCGCATAAAAGTATTACGGTTATTATACGCGCCGAACGCGCTTTTCACAAGGGGGGATTTTTCTGCTCACCTACCTCGCCGTCACGCCAAAGGCGCTCTCTGAGTGTGCCTCAAGGCCCGCACTGCCACTCGTCCACGTGGCCTATGCCGTCGGTCAGGGCGGGTGCCTCACGCGCTGCGACGCGACCGCTTTCCCGCGCGGCGGGCTCATGGGCCTTTCCGACCGCTGCACCGGGGCGATCCCACGCATCGACACGCTCTGCCGCACCATCGTCGCGGAATGCGTCAAGCGCGGCTTTCAGGGCGTGCTGGCGGACTTTGAGACCAATCCGTATTCTGACCGGCTTTCATTTCTCTCCCGCCTCTCCGCCCGCCTGAGTGCGCGGGGGATGGCGCTCTACTGCCCCCTCTCGCTCCCGGCCGAGGGCGCAGCGCTCCTCGTCGGCACTGGCCTTTCCGGCGGGTCGCTGCGCGCGCTGCTGGAGGAAACCGCCTGCCGCTATGGCGCGGAGCGTCTGGCGCTCGACTTGGAACGCGTAATGATGGACTTTCCCCTCCCCTGTCCCTCCGGCTGCGGCACACCGCTCACGCGCGAAGAGCTGCTCGCCCTGCGGGAAAAGCATCCATCGTCCGTCTATTTTTCCCGCGAGCTGATGGCGAAGTATTTCACCTACTCCGCGGGCAGCGGCACGCACTTCGTGTTGTTTGACGATGCAGAGACCTTGCGGCAAAAGGTCAAGCTTGCGCAGAATTTAGGCATTCAAACGGCGTTTCTCATGTTTCCGGAGATATCAGATCTTTTACCGGAGCTTTGAGCGGCGCAGCGCGCCGCGGGGGGAAAATAGCAGCGCCGCAGGCGCTGCACGGGGCAAAGGGGGCCATTCTCTTTCACAAAAGAGAATGACCCCTTTAAATCCCCCAAGAGAAAGGTTTTGCCATTGCAAGCGAGCAGCTCGAAGAGCTGCAATGCTTGCCGATTGCACTGCCCATAGCGCGGCGTTGCCGCGTTTGAAGCTGCCATACGATTTGCCTCTGCTCCTACTACCCGCTGTTGCGCAGCCGTTGGCGGCTCTGCTGCCTTACGGATGCGGCACACCCCTTGCGGGTGCCGCTCTGCCCATCTTGTAGAAGTGCGCAGTAATTCCCATCTATCAGGGCACTCCACAATGCGGCGAGCGCAGCAATGCCTCATTCCGCACGCAGTCTGCCGCCGTGCTACCGTCACTCGCGCCTCACGATAGTAAGGCGCGGTTGATCGTAGTAACAACTCGCAGGGATTCATGGCGAAGCCATGTACACCGCACTTACATTGCGCAGCGCGTGCAGTCATTCAAGCTATAAACTGCCAATGTTGGGGGTCGAGGGGTACTCCCCTCGCGTTCTCTTGGGGGTCCAAGGGGGCCATTCTCTCACATGAGAGAATGGCCCCCTTACTGCGAGCTCCCGCACACTGCGGGAGAAATAAAGAAGCAGCCCGTTCGGGCTGCACCCCTCCCGCGCCCTGTGGGCGCGAAAAAAGACCCGCCACGACATGGCAGGTCTTTTTTGAGCTAATTAGTAATAACGCTTGTTGCGGTTCTTACGGGCGGCCTCGCTCTTCTTGCGGCGCTTGACACTGGGGCTCTCATAGCACTCTCTCTTGCGGACCTCCGCCACGATACCGGCCTTGGCGCAGCTTCTCTTAAAGCGCTTGAGCGCGCTGTCGAGAGATTCGCCTTCCTTGACGTGGATCTCGGACATTTATGTTTTCCCTCCCTCCGATACACCCGGCTTGATCCTGGGCGCTCTTTAAGAGTCATTCACATGACTAACGGTGGTATTATATGAGAAAAATCACGGCTTGTCAATAATCTTTCCTCATATTTTTGAAAAAATCCGAAATTCCGCTCAGCAGGGCTTCACGATCAGGTTGACGAGCTTGTTCTTGACGTGAATGACCTTGACGATCTGCATGCCGGCGATGGCCTTGGCGACCTTTTCATTCGCCTTCGCCGCTTCGACAACAGTATCCTGATCGCTGTCCACGGGGACGATGATCGTGCCCTTGAACTTGCCGCTGACCTGAACGGCCATCTCAACGGAGGAGGCGACGGTCTTGCTCTCGTCATACTCCGGCCACGCGCACTGCATCGCCATCTTGCCCTCGTGCTTGGCGGCAAAGCCCTTCTGCTCCCACAGCTCTTCGACCATGTGGGGTGCGAACGGAGAGAGCATGAGCAGCAGCGCTTCGAAGTCACCGCGGCTGAGACCGTTGGAATAGAACTCGTTGACCATGGCCATAAGGGCGGCGATGGCGGTGTTCATCTTCAGCGTGTCAATATCGTCCGTGACCTTTTTGATGGTCTTGTGGACGATGGGCGCGTTCTTCTCGGAAACGCCCTCCTCGTCCGTCACCTGATCGGCGAGGTTCCAAACGCGGTCTAAGAAGCGCTTGCAGCCCTTGACGGCGTCGTCAGACCAGGTCGCGACCTTTTCAAAATCGCCGATGAACATGATATAAAGGCGCATCGTGTCCGCACCGTAGGCCTTGACGACATCGTCGGGATTGACGACGTTGCCGAGGGACTTGCTCATCTTGACCGCCGGGCGCAGCGCCTGATTGCCGTACTTGGCGATGAGCGCGTCCTTCTCCTCCTGCGTGGAGACGTTGCCGACGTAGTGCGGGTTCTGGCCCAGGATCATGCCGTGGCTCGTGCGCTTGGCATAGGGCTCCTTCGTGTGGACAACGCCGATGTCGTACAGGAACTTATGCCAGAAGCGGGAGTAGAGCAGGTGCAGTGTGGTATGCTCCATACCGCCGTTGTACCAGTCCACAGGGCCCCAGTAGTTTTCCGCCTCGTGGGAGACGGGCGCCTGGTCGTTGTGCGGGTCCATATAGCGCAGGAAGTACCACGAAGAGCCGGCCCACTGGGGCATGGTGTCGGTCTCGCGCTTGGCGGGACCTCCGCACTTGGGGCACTTGGTGTTGACCCAGTCGGTCATCTTGGAGAGCGGGCTCTCGCCGTCGTCGGTCAGCTCGTAGCTGTCCACCTGCGGCAAAACGAGCGGCAGCTCCTCTTCGGGAACAGGCACCCAGCCGCACTTGGGGCAGTTGACAAGGGGGATCGGCTCGCCCCAGTAGCGCTGGCGGGAGAAGACCCAGTCGCGCAGCTTGTAGTTGACCTTTTCATGGCCCCATCCCTGCTCGACGGCGTACTTCTTCATCGCGGGGATGGCCTCCTTGACGGTCATGCCGTTCAAGAAGCCGGAGTTGACCATGATACCGGTGTCATCCTTGAGCGTGAAGGCCTCCTTCGTGATGTCGCCGCCCTCGACGACCTCGACGATGGGGATACCGAACGCCTTGGCGAAGTCCCAGTCGCGCTGGTCGTGGCCCGGAACGCCCATGACGATACCGGTGCCGTAGCCCATCAAAACGTAGTCCGAGACGAACATCGGCACGACCTTACCGGTCGCGGGGTTGATGACCTCGATGCCGTCGAGACGAACGCCGGTCTTGTCCTTATTGAGCTCGCCGCGCTCAAAGTCGCTCTTGCGGGCGGCGGCAGCCTGATAGGCCTCGACCTCGTCCCAGTTCTTGATGATGCTCTTCCACTTCTTGAGCAGCGGGTGCTCGGGAGAGATGACCGTGTACGTCACGCCGAACAGCGTATCGACACGGGTGGTGTAAACGGTGATATCATCCTCGGTGTTGGTCTTGAACGTGACCTCCGTACCGGTGGAGCGGCCGATCCAGTTGCGCTGCTGCGTCTTCACGCGCTCGATGTAGTCGACGTCGTCGAGATCGTCGATGAGGCGGTCGGCATACTTCGTGATGCGCAGCATCCACTGGCTCTTTTCCTTGCGGATAACGGGTGCGCCGCAGCGCTCGCACACGCCCTCGACGACCTCTTCGTTGGCCAGAACGCACTTGCAGCTCGTGCACCAGTTGACGGGCATTGTCGTCTTGTAGGCAAGGTCGTGCTTGAACAGCTGGAGGAAGATCCACTGCGTCCACTTATAATACTGCGGGTCGGTCGTGTCGATCACGCGGTCCCAGTCGAAGCCGTAGCCGAGCATCTTGAGCTGACGGGTAAAGTTCTTGATGTTCTGCTGCGTGACGATGGCGGGATGGATGTGGTTCTTGATGGCAAAGTTCTCCGTCGGCAGGCCGAAGGCGTCAAAGCCGATGGGGTTCAAGACATTGTAGCCCTGCATGCGCTTTTTGCGGCAGATGATGTCCATCGCCGTGAACGGACGCGGGTGGCCGACGTGCAGACCCGCGGCGGAGGGGTACGGGAATTCGATCAGGCCGTAGAACTTGGGGCGCTTGTCCCCCGTCACAGCGGCGTAGGGCTTTACCTGCTCCCACTTGTCCTGCCATTTTTTCTCAATGGCTGCGAAATCGTACTTCATGGATCTTCTCCTTTATGTGAAATAGTATTTTGATGCGAAAAAAGTCCCTGACCGTTTTTCAAACGGTCAGGGACGTAACGAACACATTACGCGATACCACCCTGATTCAGCGCACGGTTTCCCGTGAGCCCTCAGCGGCTTCATAGCCTTGCCCGTAACGGGGGCGACCGTTCCGCCCTTTCAGGCGGACTGCTCGGGAGTGAGTCATCCACGCGCATTTTCCCACCGGCTCGCACCGACCGCCGGCTCTCTTCAGGTGAAAATCATGCGTCTTTTTGCTCCGTCATCGCGTTTTGCATAAATTCAGCATGACCATTTTAGGCGTTTTGTCCCGCCTTGTCAAGCGTTATTTTTCAGGTGGGATCACCCTTACTCCGCGTGGGGCAGGATGGCGCTCAGGTCGACTTCCTCGCCGTCGGCCCACAGGTGCTCGAGGGAATAGAACTTGCGCGCCTCGTCGTTGAAGACGTGGACGACGACGCAGCCGTAGTCGAGCAGAACCCACGTGCCGCCGCGGTAGCCCTCGCGGTGCAGCGGCTCCTCGCCCTTTTCGGTCAGTTCCTTTTCCACCGCGTCGCACAGCGCGTTGATCTGCGTGTTGGACGTACCGGTGCAGATGACAAAGTACTCCGCGAGCGTCGTGATCTTGTCGATGCGGATGAGTCTGATCTCCTTGCCCTTTTTGCTGTCGAGCGCCTTGACGGCGATCTCGGCCATTTCTCTTGCAGGTAACATAGGGGGTCTCCTTTTCTTATTTTGAGTTTTTGATTATTTTTATTCTTTTACATTACGGGCGCAGCCATTCCGGCATTTCGTCGCTGCCGGCCGTGCCGCTGTTGTCGCCGGTCGTGCCGCTCTCTCCCGTGCCGGGGCCGGTCGGGGTCACGGGATCGACAGGCGTGGTGGGCTCGCTTGGCGTGGTCGTGCCGCTGTTATCGCCCGTGTTGCCCGGATCAACGGTCGTACCGCCGCTGTTGTTACCGGTATTGCCGGGGTCGACCGTCGTGCCGCTGTTGTCGCCGGTATTGCCGGGATCGGTGGCCGTACCCGGATCGGTCGTCGTGCCGCTGTCCCCTGTGCCGGTCTGTGAGCCGGAGGAGGAATGGTGGTTCTGCGGCTTGGCAGCCTTACTGTCCTCCACATGGCCCGTGGACGAGGACACCGAGCCATCCGAGTTGACGGACATGATGTCAAGGTCGCGCATTGTGAATGTCTCGACAAACGGGCTGAGCTCGTTGTTGACGAGATCCAAAAGCTCCTGCGCGTTCGGCACCACGTAGGAAAGCATTCCTCCGATCGAACGGCTGTAAACCATCTTGCCGGTGTTCGGCATCGTGACAAAGTTCACCGAGTCGATCGTCAGTCCGCCCATGACGGCCTGCGAGCCGAACCAGAGCATTTCCTCGAACGTAAGATCCGAGGTAACATTATTTTTCACCGCGCGAGCAAAGTCGCCGATCTTCGTCACGTTCTTGAGCTGCAAAAGCTGCTCGATCATCGCCTTTAAAAGCGTCTGCTGCGTCTTGATGCGGCCAAGGTCGCCGTCCGGATAGCCATAGCGCATATCGTTGTCGTGGCGGTAGCGCAGCACCTGCATCACATCGCTGCCGCTGAGTTTGCGGTAGCCCTTGGTCTGGTGGATGTGAAGATCCTGATAGGGGTCGTCGTAGTTCATGTTGCGCGGCACATCGTAATAGACGCCGCCCATGGCGTCCACGATCTCGCCGACGGCATCCCATTCCAGTACGACCTGATAATCCGGCTCAAAGCCGACGAGCTGGGCAATCTCCTTATAGAGCGCCTGAATGCCCTTGTCTCCCCCGCCGTAGTAGTTGTAGACGGAGTTGATCTTCTTAATGTCCCAGGGAACGTTGACCATCGTGTCGCGCGGGATGGACATGACGGTCGCCTTCTGGTTCGTCACGTCATAGCTCGCGAGCAGCATCGTGTCGGTGTTGCCGCCGCCGCCCGTGTCGCGGCCGAGAATGAGCACGGTGTAGAAATCCTTGCTCTTTCGCTCGCCGCCCGCCTTCGGGCGCACGCCGTCGCCATAGTCGATGCCGTCGATCTGCTCACTATTGTTATTCTTGCTGTCAGTGTCCTTGCTCGGCAGCTCCGGCGCGCGGATTTTCAGCAGATAGCTGCCGCCGGCGACTACACCGCACAGCAGCGCGATGAGCAGCACCTTGGCAAAGAGCCTCCCTGGGTGGGAAAAGGTCTCCTTGACCTGCTCCCAGGCCTCGTCGCAGTTGCGCTCGAAAAAGCCCTCTTTCCGGTGCGTGTGCCGCCCCTCGTAATAGGGGTCTTCCCTGTCTCTCTCGTAAATCTCTCTTTGATCACTCATGGGTATGTCCTCTCAGATACTCCAGCGCTTGCAGCGTGTTGTGGTGAACGGGGTTGCCCATCTGCTCCATTTCCTCCACGGTCATGGCAAGGCCCATTTCAAGGCCCTTGTCCAGATCCTCCCACACGACCTTGCGGAGGTCCTCCACGCCGTCGAAGTCGCGGTTCGGCTCGATGTAATCGGCAAGGTAGATGACCTTTTCAAGTAACGTCATATTTGCCTTGCCCGTCGTGTGCCACAGGATCGCGTTGTAAATCTCGTCATCCGCGCCGAACACGTCGCGCGCGAGCGCCGCGCCGGTCTTGGCGTGCAGCAGCTTGAGCGCCTTTTTCTCCAGCTCGTCGAGTTCGATGTGGTAGTGCTCGCACATCGCGAGCTGCTCTTCCATCGAAAGACGCTTGGTCGCGTCATGCAGAAGCGCGGCAAAGCGCGCCTTTTCGACGTCCGCGCCGTACTTTTCCGCGAGCGCCTTGGCCGTCTGCTCGGTGCCGAGCACGTGCGGGATGCGCTTGGCCTTGAGGTAGGAGAGCGCGATGGGTCTCAGGTCCTCTAAGGTTAGACGTTTTAAATCGAGATTTGTTCCATAAAGATGCTTGCGGTAAATATATCCCAGCACCGCGGGGGCCAGAAGCCCATCCGTCTCCCTCTTCGGGATGCGCGCGCGCAGCTCCGTCGACGAGACGTCGACAAGGTTCGGCAGCGTCATCGTCACGATGCGGCTGCCCGGAAAGCGCTGGCCGAGGTACTTGCGCTGCGGGGCGAAAAGCTCCTCGCCGTCTTTTTCCGTGCGGCCAAAGGCGCACAGGCCCGCATACTGCACGATCTCGTCCGGCTTGTACCAGTACTGGAACGTCAAGAACATGTCCGTCCCCATCAGAAGCCACAGCTCATCGTCGGGGCGCTGCTCATGCAGGATGCGCAGCGTGTCCGCGGTGTAGCTCTTGCCATCGCGCATGATCTCCATGTCGGAGACCGTGACTTTCACGCCCGTGTCGAGCGCGATCTGCTCGCCCATCAGGCGCGTCATCGCAAGGCGGTCCTCCGTCCCCGCCGCGTCGGCGGAGAGCATCTTGTGCGGCGGGATGCCCGCCGGGATGAGCAGGAGCTCGTCGAGCCCTAGATATTTTGCCGCGCTCTCGGCCGCGGCCATATGACCCAGATGCGGCGGGTTGAAGCTGCCGCCGTAAATTCCGATCTTCAAGTTTGTTCGACCTCTTTTTCTCTTTTACACGGTCTTCTTCGCTGCCTTGGGCAGCACGATCTTGTCCTTCTTGTCCTTTTTGTGCGAGGGGCGGTAGAGCACGAATTTCGTGCCGATGACCTGCACCTGCTCGCTGCGCGTCAAGGCGCTCAGCTCGTCGCACGCCTCGCGCGCGGTGAGCATGCTGTTTTCAAGCACGCGGCACTTGATGAGCTCACGCGCCTCCAGCGCGTCGTTCGCCTGCTTCACGAGGTTGTCGCCGATGCCGTCCTTGCCGATGTGGACGATCACGTCGAGGTCATTGGAAAGGCTGCGCAGATACGCGCGCTGTTTGCTGCTTAATTCCATAGTATTTCCTTATCCTTTTTATTGATGTTCCGCAAGATAATTCTTGAGCGTTTCCTTGAATGCCCGCAGTGCCTTGCCGCGGTGCGAGATCTCCGATTTTTCCTCCGCCGTCAGCTGTGCAAAGGTCTTCCGCTTGTCAGGCACGAAGAACACGGGATCGTAGCCGAAGCCGTTTTCGCCCATCGGCGCGAACGCGATCGTGCCCTCGACCTCGCCGTCGTCCTGCAAGACGTCGCCGTTCGGGAACGCGCAGGTGATCGTCGTGTGGAAGTGGGCGCGGCGGTCGGCCTGACCGTGCATCATCTGCAAAAGAAGACGGTAGCGGCCGGTGTCATCCAGCCCCTCGCCGCCAAAGCGCGCGCTGTAAACGCCGGGGCCGCCGTTCAGCGCGTCGACGCACAAGCCCGAATCGTCCGCGATGGCGGGCAGCTTCGTCGCCTCCATGACGGCCTTGGCCTTGAGAAGCGAATTCTCGGCAAAGGTCTCGCCCGTCTCCTCGACCTCGATCTTCACGCCGAGGTCGGCTTCCGACACGACCTCCACGCCGAGCTCGCCCAGAATAGCGCTCATTTCCTTCAATTTCTTGGGGTTCTGCGTTGCTAAAACAAATTTCATCGTCAAACCTCCCACGGGTCTTTTTCCCGTCTCTTCCTGCTTTTTTCTTCGCGCTTTTCTTCCTCGCGCTGCGCCTTGCGCTCTTCGCGCTGCGCGCTCATCTTTTCCTGCCAGGCTGTGAACTTTTTATCGAGCTTGTCAAGCGGCCATTCGATCTCTGGCACGGGCACGATGACCACCTTGCAGCTCTCACAGTAACGGGCGGGCGTGTAATAATCTCCTAACAGCCCCGCTCTGCCAAGCCAGACCTGTTCCTTCTCGTCGCCAAATCCGTCTTTGAGCATGCCGTCCTCACCTCTTGGACACCAGTAAATATCACGCAAGACAGGGATGGCTCCATCTCGCATTTCCTTTCCGCAATAGGGGCAAACAGAAGTGATTTCCATATTCGTCTCCTTATTGTCTCGCAGGTTTATGATTTTCCCATCAGATGAGCGCCTTGACGTATTCCTCCGCGTTGAACGGCTGGAGATCGTCGATGCCCTCGCCGAGGCCGACGTACTTCACCGGCACGCCGAGCTCCTGCGCGATGGCGACGCAGATGCCGCCTTTGGCCGTGCCGTCGAGCTTCGTCAGGATAATGCCCGTCAGGCCCGCCGTCTCGCGGAAGACCTTGGCCTGCTGCAATCCGTTCTGCCCCGTCGTCGCGTCGAGCACTAAAAGCGTCTCCTTCGCGGCGTCGGGCAGCTCGCGGTCGATGATCTTGCGGAGCTTCGAGAGCTCGTTCATCAGGTTCACCTTGTTGTGAAGTCTGCCCGCCGTGTCGCAGAGAACGACGTCGACACCTCTCGCCTTCGCCGCGGCGAGCGAGTCGAACAGCACCGCGCCGGGATCCGCGCCTTCGACCGAGCGGACGATCTCGCACTCGGCGCGGTTTGCCCAAATTTCAAGCTGATCCGCCGCCGCCGCGCGGAACGTGTCCGCCGCGCATAAAAGCACGCGCTTGCCCTCGCCCTTCAGGCGGTGGGCGATCTTGCCGATGGACGTGGTCTTGCCCACACCGTTCACGCCGATCACCAGCACGACGCTGGGTTTGGTCGACAGGTCGAGCGCGGTGTCGCCCACGTTCAGCTTTTCGATCAGGATCTCGCGCAGCGCCTGCTTCACGTCGTCGCCGCGCTGGATGCTCTTCTGGTACACGACGTCGCGCAGCTTTTTCACCGCGTCGTGCGCGACCGTCGCGCCGAGATCGGCCATAATGAGGCTGTCCTCAAGCTCGTCATAGAATTCGTCGTCAATGGTCTCCCACACGATGGTGTCGAACCACGCCTTTTTGATCTTTGCAAAAATACCCATTTGTTTCTCCTCGCGCTTTATTCCTTAATGTTGAGTTCCTTCGCCATGTCGTTCATATTGATCGTCAGCACCTTGCTCACGCCGCGCTCCTGCATCGTGACGCCGTAGAGGACGTCCGCTGCCTCCATCGTACCGCGGCGGTGCGTGATGACGATAAACTGCGTTTTGCTCGTGATGCGGCGCATGTAATTCGCCACGCGCACCACGTTCGGCTCGTCGAGCGCCGCCTCGATCTCATCCATGACGCAGAACGGCGTCGGATGAACCTTCAGGATGGCGAAGTACAGCGCGATGGCAACGAACGCCTTTTCGCCGCCCGAGAGCAGCGTGATCGTCTTGAGCGCCTTGCCCGGCGGCTGGACCTTGATCTCGATGCCGCAGGAGAGCACGTCGTTCTCATCCTCAAGCTCAAGCGTGGCCTTGCCGCCGCCGAACAGCTCCAAAAACGTCTCCTGGAAGCTCTCGCGGATCAGCGCGAACTGCTCTTTGAAGATGACGGTCATCTCGCTTGTGATGCTGTCGATCACGCCGACGAGCTCGCCCTTTGCCTTTTCCACGTCGTCGCGCTGCTCTGTCAGATAGGTATATCGCGTGTTCACGCGCTCGAATTCCTCGATCGCGCCGACATTGACCGCGCCAAGACCGCTGATAGCACGCTTGAGCTCGCCGATGCGGCGGCTCGCCTTAGCGACGCTCTCTAATTCAATGCGCTGCTCCTGCGCGGCGGAGTGCGACAGCTCGTAGTTTTCCCACAGCTTGTCGAGGATCTGCTGCTCCTCCATCGCGCTCGTCGCGCGCTTCTGTTCGAGCTTGCTGACGCTGCGCTCCACGTTGAGCACGTTTTCGTTGAGCTCGCGGCCGCGGCGGTCGCTCTGGCTGCGCTCGGCTTCAAGTGCGAGTTTCGCTTTGGAAAGCGCTTCGAGCTCGGCGCGCTTTTCCGTCATTTTGCCGCTCAGCGCGGCGATCTCAGTCTCATGTGTGCCGATCTCGCGCTGCGACTGCTCGCTCGCGGCCCTGTACTGCTCGATGAGCGCTTTTCTGCTCTGCTCGTCGCCCTGCATCTGAGCACGCAGGCCCTCCAAGCTCGCGAGCGACTTTTCCGTCGTCTCGCGCTCGGCGGCATAGCCTGCGAGCGCACTCTTCTTCTCGGCGATTTCGTCGCCGAGGCGCGAGCTCGAACGCAGCAGCTCGCTCTGGCCGGAAAGGCTCTTTTCCGCCTGCGCGCGCAGCTCGCCCGCTTCCTTCTCCTGCGAAAGCGCGAGCGCTTCCTTTTCCTCCGCCACGCGCTTCACTTCGCCGCGGCGGCGCGCGATGGTCTCGCGCTCGGTATCCAAACTCTCGAGCCGCTCGCGCAGCGACGAGAGCAATAAGTCATAATGATTTTTATCGCCCTGCAATTTGAGCACGGCGTCCTCCGCCGCGCGCTGCTGGCCCTGTGCGACCTCCAGCTCGTAGCGCGCTTTGGCAAGCTCGCGCTTGGCGTCCTCGGCGGCCTTGGCGGCAAGGTCAAGCTTTTCGGCAAGGCTGCCGCGCCGCGCCGTCAGCTCGCGCAGCTCGCCGGCTCTGCTCAGAATGCCTGCGCTGCGAGAGATCGAGCCGCCCGTCATCGAGCCGCCGCGGTTCAAAACCTGGCCGTCGAGCGTCACGATGCGGAACGCGTTCGAAAACCGGCGCGAAATTGTGATGCCGCAGTCAAGGTCCTCGACCACGACCGTGCGGCCGAGCAGATTCTTGAAAATGCCGTCGTATTCGCGGTCGTATTCCACCAGCTCGCTCGCAAGGCCGACGTAGCCGTACTCGTTCTGCACGCGCGCATCGCGCAACGCCTCGCCGCGGATCGACGAGAGCGGCAGGAACGTCGCGCGTCCGCCGTCGCGCTGCTTTAAGAGTTGGATGGCGCTCTTCGCGTCCTCCTCACGCTCAACGACGATGTTCTGCAAGCCCGCGCCGAGCGCGATCTCGATCGCGACGGCGTATTTTTTATCGACCTTCATCAAATTGGCGACCGGCCCGCGCACGCCGCGCAGCGCCTTGCGCTCGCGCGCCTGCATGACCGTGCGCACCGCCTTGTTGAAGCCCTCGTACTCCTTTTCCATCTCGCTGAGCAGGCGGATGCGGGAGTCTAAATTGTTCATTTCCATCGTGAGGGAAACGTGCTTTTCGCCCGTCTCCTTCTCGCGCTCGACGCGCCCCTGCATCTTCATCGTGTGGCCGGCGATGATGTTGCGGATGGCGTCGGCTTCCTCCTGCGCACTTTCGAGAGCGCGGCGGTTCTCCGCGGCGCTCTTGCGCGTGTCGGAAAGCTGGGTTTCCCCGCTCTCCTGCTCGGCGACGATGGCGCTCTCGCGCTCGTCCATTTCCGAAAGCGTCGAGCGCAGGGCCGCAACCTCGGCGCGGCTGTCCGCCGCGGCGGACAGGGCGAGCGCCTCGCGCCCGCGCAGGGTCTCGGCCTCGCTTGCGGCCTCGCCCGCGTTTTTCGACAGCTCCTCCGCCTGCTTCAAAAGCTCGGAGAGCGCCGTTTCGACTTCGTTTTTGCTTCTCTCCAGCTCTTCGATACGCGCGCGCTGCTGCGCAATCTGCGCATCCATCGATCCCACGCGGTCAGACTGGCTTCTGAGTTCCTCCTCCACGCGCGCGATGTTCTCTTCGTTGTGCGCGATGCCCGTTTGCAGCACCGCGACGGCAGATTCCTGCTCTTTGACCTGCGCGTCGAGCTCGGAAAGCTGCGCGCGCTTTTCCTCCTGCGCGATGTCGTTCTCGTGAATGCGCGCGGAAAACTGCTCGGACGCAGCGTACAGCGCCTCTAAATCCGCGTTCGCCTTTTTGAGCCCCTCGCGCGCGAGCGACAGGTCGGTGTCGAGCTTGATGGCGTTCGTCTTGAGCGTTTCCAGATTTTCAAGCCACACGGAAATTTCCAAAAGGCGCAGTTCGTCGCGGTAGATAAGATACTGCTTCGCCGTCTCCGCCTGCGCACGCAGGGGTTCGACCTGCAATTCCAGCTCGGCGATCTTGTCGTTGATGCGCACTAAGTTTTCTTCCGTGCGCTCCAATTTACGTTCCGTCTCCTCCTTGCGGTAGCGGAAGCGCGAAATGCCCGCCGCCTCTTCAAAGATCTCGCGGCGGTCGCCGCTCTTCTGCGAGAGTATTTCGTCGATGCGGCCCTGACCGATGATGGAATAGCCCTCGCGGCCCATGCCGGTGTCCATGAACAGCTCGTTCACATCGCGCAGGCGCACGGACTGCTTGTTGATATAGTATTCCGATTCGCCGCTGCGGTAGTACCTGCGCGTGACGGCGACCTCGGTCTCCTCCATGCTGGGGAAGATGTGCTCGGTGTTGTCGAGCACAAGCGTCACCTGCGCAAAGCCCATCTGATTGCGCGTTTCCGTGCCGCCGAAGATGACGTCCTCCATCTTCGCGCCGCGCAGCGACTTGCTCGACTGCTCGCCCATGACCCAGCGGATGGCGTCCGAAATATTCGATTTGCCGCTTCCGTTCGGCCCGACGATGGCGGTGATGTCCTCACCGAAGTTGAGCACCGTCTTGTCCGGGAAGCTCTTGAACCCTTGGATCTCCAATGCCTTTAAGTACACGAGCGATATCCTCCTTGGAAAAAGGCCTCATCCCCCACGATAAGGGTATAATGACACATTTTGACTAATACTATATACCATTTTTCCGCCGCCTTTTCAAGTAGATTCCATGAACAAAGCGCAAAAAGACGCCCGAAAGCGTCTAAAACTGTCGAAAAACCCCTAACGGGTTTTTCCGACAAACGTTTTCAGTCTGCTGCGCGCACGAATTGTTCGCCTACGGCGAACAATTAGCACACTTGCAGCCTGAGTTGTATTTTCTGTCAGGTACACGCCCCGACAGAAAATGATTTCACTCTATTTGCCGACTTCCGTCGGCAAACTCTGCGAGGCTTTTTTACTTCTTCTTTTCGTCGATCAGCCGATACAGCGCGTCGAGCGCGTCGGAGAGGCTGCCGAGACGCTGGATGAGACCGCAGGCCACCGCCTCTTCTCCGTAGAGCACGCTGCCGACGTCAGAGGCAAGGTCCTGCGTGTCCATCATCAGGCGCAGAAACTCGTCGCGCCCGATGCGTGAGTTTTTCGTCACAAAGCGCACAATGCGCTCCTGCAGGCGCTCAAAATACTGGTACGTCTGGGGCGCGGCGATGATCGTGCCGCTCGTGCGCACGGGATGGATGGTCATCGACGCCGACGGCGCGATCATCGTCACCATCGGCGCGACAGCAAGCGGCACGCCGATGGAGTGTCCCCCGCCAAGCACGAGCGAGACCGTCGGCTTTTTCATCCCTGAGATGAGCTCGGCGATGGCAAGCCCCGCCTCCACATCGCCGCCGACGGTGTTGAGCAGGAACAAAACGCCGTCGATGTCCTCGCTCTCCTCTAAATACGCCAGCAGCGGCAGCACATGCTCGTATTTCGTCGCCTTCTGTGTATTCGGCAGTAGCATATGCCCCTCGATCTGTCCGGCGATCGTCAGGCAGTGGATGGCCGCGCGGCTATTTTTGATGACGACCGAGCCGAAGTCGATGACCGGTTGAATGGGCGGCAGCAGCGGCTCCTGCCCGTTTTTCTCCTCGTCCTGCGAGGGTTTCGTTTCGCTTCTCATCGCAAAGTCCTCCCGAAAGTCCTTTCCGGTAGGATTTGCAGAAAGCGCGAAAAGCATACCCTTTGTGCCGTCGGAAATACGAGCCTCAAACTGGGAAGCACTTTAATATCCCCAAGTCATCAGTTTCCATTCCCCGCCATTGCTGCGAGCCAACCACCAGGACCATGTGTATTCCGTGTCCGGCTCCCAAGCTCCGCCGCCCTCTTTCGGAGAGCGAAAGCTGCTGTCGAACATGATGCATTGTGTAAAAGCCAGATCGTTGTCATTTGCCTTTTCCAAATCATTCATCCACGAAAGGTTCTTTTCATCCGTGCAGACGTCATCTGACGAATATGAAATGCTATGTAATTCGCAGCCTTCCCACGAACCGATCATCTCTTCGATCACCTTTATCGCATCATCCATATCCTGTTCTGTGTAGACAGCCGAATCGCCATAATCGACCGTTATGTTTGACGTTTCCTTGTTGCCGCATCCAGCCAGCAGGGCAAAAAGCACTACGCAAATAACCGATAAGCTGTATTTTTTCATCTTATGGCCTCCATATCTCTCATTTTTCTATATTTTTATACTGCTTATTTTACCAGAAAGCATTGTCCGAATCCAGCGAAAAAAGCGCCCGAGGGCGTTTTCCTCGGGCGCTTGCAGCTTTTTATTTGTACGTCAGCAAATCTTCCACGCTCTTGCGCTTCGGCGCGGCGGGCTCCTCATCGGGATAGCCAAGACCGATAACACAGCCGACCTTCTGATTCTCCGGCAGGTTCAAAAGTCTCGTGATCTTCTCTTCGTCGAAGTAGCCCGTGATGACCGTGCCGACGCCGCGCTCCCACGCGGCAAGACAAAATGTCTGCGCGGCGATGCCCGCGTCGAACATCTCAAAGCCCGCCTCCTTCGGCGTCGAGAACGAGCCGTCGCGCTCGTAGCCCGAGCGGCCGGTCACATAGGTAAGCACCATAACGGCGGGGCAGTTTTTGAGCGTCTTCTCGTTCAGCTTGAAATCAAGCACCATCTCCTCCGCCATTTTGTCGATCGTCGTGCGGTCCTCGACGAGCACATAGCGCGCGATCTGCGTATTCTTCCACGAGGGGGCGTAGGCCGCGTCCGCGATGATCTGCTCGATGACCTCGTGCGGAACGGGTTTTGGCTGGTACTTACGGATGCTTCTTCTGCTTCTGATGGCCTGTATCGTTTCCATATTCGTTTCTCCTTTGCTGACGGTCTGATAAAATGCCGATCCATGGCGTTTCTTTGGCGTTTATCATAACAGAAGCGTGCGCAAAAATCCAGTGGAAAAACAGCCGGTTCTGCCGATTCATCTTATTGCAGGCCCGTCAGCGGATTTTCCTGGCAAAATCCGTCGGTCAAACTATAGGACATGCCAAGCGTTCCAAACGGGAAATAGTGAACCGTATAATAGGCCCGTCCCGCTGAAAACCGCTCGATGGAAATGCAAATCGGCAACAAGGGCACTTTCTTTGAGTAAACTCCCACCGACTGCGCGCGGATCTCAGCGACATACTCCTCCGGCACCTTGCACCTTCGTGAAACAAAAGGATGGGAAGAAATGCAGGCCAATATCATACCGAACAGGGCTACGATCAGCAGTGCGATCATCGCTTTTTTGTGTTTCCTCATGTTCTGTCACACCCCTGTGCGTTCCTCTGCTTTCTGCCTCTTCTCCATACGATGATCGCATGGATGATGAGGGACGCGACCGATATCGCGACGATCTGGGAGTGGGATGTGAACGGCTTACAGTACCATTCCATCGGGTCCAATCTCGTCAGCTTTGCCGTCAAATAGGAGGACATAAAGCTCAGTATATTCCCGATAAAAATGATGGGAACGTTATTTGTTTTCAGCGCGCACCGGTACAAAATCGCAAAGCTGACGATCATCACGGCGTAATACAGCATCGTCCCCGAAGTAATATCGCCTTTCACGGAGAAAAACGCAAACGGTACGCAATACGCGATGAGCAGCAGCACTCTGATGAGCCACGATTTTTTCATAAAACCCTCCCATTTTTCTCTCAAAATCTCTCTTTTGTCATCATATCAGACCTTTTGCGCAAAGTCTACCATAAAAACCGCCCGAAGGGAGAGTCTTCGGGCGGTTCCCATATTCACTTTTCCGTGCCGTAGAAGAACAGCGCCACCGTTCCCGGGCCGACATGGGCGCCGGTGACGGGCTCGTAGACCACGTTCAGGCATTCGCCGGTGAAGCCCTTGTCCCGCAGCAGCGCGATGAGCGCCTGCGCGCCCTCTTCATTGTCCGCGTGGGCGATGCCGAGCATCTCGCTCTTGTCGAGCGCGCGGCCGTCGTAATAATTCGCAAGCTCCTGATACGCGCGCTTCATGCCGCGCACCTTGCCGCAGGAGACGATGTGCCCCGTCTCGTCACCGCACAAAATCGGCTTGATGCTCAGCACCGTGCCGATCAGCGCCGTCGCGCTCGAAATACGTCCGCCGCGCTTTAAGTACGCAAGGTCGTCGACCGTGAAAAACTGGCACATGTGCGGTCTTCTCGCGAGCAAATGCGCCTTGATCTCGTCTAAGCTCTTCCCCTCTTCGATCATGCGCGCGGCCTCGAGCACCTGTAACCCCTCGCCAAGGGAGGCAGCGTAGGTGTCGATCGTGACGATCTTCCGTGCGGGGTATTTTTCCGTCAGCTCGCCCGCGGCGATAACCGCGGCCTGCGCCGTGCCGCTGATGCCGCCGGACATGCCGACGTAGAGCACATCGTCGCCCTGAGAGAGCGCACGTTCAAAGTAGTTCGCCATCAGGTCGGGATTGACCATTGAGGTCTTGACGACCGCGCCGCGGCGCATCGCGCCGTAGAATGCCGCACCGTCGAAATCCACATCATCGGGATAGTCCGTCTCCCTTCCGTCCACCGTGTAGGAAAACGGCACGACGGTGATGTGGTGTTGCTTCGTCAGCGCGACCGGCAGGTTCGCGGACGTATCGGTGAATAACTGGAGCATGACTCTCTTCCCTTTCTGATCCTTTGCAATAAGCGTTATGACAGCTTATCACGCCGCGAGCGCTTATGCAAGCAAAAGCGCAGGAAACTTTACAATTTGTTCAACATTGTATGACTTTTTGGCAGAAAACGCCCTCCCACGGCACGTGGGAGAGCGCTTCTCGGAATCTCAGAATATTTTCTTACGCCTGCTCAAAGATGGCCTTCATGCACTTGTAGGTCATGTAGCAGTCGAGCTTGGCGACCGTTTCATACGGTGCGTGCATCGAGAGCACGGGCACACCCGCGTCGAGCGTGTCGATGTTGCGCTGGGCCATGAACTTGGCGACCGTACCGCCACCGCCTGCGTCGGTCTTGCCCATCTCGGCCATCTGCCAGAAGACACCGTTGTCGTTCATCAGCTTGCGTATCTTGCCGACGACCTCGGCGCTTGCGTCGCTCGCGCCGCCCTTGCCGCCGGAGCCGGTATACTTGCACAGCGCCACGCCGTAATTGACGAAGGCGGAGTTGCGCTTGTCGTACACGTCGGCAAAGTTCGGGTCATAGGCCGCCGTCACATCTGCGCTCAGGCAGAAGGAGTTGGCAAAGCAGTCAGAAAGCGCGACGCCCTGCGTGCGGCACATGTCGCCCATGAACCACTCAAACGCCTGAGACAGCATACCGGACACGCCCTCGGAGCCGATCTCCTCCTTGTCCGCGAAGATGCAGACCGCGGTCTTCTTCGGGGACACAGCGTCAAAAATACCTGCAAGCTCTGCATACGCGCAGACGCGGTCGTCGTGACCGTAGGCCGCGATGAAGCTGCGGTCAAAGCCGATGTCGCGCGCCTTGCCGGCGGGGACGACTTCGAGCTCGGCGGAGATGAAGTCCTCCTCCGTAATGCCGTACTGCGCGTTCAAATACTGGAGAACGCCGAGCTTGAAACGGTCGGAGCAGTCCTTGTCTTCAAACGGCTTTCCGCCAAGCAGCACGTTCAAGCTCTCGCTCGGGATGGCCTCGTTGAGCGGCTTTTTGCCCTGCTCGCGGCCAAGGTGCGGTAAAAGGTCGTTGATGATGAACTGGGGATCGTCCTCCTTGCCGCCGACGTGGACGTCGACCTTCGAGCCGTCGCGCAGCACGACGACGCCGTGCAGCTCAAGGGGGATCGTCACCCACTGGTACTTGCGGATACCGCCGTAGTGGTGGGTCTTGAAGTAGGCCATCTCGGCCTCCTCGTAGAGCGGACGGGGCTTGAGGTCCAGACGCGGGGAGTCGGTATGCGCCGCGCCGATGTTCGCACCGTGGCTCAGGTCTTCGCTGCCGATGACAGCGAGCATGATGCCCTTGCCGCGGTTATTGAAGTAGACCTTGTCGCCGGCGCTCAGCTTCATACCCGCTTCGTAGGCCTTGAAGCCCTTCTTTTCCGCCAGCTCGATGCAGTACTCCACGCAAAGGCGCTCGGTCTTGCCGTTGTTGAGGAACTTCTTGTAGTCCTCGCAATAGGCCTCCATCGCTTTTTCATCCTCTGCGCTCAGGCGGTCATAGCCATTCTTGGGGGCGTAGAGCAGTTTTTCAGCGAGCTTGTTCTTTTCACTCATCTCTCAGTTTCCTCCTTCAAATTGTTGATGATCGTGTTGATATAGACCTCAGCCGCGTGTTCCGCCTTTTCAGCGGTCGGCAGATCGTTCACAAATTCATAATCGCACTGCGCGCGGAAATAGTCCGCGTCCTTCTGTGCCGCGATGCGCGACCTTGCATACTCCTCGGTGATGCTGTCGCGCGTCATGATGCGCTTGACCCGCACCTCTTCAGGCGCCGTTACGGCGACGGTCGCGTCGCAGATCGCGCCAAGGCCGCTCTCGATGAGCTTGATAGCATCGAGGCCGATGATCTCCGCGTTCGTCGCCGCCATTTTCTGCGCCAGCGCGCGCGGGATGCGCTCGTGCACGATGGTGTCGAGCTCGGCGAGCTTTTTTCTGTCCTTGAAGACGATCAGGCCGATGGCGTGGACGTCCACGCTGCCGTCCTGCCGAAAAATGACATCGCCGAACGCCTCGCGCAGCGCGCGCAGCAGCGGCTCGTCATCTTTTAACATCTCGTGATAGACCGCGTCGCAGTCGAGCACGCATGCGCCCTTTCTTTCAAGCGCGCGCAGAAGGCTCGTCTTCCCCGCGCCCGTGCCGCCGGTGATTCCGATGACGATCTTGCCGTCGTCCGCGTCCTCCACATGGAAGCCCGCGGCCTTTTTGAGGCGGTTGCCGATGGCAAGGCCAAGGCCTTTACTGTCCGGACACTGTGCCCAGATCTCGCCCACATTCGTCTCGTCGAACGTCCGCAGCGCGTCGAAGACGTGCTGCGCCTGCGCGCGCTTATCGCCGCTCGCACCGAGGGGGTGGACGATGTGCCCGTCGAAGAGCCGCGTGAACTCGTCAAAGCAGATGATGCCGGACTTCTCGCCCGCATGTGTGAGCAGATAGCGCGCGCTCGCCTTCGCCCCGCCGGTCACGACCGTGACGGGGGCCTTAGGCGCATAGTGGCGGTACTTCATGCCCGGGGCGCGCGGCTTTTCGCCGTCATTCATCTTCTGCGTCACGGCCTTGTCGACCGTCACCTCGCCCAGCGCATCGCGCAGGCTCTCGAGCGGCAGTCCGCCCGGGCGCAACAGCTGCGGCGGCGTGACCGTCAGGTCGATGATCGTCGACTCCACGCCCACCTGACAGGGGCCGCCGTCGACGATACCGTCGATCTTGCCCCACATGTCCTCGCGCACGTGCTCTGCCGTCGTGCAGCTCGGGCGGCCCGAGGTGTTCGCGCTCGGCGCGGCGACCGGCACGCCGGATGCTTCGATGATGGCGCGCGTGACCGCATGGTCGGGACATCTCATGCCGACGGTCTCGAGCCCGCCGGTCGTGCGCAGCGGCACGCAGGGCTTTTTCTTTAAGATCATCGTCAGTGGGCCGGGCCAGAAGCGCTCGGCCAGCTTGTAGGCCGCGTCCGGCACGTCCTCACAGTAGCGCGTAAGCCAGCTTGCGTCCGGAATGTGCAGGATGAGCGGGTTGTCCTGCGGGCGGCCCTTGGCCCCGAAAATGTGCAGCACGGCTGTCTCGTCGAGGCCGTTTGCGCCAAGGCCGTAGACCGTCTCCGTCGGGATGGCCAGAAGCCCGCCGCGGCGCAGAATGTCCGCCGCCTGCGCGATGCTCTCTTTATTCTCCACCGTGCGGAGGGTAAACCATTTTGTCTCCAATGTTCTCTCTTCTTTCTTAAGCCTCGGTGCTCTCGCGCAGCTTTTCGGCCTGCTCCTGCATCGTGAGCGCGTCGATGATGGGGTCTAAATCGCCGTTCATCACGGCGTCGATGTTGAAATTCTTGTTCTCGCCCGTCAGGCGGTGGTCAGTCACGCGGTTTTGCGGGAAGTTATAGGTGCGGATGCGCTCGTTGCGCATGCCGCTGCCGACCTGCGCGCGGCGCTCGCTCGTGATCGCACCCTCCACGCGCTCGCGCTCAGCCTCGTAGAGCTTGCTCGCGAGCATCGCCATACACTTGGCGCGGTTCTGGAGCTGGGAGCGCTCCTCCTGACACGAAACGACGATGCCCGTCGGCTTGTGGATGAGGCGCACAGCAGAGCTCGTCTTATTGACGTGCTGGCCACCTGCGCCGGAAGCGCGGTAGACCTGCATCTCAATGTCTTCGGGCCGAAGGTCGACGTCGACCTCCTCCATCTCCGGCAGCACGGCGACCGTCGCGGTTGAGGTGTGCACGCGCCCGCCGGATTCGGTCTCCGGCACGCGCTGGACGCGGTGGACGCCGGATTCAAACTTGAATCTCGAATACGCCCCATCGCCATTGACCATGAAGTCGGCCTCTTTCACGCCGCCGAGCTCCGTGTCGTTGTAGTTGAGCAGCTCCACGCGGTACCCCCGCTTTTCCGCGTACATCGCGTACATGCGGTAGAGGTCGGCGGCGAACAGCGCGCTCTCCTCCCCGCCCACGCCGCCGCGAATTTCAACGATGACATTTTTGTCGTCGTTCGGGTCGCGCGGCAGGAGCAGCACGCGCAGCTCGTCAAAAAGGCGCTCTTTTTCCGCCTTGGCTGCGTTCAATTCCTCCTGCGCCATGTCCTTGAGCTCGGGGTCGGATACAAGCTCCAGCGCCTGCGCGATGTCGTCCTCGCACTTCTGGTACGCGCGGTAGGTCTCCACCACGGCGGAAAGCTCCTTCTGCTCGCGCGTAAGCGCGCGCAGCTTCTTTGGGTCAGCGTAAATTTCCGGCACTTCGAGCAGCTCGCCGATCTCGTCATAGCGGCGCGCGAGCTGTTTGAGCTTTTCCCACATCAGGCCTTATCCTCCGCGATAAAGTCAGAGCAGGCCTTGACGAACTGGTCGCGCCAGAAGTGGTAGCCCGCCGAATCGGGGCAGAGCGAGACCTCCGCCACGTGCGGCGTCTGCAAATAGAGGTCCATCTGGCGGAAGACATCCTTGTAGTCCTGCTCGCTCTTGTGCGTGATGAGATACGCCGCGTTCTGGATCTCATAGCCGCGGCGCTTCAAAAAGCCGCGAATAACGCTCGAACAGCGGCCCGCCCACACGGGCGTGCCGAGGATGACGAGCTTGTAGTCCGACAGCGGCTTCTGGCATTTCGGGCGCGAAACCGCACTCGTGCGCTTGTGTATCGCGTCAAAGCAGCAGCGAAGGTAGCCCATCGTGCCGCTGCGGTCGACCTTGTCGCGAATTTCGAGACATTCGCAGTCCAGCGCCTCGGCGACCTCCTCCATGGCTTTTTTCGTGTTTCCCGTGCGGGAATAGTAAAGGCATAAAATGTTATCGTTCATACTCAGTTTCCTCTCAGCAGGAGCCAACCGGTGGCAAAGGCCTCCCGCACATAGTAGTTGAGCTGTAAGGCATCGTAATAGGCGCTGCGCGGCAGCGTCGCCGCCACGCCGCAGGCCGCATCTGTTCCGGCGATGCGCCCCGCCCTAAAAATATGGTAGTCGTTCGTGACAAAGGCGAACGTGTCGCCCGCATCAAGCCCCAGCTCCGCCATGATCTCTTCGCTGTAAGCAAAGTTCTCCTGCGTACTGGTCGATCGGTCCTCGCGGTAGATGCGGCTCTCGTCCACGCCGTGGGCGATGAGCCAGTCGGCCATGCAGTCGGCCTCGGAGATATCCTCCCCCGGCCCCTGACCGCCTGAGCAGATGATGGGGATGTCCGGCTTGTCCGCGATGAAGTCAAGCGCCGCCTGCAGCCGCGACGAGAGCATCAGCGACGGCGTCGTGCCGTTCACGCCCGCGCCCAAAATAACCACGCACTGCGCGTCTTCCGCGCGCCCGTCCGTGTGCGCGCCGCGAATAACGAGCGATTCAAGATACCCGAATGCGACAAGGCCTAGGCACACGAGCACGAGCAGAACGCGTTTTCCCCACTTCGCCCATGCATGCTCTTTGTACTGCTCGATCATCGCAAAGACGATCAAAAGCGCCGTCAGACACCAGAATAGGAGTCCTGCAAAGCGCACGCCGGGGACGGCCCGGCACGCCGCGCCGAGCACGGCACAGGCTGCTGCCGCCGTCCACAGTCTTTTCTGTCTCTTCATGGTATGTTCCTCATTCGCCCGCCTGCTCGGCGAGCGTTTCCCACTTTTCCATCAGCTCGCTGAGCTTCTGCTCGGCGGCTTCCTTCTCCTTATAAACTTCGCTGTAGCGCTCGTAGTCGCCGCCCGCCTCTTCGAGGCGCTGCTCGATCTCGGCAATGGCGGTCTCCTGCGCGGAAATTTCCTTTTCACAGATGGTGAGCTGCCGCCGCGCCTGCTGGGCCGAGCGATTCGGCTTCGGTTTTTCTGTAACCGTCTTTTCCTTTACAGCCTTTGGCGTGTGGTCGATCTTGTTCTGCGCCTCCAGCGCCTTGACCTGCCGGTAACGCGCAAAGCCCATCGGATAGTCGGTGATGACGCCGCCCTCTAGCTCCCACACGCGCGTTGCAAAGCGGTTGATGAAATAGCGGTCGTGGCTCACGAACAGGAGCGTCCCGTCGTAGCTCTCCACCGCCTCCTCGATCCACTCGCGCGAGGCGATATCGAGGTGGTTCGTCGGCTCGTCGAGAATAAGCAGGTTCACTTCCTCATCCATCAGGATGCAGAGCTTGAGGCGCGAAAGCTCACCGCCCGAGAGCACGCTGACGCTCTTAAAAACGTCCTCGCCCGTGAAGTGGAACGCGGCCAGGCGGTTGCGCGCGCTCTGCGGCGTGATGTTGCGCTTGGAGTAGAGCATCGTGTCGACCAGGTTTCGTTCCGGCACGTCGAATTCGACGATCTGCGGCAGGTACGCGATGCGCACCGACGGGCCGAACTTGATCTTGCCCTCGTCGGGATATTCCTCTTCCATCAGCATCTTGATGAGCGTCGACTTGCCCGTGCCGTTGTCGCCGATGAGCGCGATGCGCTCGCCGCCGCGCACCTGTAAATCCACGTCGTGGAACAGCACACGGTCGCCGAAGCTCTTTTTGAGCTTTTTGAGCGCAAACACCTCGTCGCCGTAGAATTCCTGCGACTTGAACTGCGCACTCAGCGCCCGTTCCTTCGTCGGCTTGTCCGTCGTGCGCATACGCTCGATGCGCTTTTCCATCGACAGCGCGCGGCGGTACGTCTTGTCCATACCCTTGAAGGCGAACATGCGCAGCTGCTCGGCGCTCTTTTCGAGCTGAGCGATCTTGGCCTGCTCCTTTTCGTATTGGCGCATTTTTTCCAAGTAGCGGCGCTCTTTTTCCACCGCGTAGAAGCTGTAATTGCCGCTGTAAAACTCCGCCTTGCCGTCGAGCACCTCGATGACGCGCGTGATGGTGCGGTCTAAGAAGTATCGGTCATGCGAGATGGCGACGACCGTGCCCTTGAACGTTGACAAATACTGCTCCAGCCATTCGATGGCGTGCAGGTCCAGATGGTTCGTCGGCTCGTCGAGAAGAAGAATATCCGTGTCCTCCAAAATGAGGCGGCCGAGGTTCACGCGCGTCTTTTCGCCGCCTGAAAGCGTGTCGAACAGGCGCTCGCGCATCTCCGGCGGGATGGAGAGGCCGTTCGCGACCTTGTTGATGGGCGTCTCGGTGTCGTAGCCGCCGAGGCCCTCGAACTTGGCCGAAAGCTCGCCGTAGCGGCGCAGCGTCTCTTCGCTCTCGTCGCCGCTTGCCATCTGCTGGGAGAGGGCGTTCATCTCGTCCTCCATCCTCTGCATGCGCGAAAACGCGCTCTTGAGCACATCCTCGACCGTGTAGCCCTCGGGATACACAGGAATTTGTGAGATGAGGCCCAGCCTGCGGCCCGAGGCGATGCTCACCTCGCCCGCGTCGTAGTCGAGCTCACCCGTCAGGATGCGGAAGAGCGTCGTCTTGCCCGCGCCGTTTTTGCCGAGAAGACCTACGCGCTCGCCCGTGTCGATCTGAAAGGTGATACCGTCCAGTATTTTCTTTTCGAGATCAAAGGACTTGACGAGTCCCGTAACACTGATGTCGATCATGCTTTGGTCAGTTCCTCTACGATCTTCTCAAAGTGCATGGAGTGCGAGGCCTTGATGAGCATCGCCGTCTCCGCCGTGAACGCCGCCTTGACGGCGCCCATCGCCTCGTCCACGCTCCCGAACCACTGCGCAGAGGGGTTCTCTTCTGTAAAGTATTTTGCCCGTGCACCGATTGCGATGACAGTGTCGATGCCGAGCTCTTTGGTGAGTGCTCCGATTTCCCTGTGCGCGCGCTCAGTGAGCTCGCCGAGCTCCGCCATATCGCCGATGACAGCGGCCTTTTTGCCGCCGCTCGCGCCCAATACGCGCAGCGACGCCGCCATCGACTGGGGCCCCGCGTTGTAGCAGTCGTCGAGCAGGCGGCGATTTTCGGAAAGCGCGATGACGTGCATGCGTGAGCCCGCGGGCTCGTAGGCCGCAGCGCCGCGCACGATCTCCTCTTTTGTCTCGCTAAGGTACTCGCCTATGGCCGCGGCCATCGCCGCGGAGTAGACCATGTGCTTTCCCGGCACGGGGATGGAGAGCGCGTAGCGCTCCTTCTCCGTCGTCACAACGCAGTGGATACCGTCGATGCCGAGGTCTTCGACCTCGCTGACGCGGACATCGCAGTGCTCGGACAGGCCGCAGCGCAACGTTTTCTGCGGCAGAGAGACGGTGTTCAAAAGCTCGTCGTCGCCGTTTAAGACGGCGAGGCCGTCTTTTTTGAGGTTTTCAAAGATCTCGCACTTGGCCTTCAGAATGTTCTCGCGCGATCCGAGGTATTCGATGTGCATGTCGCCGACGTTCGTGATGACGGCGATATCAGGCTTCACCATCTCGCCAAGATACCGGATCTGCCCCGCGCGGTCCATGCCCGTCTCGATCACCGCCGCCTGATGCGCGCGGGAGAGGCCCAGCAACGTCTGCGGCGTGCCGATCTCATTATTATAGTTGGCCGCGGTCTTGAGCGTATGGAACTTCACGCCCAGTACCGAGGCGATCATTTCCTTTGTTGTCGTCTTGCCGACGCTGCCCGTCACCTGCACAAAGGGAATAGAAAACTGCGCACGGTACCACGCGGCCAAGTCCTTGAGCGCAAGCAGCGTGTCAGGCACCTTGATGTAAAACTTTCCGGGCAGCAGCGTTTCCGGCACGCGGGCGCACAGACAGCCCTCCGCGCCCGCGGAAAGCGCCTTTTCGATATAGTCATGCCCGTCGAAGCGCTCGCCGACGAGCGGCAGGAAAACTTCGCCGCTCTTAACGGTGCGGCTGTCGGTATTCACGCCGAAGATCTTCGCCGTCCCCTCGCCCTGCAGCAGCTCGCCGTGCACCGCCGCGAGCAGTTCCTTTACCGTAATAGCCTCCATTTACAGCCCTCTTCTCTGCTTCAGCGACTCTTCGACGATCTTCTCGCACAGCTCCTCGTAGCTGATGCCGACCGCCGCTGCCTCCTGCGGAAGGAGGCTCGTCTTCGTCATACCGGGCAGCGTGTTGATCTCAAGGAAGTACGGCGTGCCGTCGGGCGTGACGATGAAGTCCGCGCGGGAGTAGACGCTCAGGCCGATCAGGCGATAGACCGTCTCGGTCGCGGTGCGCACGCGCATCTCCCAGTCCTCGGGGATGGGAGAGGGGCAAATTTCCTCCGCCGCGCCGGCCTGATACTTGTTCGCGTAGTCATAAAAGCCCGTCTTCGGGATAATTTCGATGGAGGGCAATGCCTTGCCCGCGATGATACCAACCTGGATCTCGCGGCCGGAGATGTACTGTTCGAGCACGACCTGCGCGCCGAACTTTAAGCACTCTTCAAGCGCTTTTTTGAGCTCCGCGCCCGTACGCGCGATGGAGACGCCGACAGACGAGCCGTTTGCGACCGGCTTGACGACGCAAGGGAGCTTCGTTTCCGACACAAGGCGCGCGATGTCGCCTTCCGTGTAGCGCACGGTGCGCCACTGCGGCGTGATGACATATTCCGACACGAGACGCTTCGTCAGATCCTTATCCATCGCGATGGCGCTCGATAAGTAGCCTGCGCCGGTGTACGGAATGCCGAGCAGGTCGAATGCGGCCTGCACGCGGCCATCCTCGCCGCAGGTGCCGTGCAGCGCCAGAAATACGACGTCCGCCTTGGCGCACACATCGAGCACGCCGGGACCGAAAAGGCTCTTGCTCTGATCCTTGCGGCTCGCGCGCACGGCGGCAAGGTCGGGCTCCGCCTCGGCGACGGAATAGTCGCCGCAGAAGCCGTCCGGTGCGTCGAAAACATCTTCGAGCTTACCGTCGTAGTCCTCAAAGCCCATGAACATATCCACCAGAATGGCCTGATGTCCGCGCGCTCTCAGCGCGCGGCAGATCTTGTTGCCGCTCGAGAGCGACACATTGCGCTCCATACTCAGCCCACCTGCTAAAACAACGATACGCATACCGTTTTCCTCCTTATTTTTGAAAGAGACGTCGCCGCCCCCGTTTATCCATATTATACTAATTTATACTTTACCACAGCTTTTTCCCAAATACAAGCAAAAGAGAGCGGCGTGAAAACCGCTCTCTTTTGTTCGCTTTTCTCACTTTTTGCCCTTAGCCGAAAATGCCGGAGAGCAGTCCGCCCTTTCCCGCGCGTCCGTCCTTGAGCGTCATCGCCGCGCTGAGGATCTCTGCCGCCTGCGCACGTGTCACGCCCGAGCGCATCTCGTCAGTGGAAAAACGCCCACTCTCGATCACGCTGACGGACTGCAAATTCGCCACCGCCTGTGCGCACCAGGCGTTGTCCGCGTCCTGCACGTCGTAGTCCGAGAGGTCCACATCCGTCACACGAAGCAGCCGGTTCAGCACGACCGCGGCCTCATTGAGCGTAATGGCGTCATTCGCGCGAAAGGCAACGCCCTCCGCCGTGCTGACGCCGGACACAACGCCCGCATTCAGCGCGCTCACGGCGTAGCCCTTCGCCCAGGTCGGGATGCTCGCATCGTCGCAGAAGCCGGTCATCTGCACATCCTCCTCGCTCACGTCCATTGCCGCGAGCGCCATCGCGACAAATTCACCGCGCGAGAGCGTGCGCTCGGGCTCAAAGAAATAGCTGTCCCCGATCTTCGCGCCCACAAACACACCGTGCTCGGCGAGATCGACCGCCGCCGTATGCGCACGGCTGCCGCCCATGTCGGCGTAGCAGACGCCGCTATTCGCCTTTTCGATCGTGATGCTCACCGTCGCGGGCAGCGAGATGTTGCCGTAGGCGTCGATCGCCGTGTAGGTGAAGCCGTCCGTCCCCAGCTTGCCGCCCGGCGTGTAGACAAAGCCGAGGCCGTCCTCCGTCAGCGCGACCGTGCCCTTTTTCGGCTCCTGCGCGATGGCAAAGGTCACCTCGTCGCCCTCGTTGTCCACCGCGCGGAATTCACCCTCATACGCGACGCCGCGGTAGACCTTGATCTCCATGTTCTCCGCCACTGGCGCGCCGTCGGCGGCCTTGACCTCCTCCTTGCTCTTGCCGAACAGCGCCGATGCGCTCTGCGCCGGCACGAGGGTGAGCAGCAGCAGCGCCATCACAAACGGCAGCGCGCGCCACATCTCTTTTCGCTTTTCCATATTGAAATGCTCTCCTTCCAAATAAAACTTGCGGAGTTATTGTTTACCGCGCGGTGAAAAGTATGCAAAATTGCATTTCTACAGCGCAAAGCGCTGCTCCTTGTTCCCCGCGCCGCGCAGGGGGACGCGGACAAGGGGGCCATTCTCTTTCGCAAAAGAGAATGGCCCCCTTGAACCCCCAAGAGAAAGGTTTTGATCGGCAGTCTCAGGCTTGAATGGCCCTTGTGCCTCCGGAATGAGAATACCTGCGCGCGGCGTTGCCGCGTTTGGTGTTGCTATACGACTTGGCCTACTTCTACTACCCGCTGCCGCTCTGCTCATCTTGTTTTTGTGCAGCCTAATCACCTACTATCGGCAATACATATCGTCTTGGTAATGCGTACTGCGGCGAGCGAAGCAATGCCGCCTTGGCAGGCAATAGCAAGTTTGTGCAAATCCGAAGTAGACGGAGATTGCGTAAGGCTAACGACACGCAGGCAAAGCGACAGCGAAGATAGAAGAAAGTCAAATCGTTTAGATACATCATCAAGCAGGCACCTGATCGTGCAGCGCGTGCAGTTCTTCAAGCTGCAATCTGACAATACAAAGTCTTTCTCTTGGGGTTCCAAAGGGGATATTCTCTTTTGCGAAAGAGAATATCCCCTTTGACCCGTGCAGCGCCTTTGGCGCTGCTTCCTCGCGGCACACGTGCCGCGACTCACTTTGCACCTGAGCAAAACCGCACAGAGAATTTTCCAAAAACCTATTGACTTTTTCAAAGTCAGAAGTTATACTTGAACAGCCGCTTTGAATGGGCTTAAAGTTTCGGAAGGTTTCGAGACTTTTCGAACGCCCCCGACAGCGAGTCCGTAATTAAGGAAAGAGGTGCAAGCAATGCAAGCGATCATCGTTACCGGCGGTAAGCAGTATGTTGTGAACGAGGGCGACACCCTGTTCATTGAGAAGCTCCCCGTCGAGGCGGGCGACGCCGTTACCTTCGATCAGGTTTTGGCGATCGTTGACGGCGAAAACACCAAGTTCGGCACTCCCGTGGTGGAGGGCGCGAAGGTGGAGGCCACTGTCGTTAAGAACGGCAAGGGCAAGAAGGTCCGTGTCTACAAGTACAAGGCCAAGAAGGGCTATCACAAGCGTCAGGGTCATCGTCAGCCTTATACCAAGGTTGAGATCGGCAAGATCTCCGTCTAAGGCATGACCACTGTTACATTCCTCACTGAGGGGAAGCGCATCATCGGTTTTGATGCTAAGGGCCACAGCGGTTACAGCGAAGAGGGCAGCGATATCGTCTGCGCGGCAGTCACAAGTGCGGTCCGCCTTGTGGAAAGCACCGTGAACGATGTTTTAGGCCTCGCCGCTTCCGTCAAGGTCCATGAACGCTCCGGCGCTGTGGAATTCCGGCTCCCCGGCGGTCTGTCCGCCACGAACGAGAGCACCTGTCAGGCTCTTTTAACGGGTTTGATGTTGCTCTTTTCCGAGCTGCACAGCGAATATCCGGACAATATCGAAGTCATGGAGGCGTAAGCCCCCTGTTCCGATCATCTTACAGAAAGGATGGCAAATCACCATGCTGAACATCGGTCTTCAGTTTTTCGCCCACAAGAAGGGCGGCGGCTCCACGAAGAACGGCCGCGACTCTAACGCCAAGCGCCTTGGCCCCAAGCGCGCTGACGGTCAGTTCGTTCTCGCCGGCAACATTCTTGTGCGCCAGCGCGGCACCCACATCCATCCGGGCGTCAACGTCGGTATCGGCTCTGACGATACTCTCTACGCCAAGGAGAGCGGCGTGCTCCGTTTCGAGCGTCTCGGCAAGGATCGTAAGCAGGCTTCTGTTTACCCCGCTGAGTAATTGCACAATGAAGAGCCTCGAGCGAATGCTCGGGGCTCTTTTCTTTATCTTTTCCGCAGGAGGTCACTTTTCATGCTCAAGGCAGTTTTGATGGATATCGACGACACGCTGCTCGACTTCGGCAAATGCGCCGAGCAGGCCATGCGCATCGGCTTTGCCGAATGGGGTCTCCCCTATGACGATTCCACTTACGCGACGTTCACGCGCATCAATGACGGCCTCTGGCTCATGATCGAGCGCGGCGAGCTCACGACGCAGCAGCTTTTTCAGTTCCGCTGGAACCGCATCTTCGATGCTCTCGGCATCCAGGCTGACGGCGCCGCGTTTGAAAAGCGGTTTTTGGACCTCCTCTACGAGACGGCCATTCCCGTCGACGGCGCGGACGAGATCTGCCGCTACCTCAAGAAAAAATATATCCTCTGCGCGGCGAGCAATGCCTTCCACGACCAGCAGCTCAACCGGCTTGAAATGGCGGGGCTTCTCCCCTATTTTGACCATGTGTTCGTTTCAGAGTCACTCGGCTACCGCAAGCCCGAAAAGGCGTTTTTCGATGCCTGCCGCGCTTTTCTTCCCGATGTTGCCGCGGACGAGTGCGTCATGATTGGCGACTCGCTGACCGCCGACATCACCGGCGGCAAAAACGCGGGCATGAAAACGATCTGGTACAACCACACGCACCGCCCCGTTCCGGAGCGCTGCGAGGCCGACCAGATCGTCGAATCGCTGTCTGAATTAAAGAATCTGCTGTAGCTCAGGAAATCAATTCCGCGCCGACACTGTATTCCCAGCCGCTGTCGCCGCGTGACGCCGTGCACTTCGTAAAGTAATACGCGCCGAGCGGCGAGCGCCACTTTCCGGCGCTGAAGCAGACAGACGCGCCGTTGTCCTGCGTCTCCTCCGGCGTGATGGTGAAGAGCAGACCGTTCGTGAACGAATAGGCCGTGCTGCCGCCCTCCAGCTTTTCGCCCATGAGGTACCCCTCCTCGCGCAGCTCGTCGAACGTCATCGTCAGGCCCTGCACGCCGTGCTTCTGTGCGAACACATAGGCGACCGCCGCCTTTTCGCCCGCGGTCAGCCCGCCGGGTGCCTTGCTCAGATCGACGCTCACGACCTCCGCGCCGCCGTTGAGCCCGTCGTCCTCGTTCCACAGGTCCTCAAGCACCTGCAAGTAGAGGCCGCAGAGGTCATACTGCGCATTCTCCTCACGCGAGAGGGACACGGCCACCACTTGCGCAAACTTCGCGGGATATGTCTCCTGCACACCGCCGGTGTACCAGACCTCGGCGCTCATGCCGCTCTCGATCTCGGAAGCGGACACGCTGCCGCCGTCCAAATACAGCGTCACGCCGTCTATCGGCAGGGCGTAGACCTCCGTCTCTCCCGCTAAAATGAGCGTACCGTTTTCACCGTCGCCCACGACGCGCAGCGTCATCGTGTCCGCGCCGGCGTACTGCGACTCAGGATTGGGCGTGTCATTTTCGTCTTCGTTATCGTGCCCGCCCTTCGTGCAGGCCAAAAGCGCCGCCGTTACGGCGACGACCATCATCAATGCAAGCAGTCTTTTCAAGATTTCCGCTTCCTTTCCCGTTGTGTCTTTTCCTTTGACGAAAGGGAGCACAAAAAAGTTCCCAACTTTTTTCGATTTTTTCTTTTTTGTGAAACGTTCCGTTTTTCTTGACGAATCGTCAAAAAACGGATAAACTATTTGTTCAGGAATAACAAGAATCCAAGGAGGTGCCAACATGGCAGCATCTTTTATTGATAAGGCGCGCATCTTCTGCCGCGCGGGCAAGGGCGGCAATGGCGCGGTGGCGTTCCACCGCGAAAAGTACGTCTCCGCGGGCGGTCCCGACGGCGGCGACGGCGGCAACGGCGGCAACATCGTCCTCGTTGTCGACGACAACATGTCCACGCTGATGGACTTTCGCTACAAGCGCAAATACGTCGCCGACAACGGCATGGACGGTCAGGGCGCGCGCAAGTTCGGCAAGCAGGGCAAGGATCTCACGATCCGCGTGCCGCGCGGCACCGTCGTGCGCGACGCGGAATCGAACGAGATCATCAAGGATATGTCCGACTCCGAGCCGTTCATCCTCTGCCGCGGCGGCAAGGGCGGCTGGGGCAACGCGCATTTCGCAACGCCGACGCGTCAGGCGCCCCGTTTTGCCAAATCGGGTCTTGAGGGCGAGGAGCACGATGTCGTGCTCGAGCTGAAGTTGCTGGCCGACGTCGGCCTCATCGGCTTCCCGAATGTCGGCAAGTCGACGCTTCTTTCCGTTGTGTCGAAGGCGCGCCCCAAGATCGCAAACTACCACTTCACCACGCTCTACCCCAACCTCGGCGTCGTGTACGTCGACGAGG
>OIWM01000145.1_pt1 | contig 86520 bp, 73 predicted proteins | sample 1587451 | NCBI WGS metagenome assembly OIWM01 (sample SAMEA3888907, study PRJEB22519) | human gut metagenome | biome: human gut; feature: human-associated habitat; material: faeces | place: Denmark | collected 2011 | reverse complement strand
AAGCGTATAAGAAAACGCCCAAGGGGTAAACCCTCACCGCAGCTCTACGCATACATCTGATATTTATTCGCTGCCACCGAATAAAAACACTGAATTTTATTTTGTGCCATCGAATAAAAATCATATCTTTGTATGAAAAAGCAGAGTATGGATAAAGAAATATTTAGAACGATAATATCTGAGAATCAAGAATATATAGGAAGCATACCGTTGGTGGAGCGTCCTCTTGACTTGGAAGAGTATGGCAACTATGTGTTTGTGGGTGTAAGACAGGCAGGAAAGTCCTACTTGTTGTATCAGCGTGTGCAGCAATTATTGGCAGAAGGAAAGCTGTTGGAGGACATTGTTTATGTCAATTTCGACGACGAGCGTCTGCAAGGGATGGCAGCTACCGACTTAGACCTTATACTTCAGGCTTATCACAGCATGTATAGTGGTCAGCCGATATTCTTCTTCGACGAGATACAGAATGTGGACGGTTGGGCTAACTTTGCTCGCCGTCTTGCCAACTTGAAGTATCGTGTTTATGTTACGGGAAGCAATGCCAAGATGCTAAGCCGTGACATAGAGACCGTTTTGGGAGGCAGGTATCTTAGCGTGAATGTCTTTCCGTATAGCTTTAGTGAATATCTTACGGCTGTCGGTGTAAACATTGCAGGAGGATGGCAGTATGGCAGAAAGGCTAATGAGTTGCAGCGTCATTTCAGAACTTACTTTGAATGGGGAGGTTTCCCGGAATTGGTCAACTTCCGTGAGAAACGCATATGGCTCAACAGTTTGTACAACCGCATATTTTTCAACGACCTTATTGTGCGCCATAAGATAAAGAACGAGGATGCCCTGCGTTTGTGTGTGCGTCGTTTGGCAGAAAGCGTGATGCAACCTTGCTCGTTGAACAGATTGAGCAATTTGGTTAAGTCGACTGGCGTTCTATGCAGTGCGTCAACCATTATGGAGTATGTGAGATATTTGCAGGAGTCTTGTCTGTTGATATCATTGGACAACTATGCCTCTAAATTCACAGAAAAAGAAACGGTGAAGAAGCACTATTTTGTTGACAACGGATTGTTGCACCTCTTCATCAACAACCCTGATACTCTATTACTGGAAAACCTATGTGCCATAACATTATATAAGAAGTATGGTAGTGGCATCTATTATTTCAACCGCAATATTGAAGTTGACTTCTATGTGCCAGACGAGGGTCTGGCTGTTCAGGCTAGTTATAGAATGAGTGACGAGTCAACATTGGAACGTGAGATAAAAGCCTTGGTAGCCATAAACACTTTATATCCTCTGAAAAGGGCAATAATTGTAACATACGAAGACGAGGAAGTGATGGAGCGTGATGGGTTGAAAATAGAGATTGTGCCTGTTTGGAAATGGGTGCTGAATGGTGAGAAACAATTAAAATAAACATATTTCATTGCACCGCCCAAGTACCGCCTAACTACCGCTCAAGTATATACAATATACATACCCAAGTATATTGATATTACTTTGTCGGGCATATTGTTTGGGCTGGTGTGGACGCTTAAATTGTGTTGTATGCTTGCTTTAAATCAATTAAAACGATGAAAAATGAATGTTTTTGATTGATTGTTTGCGCAAACAGCGAAAACTTCATACCTTTGCATCGTCAAAAGGTTAATAGATTGTTTAGGTTAGTAGTAATAGATTTAGGTTTTTAGTTATTAGGTTTAAGGTAAATTGAACGATTGTTTAACAGGTAACTATGAGGGCTCGTGAGAATCTTCATTAATTACGAAAATTTTTTTTAGTTAAACATAATGCTGCGGCACAACTCGTTGAGAGCTGTGCCGCATTTTTTATGGCTATTTCTTCTTAGGTGTTTTCGTCAGTTTATACGCCACGTGCATCATCATATAGTTTGGTATGGTGTTGCGCCATACTTCGGTGCGTCCTTGCGCATTAACCGTATATGTTGTATTGGACAGTTGGTGCAGAAGGTCGAAACCTTCGGCTGTCAGAGTGAGTCGTCCCTTGCAGAAGGAGCGTGTGAGCGAAGCGTTCCATACGAGGTCGTTGGTATTCATCGACTTGTCGCCATAGCCGCGGCGTGAGTATTGCTTTAGGTCGGTGGCAAGCTGAATGCCGAGCGGCAACTTATAGGAAAGCGTCATGCCGTAGTTGTAGTCGTAGGCGTTGAGCGTCTGGAAGTTGTCGCGATTGCTTGTAGAGTTGCGCCATTGTGCATCGGCAACGAGAGCCAGGCTCAAGTCGCCCTTTTGGAACGACAGCTTCAGATAGTCGCGAAGTGTTGAAGTGTAGACACGGCTTAATACGGAGGCTGCTTTGTTGATGTCGACATCGTAGGCTATGTCGAAGTCGGTACTCTTGGTGTAGTCGAGCGAGAGACGTGTCTCTATAGCGAACAGTCCCTTCTTGTCGAGTTTGCCAGAATAGACTACATAGGGATTGAGGGTCCAGTTGCCCGAATGCACGTTGTCGCTCATATAGGCGTAAGCACCTGTTTGCGTATTATAGGTAGTGCGTGTGCCTATCATGTCGGTATATACCGAGCCGTTGAGCGCAATTGACAGAATACTCTTGTTCTTGAAGATGAAGCTAACATAACTATTGATGTTATGCGTTACGGATGTCTTCAGATTAGGGTTGTTGACGCGGCGGGCAAGTGGGTTGATATCGTTGTCTATCGGCATAAGCGACTCCATGCCGGGTTGGCTACTGCTAAGGCTATAGCTGACACTTACTTCAAACTTATCGTTCCACTTGTTGAAAAACAGCGAAGGTTCCACAAGCCACTTGCGGCGAACAGCCGTTGTGTCGACCGAGGCACAGCGGTAGTTGATGCGCTCGCGCACAAGACGGTAGGGCAGACTCAACGAGAAGTAAGTGTTGTTATGGTTGTACCGCAGAGTAGGCTCACCTTTATACTGACGTGTCAGCAAGCGGTAAGTCTTGCTATTCGGCATGTCGAGAGCAAGGAGCAGGGAGTCGCGGGTTGATGGTAAGCGGTCGAGCTGCTGCTGGTCGAAACGGTTGTATAAGCCGCCAAGACGCTCAAGACGATAGTTTAGCAGGTTGGTAGAAATCATGTTCTGGTTATATTTATGGCTCAAACTTACCGTCCAATTGTTCAGCATAATACCATATTCTACGACTGCACCATAGTTGTAGGAATTGTTGTGGCTGTCGGCATAGACACGGCGCAGATCGTTCTTGTTCTCGCGCAGATACTCGTTGTTAGAAAGGCTGAAACGGTCCTGAGGCTTGTTGGATGTGTAGCTGCCGTTCAGATTGAAGCCGAGCCTGTCGCCCCAGGGCAGGACAAATCCAAACATAAGGTTCTCGTTGACTGATGTTGTGCGAAACTTTGTGAGGCTTATTGTCTGCGAGCGGTTGGTGGGGGAATCTGCTGTCATATTATCTTCCGAATCGAATGTGGCACGCTCTGAAGAGGAATTGTTGGTGCCGTCGCCATAGTTGAACGATGTTGACGACTCTAGATAAAACGTACTCTCATCGGTGTAAGTTATCTTGTTGTTGGCATTCAGGCGAAATTCCTTCTGCATGGAGGTTGAGCTGGAACGGTTGAAGATGTTGCCTGCCGAGGCAAACTGCTCGCTTGAAGAGCGTGTGATGTCTGTAACATCGTTCCATGAAGCTATGGCATCGAATTGCTCGCGCAAGATGCCCGACTTGTTCTGTGTGCTGAGACTTGCGCCCACCTGCTTGGTGACGGTCTGACCTTGCGGACTGTTAGACGGACTCCAATCGCCTTCTCTTCCTGGACTGCGATTCTCATTGACGTTGTTCACATTGCCAAAGACGGAGAAACGGGTGCGGTCGTCGTAGTAAAGTCCGAAGAGACGCGCCATGTAGCGTTGGCGTGTGCCTCCTGCCACTTCGGCATTCGAGATGTATCCACGGTTGTACTCACGCTTCAGCTCCACATCCATCACGTAGTCTTTCTTCTCCACCTCTGTGCCGACAAGCCGGCTCTTCTCGGTTGACTTATGATAAACCTTAAGGTCTTGCACAGTATAGTGAGGCAGATTGTCGAGCATAATCTTGTTGTTGCCCTTGAAGAAGTCTTTGCCGTTGAGTGTGAGGTAGTCTATCTTCTTGCCATTGATGTATATGTCGCCATTGCTCTTTATCTCAGCACCAGGCAACTGGCGCACAAGGGCGTCAAGCATAGAACCGTCGGGTACGTTGAAGGCACTGGCATTATACACGATGGTATCGCCACGATAGGTGAACTTCACCTTGGTGCCCGTAACCACCACTCCGTCCAAGTCCACCTCTTTATATATGTCGCTTTGGGCGAGTTTCTTCAGGTTAAGGTCGGGCATCTTGAAGCCGCGGTTGCGTGCCACGCGCTTAATCTCGTAGTCTTGACAGTTGGTGGCATAGCCCTCACACTCTGCCTTGACAATATATTTCGCAGGCTTAGCCTCCACTTCAAAGCGCGCATAATAGTTACCCTGCCATCCGTGGCAGGTGATAGTGTCGACCACCGTGCTGTCCTAGCGCATCAATGTGACATGAGCCTTAAGCCTCACACCCGTAAACGAGTCCTTGACAATCTGTCCCAGCATTACAGTACGCTTGGGCTTGTCGGTCTTGGCGTTTTGTGCCGCTCCTCCTATTACGTTGAATAGGAGGAGAAGCAATAACGGTAAAAGATACTTTGTTTTCATAAGTAAGAAAGATTATTTGGATGTTTCTACTGTTTCCTTAAACCCTCGTGCACCATCTTCACAAATCCTCCATTGGTCAAAATGTCCTTGACATCGTGCTGGCCTATGCGCAGACGATACTCTATGATTCCGCCTTTGTGATGGAATGGAGCGGTAGAGAGATAACGCCAGGCGTCATTATGCAGAACATTGTCCACCCATGTGGTACTGTCGTTTTGCTGGCACAATAATGGTATCTTGCGGCTTTCCTCCCACAACAATCCTTTGAGCGGAATGTTTGAGGCTGAGCCATAGCCGTCGAGACGCAATATAGAGAGACACTTGCCCTCGTTCCACACGCTAAGCGTAGCATCAACAACCGAACAGCTCGAAAGACACTCAAGCACATAGTCGCCCTCTTCCTTAGCCTCCTTGCGGCTCATGGCAAACTCTATAGGCTGGTTGCTCTTGTCTGCCCTGATGCGTATAGGATTCTTTTCCATGCACAAAGGGTCTTCGTCCGACCAACCATAGATAGTCTCGCCGAAGTTCTTGGCTACTTCTATGTTCCAGCCATTCTGCGAAGTCAATTCCCAGTTGTTGCGGTCCATATAGATGCCATTGTGCGTATTTTCCAATCTATCGTATTCTCTGTTTTGCTTCTGCATCTGTATGCCCATCATTACAAACATAATGAAGCCTAACGTCATCGCAACAATCCAAATACCGGTAAGCATTGCAACAATGCCGGTTTGCATTGGCTTGGGTTCCGACTTGAACAAGCGGAAGACAAAGAGCAATGGCAAAAGCATCACGATGAAACAACACAGAGCCGACACTATCATATAGACTTCCAGGTAAGGCAAAGATGCCAAAACACTCAGGGTAATCTCGTCGTTGGTGAAAAGTTGTACAAACGGATCGCCTATCACGGAATATGCTATAGAGAAGAGGAGATAAGCAAGGGCAAAGGCTGTCATTACAGAGAAGAAGCTAAGCGCAGCTATCTTTATGCAGAACTTCAGAATCTCGGCTATTCTTGACAATACATTGCCACCTTTGACACGCTTTGTGCTTGGCTTTACCTGCTCCTCAGCCTCGGCAATGATAGCCTTGCTTATCGACTCTGGCGTAACCTCCTTGCCCGTCATGCAGAGTCGCTCCTCGGTTGTTCGTGCTACTGGAGCCACAAGCCACAGAGCTATATATATAATTATAGGTATGGTGAAAAGCAGACCGAATAAAGGACGGAGGAAAAAATAACGCAATGTCTGGTTGAGGGCAAATGCCGCCATAAGAAAGAGTACTATGCCTACTCGCCATACCACTATGTCGCCTCCACCACAATAATGACACAATCCGGAGATAACACCTCCGCCTATCTTGTCCTTACCGTCGCGATAGAAACGATGGGTGCTCACGTGATGCATCACACGGTCAATCCATTTGCTGCCAACAGTTTCTTCTGCAGTTGTGTTGCTGTCGGTATTGTAGGAAGAGTGGGAATCGTTATCGCTCTGACCGTTGCTATCGTTGACTGCTTCTGCATTAGAAGCCTCTTCTGTAGTAGGATCGGCAGTCTCCCCTTCCACGCTGTCCATTTCGTCGGGATTGCCAATGCTGCTGATAATCTGCTTCACGGCATTGATATCAATTGCAGTCATACCACTTTCCTTCAAGTTCCACAGATGTTCTGCCACACGATGCTCTATGTCGTCAAATATCTCGTCGCCACCATCGCACTTGGCAAAATAGCTGCGCATGTTGTCGAGATAGTTCTCAAGAAGTGTGCAAGCGTCCTCGTCGATGGCGTAGAGCGTACCGAAGAGGTTTATGTTGATGTTCTTCTTCATAATTAAATTCGGATTTCAGGGTTATTCATTCGGTTTTATGTTCTTTAATACGGTTACGGTGTGGGCTATCTCTTGCCATGCCTTGTCGAGTTCGCTAAGCGTAGCCTCACCATCGGGTGTAAGAGAATAGTATTTGCGTGGAGGGCCTTGTGTAGACTCCTGCCACTCATAGCCAAGCAAGCCGTCCTTCTTAAGACGTGTCAGAAGCGGATAGAGCGTACCTTCAACCACTATCAGTTCAGCCTCCTTCAAGTTTGCTATGATATCGCTGGCATAGGCTGCACGATGGCGCAGCAACAGCATTATGCAATACTCAAGCATTCCCTTACGCATCTGCGATTTAGCGTTGTCTATATTCATTGCTTTAGGTTTTAAATGCGTTAGTATATGTTTTCGATTGCAAATATATGCATAATATAAGTACTATGCAATACATAGTACTGTAAAATGTCGATATATGGTAATTCTTTAACCTTTGTTTGCAATGCTACTCTCAACAAAAGAATTTAATTTGAGCATTGTCAGAAAATCATTTGACTTTTGTTGATTGTCGGCGTTTTTGTTGTATCTTTGTCATTAGTATAAAATAAAACAAACTATTAGGTTATGACGAAGAAGGAACTATATACGCGTGTACTCTCTTATTTTCGCGAACTTCATCCCGAAGTAACTACCGAACTTGAGTTTGGTTCGGTGTTTCAGTTGCTTGTGGCTGTTGTGTTAAGTGCCCAATGTACAGACAAGCGTGTCAATCAGGTTACGCCCGAATTGTTTGCGCATTATCCTAATGCACAGGCTATGGCTGAGGCTGATGAGTCTGAAATTTATGAATATGTAAAGAGCGTGAGCTATCCAAATGCCAAGGCTCGCCACCTTGTTGAACTCTCGCGTATGCTTGTTGATGAATATGGTGGCGAGGTACCTAACGACTTTGATGCATTGCTGCGTCTGCCGGGTGTAGGTCGTAAGACTGCCAATGTTATGCAGGCTGTAGCATTCGGTCAGTCGGCAATGCCAGTTGATACGCATGTGTATAGGGTAAGTCATCGTTTGGGACTGGTGCCGAGTACTGCCGATACTCCGCTGAAGGTAGAGAAGATGCTGGTAAAGCATATTCCTGCCGAAGACTTGGCACGTGCCCATCATTGGCTGTTGCTACATGGACGCTATGTGTGCACATCGCGAAAGCCACATTGCGACAAATGCGAACTGAGCAATATCTGCCCTAAAAAGATTGAGAACTCGAAACTGCAATAATCCTAATACACTACATGACCTATGAACACCCAGATGTATCCGTTTCTGCGTATTGCCATAGTGCTGGTTGCCGGCATTATGGTTGGTGACATGCTGTATGGGCATGTGCCGGTTAGAGTGGTGCTTTGGGCGCTTGCGGTATTGGTGTGCGCTACTATTGTGGCGTATAATAAGTCGGGCAATCCTCTTATGACAACGTCATTGCTTATGCTTGATGTTTTTGTGTTGGGTATGTGGAATGTCGGTAGGGTAGAGCAGCGGTTGGACGTGCCTCTCAATGGGGAGGAGGAGACGATAGAAGCTGTTGTTGCCGAACGTCCCGTTGTAGGGTTGCGTACAATAAGATGTATGCTGATTGTGGCAGACGGGCGACTTACTGGACGGCGTATAAGTGCTTACTTTCATAAGGATAGTATGGCAGAAGATGCGCGACAGTTGGCTGTGGGCGATGGCGTTCGAGTTGTTTCGCGACTGAAGGCTATTACCAATAGTGAGCGACGGCAGAACGGTCATTTCGATAATGTGCGTTATCAGCATGTGCATGGCATCGTCGCGAGTACATATATAAATAAAGGTGGCTGGAAAAGGTGTCGTGTCAGCATGCGTAAGCTTGGCTTAATGCTTCGGGTTCTTATCGGGATGCGTTCGGGTCGCGACCGCTTGTTGTCGCAATGTAATTTGCATAATATGTCGGAGTCGGCATACGCCGTTGTAGCAGCAATGACAATGGGCGACCGTAGTGGGCTGACACGTGAATTGCGCCAATCGTATGCCGCTTCGGGTGCGTCGCATGTACTTGCTCTTTCGGGTTTGCATCTTGGTGTTATATACGGTTTGCTGTCGTTATTGTTCGTACATCATCGCATGCGTGTGTTGGGACAGGTGCTTGCTATGGTTGTCATATGGGCTTATGCGACTCTTGTCGGTATGCCGCCGAGTGTGTTGCGTTCGGCAACAATGCTCACCATTTTTGCATTCGTGGTTTTGACGGGTCGCCGACAGGTATCGCTAAATACACTTGCCTTTGCTGCTGTGGTGCAGTTGGCGATAAATCCGTTGGGTCTTTGGGATGTCGGATTCCAGATGTCGTTTCTTGCTGTGCTTGGCATCGTGATGTTGAACTTGCGGCTACGCGATGTTGCAACGCCAATATGGCTTAGTCGTTGGCGCGTGATAAGGTGGATGTGGTCGCTTGTTAAGGTTTCGTTGGCGGCACAGATAGCCGTAGCTCCGTTGTCGATGTATTATTTCGGAACATTTCCGTGCTATTTCCTGCTAACCAATTTGATAGCCGTTCCGTTGGCTATGCTCATTCTCTACTCTTCTGTTGTAATGTATTTATTAGTTTTTTGGGTATGGATGCAGGGGATAGTAGCCAAGTGTATAGGATGGATGGCAACGCTTATGAACACGTCGCTTGGATTTATAGCCTCCCTGCCAGGCGCCTGTATGTATGGCATACATATAAACGCGAGGCAGGTGTGGCTGATGTATGCGCTACTGCTGGTAGCGTATTTAATGTCGTTTTATATAGAACGCAGGAACATAACTACTGCGTCGCGGTCGGCTTTGGACAAGTTGTAGAACTTCAATGCTGCGTTGTAGGCATGCGAGTTCTTTGAGTAAGCGTGCCACATGATGGCTTCTATCTCGTTGCGAGCACGACAGTCGTGCAGACGTTCTGTACCTGAACGGTTACCGGCAAGTCCTCTACCCCACAATGGAGTTGTGCGGCACCATGAATTATGGATGTCGTTGATCATGTAGAGCTTGTGCTGCATCATGTCTGAGTAAGGATAGATGGTCTGGTTGGCGTAGCGTGGCAACTTCTTGTCGGCAATCATATTTGGAGTCCAGTAGTTGTCGGAGCCTGTCTTCCATGACGGGCGGTGGCAGCTGGCGCAACCAATCTCGTTAAACACCTTCTTGCCCTGCTGAACGCGAGCATTGTTGAGGTTGCGTGCACGTGGAATGGCCAAGCCACGATGCCATACCATAAAGTCGTAGAACTTGTCAGCCGACATCTCCGGCTTAAAGTTGTGCCATTCGTTGTCAAACTGGTTGGTACTCGGCTTAAGCAGATTCTCAACCTTAGTAGCTATCTTGTCGTCGGTATCAGCCCAGAATGGCGACGTCGGGTCTTTCTTTATCTTCTCTATCACCTCCTTGTCGGCAGCCATTGCTGCCGCCCAAGCATCTGTAGTGTAGAGCTTCGGACGGTCGGGACGTGTAACGTTGGTGATATTCCATATAGCGTTAGCACCAGGTCCGTCTTGAAGTGTAGCACGTGTCAAGGCATATGTGAAACGCTTAATCATCTTCTTGCCTTCCTCGCCATTGGCATACTTACCAGCACCTATTGTTGCTGTATACCATGCGCCGGCGGCAAAGTCATTGGCATTGGCATCCCAGAAGTTGGGGTTAACGTATTCGCTCACATCAGCCACCTTTGCTATGTCCTTATAGTAGTTGGCTGTAGAGGCATACTGAGCCTTGAGGTCGTCCTCGGTGATGGCATCGAGCAGACCAGTACCCATCACACCGATGGTCGACTCCATACGAACTGCTACAGCCTTGTTGCCCGTGTCGTAGGGATTCGGGCTTGTACGGAATGCCGAACGCGGAATTGTCACTTCAGGATATATCAGCGAATATTTCTCGCCATCGGGAAACTGCATTGGCAATCCGCTCTCCATTGCTGTCACCTCATGCCATTGGAGATTAACCTGACTTTCGTCGATAGGAGCCTTGAAAGGCTCTGTTGCTTGTGTCTGTGGCATGCCAGTCACTTCAGCCACATAACCACCATCGTTGCTGTTGGCTCCGTCTGTAGGATGATATACGGCGAGCAGATAGCCGTTGCCGTTGCTATACTGTGTGGTGTATGAGTCCATGCGGCGACCATGTCCGTAGTTAGGATGGCAGTCGAGGCATGAACGGCGTACTGAAGCAGGACCAAGACCACCAAAGCCTGATGCTGCAGAAGTGAACTGACGCTCAAAGAACTTCTCGCCCGCGTGGAAGTTGTCGATAAGTCCCTGCTCAGTTACTGCAGGAGTCTCATCCTCATAGCAGCCGGAAGTAACATTGTCGGTGGTGCCAAGCTCACCGCCAGGATACCATTCCTCCTTAGAGAAGTTGCCTACTGCCTGACCTACATACTTAGCGTCAGACTCGATTGGGTCTTCGCCATTTCCGCCAGGTGTAGGATCATCGTCAGAACATGATACCATTGAAAGCGATAAGCACATAGCCAGCGATCCGAAGAGGTAAATTTTCTTATTCATAATGTATTTAGATAATTTTGTTGTTCAAACGTAATAGGTGGGTATGACATTACCTGCCATACCCACGCAAGTATTTAATACTGATATGTGTTAGATAGCGTCCTGTCTGTTAATCCATGAACCAGCATTGTTGAGTTCTTCGTCAAGAGCTGATACAGCATCGATGCAATCCTTAACGCGCTGTGCACCCGGCTCCTCAACAAACGACTTACCGCTGTTCTTGGCTGTCTCAAGTGTCTGGATAGCTGTGTTGAGGGCATTGACAAGGTTGTTATAGCCTGAGTAGTTCATCTTCTTCAGAAGGCTCAACATAGAATTCTCTACAGGTGTTGTGGTATTGATGTCGCGTGTGCCATAGAGAGAGTTCTTGATTGAATAGATGTTGTCCTGATAGTCGATGAACGAACGGTGGCTGTAGGGTGACTCGATATAGTCGATAGACTCCTTCTCGCCATCCTCTGTTGTGCCACCTTGATCGGTGGCAACACGATAAGCCTGACCCAATTTCTGGTCGGCCACCTCAGCACAGATGTTTGAGCAACCGCCTACGAAAATCTGATTCATAGTGCCCTGCCATGACTGATAGCCTGTTGTAGACGACGGAGAAAGCAAGTTCTGACCAAAGCACATTGTGCCATTGGATGCAAGACCATTGTAACGTAATGTACTGAACACGTAGCTACCCTCGCCGCTGAGGATTGCCTTTGTCTCGTTGCTTGCTGCGCTACCCATCCATGTGAACTCAAGAAGAGCTGTGATGTTGCGTACGTCGGCAGCTACAGCCTGAAGGAAGGCAAGCTCGTCTATACCCCTTACTGATTTCACGCCCTCGTCGGTATCATTAGCCTTGAGAGCCTCAACAGTACGATGTGCACCATTGCGGAAGAGCACGAACTCCATACCATGGAAACCAAGTACCGACTGGAACTCTGTGTTGTGATCAGAAACAAACTTGGCAGGGTTCTCGCTCTTGAAACCTGCGATAAGGGTCTCGTTCTTGAGCGCCTTCTCAAGCTCGTCACGGTCGAGTGGCCATGAGTCGATATGTGGGTCAAGCTCGTTGTCTGTTGCCGAACCGAAGAGGAATGCCTCGCTGCGCTCCCACTCACGACGTGTGTTCTTGAATGCTTCGCATGCTGCATTAATCTCGTTCTGTGTCATTGTGCCTGCTTCGGCTGACTTATAGAGGGTCTGTGCTGCGCTATAGAGTGTGCGTGCGTTAGAGGCAAGAGCCTGGTATGTAGGATAAACTACAGCCTGCACGTAGTTCTTTGTCACCTTCTGCATCTCCTTGTCTGAGCTGCTTATTGATGTTGTGGCCTGGCCAACATCAGGAAGGTCGAATTCCCCGTTGCCGCCATTGTCGCTGCTACAAGCTGTAAATCCGATTGTCATGGCTCCAAGAAGGAACGCCATTACGAAATTCTGAATCTTTTTCATCTTTTTTACTACTATTGATTATTACTATTGGTTATCCGCTTTTTTTAGAGGAACTGTCCTTGATAAGCTACACCGATGTTTAATGCTGGCTCATCGTTATACTGCGATTTGAGCTTGCGGTAGCTGTATTCAGCCTTTACGCAAATCTGTGGCAGGGGGTAATAGTTAAGGCCACCGGCGAAAATCTTCTTGCTTGTATATTCTTTCGAACTGCCAATGCATGAGTTGTAATACTCAAAATGACCGAACACATAAAGCTTCTGTCTGTCGGCACGCAGTTTGGCAATCTGTGAGAAGATGTCGTAGCCAACCTCAATGCTTGTGGCTATTGCATGTGAACCGAACACCTGGTTGCTTTCATACGGCTTCACATACTGAGTGCCAGGCTTGCGTATTGCGCTGATGGTTTTAGCATCGCTCACATATCCATAGTCGGCATTGCCACGTGCCACCCAATTGTGGGCATTGTACGTGAAGTCGAATGCTCCAAGATAGATGTTGCCTTTGATGTTCTTGTTTTTGCCAGTCTCCATGTCGTGAGGTACGGCGTTGTGCATAGACTGTCCGTAGTAGCCGCTCACTCCAAGTCGCAAGCCTGGTATGGTGTAGTTGTCTATACGGGCAGAAAATCCGTACTTGTTGGCAGTCTCAAACTCAAAAGGCTTGGTTGTGCCAGGCTTTATCCACTGGTCGCGTGAGAATTGCCATGCATCCAAACCTGCTACCATCTGTGCTTCGTAACGGAAGTCGCCTATATGCCCCCACAACGACACACCGGTCTGATGCCATGTACATGGCAGAATGGTGTTTTCGCCCTCAGGGCGATATACGGTGAAGAAGTTGAGTGGCTCGTGATAGGCGTTGGTCAGTCCGAACGGTACTACAATATGGCCGGCACGAATGTTCAGAAAACGCCCGAACGACTTCTGAATCCAGAACTGCTCAAGTTCAACCTCACCGCCGCGCTCTTGTTCCTGCTCAAACTCAATGGCCTCTTCTGCTTCGTATTCTATTGCCGAACCGGTACCGCCATGCTCGAATTCAATCTCAGTACCAAGGCTCCAACCCTTACCTAAGTTGTAACCGAGATATATAACGGCATGGGGTATGTCGAAACGTCCATGGCTTGGATCGTTCTTGCGACTGCTTGCCGAACTGTAGCGGTTGCCTGAGTCGCTGTAGAAATTGCGGCTGAATGCAGCTTCACCATAACCGCCGACGCTGAGGCGATTGCCCTTGGCATGCTGCATAACACTGTCGGCTGCTACTGTCTGTGCCTGAATGGCAAGCGGAGAACACATTGCTGCAGCGCAAGCCATAGTAACGATAGTCGTCTTCATAATTCTCTTGTTTTTTAATGATTTTTTGCGATTGCAAAGGTATTATGAATAAAAAAGGTGAGCAATACCTAAATTTTAGTAAATAAAAAATTCAAAATACCTACATATAGTGATTGTCTGTTTCGTCGTTTTTTTATTATTTTGCACCTGTTATATAATATAATGTATAGCATGGCTGTTTTACAATAATCGTACAGCCATAATCTTTAGGTAAAAAAGATACACAGGTAATAAGCAGACAAATATGAAGCAACAGAAAATGTATGAGCCCGAGGACAAGATGATTTCTCTTATCAGGGACAACTACAACCTTCTGCAGAGCCTTGGCAGCTTCGGCATCAGCCTTGGTTTTGGCGACAAGACAGTAAGTCAGGTGTGCGAGGAACAGCATGTAGACACATATACATTCCTTGCGGTGGTGAACTTTACAATTAATGGTTACCGCGATTTTGATGATGCATCGCGATTGTCGATGCCAACTCTGTTGCAGTATCTTAAGGCAAGTCATGCCTATTATATTGACTTCCAGCTGCCGTTTATACGCAAGGAACTTGCCGAAGCGCTCGACGAAAATGACAATCTGGCACGTCTCATAATGAAACTGTATGACGAATATGCGCGTTCCATAACCACACACATGCGCCATGAGGAGCGAGTGGTCTATCCTTATGTTGAGGCTCTGCTTGAAGGCAAGCCGGTTGGCGGCTTCGAGATAGACATGTATTCGAAGCATCATAGTCAGGAGAGTACCAAACTGCGTGAGTTGAAGAGTATCATCATTAAATATCTGCCCAGCGACGGATTGCACAACAACCAGCTTTCGGCCACATTATATGATATATATAATAATGAGGAATGGCTTGCGTTGCATGCCCAGGTAGAGGAACAGATATTCATTCCTGCTGTACGACGTCTTGAGCATAAGTCGAAGCAGAATGATGTGACGGCTAAAATTTCAGATATGATCAGTCGAAACCAGGAAGGCTCAGAGGCTCTTGGCGAACGTGAGAAGGATGTAATTGTAGCCTTGGTGCAGGGAATGACCAACAAGGAAATAGCCGACCATCTGTGCATATCGGTTAATACAGTCATAACTCATCGACGCAACATTGCGCGTAAGTTGCAGATACACAGCCCGGCAGGACTGACCATTTATGCAATAGTTAATAACTTGGTTGATATTTCTTCTGTGAAGTTGTAAAATTGTAGTACAATTAACAAGATTTAAGACGGAAAATTTTTCCGCTTTTTTTATTGTTTGTGTATATAGGTATCGTTTTTTTGTAGTATCTTTGCAGTCGTTTCCAAGACATCAAACGAACAACTTTTGTATTTCCGAATAGTAAAAAGTTTTCTAAAACGGAAAACTTTTACTCTTTGAAAATTTCAAAAGTTTTCCAAAATGTGAAACTTTGGCAATCATTATGACTTGAAAAATTTGACTTAAAAAACTAATATAACAATGAAAGATTTTATAATAACCAAGCGCGACGGATCGCAAGACCGTTTCTCTTTAGATAAAATAATGAACGCTATTATCAAGGCGTTTCAGTCGGTTGATGAACCAGTTGATTTGAGTGCTATCTCTAAGATACTCAGTCACTTGAATATAAGCGAGGGCATCACTGTAGAGGACATTCAGAATCAGGTGGAAGAGGCTCTTATGCGCGAGAATTATTATAAAGTCGCTAAGTCGTTTATGCTCTATCGTCAGCGTCACAACGAAGATCGTGAGACTCTTGAGAAGTTGAAATTCCTGACAGATTATTGCAAAGCTTCGAATGCTGCAACCGGATCAAAGTTTGACGCAAATGCAAACGTTGAACATAAAAACATTGCCACACTTATCGGCGAACTTCCCAAGTCAGGCTTTATTCGCTTGAACCGTCGCATGCTTGTCGACCGTATCAAGCAGATGTACGGCAAAGAACTCGCCAATGAGTATATCGACAAGCTCACACATCACTTTATATATAAGAACGACGAGACATCGCTTGCCAACTATTGTGCGTCAATAACAATGTATCCGTGGCTTGTCAACGGTACAGGTCCTATCGGTGGCAACTCAACAGCGCCTACAAACATCAAGTCGTTCTGTGGCGGATTCGTCAATATGGTGTTCATGGTATCGAGCATGTTGAGCGGTGCTTGTGCTACACCTGAATTCTTGATGTACTTCAACTACTTCATTGGTAAGGAGTATGGTCTTGATTACTGGAAGGAACCAGACCGCGTCGTTGACCTCTCACTTAAACAGCGTACCATCGATAAGGTGATAACCGACTGCTTCGAGCAGATTGTTTACTCAATCAACCAGCCTACTGGTGCACGCAATTATCAGGCTGTATTCTGGAATGTGGCTTATTATGACCAGCCATACTTCGAAAGTCTCTTTGGCGAATTTGTCTTCCCGGACGGTTCAAGACCTGATTGGGCGGGACTTTCATGGTTGCAGAAGCGCTTCATGAAGTGGTTTAACAAGGAGCGTACGAAGGCTGTGCTCACATTCCCGGTTGAAACAATGGCGTTGCTCACCAAGGATGGTGATGTAATAGATAAGGAGTGGGGCGATTTTACAGCCGAGATGTACTCTGAGGGACACTCGTTCTTCACATATATGAGTGACAATGCTGACTCGCTGAGCTCATGCTGCCGCTTGCGCAACGAAATCCAGGACAACGGCTTCAGCTATACACTCGGTGCCGGTGGCGTGTCTACTGGTTCGAAGAGCGTGCTCACCATCAACCTCAACCGTTGCATACAGTATGCTGTAAAGAACGGTCTTGACTATGCCGAATACCTTTCGGAGGTTATCGATCTCTGCCATAAGGTGCAGTTGGCATACAACGAGAACCTCAAGGATTTGCAGAAGCAGGGTATGTTGCCGCTGTTTGATGCCGGCTACATCAATATGAGCCGTCAGTATCTAACGATTGGCGTCAACGGACTTGTTGAAGCAGCAGAGTTCATGGGACTTCAGATCAACGACAATCCCGACTATCTGCACTTCGTACAGAAGGTGCTTGGACTCGTTGAAAAGTACAACAAGCAGTATCGCTCGAAGGAGGTTATGTTCAACTGCGAGATGATTCCAGCCGAGAATGTGGGCGTTAAGCATGCCAAGTGGGACCGTGAGGACGGCTATTTCGTACCGCGCGACTGCTACAACAGCTACTTCTATGTAGTAGAGGACGACTCGCTCAACATCGTTGACAAGTTCAAGTTGCACGGCGCTCCATACATCGAGCACCTCACAGGTGGTTCGGCTCTGCATATGAACCTTGAGGAACACCTTTCACAACCGCAGTATCGCCAGTTGCTGCGTATCGCTGCCAAGGAAGGATGCAACTACTTTACATTCAACATTCCTAACACTATCTGCAACGATTGTGGTCATATCGACAAGCGATACCTTAAGGAATGCCCCGTATGTCACAGCAAAAACATCGACTATATGACACGTATCATTGGTTATCTGAAGCGTGTGAGCAACTTCTCGCAGGCTCGTCAGGAGGAGGCCAAGCGTCGTTATTATGCCGAAGTTGACAAGGAGCTGAACGAGGCTTAAGTCAATAATACTGATTATAAACATCCCTTTAAATAAGAATATAGACAATGCTGAATTATCTGAATACAGGAATTGTTTTCCAGGAGATACCCGACGAGGTGACGTTATCTATTAACATCACCGGGTGTCCGTGCCGCTGCCCCGGGTGTCACAGTCAATATCTGTGGGAGAACATAGGCCAACCGCTTACGCCGATGGTTCTCGACCAGTTTATGAAACAGTATGGTGGTGAGATAACTTGCATTTGCTTCATGGGCGGCGATGCCGATCCTAAGTATGTAAGTCAGCTTGCGCAGTATCTGCATCGAGAGCATGAGAATCTGAAGGTGGCTTGGTATAGCGGTCGACAGCAGTTTCCGAAGAACATACGCAAGCGCGATTTCGACTACATCAAGCTCGGTCCGTATATCGAACATCTTGGTTGTCTGAAGGATCGCACCACCAATCAGCGTCTATACAAGCGTGCTGTAGGCGATGATTTTACCGATATAACATCACGTTTTTGGAAAAAATAATGACTAACGAATTTTGTAAAAAGCCAAGTATAGCAATCGTAGACCCCAACACACTCGCTGTGTTGGGGTTGACTCATTTATTGAAGTCGGTAATGCCGATGATAGAAATCGACGCGTTCGCATCGTTTGCCGAACTTGAGGCAAACCATCCCGAACGTTATTTTCATTACTTTGCCGATATGCGCATTGTGCTTGCCCACATGGGTTTCTTTCAGTCGATGCGCCACAAGACCATTGTACTTGCCAATTCTGCTGTAGACAAAGCGTCGGCTTTGGGTTCATTTCACACCATTTGTACCAACCAGCCCGAGAAGCAATTGCTTCGCTCCATCCTTATGCTCGAACAGCATGCCCACGCCAATGGTCGTAATTTGCCGCCCGTAGTGCATGCTCACAATGAGAATGCTGTGTCGTTGTCGTCGCGCGAGATTGAAGTGATGTCGCTTGTGGTGAAGGGATATATAAACAAAGAAATCGCTGACCAACTCAATTTGAGTCTGCCGACGATTATATCGCATCGTAAGAACCTTATGTCGAAGCTCGGTCTTCGCAGTGTTTCAGCCCTTACGATTTATGCCGTTATGCACGGATATGTTGATGTGAATGACATCAGAACGCTTTCTCTATAATAGTGCGCACTCCTTTTATTTTGGCGCCCTTTGAAATCTTCACTATGCGGTCGGCCGTCTTGCGTTCTACGGCCACGTAGGCATAGCGCTCATATACGTCGATGCGTCCTATCTCGCTGCCTTCCACTCCGCATGTCTTGCACAAATAGCCAAGAATGTCGCCCTTCGATATCTTGTCTTTCTTTCCTTTACCTATATATATAGTAGCCATGCGCGGCAACGGCACACGCTTCTTGCTGTTGTCGTCAAGTTTGTATTCCTCTGTTTTTTCCTTAACGTATTCGGGCAGATGCTCTTCGGGGCCAATCAGCATGAATGCGCGACCCGTTGCATCCCATCGTCCGGTACGTCCTACGCGGTGGATGTATTCGTCTTCGCCCACGGGCAGGTTGTAGTGTACTACGTTTGCTATGTCGGGGATGTCGAGTCCGCGTGCTGCGAGGTCGGTACCGACAAGGATGTTTGCCGAACCATTGGCAAAACGGTAAATGGCTTCCTCACGTTCGCGTTGCTCCTTGCCTCCGTGGAAGTCGCTGACAACATATCCTTCGCTGCGTAGGAATTGGCTCACACGCTCCACGCCGTCTCGATAGTTCATGAATACGATGGTCTGCTGATTGCCGAAGCTGCGTAGCAGTGTGTCGAGAGTGCCGAGCTTGTCGCGCTCAGGACATTGTACGGTGTACAGTCCGATGCGGTCGGGTGTCTGCTCCTCGTCGGTGAGGTGGTTGATGTTGATGGTGCGCTGCATGCGAACGAACGAAGGCATCTCGTCGGAGTCGGTTGCCGAGAGCAGAATTCGGCGCTCGATGTTGGGCAGACTCTCCAAAGCCTTCTGCATTTCGGTGCGGAATCCCATGCGCAGACACTTGTCAAACTCGTCGAGTACGAGCCAGCGTACACTCTCGGCGTTGATGTTGAGCTTGTCGATATGGTCGTTGAGTCGGCCTGGAGTGGCGAATACAATCTGTGGTTTGGTGCGCATTATCAGTCGGTGTTCGTCCATTGTGGCACGACCGCCGTACAGGCAAGCCGAGCGCAGACCGCTGCCCATGCTCTGGAATACCTCGTGCGACTGCAGGGCCAGCTCTCTGCCGGGTACAATCACAACGGCTTGCACTTCGTCGCTGCTTGCGTTGAGGCGCGAAGCGATAGGCAACAGATACGCCAGAGTCTTGCCGCTGCCGGTAGGAGCCAGTACCACCACGTCCTTGTCGGAGTGCAGAATGGCGTCGGACGTTTCTTCCTGCATCGCATTAAGGCTGTCGATGCGTAGCTTTTGCAGTATGTTTTCTATGTTCATTGTCTTGTTGTTAATTGTTATTGAATGTTTGTATGCCACCAATGTATGGTGGGTTTACAGCACTGGTGCAAGCAGATGGGCAAACCATCCTACGAATTTCTGCCACGGTGTGCGGAATTTCTTCCACTTCTTTGGGGTGAGCAGGAAGCTCTTTGTCTTGTCGCGGTCGAACATCTTGGACAGTTGTGCTGTGGTGCACGGGTCGATTATCACGGCATTCTCCTCGTAGTCGAAGCGCAGGCTGCGCGAGTTGAGGTTGGCGCTGCCCACGGTGCAGAAGCGTCCGTCAACCATGATAATCTTGGTGTGATGAAATCCTGGTTCGTAGATGTACACGTCTACGCCGTGCTTCATCAGTTTGTGTACGTTGTAGAACACGCAGTCGGGCGTAAGCGGAATGTCGCTGTGTGCCGAAACCATCACTTCCACCTTTACGCCTCGCTTCACAGCCCGTCGCAAAGCTTTCTTCAGCGTATAGTTGAGCGTGAGGTAGGGGTTGACAAGCTTTATGCTGTCCTGCGCATAGTTGATGGCATTGGTGTAGAATGTTCGTATAATCTTGTTTGATGTGCGCGGTTCGCGGTTGATTATGCCCACCATCTTCTTGCCGGCAGAGCTGCAGGTGTCGGGTTTGAGTCCTTTGAAGTAGTATCCGCCGTGTATTCCGCGGAAGTACTTTGCGCCGTGTATGTTCTGCTTGGCAGTCTTGTTCCATATTCTGAGGAATATGGCTTGCAGCGTGTTCACCTCTTCGCCGTCGATACGGCAGTGCATGTCGCGCCATTCGCCCACCTGCTTGGTGCCGTTGATGTAGTAGTCTGCCACGTTCATACCGCCTGTATAGGCTATCTGTCCGTCGATGACTACTATCTTGCGGTGGTCGCGATGCAGCACGTGATTAATCCACGGAAAGCGTACGGGGTCGAATTCGAATATCTCGATGCCTTTGGAGCGTATGCTCTTGAGGTGGCGTTTCAGCAGCGGTTGGTTGTTTGAGTCGTTGCCGAATCCGTCGAACAGCGCGCGCACTTCAACTCCTTCCTTTGCCTTCTCAGCGAGCAGGTCGAACAGGAGTGAGGCTATTGAGTCGTTGCGGAAGTTGAAGTATTCCAGATGGATGCTGCTTCGTGCCTGTCGTATAGCCTGAAACATGTCGTCGAATTTCTCCTGACCGCTCATCAGCAGAGTCACGCTGTTGTCATCCGAGAACTTCACGCCCTCCTCTTCCAGTTTGTCTACTATGAGCGAGTCGCTTGTCTGGGCCGACACTTCAGCCATTGTGCACAGACAAGCGATAAAAGTAATTATTATTGATTTCAATCTCATTATTATATATATAATATGTGTGCAAAGGTACTACAATTTTTTGTACATATGTATTGCTATTCCATAAAACATATAGTAAATTGGAGATTTGAAACACTTTTTGCCGTATGTTATTATTCGTAACGCTCTGTTGGCTTGCCTTGTTTATGACGTTGGCACCCCATCATTCTGCGGTTTGTTTTTGCCCGAAATTCTGTTGCGCTGAAAATGTAATCCTTTTGGGTTGCAAAAGGAGTCCTTTTGAAGTGCAAAACGAGTCCTTTTGGAGAGTAAAACGAGTCCTTTTTGAGAGCAAAAGGAGTCCTTTTGGTTTTTGCTGGTTTTACTGTTGGCGATAGATGTATAAAAACAGAAGCGCCTTGAGAGCGTAAAGTCATTCTTGGTCAATGCTTTTACGCTTTCAAGGCGCTTGTATATGTCGTTCTATCCGAATGCTTCCGGATGGTGCAGGAATGCGTTATTCGGCTGATACGAATTCGTCGAGGAATCGGGTGTCGTTCTCCGAGAACATGCGAAGGTCTGCCACGCGATACTTAAGGTTGGTGATGCGCTCGATGCCGAGACCGAAAGCGTAGCCGGTATAAACCTTGCTGTCGATGCCGCAAGCCTCAAGCACGTTGGGGTCTACCATACCGCAACCGAGGATTTCGACCCATCCGGTGTGCTTGCAGAAGCCGCAACCCTTGCCGCCGCAGATGTGACAAGAGATGTCCATTTCTGCACTTGGCTCGGTGAAGGGGAAGTAGCTTGGGCGCAGACGTATCTTGGTGTCAGGACCGAACAGCTCGCGAGCGAAGGTGAGGAGCACCTGCTTGAGGTCGGTGAACGATACGTTCTTGTCGACATACAGTCCTTCGAGCTGATGGAAGAAGCAGTGTGCGCGTGCCGAGATGGCCTCGTTGCGATACACACGACCCGGGCAGATAACGCGGATAGGCGGCTGCTGGTGCTCCATGATGCGGCTCTGGTCGTTGGATGTATGCGAGCGGAGCAGGATATTCTTAGTTACGTCGTTGGGGTTCTGCTCGATGAAGAACGTGTCCTGCATGTCGCGTGCGGGGTGATCGGCTGCGAAGTTGAGCTTGGTGAACACGTGCAGGTCGTCGTCAATCTCCGGTCCTTCTGCCAGTGTGAATCCCATACGCTGGAATATGTCGATGATTTGGTTCTTGACGATGTTGAGCGGGTGGCGTGTACCGAGCTGTATGGGGTATGCCGAACGGGTCAGGTCGAAGTCGTCAGCCGACTCTTCTGCCACCTCGTTCTGCTCTTTCAGCTCGTTGATTTTCTGCATTGCGAGCTGCTTCAGCTCGTTAATCTTCATTCCGACAGCCTTTTTCTGGTCGGCAGCCACATTGCGGAAGTCGGCCATGAGAGCCGTAATCTCGCCTTTCTTGCTTAGATATTTCAGTCTGAGCTGTTCAATCTCCTCGGCATTGCTGGCCTTGAGATTGCCCACTTCCTTAAGAAGTTGGTCTATCTTTTCTAAAATCATATATTTGTATTTTATATTTTGCTTTGAAATTCAGTGCAAAGGTAATATTTTTTGACATAATAAAGAACTATATCGAAATAAAGTTGTACTTTTGCCGAAAATTTGAGGGATGTAATTAAGTCCACAATGTAGTATGAAAAAAGGTGTTTTGATTGTTGTGTGTGCCATTGTGGCATGCATGATTTGTTTTTCTTCGGCAGGATGTTCGGACAAGAAGCCTGCGGTGGTGGCCGATTCGGATAGTGTCCATGCTGACAGTATCGAGGCGATGGCCGACACTTTGGACCAGATTATAGCCGAGACTCCCATGCCGAAGGCTGCTGACGAGCTGTTCGACGACTTCTTCTTCAACTTCGCTGCCAACCGTAAGTTGCAGATGAAGCGCATCGTTTTCCCGTTGCCTGTTGTCAATGGCGCTGACACCACATTCGTTCCGAAGAAGCGTTGGAAGATGGAGCATTTCTTTATGCATCAGGATTTCTACACGCTTATTTTCGACAATATGCGTCAGATGAATGTTGTCAAGGACACAACTATCGGTAATGTAGTGGTGGAGCGCATCAATCTGCCGCGTCGGCATGTGCGTCAGTTTGTGTTCCGACGTGTGCGCGGACAGTGGATGATGACGTCTGTGGTCAATACGCGTATGCACAACAGTAAGAATGCGTCGTTCCTGTCGTTCTATCACAAGTTTGTCAACGACACCACGTTCCAGGTGGCAAGCATCAACGACCCGCTTGAGTTTGCAGGTCCTAATCCCGACGACGACTTCGATAGGATGGAAGGAATTCTGGCACCCGAACAATGGCTGTCGTTTGCACCCGAACTGCCGAATTCTACAATATATAATATCCTCTACGGACAGAAGTATTCGGAGAGCAATCAGAAGATATTCGTCATCCGCGGCATTGCCAACGGTCTGGAGACCGAGCTGACTTTCCGCCGCAAGGGTAGACATTGGAAACTAATGAAACTGATAATGTAATGAAGGACATACTCGATTGCAGCCTTTTGGCGCACAATACGTTCGGCATCGAGGCACGATGCCGTCGCTTTCTTGAGTTTGACACTGTAGACGAGGCGCGTCAGGTGGCGGGCATCCTCGCCCATACTGACATGCCGTTCATCATCGTCGGCGAGGGCAGTAACCTGCTTCTCACCCGCGACTTCGAAGGCATTGTGGTTCATTCTGCCATACGCGACAAGTCGATGGTGATGGCTGACGCCAGTACCGAGACTGCCGACGACGTGTTCGTAAGCTACGGTTCGGGCGTGACGTGGGACGATGTCGTGGCTGAGAGTGTGGCAAACGGATGGCACGGAGCCGAGAATCTATCGCTCATTCCGGGTGAAGTGGGAGCCAGTGCCGTACAGAACATAGGCGCTTACGGAGCCGAAGCCAAGGACTTGATATTCGATGTGGAGGCGGTGGAGATAGCTACGGGCAATGTGGTGCGTCTGTTCAATGCCGACTGCGAGTATGCTTATCGTCAGAGCCGATTCAAGCACGAGTGGAAAAACAAGTTCCTCATTACGCATGTCACCTATCGCTTCTCGCGCACTTTCACCCCCGACCTCGACTACGGCAACATACGCCATTCGCTCGAAAGCAAGGGCATAGCAACTCCTACTGCCGAACAGTTGCGCCAGACCATCATCGAGATACGTCAGGCAAAGTTGCCCGACCCTAAGGTTATGGGCAATGCAGGCAGCTTCTTTATGAATCCCGTGGTGGACCGCGACGTGTACGAGCGCCTTGCAGCACAATACGATGGTATGCCGCATTATGTAGTTGACCCGGAGCACATCAAGATTCCAGCAGGATGGATGATAGAACAGTGCGGATGGAAGGGCCGTTCGCTCGGTAGGGCAGGTGTGCACGACCGTCAGGCGCTTGTGCTTGTAAATCGTGGTGGAGCTACAGGCAACGAGGTTGTGGCTCTGTATGAGCAGATAATAAAGGACGTGAAGGCCAAGTTCGGAATCGAAATACATCCCGAGGTGAACGTCATATAAAGGAACAGTGAAAAGGGAAAAGTGAAAAATCAATGTGTCTGTATGCGCTGTGCTTTTCCCTTTTCTCTTTTTCATTTTATGTTGCAATAGGATTTCTAACTCTTCATATTTTCGTTTCTCATTTTCATGGATACTTCACATGCCACTTCCGATTCTTCACACGGCACTCTCTACTCTTCACTCTTCACTCACAACTCTTCACTCAAGGTCACTCTCCTTGGTACAGGAACGTCGGGTGGAGTCCCGTCGTTGGGATGTCAGTGTGACGTTTGTCGCAGCACCGACCCACGCGACCGTCGTCTGCGTTGCGTAGCCCTTGTTGAGTCGGCCGCTACACGTGTGCTCATCGATTGCGGACCCGACATACGCCAGCAGCTCATGCCGTTGCCGTTCAAGCCGTTCGACGCAATCCTCATGACCCATATCCACTACGACCACGTGGGAGGCATCGATGATTTGCGCCCCTTCTCGGTGTTCGGACAAATCCGGCTTTATGGCGACGACAAGACGTGCAGGCAGATACAGAATGTAATGCCATATTGCTTTGGCGACCATCTCTATCCAGGTGTGCCGCGACTCGAAATGCACGAGATATTCCCCCATGTGCCTTTGCATATAGGCGATTTGACCATTGTGCCCATACAGGTGATGCACGGCAAGATGCCGATACTCGGTTTCCGCATCGGAATGTTCGCCTATATCACCGACATGAAGACCATTGCCGACACCGAACTGCCCTATCTCGAAGGAGTGGAGACACTTGTGGTCAATGCGTTGCGGTTTGAGAAGGAACACCACTCGCACCAGTTGGTCGATGATGCAGTACGCTTTGCACGCAGCATAGGGGCAAAGCGCACCTACATCACACACGTGTGCCATCACATCGGACTATATACCCAGGCCCAGCAACGCATGCCCGACGGCGTGACACTGGCTTATGACGGGATGGTGATAAACGTGGATGCCAAGTAACGAAGCCCCTTTGGGCAAAAGGAATACTTTTAACAATCTTTATGTGCCATACAGACCGCATATTATAATATATTTTGTAATTTCGCAGCTAAATGGCATACTACACCATTTTAAAATGGCACACGAACGTAGTGCTGTAACATAGAACATTAAAAACAAAAATTCTAATAACTACATTGGTATGAAGAAATCATTGGTATTGTGCGCAGGTGTATGCGTGGCATTGTCTTTCACAAGCTGTAAGTCGAACGAGAGTGCCTATAAGAAAATGTACGATAAGGCTCAGGCCAAGCATGAACAGCCGGCCACTCAGCCAGTTCAGGAGCAGGTTCCGGTAGTAGCTCCGCTCGTAGAGAAGCCAGCCAATCAGGCTACTGTTATCGACAATTCTGACAACGTAGCTGTACGTTCGGAGGATTTCACTCTTGTTAGCGGTTCAGGTCTGAGCAACTTCAGTGTGGTTGTAGGTTCGTTCTCGGTTAAGGCTAACGCCGAGGGTCTCCAGAGCCAGCTCAACAACGCAGGCAAGAACGCCCAGATTGTGTACAACGCAGAGCGCGGACTCTATCGTGTTGTTGCTGCCACATTCGCTACAAAGTCGGAGGCTGCAAGCTCACGCGACCAGCTCATCGGCCAGTATCCAGGTGCTTGGTTGCTGTATAAGAAGTAAATCCGTGTCTCGAATACTTTCAATTGACTACGGCAAGAAGCGCACTGGCTTGGCAGTTACCGATCCATTGCAGATTGTTCCAGGCGGATTGGCCACTGTGGCAACGTCCGACCTTATGAAATATCTTATGGATTACGTCTCGCGCGAGCCTGTTGAGCGCATTGTCATAGGCGAACCACGCCAGATGAACGGTCAACCGAGCGAGAACTTGGCGCGTGTCCAGCAGTTTGTTTCGCAATGGCGCAAGCAAATGCCCGACATCCCCATCGAGTTTTTCGATGAGCGCTTCACGTCGGTACTTGCCCATAAGGCGATAATCGACAGCGGCATTGGCCGTAAGGCACGCCAGAACAAGGCGCTGGTAGACGAGATAAGTGCAACGATTATTCTGCAGGATTACCTGCGTTCGAAGGGGTTGTAACCTTTCTATATACAAAAAGAGGGTGTGTCAAAAGTCAAACAAAACGGGCTGAAAGCCCCAAAAGCACATAGCCCAAGGCAGCGCCTTGGGTGTACGGATTGAAAATAGCAAAACGCCCTGCAAGGGCAAAAGCATTGATAATTAACGCTTTTGCCCTTACAGGGCGCATTGTTTTTGGTGGCTTTTTACCTCAGGGCGTTGCCCTGGGCTATGTGCTTCTGCCCCTTCGGGGCGTGCTGCTTAGACTTTTGACACACCCTCTTTTATTTCCTCGCGAGGGAAAAATTGTTTCCTCGCGTAGTTGCAATTGTCCGTTCGCTCGGCTTTGCCGCTTGCCTTAGCAAGAACTTCCATCCATCGTAGATGGATTAACTTCTTCTTAAATTCCAATAACTCCCATTTATTTACCCTTCACGATGCCAATCATTCGTTCGCGGTCCTTGTAGACATTGCTGTTGGCAGGTGCATTGTACAGATATTTCAGGGCGCGTGCCGCCTGTTGGTCGTTGGCGTTGGGCGCAATGCCCAGTATCTGTGCCACTTCCTTGCGTATGCTCTTTGTCAGTCCGTCGGCAGTTATGGGGCTTTTCCCGTTGTGCCCGATGTTGAGGCGGCACGAAAGTATCTCGCCAGTGCGGGGATGAACAGTCTTTTCGGATGTCACGCCTTTCTTGCCAAAGTCGTAAGCCACAACAATAGCCTGCTCAACGGCTTTCGTTTGCTTGCCCAAAGGTTTTGCTGTAAGCCGCTTCTTCACTCCCGCTTTAGCCAAAACCGAGTTCCACGACTCAATGCCTTTTACTACAGCGCCTCGATATTGTTGAGGCATCAGCGAGTCGATGTAGAACACGCACGGAACATTTGTAGCCCATCTCACCACCAACGAATCCTCAACCATGGTGTAAGGATTCTGCGAGTAGTCGTTCAGATGAATTGTCTGGGCTGCAATATCCCTTGCACACAGTCGTATGGGTTCGCCGTTCGGGGGCAGCAGATTGAAGTAGTAGCTCGTCAGCAGCGGTTTGCTGGCATTGGGAAGTATTATCGCCATACTGTTGAATGAGTATTGTTCGGCTTCTGTCTCATACTGTCGTTCTATGCTCATAGCCACGCCGCTGGCAGAAGCGTGTACTTCGGTCAGTCGGCCTGACCCCTCTACGAGCGAGCGTATTGCGCTATACTGCGAGCAGTCGAACCATTCCATGCCGTACTCCACCAATTCGGTTATGTCGACAATGGGATTTCCCTTGTCCGATACAACTGCAGCGCAATACGTTCGTCCTACAGTCGGGCCGTTGGAGAGATTGAAAGCCTTGGTCAGCGGGCTGTCGGTATCCAGTATACGGTCGTGATAGAAAGGCTGATTGAGTACTACTGTAGCCGAGTCGGGCACTGAAAGCTTAACGACTCCAATCGATTTCATAGCCCTGTCAATCAGTCCGAATCCGCAGTCGATTTGTCCTCTGAGTTCCATCTCGCGTCCGTCGAGCTGCCGGTCGAACTCCATATACACACGGTTGTCGTGCTGATATATTGGCAGAACGCCCTCGGCGAGCTTCGTTCCGGTCTTGACGAGATTGCTATAGCTTATAGGTTGCGGCTGAGCCATTGCCAAAGTGGCTGTCATAAGCCCCGCTATTATTAATGTATTCTTCATTCCTTTGTTTTGTCTTTAGTACCGTTCCCTATCAGTTTGTGCCACTTGTCTTGTACGTATTTGTTCAGTTCGGCATCGTCGCCAGTTGTGCCAAGCGCCGAAAGCGTACTTTCAATCGACTCGACAAGTTCGTCTTTGGTCATTACATCCTTTGCATCGGCAGGCTGTTTAGCCATAAGTTCCAGTGCGTAATGCATCGAATCCATGCACGATTTGTACAGCTTGTCGATAGACTCTTGTCGGTCGGCGTGTACGGCATCAATGATTTGCCTGTCAAACAGCCATGTCGGTGGCGTGAACACATAGTCTTGCAGAAAGCGCACAGCCTTGCGGCAGTATTCAGCCGACTCCAGTTGCTGTTTGCCGTCAACATAGCGGCTGCCTCCAAGATGTGCAGTCACGTGTCCTACCCAATGTCCGTAATGCTCAATCATAGCCTTGTAGCGTTCGCGCACAATCTGTTCTTCGACCACAGACTTTGTTTTCCAGATGTCCTTAAGGCTGCACAGGTACTTCAGGTTTTCTATGCCTTGAGTGTTTACAGCCACATGGTCGTTGCCAAGGTCCTCCTGTTGCGATCGGACATCGCGCAGATCGTAGAAAGCGAGTTCCGGATTGTCCTTCTTCTGTTGTTCATACCATCTGCGCCGGTTCTGCTCCTGCTCTTCAGGAGTGTCGCCTGGGAATATGCGGTAGCCCCATTCTATAGCCCAACGGTCGTATGCTCCTATTTGTATACGACGATTGGCAAGCTTCACTTTGTCGCCAGGTCGAAGGGCATAGTTGAATCGCACGTAGTCCATAATTGAACTTCCAATGCCGTGACGCGACAGATATTCGTTGTCGCGCAGATTGTCTATAGACGCATGACTGCTTCCGCTGTGGTTGTGTTCCAGTCCGAGCGAGTGTCCGATTTCGTGGGTTATCACCAGTTTCAGCAGCTCACATTGCAGCCATTCGGGCAGTATCGGCTTGCGTGCTACAGGGTCTACGGCACCACATTGGACGAAATACCAGTTCTGAACAACCTGTAGCACACTGCTGAACACGCCAACGTGACACGCTGTAATCTCGCCCGAGCGACCCTCGCAGGGCGAAGGGCCGTAAGCGTTAGCCATTCCCGATGTCTTCCATGAAATGTAAGGATAGCGGCTGTCGTACATGCAGAAGTCGGGGTCTTCCTTTGGCGTGGGTGCCAGTCGGGCATCGATGGCGTTCTTGAATCCTGCCTGTTCAAATGCCTGGCGCCACTCTCGCACAGCCTCAATGATACTCTTCTGATACAACTTGGGGAAGTTACGGTCGACATAGAATACAATCGGATTGACTGGTTCTACCAATTCGCCCTTGAAGTATCGCTCGCGGTCTTCTGGACGGATGTCCAGTCGCCAGCGTTTTATTATAGGCATACGTGTCACACGTCCGCTGTCTGCCATGATTCTCTTGCTGATTTCGAAGTATGTCTTGCCGTCGCCACGCTTCATAGGTATAGGAGTCTTGGGCATAAGACTGATGCATACGCCCGTCTTCCAGATGCCTTCGTACGACGGAATTGTCTTGCCGGGAGTAGGGCGGAGCGCAGTCATATTGCGATAGGTGCGCGATATGCGCAGCAATATGCAGTCGTTGCGTCCCTTGACGTCTTCTATCGTGTCCCTTTTTGCGTCGCGTGCGCTTATCTTCATGTCGTAATAGGCAGGCTCAAGGGCAAACAGAGTGAAGTTCTTCAGCGTTGTTCCAATCTCGACGAGCGTCATTCCGTTGCTCTCTGCCACTACAGGCAGACTACAGTAGGTGCGTTCTGTTGGTGTGAGCTTGGCTATACGGCCTATGTCTCCGGCTCGGTCGGTGATGATGAGGCTGTGCTGCGGGTCGGCAATAATCAGTTTGCCGTCACGCTTATGCAGCGCCATATACATCGGACCAATCAAGTCGCCGGCATATCCGTATTTGGTTTCAGATTTGCGGTTGGGAGTTTCGGGAGCTTGAAGTATTGTTGTTGTGATGCTGTATTCACGGTCTAACAGCGAGTCGGGTATCGCCCAGTACATATTTCCGTCCGATTCGTACGTGTCGAACATTCCATGCGTTATGCGAGGTGGGCTTTTGAAGCAGTTGTCAAACTGATGTTGCCCGCTCGCTGTGAGCGAACAGGCAGACATCAGTAATGCTGTTAGACAGTATTTGTATTTCACTTTCATTCGTTTTTGAGAAGTGCTTATTCGTGATTGTACGAGATGTCAACGATTTTGCCAAACGGATTGGCTGCATCATTGAATATAAATACGCTGCCTTCGGCTCGGTCGACGTCGCCGGCAACGTTGAGTTGCAATTCTGCCATAACGCCCTTGGCGTCGGATGTATTGATTGCAATGCCCAATACCATTCCGAGCGACTCCTCAGAGCTTTCCGGATTGCGGAATTTAAGGCAAGCTATCTTTGCGTTTTGGTCGGCATCGTAGGTGTAGATGGTCTCAATCTTCTGACGGTCGAGGTCTATACGATATACGCTGTTGCCCGCTGCCATGAAGACGAAGTGAGTAGAGTAGGCTGCCGAGGCTGCAAAGCGTGCCGAACTGAGGTCAACGTCGCCTGGCAGTTGTACAGTTGCCTTGCTCTTGCACATCGGATCGTCCCAATCTGCGCTGAAACTGAACACCGTCAGACTGTGTGAGCCGTCGCCCATGACTGCATAAGCGTAGTTGCCGTTGTCGCCTCCGCACACAATGTCGAGCAATTGCAATGAAGAACTGACGTTGTTGGGGTCGAAAGCGTATGTTCCTTCCGCGTCATCGTTGATATCTCTGAACACGAGTGGCTTCACATCTCTCCATGTCGAACCTTTTCTAATATATTGCGAGCTTTGAAATGAAGTCATATAATCCATCATTCCTGAGAAGGCGTTGCCCAAACGGAAACGATGAGTATCCTCGTTGTATGCCAACACATAGCTGCCAAACGTAGCGAAGTGAGTCGGCAAGAAGATAACGTTCTTTGTTCCTTCATTGTTAGCTTGCGTGTCGTATACAGAATAGGGCACACACCATCCGTCGTCGTATGCAAAGTAGGCCTTCGAGTCGGTCACGAACATCTCGCCCTTCTTGTCCATCTTGTAATAAGACAGATTGACAGGCTTGTTGTTCATTGCGTGTTCAAACATTATTTTGTTTGTACCGTACTTCATAGAGAGTGTGCTCGGGTCGTATGTAGCAATCTCGTTGCTTGTAGCAATGGTCAGATTGGCAAATCTTTTTGTACCCATTGGAAATAAACTGGTATTTCCGTATTTGCCTTTTGCAGCAATTGCCAAAGGTTTTCCGTTGAGTGCGAACGACTCACCGGTTTCCGATTTGAACACATCTGAGTATGCGAAGAATCCGTTGGCATCGCCTTCGACAGCGCCAACAACGCTTCGCTGCTCCGGTGTTTCCTGCAATACGAACCAGGCAGGGTTGAGCGGCTTTATAACGGTAACCTTGCCCAGCTCATACCATTTCTGTCCTGTCTCCTCGTTGCTGACGATAAGCATCATGCCGATGCTTTCGGGATTGTTGGGTTCTACCTCAACGTTGCACACTTTGCCCGTAGAATACTTGTCGTAATCTTTGATTTGTTTCGAACCCAACTTCGCGTCAGCCTTCAGACGCAGCCATTCGAAGGTGAGGTTGTCTTCGTTTTGCGCCATAGTCTGCGACAGTTCGGGCGTCAGAGTGACGCTCTGCGCCTCTGTCTTAGGCATACGCACCTTGGCTTCGGGTATTTCTATCTTGATGTCGTTGACGTCGTGATAGTCGTAGTTGCCTTTGTCTTCGTAGCATCCCTGTAGCAATGCCACCGACGCAATGCCCAATATGTATGAATATATTTTTTTCATATTGTTTCGTATTTATAGTTTATTATTCATCCGGGAAAATATCGTTGCCGTTCTCGTCGAGTATCGGACCGTGCTCACGTTTGTATTCCTCGTAGGCAGCACCGACCTTCTCCATTGCCTCGTCGTTCTCCTGATCGGTTGTTATCTTGTCGAACGTATATCCCAGCACGTCCATTATGTAGCAGTATTTGGCTACGCTGAAGTCGCCCCAACCCGTCCATGAGTAGTCATACCAGTTGTCTGGTATTTCAATCTTCCAAACGTAGTTCACCTCGGCGTAGCTGTCGCTTACTATGCCTTTAAGGAACTGGTGCTTGGGGTTGTCGTTGTCGAATACAATATTGCAACCGTAGGTCTTGTTGCCGGGCTTGTATGCAGGACGTTTCACCTTGAAATAGAACTTCTGTTCTACTCCGTCAAGCTTGCTGAACGTATATTTGTCGTCTATCAGCAGTTCGAGCGAGTTCTGATATTCGCTGTTGTCGCTCTGCTTGACGCAAAGGTCGCGGCTGGATGTGAGCAAATCGCCCTGTATTCTCACTCGGAAGCTGTCCACACGATACGGGTCGGTCTTCATCTTTACATAGTCGGTGTCGGTGAGTTCGCCGTATACTATACTTTGATTGAAGTTGATGCGTGGCTCCTGGTTGTACATCTCGATTTTCTCTTCAGAGCAACTGATGTAGCTGAAAGCCAAAACAACGGTCGCTATAAATAAAAGTATATGTTTCATAGTTGTTCTTACTTTTTAGAGTTGTTGCCGAATATCTTCTCGTTGTCGGGCAAAGGCATCTGATATTGCTTTGCGGTCATACCGTCGACGTTGCATCCGTAGTATCTGCTATAGGCGTGATTCTTGAGGAAATAGAACAGTTGTCCCTCGGCGAAGTACTCCTTGCGATACTCCTTCATGATTTCGTTGATGCGGCGTGTCTGCTCCTTGTTCTCAGCCGATGCGACGTCTGGCTGGTCATATCCGTTAGTGAATATCTCGTCGCTGTACGAAATGCCGCGTGCGAAGCGTACGGTGTTGAGTGCGTTGACACTTGTCTGAGCGTCGTCGGCACACTCGGCTATGATGTAGTACATCTCCGGAAGACGTATGAGCGGTATGGCATCGGCGCCCTGATAGCCGTATGTGCTGAGCAGCGGAGCTTGATTGTACTTCTTGCAGAAGGCGTTGGCATGGCTGTCGTCCCACGAGAATGCCACGATGTTCTGGCGCCAGTCGGAAGTGAATCCCTCGTAAATCTGGTTCATCATCTGCTCGGTCAGTCCGAAACGTCTGTTTGTAGCAGAGTTGTAAGAGTCGAGATCCATCATCATGAAGTTGTTGTCGAGCAATGTAGACAACTCGTGTACGCTGAGTCCGAATATCTGTTCGCCATAGCGTATAGAGTTGTAGTTGGATGCAGTCTGGCTCTTGTAGAGGCTGAATATTTTGGAAGCGTCTATCACTTCCTGCGCCTTCTGCACGGCAAGAGCCTTCTCTCCGGCATAGCAATACACACGTGCGAGCATAGCCTTGACAGCATACACGTTCATACGGAACTCGCGGTTGCTGAGGAATGCGGTACGGTCGTTCTCATCGGTAAAGAAGTCGCGTGTGTCGTGAGCTTCGAGCAGCTGCTCGGCAGCCTTCAGGTCGTCTACAATCTTAGCCACAACCTCATTGGCAGGCAACACCGGAGTGGGTTCGGTGTCGAACGTTGTCTTGTAGGGGATGGCAGCATCGGTAGGATGCTGGCTGTAGATGGGGCCGTAGAGGCGCAGCAAGTCGAAGTAGAGGAAGGCGCGCAGACCCAGCGCTTCGCCCTTTATCACCTCGTAATAGTGGGGCGATGTGAGCACTTCGCGATGATTCTCCAGTCCGGTCAGCAAATTGTTGATGTTGGAAATGACGTTGTACTGTGCCTCGTAGATGCCGTTGCGCTTGTCGAGGAATAGGTTGTCGTAGTCGAAAACCGTCGACTGATTGAACACGTTCGAATTGTTGCGCTCGGGATAGTCGCTGTACAGACCTGCCATTTCGTCAAGATAGGCGTAGGTGAGGTCGCCTGCGTAGAGGCTGGTGGTGCCCATTCGGAGATAGATGCCGGTGAGAATATCCTTGAAACCCGACTCCGACTCGAACATCTTGTCGGCTGGAATATATTGCTTTGGCGATACGTCAAGCCAGTCGTTGCACGAAGAAAGGCTTCCCGTCAGCACGGCTATTACCAATATATATATATATTTCATAATTATTGCGTGTTAGATTGTGATTAGAATGCTACGTTCAGAGAGAATGTGAACTGGCGTGAGAACGGATAGTCGAGACCACGCTCGCGCTTCACCGACGACAGATAGAACAGGTCCTCCATAGTAAATCCGAGTTTGGCGGAGCTGAGTCCCCAGTTCTTTATGAATCGGGCGTTCTTCGTATCCATGCGATAATAGAACGACAGGGTGCTGCCCTGGAAAACATTCTCGTCCATAACGAATCGCGATGTGGCCTTGGTGCCGGCTCCATGAGGATTGAGTGCGCGGAACATGGCGTGGTCGCCAGGTTTCTGCCATCTGAGTTGGGTGACGCGTCGGTCGGCATTGTATGCCAGGTTGGCGTTCTCCACCTTGTCGACGAGTGTCTGGTTGTACACCTGTCCACCAAATTTGTAGCGGAAACTAACGTCAACGCCCAGACCCATGTAGGTGAACGACGAGTTGATATATCCCTGCCATGTAGGCTCGGTATTGCCGTAGGGCACAGCGTCGGTGCCACTATAGCCGGCCTGGTTGGTCAGTTCGCCATTGCGCTTGACGAGTATTTCGTCGCCGGTAGCGGGGTCGATGCCCAGCGAAGGCACAACCCAGATGCTCGACATGGAGTATCCCTCCTGGTATCTTGGCAGCGGACTGTCCTTCAGTTCGTTAGTGCTCTTCTCGTTGATGTGGCGCATAGCCTCCGAAATCTCAACAAGCTTGTCCTTGTTGTGCGACCCGTTGAGCGTGACAGTCCAGTAAGCCTGCTTGGCAGGGTTGCGATAAGGTATTGCCGAGAGGCTGATCTCCCAACCCTTATTCTCAATCTTGCCAAGGTTTTCGGGATAGGTTGTAAATCCGAGTGAGGGTGCAAGCGAGATGTTTGTGATAAGGTTGTTGGTCACCTTATTATAATGTTCGATGCGGGCTGTAAGTCGATGGTCGAACAGTCCGAGTTCGAGCGCGAAGTTGGTGTTGCGTGTGGTCTGCCACTTCAGGTTCTCGTTGTGCATGGCGAGGATGTTGGCGCCGGTTCCGTCAGACGACAGATAGGGCAGCAGCAAAGAGTAAGTGTAGTAGCTGTGAGCCTGATAGGGCGAGAAACCCTGCGAACCCGTGGTTCCGTATGTGGCGCGCAGCACGAGGTCGGAAATGAACGACACGTTCTTCATGAAGCTCTCCTTCTTCAAGTCGTAGCGCAAACCGGTCGACCAGAAAGGTGCCCAACGGTTGTTCTTGCCAAACTCTGACGAGCCGTCGAGGCGTATGTTGAAGTCGACAGAATACTTGTACTTGTAAGAGTAGCCGCCGCTGAGTACCCATCCGATAGAGCGGCTTGTGCTCTCGCCACCCGTCACCTTCTCGTTATACTTCTTGCCGAAGAGTATGTCGTCCATGTTGTCGTTAGGAAAACCGGTCACGTAAGCGCCATACGTGTCGGTACTGTTCTCCTGAATGCTCATGCGGGCATTGGATGTGATGTAGTGGTCGTTGAGCTGCTTGTTCCAGCTGGCTGTAAGGTCGACTCCCCAGTTGACCGACTCGTTCTGTGTGCGTCGGTAATCGCCCTTGAGTGTCGGGTCGCTGATATTGTCGAAGTCGGTGTGCTGGGCCGGACGGAATATGTCGTGGTGTCCTACACTCTTCGAGAGCGAGAATGCACCCTCAAGACGCAGGTCCTTGGTAGGAGTGTACTCCACCTTGAACAGCTCGCGCACGCTGAAGTTCTTGCTGCGGTTCTTGCTGTTGAATGTAGTGTTGTAGAGCGGATTGGCATATTGCGACATTCCCATATTGGTGCCGGTGAAGTCGTCCATGTTCTTCTGCAGATTGCCATTCTCGTCGTAGGGTGAGAGATACGGGTTGAGCTTGGTGTACTGGCTGAAGCTGCCATAGTTGGATTCGTCGGCAGTAGAATTGTCGATAGTGATACTGTTCTTGAGCAACACCTTGTTGAGATGATACTGGAAGTCGAGCATACCGGTGAGCACGTCGCGTCCGCTGTTCTTCATCACACCCGGCGAACTGTTGTAGCCTACGTACATACGGTATCGCAGAGCGTCGTCGCCGCCTTCAAGTGTGACGGTGTGGCGCTGCTGAACCGATGTGCGCAGCGGCTTGCTGAGCCAGTAGGTGTCAACGCCCGAGAGCACGTTCTTCAGCTTCTTCTGGTACAGCTGCCACTTGTCAACGGTTTCGCCACCCTCAATATATACTCCAGCCTTAAGTTCGGCATCGAGCTTTTCCTGTGCGTTCATGAGGTTGTAGCCCGTCAAGTCGGGAGCCTCGATACGCATTTCGCCACCGTAAGTCACCCAGATGCGGCCCGGTTTCGGAGTCTTGCTTTCGATTACTATAACGCCATTGGCAGCACGCGAACCGTAGATGGCTGTGGCAGCTGCGTCCTTCAGAATGACGATAGACTTCACGCGGTCGGGGTCAAGGTCGGCAAGCGTCTGTATGGAGATTTCAAAACCGTCCATGATGAGCAACGGCTGGTTGGCGTAAGTCTCGTACTCGCCCTGCACGGTGAGCACGTCCTGGCTGGTGCCGAGGTCCATATTTGCACCGCCACGCATACGCATGTCTGGCAGGTTGTTAGGATTAGAGCCCGAGAGATTGTTGTCCATTATGTTAAGTCCGGGCGACATGGCGGCAATAGACTTTGCAACGTTGTTGGTACTGAATTTCTTCAAGTCCTCGCCCTTGATAGTTACTGCCGAACCTGTAAATCCTTCCTTCTGACGATTGAACATACCCGTAACCACAACGTCGTCGAGCAGCTTGCTGTCCGACTGCAGCGTCACCTTCATCTGAGCCGAAGGCGATACCGTGGTGGTAGTCATTCCGATGTACGAGATTTTCAGTTTGCTGTCCGATGCGACGTTTGTCAATTCGAAACGTCCCTCGGCGTCAGTCATGGTCTGCAGCTTGCTGCCAGCCACCTGGATGCTGGCTCCAATCACGGGCAGTCCGTCGTCAGCCGACAATACGATACCCTTTACGGATGGAATTGTTTTGCGGACACCATTCTCCACTTTTGCTGCCTGGTTGGCATCGTGCTGTTGCGCCCAAACCGTCTGTGGCGAGTTGGCGCATGCGAGCATAGCCAATGCAGCAACAATCATCTTGCGTTTTCTCATAAGCAAATTAATGGTTTCTGTATTTATAATGTTATTTTATTGTACTTTTGTTGATATTCTCTATCTGTAAAATCCTTGTTTTCAAGTAGTTGTGCAATGCGTTTTCAAAAGGAGTCCTTTTGCATTGCAAAAGTAGCCCTTTTGACCTGTAAAAGGAGTCCTTTTGGAGTGTAAAAGGAGTCCATTTGCAAGCCAAAAGGGCTACATCTGAAATATCACGATATTCTCATCGGTTTTTTTGTCATAAAAATTCACCTTTTTAGGTTTTTGTTTTGCAAAGATATTGATTTTTTTATAATTATCTCACCTAATCTAAAATATTTCTTAAATTAATTTTTCGATTAGCTTATAATTTGTACTTTTGCATTATGATACTACCTATATATACTTACGGTCAGCCCGTGCTTCGCAAAGAGGCGCAGGACATCACCCCAGAATATCCCGAGCTTTCGACGCTCGTGGCCAACATGTTTGAAACTCTTACTGCCAGCGACGGCATCGGTTTGGCAGCTCCACAGATAGGTCTCGACATTCGTCTTGTCGTCATCGACCTTGATGTGCTGAGCGACGATATGCCCGAATACAAGGACTTCCGCCATGTCTATATCAATCCTTACATACTCGAATACGACGAAGATTCGAAGAAGGAGACAATGGAGGAGGGATGCCTCTCGCTGCCGGGAATACACGAAAGCGTGACACGCCCCACACGTATACACGTGAAATATCAGGACGAGAACTTCGTAGAGCACGACGAATGGGTGGACGGCTATCTCGCACGCGTAATGCAGCACGAGTTCGACCATCTCGGTGGCAAGATGTTTATCGACCGCATCTCGCCAATGCGCCGGCAGATGGTGCGCGGCAAACTGAAGAATCTGCTGCTCGGACGCTTCCGCTGCGCTTACCGCACCAAGGCCCCCAAGAAGTAAAGGGAGAGTGTGTCAAAATAGAAGTTAGAGGAAGTTTGGGCTTTGCCCGTAGTTAATAGAAGTTAGCGGACATATGTATAAATTGCTGAAAGACAAAGCATTTGTCCGTTAACTTCCATTCATCGTAGATGGATTAACTTCTTCTTAACTTCCTCTAACTCCTATTCTGACACGCCCTTATACCAACAATAATCGTATGACCATTTCACGAATAACGAAACTCCTGTTGCATCACAGCAATGCCCGCTTCATAACGTCACACACATGGCGCTATGGAGCGGCACTTGTGGCAACAGTGCTGTTAGTGCTCATGCCCCAGCGCACCTCAGCCCAATTCAATACCGACCGCCTTATGGTGTCGGGACGCAGCGCGCTGTACTATGAAGACTACGTGCTGTCGATACAGTATTTCAATCAGGTGCTCACGGCAAAGCCATATCTCTACGAGCCTTGGTTTTTTCGGGGCCTTGCCAAGTTCTATCTCGACGATTTCGGAGGAGCCGAATCAGACGTGACGCACGCCATAGGGCTCAACCCATATATATATAATATGTATGAGCTGCGTGGACTTTGCCGCATACGACAGAAGAATTACGCTCAGGCAATAGCCGACTATGACGCTGCAATACGCCTCAATCCGCAAAACCAAAGCGCATGGTACAACCGTGCGCTGTGCCGTGTTGAGGGCAAAGACTACAAACGCGCACAGCTCGACCTCGACACCGTCATAGTGAAGTGGAAGAAGTTTGCACCAGCCTATTCGCTCAAAGCACAGGTGTATCTGGCGCAGAAAGACACCACGCAGGCCGACCAATGGCTCGACAGGAGTCTTGAAGTAGACCCGTTCGATGCCGATGCATGGAACACACGTGCCATGATATCGCTCTCAAGAAGCAAGTGGCGCGATGCCGATACATATCTGAGCAAGTCGATTCACCTCAAACCCAAGAGTGTAGGCAACTACGTCAACCGTGCACTGGCACGATATAACGTGAACAATCTGCGTGGCGCCATGGCCGACTACGACACGGCGCTCGATCTGGATCCCGACAACTTTCTGGCTCATTACAACCGTGGACTGCTGCGTATGCAGCTGGGCGACGACAACCGCGCTATCACCGACTTCGACTATGTGATACGTATGGAGCCCGACAACGTTCTCGCCATATACAACCGTGCCATCTTGCTCGACAAGACGGGCAATCTGCGTGCTGCCATTCGCGACTATACACGCATGATCAACGAATATCCCAACTTCTGGACGGGTCTGTCGGCACGCGCCAGCTGCTACCGCCGACTCGGCATGACAGCCAAGGCAGAGATGGACGAGTTCCGTATCATGAAGGCACAGATGGACAAGCACCTGGGCATTCAGCCACGATGGAACAACAGCAAGCGTAAGCAGATGCGCCGACGCAGCGAAATCGACCCCAATAAGTACAACCAGATTGTTGTGGCGGACGAGAACAATGCCGAACATGAATACAAAAGCGAATATCGCGGACGTGTGCAGAACCGGGCAACAGGCCTTGACGCACAGCCAATGTTCCACCTGTCGTTTGCACCCATGGTGAGCGACGTTCACACCTATCACGCCTTCGCACAGAAGGTGGAGGCTTTCAACGCCGCACATCCGCAACTGCGACTCTATGTAGTGTGCGGAACAGCTCCTATGGACGAGGCTGCTTCACGACGGATGTTGCAGCGAGTAGACTCGCTCACAGCCGTGGCAGATGCGGCGCGAGGACAGCAAAAGCTTGCAGCCGCACTCGTGCAGAGGGCTGTAGCCGAAACTTTAGCGCAGAACTATGAAGATGCCATATCCGACCTTGAAGCCTGTCTCGGCATCGACTCTACGTCGGTTGTGGCTCTGTGGCAGCGGGCTTATTGCCAGACTATGATGAACGAGTTTGACAAACAGGCACGCAACGCCAAGGGCGACGCTACAGCTGCATCGCTGAAGTCGGCACGTATAATGTCCGATCTCGACCAGGCTATACAGTCCGACAAGGACAATCAGTATCTGTACTACAACCGCGGTTGTACATACATGGCCGAACGTGACTATACACACGCCATCGACGACTTCACACGAGCCATTAACATCGACCACAATCTGGCAGAAGCCTACTACAATCGTGGACTGGCACGTGTGCAGAACGGACTGAAGAGCGAGGGCATAGCCGACCTTAGCAAGGCAGGCGAACTCGGACTATACAAAGCATACAGCGTAATCAAAAAAATATCCAATTCAAAGAAATGATTAGAAAAATCCTTATGCTGGTGCTGATGATTGTCAGCACCGTATTTTATGCTACTGCCGATACTTATACTCCACGCAAACGAGAGTTCCGCGGAGCTTGGATACAGTGCGTAAACGGACAGTTTATCGGAATGTCGACGCAGAAGATGCAGCAGACGCTAAGCTATCAGCTCGACGAGTTGCAGAAGGATGGAGTCAATGCCATCTTCTTTCAGGTACGTGCCGAGTGCGACGCGCTGTACAAGAGCGACCTCGAACCGTGGAGCCGATTCCTCACTGGCAAGCAGGGTCAGGCTCCTTCGCCTTACTGGGATCCTCTGCAGTGGATGATAGACCAATGTCACAGTCGTGGTATGGAGCTGCATGCGTGGCTCAATCCTTATCGTGCCAAGACCAAGACGACGTCGGCTTTAGCGTCCAATCATGTTGCCATGAGACATCCAGGCAGCGTGTTTGCATACGACGGACTGTTCGTTCTGAATCCGGGACAACCCTCTAACCGCGACTATATTATTAAGGTGGTCAACGATATCGTGACGCGTTATGACATCGACGGAATTCATATGGACGACTACTTCTATCCTTATCCGGTGGCAGGACTGCAAATTCCAGACGACCGCGAATTCAAGCAGTACAACAACGGCATTACCGACCGTGCTGATTGGCGTCGCGACAACGTCAACGTATTTATCAAGGAGTGTGGCGAGAGCATACACAAGATAAAGCCTTGGGTTAAGTTTGGCGTGTCACCGTTTGGTATCTACCGCAACAAGCGCGCTGGCGTTGAGGTGGGCAGCAACACAAACGGCACGCAGAACTACGACGACCTCTATGCCGACATCCTACTGTGGGTCAACAATGGTTGGGTAGACTACAGCGTGCCGCAGCTCTATTGGCAGATTGGACACAAGGCAGCCGACTACAAGACGCTCATAGAGTGGTGGGGACGTTATGCTTCTAAGCGCCCGCTGTTTATCGGCGAGGACGTAGAGCGTACTGTTAAGTTTGCCGATCTTGACAATCCCAACATCAATCAGATGCCTGCCAAGTTTGCATTACACCAGCAGCAGCCTTACGTTCAGGGCACAGTGCTGTGGTATGCAAAGGCAGCTGTGGACAATGTAGGCAACTATGGCACTATGCTGCGCAACAACTATTGGCGCTATCCGGCTCTGCAACCACGCATGCCGTTCATCGATTCGAAGGCTCCGAAGAAACCTAAGAAGCTGGCAGTGGTATGGACAGCCGACGGACCGGTGCTGTTCTGGACCAATCCTAAGGCCAAGAAGTGGGGCGACGAGGTAACGAAGTCGGTGGTATATCGCTTCAAGAAGGGCGAAAAGATTAATCTTGACGACCCGTCGAAGATTGTAGGCATCACGGCCGAAACCATGCTCCGTCTGCCATACGATGGCGGTAAGCAGAAATATACTTATGTAGTTACATCGCTCGATCGCTTGAGCAACGAGAGCAAGGGTGCCAAGAAGAAGGTGCGCTTGTAGTATTTTAAACCCAAAAACAACGGACATTCAAAACGGAAATTATTAATACCAAATATTCTTGTGTTCTTAATAATTGGTTGATTTTTCTGTTTTGAATGTCCGAAATTGTATTTTTCTCCCTTTTCCTTTTGTCATCTTGTTTTTTTTACCTTACTTTGCAAGCAGATAGTAAAGCGAATATATAACAATAATCACTTAACTGTCAGATTGAAGAGATAACAACATAATATATAAAGGTAATAAAAATTAAGTATTCGGAATTATGAAAAAGTTAGCAAGACTTTTTGCTGCCGCAATGCTGACGGTGTCAGTTTCGGCACAGACTGTTCAGGAGAGCAAGACATTTGACAATGTTTATCTTGGCATAAACGCTGGTCTTGCAACCAAGACAACCGATCATGCTTCATGGGCAAAGGACCTTACACCCAACTTCGGCGTTCGTCTTGGTCGTAACTTTACTCCAGTATGGGGTCTCGCAGTTGAGAGCAACATCTACTTCAAGACTACAAATGGCTTCACAACTGGCACTTTCGTTAACTTTATGAACACAAGTCTTCTTGGTACAACCAACTTCAGCAACTGGTTTGGCGGATACAAGGGCGAGCCACGTGCGTTTGAGGTCTCAGCTGTTTACGGTCTCGGATGGGGTCACATGTTCACCAACAACCGTGAGGAATTTGGCAAGATGAACAACCTTACTTCAAAGATTGGTCTTGACTTTGCATTCAATCTCGGTCAGCAGAAGGCATGGCAGATATATGTTGAGCCTTCGTTGAACTACGCTCTCAATGGCGATGGCTATCAGGGTGTACAGTATAACATCGACCGCTCGGCATTCCAGCTCAATGTAGGATTGGTTTACAAGTTCAAGAATTCTAACGGCACACACAACTTTGCTATTGCTACAGGCCGCGACCAGTCGGAAATCGATGCACTCAATGCCAAGATCAACAGTCTGCGCAGCGACTTGAACGACCAGGATGCTAAGAACAAGCAGACAATTGCTGACAAGGACAAGCAGATAAGTGACCTGCAGAAGGCTCTTGAGGACTGCCAGAACAAGCCAGCTCCTAAGGCTGCTACCGTTACTAATCTTCAGCCTACAGTAATCTTCGGTCAGGGCAAGTCGTCGGTTGACGCTGCTCAGTATGCTCCGATTGAGCTTATCGCCAACTATATGAAGAACCATAAGGACGCTAAGGTAGAAATCAAGGGCTACGCTTCGCCTGAAGGTTCAAAGGAAATCAACGAGAAACTCTCAGTAGCTCGTGCTGAGGCTGTGAAGAACATTCTCGTTAAGCGTTACAAGATTAGCGCCGACCGCCTCACAACTAAGGGTATGGGTGCTACCGACAAGCTCTTCGAGCAGGTAGAATTCAACCGCGTTGCTACATTCAACGACGTTACAAAGGATTAATATTATAATTAAATAGAGGTTATGGCATCTGTGTCATAGCCTCTTTTTTTTATCGTACTACCGTTTCTTATTTCTGTCTTTCAAGATACCTGCCATATTATCCTGTGCCCATACTATCATGTTTTCCATAACCGGAATGAATGAGCGTGCACGGTCAGTAAGTGAATACTCCACTCTCGGTGGAACTTCGGCATAGACTTGTCGGGAGATAAAACCATCCATCTCCAGTGAGCGGAGGGTGGAGGTCAGTACCTTTTGCGAAATGTCGGGAATTGCTCTGTTGAGAGCATTGAAGCGAATACTGTCGTTCTGGTGCATCACGTAGAGGACAAGCAATGACCATTTGCCACTAATATGTGACAATACATTGCGAATAGGACAGTCTTGAATGATTATATCTGTAATCTGATTACTCATAAATCTTGCTTTGCAAACATATTTGTAATTACTTTGTTTTCACTAATAATATACAAAAGTAACTAACCTTCTTTGCGTAACACAACATTCTGTGTTAAAGTATAATAAAACGTCAAAAACTTAGTTCTTGATAATCAGCAATACTTACCTTGAGGTAAGTAGCTCACGCAAAAGTACCTTCTTGTAAGGAAAGAAAAATCATCGTACTTTTGCATCGTCAAAATGAAGGTAATATTTGATAAAAACAAAATATTCAAAGACAATGAAAGAGACAAAGACTATTATCAAGGCTGAGAATGTTACAGCCGTAGATTTCGGCAAGTTGAGCAACTTGAATGAGTATGTATTGGAACTTACTCCAGAGGTTAAGATACCTGGCAAGGTATTCGGTGGCGCATTGGTTGGCGCAACAGGAGGTGATTTCTCCTTCCAGTCGTTCGCTCCTGGCACAGAGACTGGCTTCCTGCATACCCACAAGACTCATGAGGAATTGTATTTCTTCCTCAGTGGCAATGGCGAGTTTCAAGTTGACAGTAAGGTGTTTCCAGTTGCAGAGGGGAGCGTAGTAAGAGTTGCACCAAACGGCAAGCGTTCCATACGAAACAATGGCACAGAACCATTGGTAATGCTCTGCGTGCAATATCGTGGTGCCACTTTTACAACAGAAGATGCCACGGATGGAGTCATACTGAATGAAAAGGTAAAATGGTAAATCTCTTTTTAGATTAAATAAAGCCCACCGCTGAATCAGGCGGTGGGCTTATTATTTAATATTTATCGTGCATTTTCTTCGAAGTCATTTTGTATACCAATGTACCACCATTCATAATGGCAGCGTGGTCGATATAGTTCTTTGAGAGTTTCTTGCCGTTGAGCGTGATGCTTGCAACGTATTTGTTGGCCTCTGACAGTCCGTCGGCTATGACGGTGAATGTCTTTCCGTTCTGCAAGTGAACAGTTATCTTCTTCATCTGAGGTGCTCCGAACACGTATTGGCCGCTCACTGGGTTGACAGGATAGAATCCCATAGCCGAGAGCATATACCATGCTGACATCTGACCGCAGTCGTCGTTGCCGCAAAGACCGTCTACAGTAGGACGATACTGAGTGTCGAATATCTCGCGAATGAGTTCCTGAGTGCGTGACGGACGACCTGCCAATGCATAGAGATAAGCCACGTGATGACTCGGTTCGTTGCCGTGAGCGTACTGTCCGATAAGTCCTGTCACGTCCGAAAGATTACTTTCAAGTTTCAAGGTGAAGAACTGGTCGAGCTTCTTAAGGAATGGTTTCTGTCCGCCAAACAGCTTGATGAGTCCCGGTATGTCGTGCTGCACCTGCCAGGTGTATTGCCATGCGTTGCCTTCGGTATAATCGCCGCCTATGCTTTCGGAATGTGCGAGGTTGCTCGGGTCGAACGGTGTCTTCCAAGTTCCGTCCGAAAGGCGCGGACGCATAAACTGTGTTGATTTGTCGAAGAGGTTCTTGTAGAACTGTGAACGACGTGCAAAGTACTGCTCGTCCTGCTTCTTGCCCATAAGTCGAGCCATGTCGTAGGCGCAATAGTCGTCGTACATCGACTCCAATGACGATGAAACCGACTCTGCTTCGGTAAGGTCGGTTGGCAGATAACCGTATTTCATATAGTTTTCCCAGTCGCTCTTGAGCTTGTGCGAAACGGTCTGTGTCTTCTTTATGGCTTGGAAAGCACGTTCGGCATCAAATCCGCGGAAGCCTTTATGATAAGCTTCGGCAACGATAGACACAGCATGGTTTGCCACCATACAGTAGTTCTCCTTGCCCCACAGTCCCCAAATAGGAAGAAATCCCTGCACTTCGGCTTGTTCAACAAGCGAGTTGACCATGCCATCAACGCGGTCGGGCATTACGATAGTGTAGAACGGATGTGCAGCACGATAAGTGTCCCAGCACGAGAAGGTAGAGTAGAAGTTGCCGCTTTGTGCCTTTACAATCTTGTCATCGGCGTTGCGGTACATTCCGTCGACATCGGCTATCTGGTTGGGCTGTATCAAAGCGTGATAGAATGAAGTGTAGTAGTTCTGCTTCTGTTCCTCAGTACCGTCAATGTCAATGCGCTTCAGATATGCGTTCCAGTCGTCGTGGGCGGCAGTCTTGACGGCTGCAAAGTCCCAACCCGGCAATTCTGCCTGAAGATTCTTCTTGGCTCCGTCGATGCTTGTAGTAGACATGGCTATCTTCATGAGCAGCTGTTCGCCCTGGTCGATGCCGTCGAATGTAGCAACAATGCGTTCGCCCTTCTCCGTATCGGCAGCCTTGGCAAGAGTAACGTGGCTTGCTACGGGACGGTTGAACTTGATAACGAAGTAGTAGTCTTGCTTCACCCATACGGTATTCTGCACATGTCCTACAAGAGTGTTGGCATCTTCCCAACGGGTTTCGCACAGATTTACCTGCGAGTTATACTGCTTGTCATTCCACGACGGGCCATGTTGCAGGTCGATAAGTACAGATGTAGAGTCGGCTGAGTCGTAGGTGTAGCGGTGGAAAGCCACATGTGGTGTAGCGGTAAGTTCAGCCTTCACCTTGGCATCAGAAAGATACACCGAGTAATAGCCAGGTGTGGCAAATTCCTGTGTCTTCACATAATGCGAGCGGTACTGGTCCCACTGTCGTGTGCGGCTTCCTGTAGACGGCATGACGAGAATGTCGCCAAGATCCATACATCCCGTTCCGTTCAGATGGTCTTGTGTAAAGCCCCATATGATAGAATCGCTGTAGACATACTCGGCACAATAGCGCCATCCCACACCGCCAGTTACCGGACTGGTCTGTATCATTCCGAATGGTCGGCATGCTCCGGGGAATGTGTGTCCGTTGTCGGCATTGCCTACGAATGGGTTGACATACTTGGTGTAGTCAGTCTGTTTGTCGGCAGCATGCACGCCGGTCGATAACAGGCACAATGCTGCAATAGGCAGACTGAATAAGAACCCTTTTGTTTTGTTCATTGTTTATGATTTATTTAATATAGTTTTTATTTAGGTTAAATGTGGTGATGCAAAGTTAGTGCTTTTTGTTGAAATGGCATAAAAATAGGGTATGCCATTTTCGGCATACCCTTACATATTTATAATAATTAATGTACAAATAAGTATCAGACTCTTTGTTTTCTTGGTATTGGTCTGAACATTGTATAGCGCATTGTTGCATATTTGAATAGCAGGTACATCAAATATCCTACGCACATTCCAGTTATTCCTCCGCATACTACGTCGCCCAAATAGTGTACGCCGAGGTAGATTCGCGAGTAGCTGACTATCATAGCGAGTGAGAACATGAAAATCGTGAAGTAGCGTTTCTTCACAATCTTCGAGCCGAATACAGCCGCTCCGAATGCGTTGGCAGCGTGGCTCGACATGAATCCGTATGAACTGCCGTGATAGTTGTTGACATAGTGCAGCAGATTGGCTATCTGCAAGTTGTGCGACGGACGCAGACGTGCTATCCACGGCTTGAACAATGACGATGCTATCTGGTCGCACAGGGTGATGGTCAAAGCAAGTACAAGTACTGTCAGTACCATCATTCGCCAATTGCGGGAGTGCTTGAATGTATAATATAGGAAGAACAGAGCTATGGGCACCCAAATAAGGCGCGATGAAAACGTCCAGAATGTAGCGTCGGCAATGTTGCCCATGTTGTTGTTCAGATAAACTGTGGCCGACTTGTCAGCCGAGTCGATTGTTTGAATGATGTCCATAAATGCGCTAAGAAAGTTCTAAAGAGTCTTTTCGGGCGCAAAGGTATAACAATTTTCGCTAAAAGTGTACTATTTAAGAATTGTTTTTTGTTTTATTAGTATAAAAAAGGTTCAAATTGAAAAGGGGTCCTTTTGGGTTGCAAAAGGGCTACATTTGCATTGCAAAAGGAGTCCTTTTAGAAGGCAAAAGGAGTCCTTTTGAAGTCTAAAAGGACTCCTTTTGCAGAGGCGCAATATAAATGCTGTTTTTATATAATATAAAAGTTGGTGAGCCTTATATAAGTTCTCCCTTATGCTCAATGCAGAACCGTTCGCCCAATGCAAAGCCTTCTTCGTACAGGCGTTCAAGTTTGGCGGTGTCCTTTTCCATTCGTGTCACCTCCATCGGTCGTTCGGGACGGATGCATATAATCTTTCCTTCATCCTCAAGTTTTTCCACCAGTTCCAGTTGCTGACGATAAGCCTCAATCCTTCGGCTCAAAGCTACGCGCAGACGTGGGTACTTCTTATATATAAAATGTGGAATCTTGTGGTCGCGTCCGCTCGGTCGGTAGCCCCGGTTGCGTGTCAGCACGAGTATGTTCTTGCTGTGTCCCGTCTCAATGGAGTGCATCACGGGTATAGAATCGACAATGCCGCCGTCGAGCATAGGCGTTCCGTCAACGTTGACAATCTTGCATACGAAAGGCAGCGAGCTTGAAGCGTGGGCTATGTCAGTAAGACGCTGGCGGTCATGATGCTCCTGCAGATATTCGGCACGGCCTGTAAGGCAGTTGGTAGTGACCATCTCGAAGGTGGCGTCGCTGCCGAAGAAGGTATCGTAGTCGTAAGGGATATACTCGTTAGGGAATTTGTCGTAAAGCAATTTGGCATCCAATATGCAACCTTGCGTTACGAAATGGCGCATACCGATATAGTCGTAGCGCGCCAGATAGTCGATGTTTGACACGCGGGCACGTCGCGGCTGGTGGCTCATATACGACAGACCATTGCACGCACCTGCCGAAACAGCCACTACATGTTTGAAGTAAAGGTCGTGTTTCATAAAGCCGTCGAGCACGCCACTTGTGAAAACTCCTCGCATGCCACCGCCCTCAAGCACCAGTCCTGTATTACTGTCAATAGTCATAATGTCCCTTTCTTTGATGTTTTTCGTCTGCAAAAGTAGTCAATTTATGCCATATTGCCAATATGTTTGTCACAAAAAATGACAATATGTAAATTTAATCCGAAATGCTGTTATATCTGTATCTTTATCTCATAATAAAACATAAAAAGCCTGTTGCGTTTTGGTTATTCTTTCGAATTTATTAACTTTGCAATGCATTATTATCATATTTGTAACCTAATAGTATAATTATGTTTGACAAGGCAACCTACGTGAACCGCCGCGCCAAGCTTAAGGAGCTTGTAAAGAGTGGCATTATAATACTGTTTGGCAATAACGAGTCGCCGTGTAATTTCCCAGCCAATGGCTATTATCCGTTCCGTCAGGACTCTTCGTTCCTGTATTATTTCGGACTTAACCGTGACGGACTTGTTGGTGTTATCGACATCGACAACGACATCGAGACGCTTGTTGGCAACGACATCGACATAGAAGACATTGTGTGGTATGGCAGTGTTAACAGTGTGCACGATATGGCTGAGAGCGTCGGCGTGAAGAATACTGCGCCCATGAAGAGCCTCAAGACCATATGCAACGATGCCATGCGCCAGAAGCGACGCATCCACTTCCTCCCGCCTTACCGCCACGACATCAAGATACAGATATTCGACCTGCTTGGCGTTCATCCCGTCCAGCAGAAGGAGGCAGCCAGCATGGATCTCATCAAGGCTGTCGTAAAGATGCGCTCTACGAAGGAGGCTCAGGAGATAGAAGAGCTGGAGCGTGCCTCGGTGATTGGCTATAAGATGCACACTACGGCTATGCGTCTGACCAAGCCCGGACTCACCGAGAAGTATGTAGCAGGACATGTTGACGGCACAGCCAATTCTTATGGCGCAATGGTCAGCTTCCCCACCATATTCAGCCAGCATGGCGAGATAATGCACGGTAGTCCGTCGATGGCAGAACTCGAAAGCGGTCGACTCGTATTGTGCGACTGCGGTGGCGAGACCATCAACAACTACTGCTCTGACCATACACGTACATTCCCTGTCAACGGCAAGTTCACACAGCGTCAGCTTGAAATCTACAGCATTGTTGAGGCTTGTCACGACCATGCACTCGACGTAGCCAAACCCGGTGTGAAGTATATGGACGTACACTTCTCGGTGTGCCGCCTTATGACCGATCGCTTGAAGGAACTCGGACTGATGAAGGGCGATACAGAAGAAGCTGTTGCTGCAGGTGCTCATGCCATGTTCCTGCCTCACGGACTCGGTCACATGATGGGTATGGATGTGCACGATATGGAGAGTCTCGACCAGATAAACGTAGGCTTCGACGAAGAAACTCGTCCGCGTCTCGACCAGTTTGGTACCAATTGTCTGCGTATGGGACGCCGCCTTGAGGAAGGTTTCGTCGTAACAGACGAACCTGGTATCTACTTCATTCCGGCACTTATTGACGACTGGAAGGCTTCAGGACACTGCGCCGAATTCCTCAACTTCGACAAGATTGAGGCATACAAGGACTTCGGAGGCATACGTATTGAGGACGACATACTCATCACCAAGGACGGATGCCGATTCCTTGGCGAGCACCGCATACCTTATCATCCAAAGGATGTAGAAGAGTTTATGGCACAGAACAAATAATATGACGTGCTGAACAAATTAGTATAAGGTCCGGACCAAATAGTATAATGACCGGAACCCCATATATAATTAAGGTGTAAAATCAATACTGTAAAATAACAATAATAAAACCAAACAATTCAGAGAAATGAAGAAAATCTTTACTCTCGCCCTTCTTGCCCTCGTAGCAGTAGGTGCAAGTGCAGACACAAAGAAGGATGCTGCACAGAGCAACAAGCCGGTCTTCACGACTATTAAGGCCAATCCTATCACCAGTATCAAGAACCAGAACCGTAGCGGTACATGTTGGGACTACTCAACTCTTTCGTTCTTCGAGGCCGAAATCCTCAAGGCTACAGGCAAGACTTACGACCTCTGCGAGTCGTTCGTAGCCAACAAGAACTACATGGATCGTGCCGTTCAGGTAGTACGTTTGCATGGTGACTGCCAGTTTGCGCAGGGTGGTTCGGCTTACGACGTTCTCTATGTACTCAAGAACTATGGTATCTGTCCTGATAATGCAATGCCTTTCCCTGGCTCATTGACTGGCGACTCGCTCTACAACTTCAACGAGTTCTTCTCAATGCTTGAGCCATATGTAGCCGCTATTTCAAAGAACAAGGCAAAGAAGATTTCAGGTCAGTGGAAGGTAGGACTCCAGAGCATCCTCGATGCTTACCTCGGCAAGTGCCCTGAGAAGTTCACTTACAATGGCAAGGAGTACACTCCGAAGTCGTTTGCTGCAAGCCTCGGCCTCAATTTCGACGACTATGTATCAATCACAAGCTTCTCACACAAGCCTTACTATACACAGTATCCGGTAGAAGTGCAGGACAACTGGCGCAATCCGTTGTCATGGAACCTTCCTGTAGAGGATATGGCTCGCATCATTGAGAACGCCGTTAAGACCGGTTACACAGTAGCTTGGGGTGGCGACGTTAGCGAAGAAGGCTTCACACGCGACGGTCTGGCTTACTTCTACGACAACAAGGCTATGGAGAGCATGGCTGGTAGCGATATGGCTCACTGGCTCAAGCTGACTCCTGGCAAGCGCATCAGCCTCATCGACTCACTCGGTTGCAAGGTTCCTGAGCTTGCTCCTACAGCAGAGCAGCGCCAGCAGCGTTTCGACAACTGGGAGCTCACCGACGACCACGGTATGCTTATCTACGGTATCGCAAAGGACCAGTATGGCAAGGAATACTATATGGTGAAGAACTCTTGGGGTGAGACTGGCAAGTACAAGGGCATCTGGTACATGACCAAGAACTACATCGTAGCCAACACTATGGACTACTTGGTTAACAAGAAGGCTATCCCTGCCGACATTCTCAAGAAGATGGAGAATGCTAAGAAGAAGCAGACTATTGCCGACTAATAAATATCTGCCTGCACTGCTGATTGAGATGGCAGGGTAGAACATAAAATTAAAATCCGCTGAAGACGCAGTTTTGTGACTTCAGCGGATTTTTTTCTTGTAGGAGGCTATGGCGTCCTCGCCGTAGCCTGAGCAGTAGACAGGCGTATTTTTTATTTGTAACGACTTGTACTTTGGCTTGCTCAGGCTATGGCGGGGACGCCATAGCCTCCTACTATTTGGTTCTTATTCTTCTGATTGTATTATTCCATGTTCTGGCTTAACCATATTCTTGTATTTATAATCAAATGTTCTCGATGCACCACGCGAATGCCTTAGCCGTGCGTTCAGCCTCTTCACCGAAGTGTCCGCCATTGTTCCATTCGAGCATTGTAGCCGAAGGTCCCAGTTGTGCGGCAAGCGTGATGTGTTCATGGCGTACACAATCGCCGATGCGAGCCATACGTTGGTTGCGGCAATGCTCCTCACGATTGCCCAGACTGACGTAAGCCAACTGTGCGTTGAGGCTATGGTTGTCTGCAAAGTCAGCCCATCCCTTTATCCATAACGAAGGCGATGCAGCTGCTACAGCGCAGAAGGCAGCTGACTGACGGGCTGCCCAAAGCGCAAACAGTCCGCCCAATGAGTAGCCGCCTATTATACATGGCAGTTTGCCGAAACGCTCATGCAGCCATGGCACAAGGCTTTCTTCTATATAAACTAATGTGTCCTGTGCATGCATGCCCACCTCTTCGTTGCGCGACACCGCCTCGTCCTGCCATGGCATGAGTGCCTTAGCCCACTCCACGGTATCGAAGAATACTATGGCAAATCCTTTAGTGGCGGTTGCTGCCAGCACCTTCACCTCTCTGTTTATGCCGTCGTTCTTGGTCTCATGTCGTGCCGACGGCTGTATAAGCAGCACCTCGGGGCGTTCGGTGGCGAAGACATTGCAGTGGATAGAGCCTATATTGACGTTTTCGTTTTGGATGATTGTAGTCATAATATGGATATGGTTATAGCTACAAAATTACTTCTTTTGCTGCTGATGCGAAAATATAGCCAATGGTTTTTCTGTGTTTTTGTTAATTTGTAGTATTTTTGCGATGCTGTGCAACTTATTCAGTCTGCATAGCGTCAAACCATTGTAATTAAAATAGAAAAAACAACAGAATATGAAAAAGATATTATTCTCACTTGTAGCAATCATGCTTTTGGGCAGCACGGTGCCCATGGAGGCACAGCGCCACCGACACACTCCGCGCACAACAGTAGTAGACGACACGAAGGCCGACAATGGCATTGAGGCTTATTCCGACACCTCGTCTACAGCCGAACAGTTAGACACAGCTGATTACAGCACTACTGCCGATACCGACGACGTAAACGACAGCAACCGGTATGATCCGAGCAGATTCTCCGACCCGTTCTCATGGTTTGCCTTTCTTGGCACTTCGGGTTTTGTAGGCATACTGATAACCGTACTCTTGATAGGTGTGGTACTCCTGTTTCTCTTCATGCCGCTCATCATCGTATTGCTCATCATACGCTATCTGGTGCGTCGCCACAATGACCGTGTGCGTCTGGCAGAGAAGGCGATGGAGCAGGGACAGCCGCTCGGCGAAAGTGAGATGCCACTCAATAAGAAGTCGCCCGACTATCTGTGGCGTCGTGGAGTGCGCAACGTTTCAATCGGTGCAGGCTTGGCTTTGTTCTTATGGTTTCTCGGTGCTGACAGTCTTGTAGGCATAGGATTGCTTGTGGCGTGTCTCGGTGTGGGCCAGATGTTCATGGTGCGCTATAACTATAACAGTAAGTTCGGACGCAAAAAGGAAGAACCGAACGACGATTTTGGCAATATTGACAGTGACATCACCGATATAGATTTCGGCGACAAGGATAATAAATAAATGAAGCAAAACAACGATCTCTCTCTCGTCTCTCAGGTGGCTGAGTTTCACGACCGTGCGGCTTTCGACCGTTTGCTTGTGAAATATCAGTCGCCGATAAGGCGCTTCTTCTTGCACCAGACATTGGGAGACGTACAGTTGAGCGACGACCTTGCACAGGACACGTTTGTCAAGGCTTATGTCAACATATCGAAGTTTCGCGGACAGGCAGCGTTCTCTACTTGGCTCTATCGCATAGCCTGCAATGTGCTGTACGATTTTCATCGCCGTCTGCGTCCCACCGATGATGTTGACAACTCTATAGCAGCCTCGCGACGTGGTGCCGACCATGCCGACAGCAACGTGAAGCTTGATGTCTATGATGCGTTAAGACGTTTGGGCGACAAGGAGCGCACCTGCGTCACGCTGCAACTTGTCGACGGTTATCCCATTGATGAGATTGCCCAGATAACGGGAATGGCTGTGGGAACGGTCAAGTCGCATCTGTTTCGTGGCAAGGAAAAGCTAACGCGGTTTCTGCGGCAGAACGGTTATGGATAAAGACTTGAATCACAGCGCTTTGTGCTAACGGTTTGCTTGCAGCTTGAAAAGGACTCCTTTTAGCTTGCAAAAGGACCCCTTTTGGAGTGCTAAAGTTGCCCTTTTGGAGTGCTAAAGTAGTCCTTTTGGAATGCAAAAGGACTACATTTGAAAAATCATTGAATTCAGACTAACGGAAAGGCTGGCAAAATGGAAAAAGAAAAGGATTTGATAATGAATAATGGTACTGTCGACGAAGAGCTTCTGCGTGGGTTCTTTGCCGGCAGTGTGCGTATGCATATAGCCGACAACGGGTTCTCGTATAGCGTCATGAAGCGTGTGCAGGAAGAGATGCCGGCACGTGGACGCTTCTGGTATAATGTATGGACGGCAGTGTGGATGGTGGTTTGCGTTGTGTCGTTCTTTGCGAGTGGAGGTTTGGGAGTGATGCGCCGATGTCTTGGCAATGTTGCCGACAGCCTACGGTTGATTGCTTCCGGCTGTCTGCCACGCTTGTCGATAGACTCGCTACTGCCACAAACAAATACAGTGGGCACTACCTTACTGATGGTAGTGCTCACTGTATGGGTGCTGAGTTGCGTCATGCTGTACGACTTCTGGGAGTCGCAGAAGAACGCTTAGTTTATATAGAAGTCTTCCTTCTGGTCTTTATTGGCCGAGGAAGGCTTTTTTGTTTTTGCGGGTTGTTTGCTTGGTTTGCCCTCTTTGTCAAACAGTCCGTAGGTGGTTCTAAGCACGGAGAATTCGGTTCGGCGGTTGAGCTGGTTGCAAATTTCCTGCTTTGCCTTGTCGAGTTTTTGTATGAATTCCTCGCTGAGCACGTCGCCCTCCTTCAGCCAGTCGTATTTCTCGGTAAGCTTCTTGCGTATGGTCTTAGGCTTCTCCTTGCCATAGCCCACGGGTGTAAGGCGTTCGCGTGCTATGCCTTTGCCCACCAGATATTGCACCACCGATTCGGCTCGCCGTTGCGACAGCGCCTTGTTGTACGCAGCCGAACCCTTGTAGTCGCAATGGGCGGAGAGTTCGATGGTCACGTTAGGATTCTCTTCGAGTATCTTCACGAGAGTGTCGAGAGCCTGAGCCGATTCTGGACGCAGAGTAGCCTTGTCGAAATCGTAGAATATATTGCTTATCAGCACAGGTGCTGTTATCGATGCGAGCGGAAATTGCAGCACGTATTCGTGCGACTCGCTGCGTTGCGCCACCGCCACCTCTTCCTTATGATTCAGAAAACCCTTGCATGTGGCAAGGAATATATAGTCGGTGCCGGGTTTCAGTATGCGCTCAAACGAGCCGTCGCCACCCACGCTCAGCTTCTCGTTGGTGCCGTCGCTGCCCACCATATACACCAGTGCAGAGGGCAGTTCGTAGCCGTCCTTCTCGTACACCCATCCCTTCACGCTCTGTATTATCTCGGGATTGTCAAAACTATATATGTGGTCCCATCCGCGGCCGTCATTGCGGTTTGACGCAAAGAAGCCACGGTTGTGCACACCCTCGAACGTCATACCGAAGTCGTCGGCTTGCGAATTGAGCGGATATCCGGGATGCTGTATGTGGTATTTGCCGTCCTTGCCAACGGTGGCAATGAATATGTCGAGTCCGCCCATGCCCGGATGGCCGTCGCTTGAGAAGTAAAGGTCACCGTTGGGGCGGAACGTCGGAAACATCTCGTTGCCCGGAGTGTTGATAGGTTCTCCAAGGTTTTCCACGCCACCCAGTCCGTTCGATGTCAACCGCACGCGCCAGATGTCCATTCCACCCATTCCTCCAGGCATGTCGCTTACGAAGTACAGCCACTGTCCGTCGGGCGAAATGGCAGGGTGGGCATAGCTCGACAGCGTGTCGGACGTAAGTTTCAGTTCGCTCGCCTTGCCCCATGCTGCGTCTGCACGTGTAGAGGTGACTATCTGTGCAAACCGTGGATAGTCGGGATTGCTGGTGCATTGTGTCAGATACATTGTGCCTTGGTCGGGCATAAGGGCACAGGCACCCTCGTCGTAGTCGGTGTTCAGCCCGCCCTCTACGGCTTCGGGCTTGGTCCAATGGCCACGGTCGTCCTTCTGCGATACGAATATGTCGCCTGCCTTGGTGCCAGTGATGCCGCTGAGTTCCGAACCTTGAGCCTCGTTGCGGGTCGAAGTGAAGTACAGGCGGTCGTGCTGGTCGCCTGCAAGAACGGGCGAGTAGTCGGCGCGTCGTGAATTGAATATGTCCATACGCTTCACCTTATAGCGCGAGCCTTCCTTCTTCCATGCGGGTGCTTTCTGTGCCGAAATGAGTCCGTTCTTTGCCAGAATGTCGTCGGGCATCGAGTCGAGCACAATCTTGAACTGCTGCTCCGCCTGACGGTACTGTCCGTTTTTCAGCAACTGTCGGGCGTAAGCCAACCGGTGCTGGGGCGTGGCTTGCTTGTAGCGTATGGCGTTGGCATAGGCAGCAGCAGCCTTCTGCGATGCGTTGATGCGCTCGTTGCACAGCGCCACTTTAAGCGCAATCTGTCCGCGCTGGGTGCGTTCCTTGGGTGGTGTCTTGGTGTAAGCCTGCTTGAATTGGTTGGCAGCGTCGTAGTATTCGCCTATGGCAAGAAACTTCTCGGCGCGTTTCAGGTTCTTGTCGGCTCCGCATCCCGACAGCACAAAAGTCATGACAGCTATGCAGGCTGCCATGGCGACGACGGTGTATCTGGTTGATGATTTGTGTAATGGTGTGTTCACTTGTATATGTAATAATGTGTGTGATAGTGCATAAACAATAAGTATAACGCAAGTTCAATGTCTTTATTGCTTAAAAAATATAGTGTTTTTGTGGCGTATGCAGTCCTGTTTCAAGAAATAATTAGTACATTTGCAGTTGCCAATAGCATAAAGATAAAGTAAATTTACTCGAAACAGAATATAATGAGACTGAAAATAATCGTACTTTTCGTGATTATCTGCGGTGGAACCTACGCTCTTACCAAGTCGTTGAGCATTGCGGCTGGTGTGGCAATACTTCTGTATGTGGTAGATAGCTTGCTGGCTGTCTGGGCCGACCGCAAGAACCGCGAGTATTTCAATGGCGATAAAGCCACTACTAACAATTCTGCCGACGAAGCCGAAGGCAGCAATAACAAAGACAACAATGGAGAAACTGACCGAACTATATAATAAGTGGCATGGCTCTATGCCCGAGTCGGCCGAACGCCTGGCTGGTGCAGGCAGCAACCGACAGTACTATCGCTTCACAGCCGAAGACGGAACTACCGTAATAGGCGTTGTTGGCACAAGCCGCGACGAGAATCACGCTTTTGTTTATCTGGCACAGCATTTCGAGCAACGTCAGTTGCCCGTGCCGCAGGTGTTGGCTGTCAGCGACGACGGACTGCGTTATCTGCAGACCGACCTTGGCTCAGTATCGCTCTTCGATGCCGTGCGTGGCGGACGTGAAGCGGGCGGACGCTACAATCTTGAGGAACAGGAACTGTTGAAGCGAACAATACGCCAGTTGCCCAACATACAGATACGCGGAGCACGCGGACTCGATTGGCAGAACTGCTATCCGCAGCCCGAGTTTGACGAGGACAGCGTTCTGTTCGACCTCAACTACTTCAAGTATTGCTTCCTCAAACCTTCAGGACTCGATTTTCATGAACTGAAGCTTGAGGCCAACTTCCGCCTGATGGCAAAGGACCTTACGTCGGAGCAGGTCGATTCGTTCCTCTATCGCGATTTCCAGGCTCGCAACGTAATGCTCGATGCCGAGGGCAATCCTTACTTCATCGACTTCCAGGGCGGACGCAAGGGTCCTTACTATTACGACCTTGCCTCGTTCTTATGGCAGGCGTCTGCACGCTACAGCAACAAGTTGCGCCGCGAACTCGTATTGGAATATTACGAAGCGCTGAAGTTGTACACCGAGGTGCCAAGCGTGCGTCACTTCGTTACTCGTCTGAGTCTGTTTGTGCTGTTCCGTACTCTGCAGGTGCTCGGCACCTACGGATTCCGTGGCTACTTCGAGCGCAAGAAGCACTTCATCGAGTCTATTCCGCCAGCTATGGACAATCTGCGCGAATTGCTGAAGATGGGCGAAGACGTGTTCCCCTATCCGTATATGATGGACATGTTGCGCCGACTGACCGAGCTGCCGCAGTATGCGCATATAGAACAGCCAGCCGCATCGCGTGCCGATGGCTACAAGACAGCCGACCGCAACGTGTATGTTGCACATCCGCAAGACGGTCCGGCTACATTCTCCAAGTACGACGGCAAGGGTCCGTTGCGAGTACGTGTATTCAGTTTCTCTTACCGTAAGGGCATTCCTGAGGACAGTTCGGGCAATGGCGGAGGATATGTGTTCGATTGCCGCTCTACACATAATCCCGGACGCTATGAGCCGTACAAGAAGCTCACAGGACTCGACGAACCCGTAATACGATTCCTTGAGGACGACGGCGAGATTCTTACCTTCCTCGAAAGCGTATATAAGTTGGCCGACGCTCATGTACAACGCTATATCGACCGTGGATTTACCGACCTTATGTTCTCGTTCGGATGTACTGGCGGACAGCATCGCAGCGTCTACTCGGCACAGCATCTGGCAGAGCATATACACAACAAATTCGGCATCGAGGTGCACGTATGCCATAGAGAACAAGGCATAGAACAGACGCTGCCGAGCACGTCGAAAGACTGAGTTCGAGCTGCAATCAGAAGACAAAAGCTATATTAATAGCTACATTTATACACAATCCCGTTAAAAAGTTGAGGCAAGCTTTACTTTTTAACGGGATTTTCAGTAACTTTGCATAACAACTTTACATCCTTAAATATATGATGCAAGCAATGATTTTCGCGGCTGGATTGGGCACACGCCTTAAACCGCTCACCGACACAATGCCTAAAGCTCTGGTGAGGGTAGGGGGTGAGCCGCTCATTAAGCGCGTCATCATGAATCTTGATGCGGCTGGCGTTGACCGTATTGTAGTCAACGTGCATCACTTTGCCGGGCAGATAATCGACTATCTTAAAGACAATGATAACTTCGGACTCGACATCCGCATTTCTGACGAAACTGCCGGACTGCTCGAAACAGGAGGCGGCATAAAGAAGGCAGCACCATTGTTCGACCCCACTGATCCTATACTTATTCACAATGTAGATATTCTTAGCAATGTTGATTTGCGGGAGTTCTACCAAGTCGCTTCGCGAAGTGAAAAGGGAAAAGTGAAAAGTGAAGAATCCGAATGTGGAAGTGAAAAGGGAAAAGTGGAGAACGAAGAGGGAAGAGGGAAGAACGAAGAATCCAATTGTTGTGATGCTGTCGATGCTGTATTGCTTGTCAGTTGGCGTAAGACCAAGCGCTACTTGCTCTTCAATGACGACATGAAGCTTGTGGGATGGACCAACATCGAGACGGGCGAAGTGCGAAGCCCTTATCCCGAACTCAACCCGAAGGAATGCCGAATGTATGCCTTTGCCGGAATACACGCATTGTCGCCACGTCTGCTTAAGATGATGGACGAATTCCCCGACCGCTTTGGTATTATCGACTTCTATCTGAAGGCGTGCGCCACACATAACATAAAAGGTTATGTCAAGGACGACTTGAAGCTGATGGATATTGGCAAACTCGACACTCTTGCACAAGCTGAAGAATTCCTGGAGGAATTAGGAGTTACGAATTAGGAGTTTGGAATTAGGAGTTCTTGAATTAGGAATTTCGAGTTAAGGGTTTCACCCTAATTAAATATTAATCGTTAATCATTAAACATTAATAATAGAACATTAATCATTAAACAATATAACAAATGCAACAGAAGATTATAATTCTTGATTTCGGTTCGCAGACCACGCAGCTCATCGGCCGCCGTGTACGCGAATTGGACACCTTCTGCGAGATTATGCCTTACAACAAGTTCCCGAAGGACGACCCCAGCGTTATCGGTGTCATCCTCAGCGGAAGCCCCTATTCGGTACACGATAAGGAGGCGTTCAAGGTTGACTTGAGCCAGTTTGTAGGACGCATCCCGGTGCTTGGCATCTGCTATGGCGCACAGTTCATTTCTTACGCCAACGGTGGAAAGGTTGAGGCAGCCGACTCTCGTGAGTACGGACGCGCCAATCTTGAGCACTTCGATGTCGAGAATCCGCTGTTCCACGGATTTGTAGAGAACTCGCAGGTATGGATGAGCCATGGTGATACCATCACAGCCATCCCCGAAGACTACAAGTGCATCGCATCGACAGCCAATGTCAAGTTTGCTGCTTATGCCTCTACCAAGCAGCCGGTATGGGCTGTTCAGTTCCATCCCGAGGTGTTCCACTCATTGCAGGGTACACAGCTCCTCAAGAACTTCGTAGTAGACATCTGCGGAAGCCGTCAGGACTGGAGCGCCGACTCGTTTGTTGAGACAACCGTAGCCGAACTTAAGGCTCAGTTGGGCGACGACAAGGTAATCCTCGGTCTGTCGGGTGGTGTTGACTCAAGCGTTGCCGCTGTACTCCTTAACAAGGCTATCGGCAGCAACCTCACATGTATCTTCGTTGACCACGGAATGTTGCGCAAGAACGAGTTCCGTGATGTAATGGAGGATTACAAGTGTCTCGGTCTGAACGTTATCGGTGTTGACGCATCAGAGAAGTTCTTCAACGACTTGGCTGGTGTAACCGATCCTGAGGAGAAGCGTAAGATTATAGGCCGTGACTTCGTTGAGGTGTTCAACGCTGAGGCTAAGAAACAGACTGGTGCCAAGTGGCTTGCACAGGGCACTATCTATCCTGACCGTATCGAGTCGCTCAACATTACAGGCAAGGTTATCAAGAGCCATCACAACGTAGGCGGTCTGCCTAAGGAGATGAACCTCCAGTTGTGCGAGCCGTTGAAGTGGCTGTTCAAGGACGAGGTTCGTCGTGTTGGCCGCTCAATGGGAATGCCTGAGCACCTTATAACACGGCATCCGTTCCCAGGTCCTGGTCTGGCCGTGCGCATTCTTGGCGACATCACGCCCGAGAAGGTACGCATACTTCAGGATGCCGACGACATCTATATCCGCGGTTTGCGCGATTACAAGGTGAAGCTTAGCGGTGAAGACGCACGCCGTGTACTTGCAGCCGGTGTTCCTGCCGATATGCACGACGGTGAGATTGAGGTTTCGCTCTACGATCAGATTTGGCAAGCTGGTACAGTATTGCTCTCTACCGTACGTTCTGTAGGTGTTATGGGCGACGAGCGCACATACGAGCATCCAGTTGCTCTGCGTGCCGTTACATCTACCGACGCTATGACAGCTGACTGGGCTCATCTGCCATACGACTTCATGGCTAAGGTGAGCAACGAGATAATAAACAAGGTACGTGGTGTAAACCGCGTATGCTACGACATCTCGTCTAAACCACCATCAACAATCGAGTGGGAGTAAAAACCGTATAGAGGCTGAAATCAAAGATAACTGATTTTGACCTAATTAATAAAGGGGACTTGCTGACGTAATCTATTTGATTGTCGGCAAGTCCCTTCTTTCTTGCATATTAGTTACTTAAGGAGTTTAAGAATAGCGGATATTCCATTAAGTATTGATGTAAATTATAATATCGTCGTTTGCTAAACTTAGTTTTTTAAGTGGATTGCAATAAAATTAATTCTATATTGTAGAATATTTTAAATATTTTGAGCGTCTTTCAAAGAAAATGCGTATCTTTGCATTGTCATATCGCCTAAATCGGCTATATTGGCAGACATATTGAAGAAAGCGCATTTCGCTTATTCCTACTGCGTAAATTGGACACTTACAAAAGTAATATAGGAGTAAGAAGAAAGACGCTCACTTGGTATGTATTCGTATTTAAAGCGAGATACAGCCAAGCGGAGTCGTAATTCTACTTATCTGTATTACAAGGAGTCCAACCTTACGCAGCGGATGAGAAGATGTTGGCTCCGCTTTTTCTTTTTTATGCCTTAACAACTTTTACAAACAGCACTTTCGAGTCAAGAGGGCTTAATTGTATAATTATGAGAAGTTTGATTCAACAATGCTATTGCTTTGGAGGAAAACATCCTCTAGATGATGAAAAATTTTATGAACTTATTGTCAAGTCTTGCAACAAAAAATTAGATATACAAGATTTTAAAGATGCTTTGAAAGACAAAAAAGACGATTCTGAAATTGATGATATTTACCATCGTTATGAAGACTTATTTGGTTTTTATGTCTATCTTAAAGGTCCTGATAGAAGACTTTAATTTCTGTTCTTATGATTACTACTAACATAAAAAGGATGGCAATGGTTTTAGTCATTGCCATTGCATATTGCAGTTCGTTATACTCGCAAACTGTGGGTTATGCAATATTGAATAGCAAGATGTCTTCATCTTCCAACGTGATATTGAAATTGATAGTTTATGGAAAGTCTAAAAAAAACATAGATATTGATGCGCAATACGTAGCAGTGCGTACTGTTTTGTTTGATGGCTGTCCTAATACTCCATATTCAAAAGCCTTAATGGAAGAAGGTGAGTCGACTTCTATAGAAAAATATCCACAATATTTTGAAGGCTTATATGGAAGACGCTATTCTGATTTTATTGCTTCTTATGAGGCTACTTCCGCATTTAAAAAAGGAGACAAGAAAAAAGGCACAGAATATACTATTGAGGTAAAAGTGCTAAATTTAAGGAAGGATTTAGAGAAAAATGGAATAAAAAGAAAATTAGGAATATGAAAGCAAAAACTCTTTTACTGATTACACTCTTCTTTTTTGCAATTAGCTCTATTTTTGCTCAAAGTGTAGTTCAGCCTAAGATTATGGTTATTCCTTATACAAAAGAAGGTGAGGATATACGTACTGTGTTGGAAGCTGATGAAAACAAGCGAATTGTATTAACAAAAATCAAAGAAGCTTTTGATGAACGTGGAGTAACAACCATCGATTTTATAGCAAAATTAAAGGCTATGGAAAGTGGAAACGTCTTTAATCTTGAAAACAAGCAAGATGCGAAGTCGCTTATCATTGATATGTCAGGTGCCGACATCTATGTAGAATCTGAGATAATTTGTTTACAAGGTGCTTCTTCTGGTAAAACCGAGAGCCGAGTAAAGATCGTCATAACAGCCTATGAGGCTGCGACTGGTGCATCATTAGCAAATAAAATAGGTGAAAGTGGAACATTCTACACTAATGATATTGGTAAATTGGGTATGAAAGCTATATCTTCTTGCGCAGATGATTTTCTCCGTATCATGCAAGAGAAATTTTCAAGTATTACTGAGAATGGTCGTTCATTGATGCTTCAGATCGGTTTTGACGAGAATTCGCAATATACGATGGAAAGCGAGGTTGGTACCCAAGGGTTTCAACTTCAAGATGAAATAGAATTATGGGTAGAAGAACATTCGTACAATGGCAACTATCATTTGCAAGGTGTTAGCCCTATGAAAATGGTTTTCGATGATGTCAAATTACCATTAACAGATGAAACAGGTAAAAATTATAGTACGAGCAAATTCGGAATGGAAATGTTAAGATTCTTTCGCTCATTGAATTTACCAATTTCTCGAAGTAATAAAGGCAATACATTGTATATTACAATAAAATGATAATATGAACAGAAATAACTCTCTTTGCTTAATAATCTTTCTTTTAGCATTCCCATTTGTTGTTTTAGCACAAACTGCAGATGATATGGGGAAGATTGTGGTCGGAGTTGATTTTCAAGATGGAATTTCTCAAGAAACCTTGAATCTCAAACCCCAATTAGAAGATCGACTTGTACATTTTGCAACTCAGGCAGGGTGCTCATCTTTTGATAATAAGGCGATTTTTATTTCTCCCAATATTGTAGTCAACTCTGTTGATATAGCAGATGGGGGAATGAAGGATGTTTATATTGTTAAAGGAGAGTTATTCCTTACCATTCAAGACCGAAATAGCGGAACAGTTTTCTCGTCAAGATCATTCCCGTTCAAAGGTTCTTCTACAAAAAGAGATTTAGCGGTTAAAAATGGTATATTAAGCATTAGGTATGAAAATGTAAGTAACATTTTCTCTGAGGCAAAATCCAAAATTTTGTCATTCTATCAGAGTAGAAAGGATATTATTTTTGCAAGAGCCAATACGTTTGCAGCAAATGGCGACTATGACGGGGCAATTGCGTGTTTGATGATGATACCTGAAGATTTAACCGATTTGCATGAGCAGGCTTTGATAAAAGCTCAAACTTTTTTAGATATGAAGGCGGAGGCAAAAAGGTTAGAGTTGATTGTTGAACAAAAGAATTATAATGATTCACTATTGACAACAGCTAATAGTTATTTGGCTATGCACCAACCTGAAGAGGCTCTTGGAGTTTTAAGTGCTTATGTTCCAGGTAATACTCAACAAGATATTACTTATCGTAAGTATATATCCCATGCGGAGAGCCTTATGGCTAAAAGAGAAAGAGAGGTTAAACGGAAAGAAGAAAGAGCTTATCAAGAGTATTCAAGACAAAAAGCTCATCAACGTGAGATGGATAGGCAAGATATGGCTTTGCGTAGGCAAGTCGTTTCTGCCTCTGAAAGATTGGAACATCATCGACTCAGAGTTAGTGAACAGAAAGTAAATGCACTTAAACAAGTCGCTTGTGATTATATAAGAAATAATCCCAACAGGGTTGATTATATCCGTGTCAGATTCTAGTAATTAACAATCAAAATCATATAAATATGAAACAAATCATTTTTTTTATCAGCACTTTGTTTGTAGTGCTTGGGCTTCATGCTCAAACTGCCGTTAATGAAGATGGCTCTATTAAGTTTAGGGGAAATGTTGCGATTGTAGTGGACAGCAAATGTTACACCTTTAGTGATGGTGTAGCTGTAAAGACTGTTGACGATGGAACGTCAGCTGCATTAAAGACTTCCTTACGTGCAATTGCGATGCAGAAGTTTCAAAACATGTGTTTTGGAATTGTGAACAGAGATGATGAAGCAACAAAACAAGTAGAGGAATTAATCGAAGAAAACAAGTTGGAAGATTATTTGGATGGTATTTCTGCAAAAGCAAAAAATCAGGGAGCTGATTATTTGTATCTTGTAGAGGCTGTTGTCTATGGTGAGAACGATGCTGCCGTACAGATAGAAATTTCTACGAGACTGATTAATGTTGAGAACAATATGGGATATCACAGTTTCTTCCGTTCAAATCCTGTTAAACTCAAGGACGAGGACCAGATGAGACGTGAATCTACTAAGATCGTGAAGGATTTTTCTTCATCGTTGGAAAATACTCTTATGAAAGTTTTCCCAGAGCAATACTTCATACAGAATGCTAATGGTAAGGAGTTGACGTTGGGCGCATACCAACCCAATGGTAAGATATTGTCTACAGATAAATTTTATGCATTTAAATTCCAAAAGGAGAACATGCAGATTGGAGGAAATTCTGCGCCAATTCAAGTGTTGGAAAATGTAGCCGTTTGTCAGAATCCAACATTGAAAAATGGTCAGCTTACTGTAAAGGCTGATAAGCAGGTCTCTAAATCATCTGATATTGTCCTTTTTAGAAATGTGGCTCAGCCTGTCTTTTGTGGAACAAACCAAATGACCATAACTTTCTTTGGACTAAAAGATGATAGAACTACATTTGACGATATGGTAAAAGGTCGTATAAACAATGCAATGTTTGACGCTATTACCAAGCATGCTGGATTGCAACTTATTGAGCACGATCACTTGGCCTCATTAAAAGAAGAAAGAGAATTACAAAAAAGTGAAGATTTCATAGATGGTCATGTTGTTGAGCAAATGAAATCAATTGGTGCAATGTTCCTTCTCAAGCTTGAAGACTATCAAAGAAACGGTGTTAATGTCAGTTTGAAGATGTCGCTTATTTCTGTTGAACAGAACATGATTCTTCGTACTGTAGATGTTGTCAGTTCAATTGATAATATTGAGAACGAAATGTATAAACAACTTTGTGACAGATTTGCCTTCCCATGTGTCGTAAAAATGATAGGTAAGGATAAACTTGAATTAAGTTCAGTTATTAGTCTTACTGATGATGACGACTGTATATTGGAATTGACAAAAGCAACGAAGAATCCAACGACGGGAGAACTGTCTTATAGTAGAGCTGACCTTTGTTCATTGAAAATGGAAAACTATCAGGGAAATAAGTGTCTTATGTCTATAGATAAGGTGTTTTCTAAAGATGATATGAAAGGTATAGAGAACTTTTCTGTTGCTGGTTTGGTAACTGTACGTATAGATGGAACGAAGATAAAATCTAACGTTAGCGACAAAACTGATGTTAGACAGAAAGCCGGTAAAGAAGAAAAGAAACCAAAGCAAAAGAAAGAATCTACTTTTAGCAAGTTGAAAAATGCTCTCTTAAACAATGCAACTTTTAAAATAAGCCATAATTAATTCTCTATAAGACTATTGCTGTTTTGCTGAACTTAAAAGGATAGCAATATGTTTATTGGCCTTATTTTTGATAAAGAATAGATGATAGAACAGCTTTGAATTTCCTAATGGGAATACTTATGTTTCTGACAATTTGAATAACTTGATTAGTAGCATAAAGGAAATTTGTACCAAAGAAGGTATTGAACTATAAAAAATAACCGCCAAGCATTGATTTTTTTTTATTTCAATACTTGGCAGTTTTATATTCACTTAAAATCAATAATTACTTTGATTCTATGCGCTTCGTTTCTTGTTCAAACAACTTTATCAAGTCTTTCTCAACTTGCGAAAAAGTGGCATCCATGTTCATAGCCTCATCATTATCAAAGTGCTTTGTAATAGACAAACCTTTATAAGGTTCTTTCATTGTGACTTTGAATGTGTCAGAGGAAATCATTTCACAAATGCCTGCCAAATGAATTTCTTTTCCGTTGAGGGATGGAGTTATGTCTATATCAAATCGGTACATATCGCTTGCTTATTAGAATAATCCCCACTCGGCAAACTTTTCAAAGCCTCCCACTTGCTTGATGTATTGGCGAGCAATCGCCACTACCTCGGAATACGGCTTACCATCAATCTCTGTGTCACCGATGGCACAAAACAACTCCACAGGCTTGCCTGTTTTTTGAGCTTTCAAGAAAGCGTAGATATTGACGGAAACGTCTGCTTTGCTTAGGTCCTTGCCCTGCACTCCTCCGCCCGAAACAGACTGAGCCATGTCAGAGCCAAGTTTGCGGTTTGTAGCACCTGCGTCAACGTCTGTTCCACCTGTCCAATCTCCAAGTGGATTAACCACGGCAGTAGGGTAGAGGCTCTTCAATTCCTTTGTCTTAGCATTGCTCTGACATATTATCAGCTTACCATTGCCTAATACATACTTGCCATCGGAAGGATATGCCTTGTATATGTCGTGGGCAATCTTACTAAGTTCTTTTTCCTCATCAGTTAGCGGAACACCCTTAAAGATACCATTATCGCCACAGCGAACTTCGCCGTCTTGGTTGCTTGCAAGTATAGGGTCTTGCTGCACCATTACGAGCTGCACTTTGAGGTTCTTTTGTCCTGTGATACGAAAAACAACAGCCTCAACCTCAGTTTGCGTGAATGCCACACTACTTTCGATGATGAGGTTTGCCACACCATGCCCCAATAATACCTCTACAGCAATTCTTGGGTTTTCTTCTCGCTTGTACGCAAGGTCAACTAATGCACCTGCGATTCTGTCTGCCACCTTATCCGGATGGCTTGGATTTACTTTTTCAATCATTGTTCTTACTTTTAAATGTTATTCTTTTTGTTCATGTAACTTTCTATCGTATCGTAACTTATACCCTCTGAGAGGTATTTGTTAACTAACTCATACTTTTGGGTGCTTACCCTAAACTCCAACTCTCTTATTTGCTTATTCAGCGGCGTTAACGTGTGCTGATAAGCGATGTTATCCATGCGACCGCTTTTCAGTTCAGCCTTCAATGCTCGCTTACGCATCTTGATAGAGTTGATTTGAGCCTCACACTCTTCTCTGAAGGATTGAAAAGTTGAAAAAGCCTCACTAATCTCAGCATCCTTGTACTTCATATAAGTATCTTCATACATAGAGTACCATTTATCAGATTCTTTGGTTAGTCGCTCTACTTTCTTTTTCAATTCGTTTATCTCAGCCTGCATAAAGCGTTCCTTAATTACAGATGAATAGTCCCAACTTTCATCATCCTCAGCGTGCAGGATGTCAAGTACCTGTTCAAGTGTATAGGCTTGATAGATGTGCTTTGCTTCGTCATAGCGTGTATTGATAGCAGCGAATGGTCGCCAATGGCTTATAAATGAAGAAACTTGTACCGATTCAGTCCTGCCATCCTCGTAAACCTCGGCACAGTGGTTCGCACCGCTTAACGGACTGCCTGCCAAGTGAAATACAAGGCTTCTTCGGTTCTCTTTATCTACTCGTAAAGCCATAGAACATTCATTCCACCATTCCAAGTATATGCCCAATGTTGGAGCATTGAATCCCGAAGTACCTGTGTAGGCGAGTCCGTTTTGTACAGCTACAGGAGCAAGAAACATTCTACTGTCACGCATGATGCGCTCTTGATACGCTAAAAGGTAGAAAGCGTTATCCGTGAAGAGTTTCTTTTGCTGCTCCATTTCTTCTGTTGTTCTTGGTAGGGGCTTACAAGGCTTGTTGTCTAAACTCAAATATGTACCTGTTGCATCCAATTTCATTTTATCGGGTACAAAGTCGTCTTGATGTGATTCTTTTGGGAAACATTCAAGTACAGCACCATTCATTAATGTGATGCTGTTCTTTGGTTGTTCTGTGTTACTATGTGTCATGTTCTAATCTATTTAATGTATGAATGAAATACGTTTGCCTAAAATGTGAATATCTTTCGTCTCCAAGAGGTTGTAGTCTATTGGTGGTTCTACGCCTTGTATAAGACAATCACGGCAAATCATGAGAATCTTGCCTAAGTTGTTTTGACCGACAAACGTTCCAATGCCATTGACTTTGCAAGTCTCACTATTAACTAAACGCTTCAATGCTGCCTTGCTAATCCTTGGATTGTCCGTCTTAGCCTGTCTTGTAACTTTCTTTTTAAGCTCAGCCCTTCTTATAGCCAACTCTGTATTGGTACATCCCCAAACTTCTTTGGTGTCACCATGTTGCTTGGTAGTGTCCTCTATGATGATAGCGTCATGTGGTAGCTTTAAGAGTAAATTTGCAAAGTCGGCATTACCCATACACTTCTGCCATACAACGTAGAGCATCCATTGTATGCGGAAATCGGCAAAATCTTGGCGGATGAGGTTACTGTTTCTTTTCTTGATGAAACGTTTAGCTGCAAAGCCACTTGTCTGACGCTGCATATCCTCTTGTACCAACAGATGCTTTTCTGATGAGTCCGAAAACTCACCACATAGATAAAGCGTTTCACTATCACGCCAAGTCGCACCTCCGAATGAAAATGGATAGCCACCTGCCATGTTAGAAAGACGCACGTTTATGCCATTCACCATATCCGAAGCCTTGGCGAATGACAAACAATTAAAGTGTGAAGCGTTGATGTGCTCCACACGACCTAAGATAATTTCAAAAGTTTCTGTTTCTTGTGACATAACTTTTTAATTTAATGATTATTACTAAATCCTTAAACTCGTATCATTTTTACCACCGTGGCTATGTCTGCTCGGTTGGTTCAGCACTTAAGCTGTCTCTTGATACTTATTCATAAAGTAAAAGAACTACTCCCCATTTTGGAAAGTGATGGCAAAGGTATTGACTTATTTTGAGAAAAACGAAAATTCTGTGCTAAGAATGGTTAATCAAGAATTGTTTGGATTTTGACTAAATTACATTTGTGCTTACGCAAATGATTCTATGTGGGGCATCGTAAAATGAAAAGAGGCTGCCAGAAGCAGCCTCAATTATATAGATTTTCTTTCAATGTCTTATATCAGTAATATTCAATGACTCTTGTAACTTCTCTTCCATCTCTGAAGATTCTTTTTGTCCAATTGTTGTGAGAGTCTCTTTTCTCACTAATGATTTCACCATATGATGGCATGTCATCAATCTCGATACCATTTGTGTCGTATCTAATGACCGTCTCTTTGTTATATGGATCAACAAGAGAAGACAAAATTCGTTTTTGTTTAATTACACCATTGGGATAAAAATTCAGAGTCATTACAATTCTTTCCTCTCCATCTTTGTCTCTTTCTATTATGTTGACAGTTGTCTTGTCTTTCTTTTGGTATAGAAAAGAACTGCCTCCTAGATAACCACTCGAAGAAATTAGTTTCCCATTATTATAGTGGAATGTTATATCACCTACATAGGGAGCTTCATACGAATATTTTGTAAGCATTCCATTGTTGTCATATTCAAATTCATATGAGTCCCATCCGTGTCCCAAACCATTAGGGTCGTCTTTTTCATTGTAGCTACTACAACCTATTTTCTTTATTCTTCCGTTTAACTTTTGTCTTTTTAAGTCTGATATTTCATATTTCAATTCTGTTTCATCTTTGTTCTTATTATTTGGTATAACATTATCTGTTTTTATCTGTTGATGTTGAAAGAATTTGTCATTGAAACTAAGTGTAGGTGTGATATTTGGAGTTAAAGTATTGTTTGTATCAATATCGTTGGGATAATTGGTATTTTCAACATACATATCATCATTGCCACAGCCTACATGAGTATCGTCAGCCTCTAACTTTTTAGTACTATCCTTTACCTTTTTACCTTCTCGGTCAATCTCCCAAACTTTGTCTTTGCGGTAAACTTTGCAAGTGCCATTTTGAAAATTGTCCACTCTGTCATATTCCTTTGGCTTGATAGTAACATTGCCCGATTTGTCAATGAAGAGATATTTGCCATTCTCGTTGACAACTGCTGCTAATCCTTCTGAATAGTTATGTGCTTGTGAATAAACGAAAGGTACAGATTCTTTTCCCTCTTCATTGAGAAAGCCATACTTATCACCAATTTTAGCCACTAACATATTATCAGAATACATACCCAACGAATCGTATTTCACAGGTATGAAATCTTCACCATTTGCTTTCAGCATACCCACCTTGCTGTTATTGCGTACATACATATTCGATTGGAATGTCATGCTTGGCATCTTCTGCTCTGACAAAGTGCTACCATCTATTTCTACATTATCATATATGGCTAATTGGATGGTTTTATTGTTTGTGTCAATTATTCCCCATTTTCCATTTGCTTTATAGAAAGCCTTACTTGTTTTGATAGGCGAGAGGTATTCATACATACAAGGGATGATAGTCTCGAATGTAGACCCGCTTATAAGTCCTGTCAATCCGTTACGGACAATGTATATGTAATCTGTAGATGGGCAGTCTGTGTATGACAGCTCTATTGAATTGTATTCAGTCAAGATATATGCTTTATCTATGTCGCATGGTTGCAATTCTTTGCCATCATCGTTGTAAATACCAAGTTTGCCGTCCTTTTCTACCCATATGATACTGTAGCCGTTACTTGTGTGGCAAGGGTTGCCAACGTTGGAATATTCAAAAGGGATAATGATTTTGTTTTGGCTATCAATCATACCTTTCTTACCTTTCAACGTGGCACGGATATAAGAGTCTGCGGAATATTTCCCCAGACTCTCATATATGCAAGGTATCAATGTTGTTATGCTGCTTGTACCATTTAGTTGTACATAGCCATATTTCCCACTCTTGCATGTTCGCCAAATTCCGTTCCCTTCAAGGCTACTATATTCACAAGGCAAAAGTATGCCATTAGTAGAACTGACAAGTCCCCATTTTTCTTTTTTCTTACATTTGTAAATGTTGTCTTTATATTCTCTACCTTCTTTTTCAAATTCTATTTGGTCGTATTCTACAGGTATATATACAGTGCCATCATTGTCCACAACCCCATATGCATAAGTGCCTTCTTTATCATTGTCTTTGCGTACTATATACAAGTCGTTATGATAGAAACCGATGCTTGAATATATGTGCAATGGGTTCTTTTCTATTTCTGCCTTTTTGGTAAGGTCGGCAATAGATTGGGCATAGCTGATTATTGGAAGCAATGTCAATATGATTATGTATAATGTTCTTCTCATAACGAAAGTATTGTTTAATAATATGTATCACCGTTGTTGTTGTCAACAAGTCTGTTTTCGTCTCTTATCACAGTTATGGATATTGATGGGCGTGCCGTAATTATTCCTTTGTTTTGTGATATTTTGCGGAATACAGGCTTAGACGTTGAAATCTTGTTGTCATTTGCATACACGGCTTCGTCGGTAATTCTAAGTGTAATGCCATTATATGAATAGCTGTTACCTACAACGTAATCCATAACATCAACGTTTGACTTAAAGCCGATTTCTTCCTCTTCTATCTGTTCATTATTAATGTAATCATTACTTGATGTGATTGTATCTGCTGTATTGGAATCGTAGGCTGTAGGAAGTCCTGATGTGCTGTCAGCCATTAAGGAATCATCAACATAAGAATCGGTATCAACGGCACAAGTGTCGATTGTGAACTTTAAAGTCTTGCCGTTATAATAACGATTGCCACTCAATAGGAAACCAGCAAAAACAAGTGCTATAATTGTTAGTATGCCAACAATGCCCAACAAACCACGGTTGGCTGTATTCTCCTCAGAATCATCATATCCGTCAATGTCTTGTGTGATAGTTGCTTCGCCATTGTTAGCATTGCTACTGAAATTTTCAGGCATTGAAACTTCTTTTGGGGTTGTAGCAGAAGATTCTTCTTTTGCAGGAGTCTCTTCTTTTATGGAAGTCTCTTCTTTTATGGAAGTCTCTTCTTTTATGCAGAATTCTTTTGGACAACCACAGTGAGGACAGAATTCCGCTCTGTCGCTCATCACGTGACCGCAACTTTTACATTTTATTAGTGCCATAACCTAATTGTTTTTAGAGTTGAACTTGTTTTCTAATGCCCACTTTGCTTCGGGTAGTCCTTGTTCTGCTGCCTTTCTGCATAAATCCTTTGCCTTATTATAATCAGAAGCGACTACTCCACTTTCTCCATGATAATAAATCTTAGACAAATCATATTGGGCTATAGGCAATCCTTGGTCAGATGCTAAAGTAAGCCATTCTATGCCTTTACTAACATCTTTTTGTATAGTCTTACCACCATAATAATATAAACCACTAAGCTGATATTGAGCGTAAGGAAAGCCTTGCATTGCTGATTTTTCGAGAAACATGAGTCCTTCTATTGTATCTTTCTCAACGACTAAACCACTAAAATAGGCATTTCCAACATTAGATAAAGCAGCAGGCTCATTTTTGTTTGCGGCATCTTTATACAAATCAAATGCTTTTTGTTGGTTTTGTGGTACACAGTAACCAATTCTATACAAAAAACCCAACATGTTTTTACCGCTTGGACAATTCTTGTCGGCAGATTTTTGAGCGAGTTCAAGCACTTCTTTACATTCGGTATCTCTGTGTGTGCCATATATCATACTACTAAGTATAGCCATAGCATCAGTGTCTCCGGTCTCTGCCCTTTGTCTTAGTTCGCTTTCTGACATATTTTCATAAGTGGCTATGTATACCTTGTGTCTCAGAAAAATTCCATTCTCTGAATGATACAAGTCATAACCGAGGTATATGGCTACTTCGCAACATATCACAGCTATCAAAAGAAAGCCTACGATAATTAGAATTTTATTTTTATTCATAGCTTAAATGTCGTCTATAGATGGTTCACCGTAATCATTTTCTCCTTCGTCTGATTTCTTCAGAGCTAAGAAAAATGAAGCAATGGGAACAATTGCCCACCAACCGCTTTTATTAATGTCGTGCATTCTGCGTACCCATGTAGAAAGCCAAGGCAAAAGAAGAACTAATGTCCAAATGGTTGCTCCAACTCTTGTTTCTTCAAAAATCCAAAACCAAGTAGAGAAAATTGTAAAAGACCAAAACTCTCTTCTTGATGCTCTACCTGAAAAACATAGGTATTTTCTTGTGAGTGTATGCCAAATAAGCACTCCGCATTCATATACATAGTTAGCCCAATCTGTATTGCTTTTTATAGTATTCTCTTTTGTAGCAGTGGGCTTTTTGGAGTTAGATTTATCCTCTTGCTTTGGCTTCCAATTATCATTAGGACAACCACAGTTAGGGCATGATTGTAAATCTTCCGAATACATTTCTCCACAATCGGGACATTTTACTTGGTTCATCGTTTGTATGGTTTAATTGTACTACTAATTTTTTCTTATTGACAAGATAACAACATCTTTGTCTCGTCCTATTGTGCCACGAGATTTAAGAGCTGCTATTGCTTCACTCTCATTGTCTGAATAGAGCATGATAGTTGCACTTCCATTTGTGCAGCTTCCGATACCTTCAACTCGATATTTTACAGTATAACGTTCTTTAATCATATAGATAATATACGTTGAAGTTTAGCAGTCCTTGTATTCAAAGACCGCTGAACTATTGTTTAATATAATTTATCTTGCAAAATTGAAATCAACGGTTGCTGTTCCGTTGAATGTATAGGAATACTCGCCACCTGCCATTTTGAGGTTGTCGAATTTGATAGTCATATCATCTTTGCTCTTGTCGATAGATACAACTTTGGCAGAACCACTCTTGTAAGTAAGGGTAGTATAGCAAGCATCTGATTCGTCCTGGGCCATCAGCTCCAATGATTTCTTGGAGAAATCATCGCCAACTTTTGGCTCTGATGAGTCTGTATAAGAGAATTGGTAAAACCAACAATCTTTAGTGTTGCCTACTTGATTGAATACAGATACTGTAAACTCGCCCTTGCCGTCTTCTGCGTCGAAACAGCCCTCTTGAACAACATTTGCGTCAATCTCAAAACTCTTACCATTGATTTGAATGGTATTTGATGATGGAGGATTATTGTCGCTATCATCATTACCGCCACAACTGCTTAAGGCGAAAGGCATCAAAGTTAATAATGCCAACATCAGAAACTTAAAATGCTTTTTCATTGTTATGTTTCAAATATCGCACCTTCAGCCCAAACAGTGCCGTTAGTAATTTGATATGTTAGGGCGCATAAAAAGAAAAGTGGAGCTTTATCTCTCCTGATCCCTACGAGTGACGGCTTGGACTCCGTGTAATGAAGGAATAGGAGAATAAGCCCCACTTGGTCGTATTTCGTTTATATGTACGAATACACACCAAGGGAAGCATTATTCTCACAATACCCCTAAACATTACTTTGTGTGAAAGTGTCCAAGTTTCACTCGTATAGGAATATAGCGAAATACGCTTCTCTAAATATGTCCGTCAATAAAGCCTATTACAGCAATATGACGCAACAAAGTTAATGAAATTCTATGAGATTAAAGAATTTCTATTGATAAATTTGCTGTTTTCTATCTGTATTTAGAATAATTCCATTTTGCGGTTGCGTTTTGTTTGAAAACTGTGTGAAAATAACCTTTTAGATTTGATTGATACATTTTGAATAGCGTATCAATACCTATTAGAAAGATTAAATTGATACACTTGATTGTTTGATACAGTTGGATGGTTTTTCCATTTTCAACAATAACATAAAAGTAAAAGAACATAGACGTTATCATTTGAAAATGGAAAATCAGATTAGTTATTCTATTGGCTTTTTGTAAGGCCTTCTCGGAATGTTATTCCTGTCACAAAACTCATATAATCTACTCAAGCCTATCTTTATTCCATTTGCTTTGAGCATAGCAAGATTATCTTTCACAGACAGACTGCAATCATAGAGGTTGCCAATCTCTTCGTCCTTCAACTTGCGCCTGACGATTCCAACCATCGACTTGGGCTTGATGCCTCTTTCTGAACAATACAGTTTATCTACTTTGAACTTACTCGGCTTACGCTTCGTCTTTATGTTTATCTTTTCGTATTCCATATTTAGGGCATTGTTGGCAATCCTCATTAGCTCTTGATTATTCAGAGTGTTGTCTGAGTTATCATAATACCATTGCCGTTCAGCAACCAAATTATATAATAGGTGTTCAAATGTGATGGTTGGGAAAATCTTTCTGCGTATGAGTGCAGACACAAACAAGCATTTCCTCCTATTGTCGCCATCCCTCTTTATCTTTACAACCGATACTTTGCGAATATCGCCACTATTGCTTGTTACGACATCTTGATACCAACTTCGATATATCTCTTGATAGTTTTCGGGTATCAACGCATAACCGTTATTATATGTTAGCTCGGTATGGTCAAAATAGCAGTATCGCTCTCGGTACTTGATAATCAATTCAGAAGGTGGAATTTCAAAGAGGTCGTTAATGAAATCCTTATCCTTTATAGGATAGACACATTCATTACTATTTGCAGATTCCTTTACTGACCTGTTTTCATGGTGGGCTGATTCAACAAGTGCAGCTCCAAAATCTGATAAAGTATAAACTTTGTCTGTAGAATACACTTCACACCTTGGCGTTCCGTTGCCATTCATATATTGTGCAGGTCTTGCTCCACACGAATCTTGGTCGGGATAAGTTGGGTAATCTTTGCGAATCTCCTTTATGATGCCTCTATACGCTGAGGCTAACGTTTTGCCATTTAAAATGTCCTCACGGAATACATAGCAAAGGCGAAAACGATACTTGTTACCCTTACTTGGACAAAGATTGCTCGGTGTTGTATAGTATATAGTAGGCTTCTTCGATAATCCACAAACAAATTGCTTCATTTCCATATTGGAATCATCAACATCAACGAATACAACATTAGCTCGGTCAAAATTATCATTCTTCTTCTCGTATATTTTAAAGGTGTCGGCTTTTGTTGTAAACCAATGGCAAAAACAAAATCCTTCTTTGATGTGTTTTACAAAGTCCTCAATACTTATTGAAGAACGTTTAAAACACAGTTTCTTAATGTCTATACTCTCTTTAGTTGCGTAATGTTCGAGAGATAGACTTAGTTTTAATGCTATCACGTTTCATAATCGTAATATCATTATTTTGTTGGACAGGGTTTCGCCTGTCCCTTTTAGTTTTATCTTGGCTCTATATAGCCTATCCTGTTTACAGTCTAAGACAGTTCCTATCTGTTCGGTTTGGAATCTTTGGATGGTGGTGGTCTCTTTCTGTTTCTCTTCATATTTAATATGGTTTTATTTCTATCATTTATTCTCACGTTGCAAACATACTACTTGGGAGACTACTATTGCAAAATTGAATATTAAAAAATCTGAAGACTTGAAAGCAAAGGCATTTTGTATACCGGAAAATTTTCTAAAAGATGCACGGCAACCCCTTGTAGTCGATGCCTCGCTCCCTCTATAGGGGATATACAAAGGTGGGATACGGACGGAGTACTCCCCTTAACTTCATTATATACAGTGCTTTGTACTTGTCTAAGTAGTAGAAACTGATGCTGAACATTTACACCTTATTTATATAGTGGGCATCCACGTTTGTCACGTTGTTGTTTTAAAGCCCTGTATGTTTACACCTTATTATATATATAAGGGCTGATGTTGATTGTCTTGTTGAGGCTTGCAATCAATTGATTTTAAGTAGGATTAATCGTGTAAGTGACTGATAGCCATGGTTGTGTATGAAATTCGTGCTGTCCCCGATAAATATCCCCGACAATAGCTAACTCTCTGAATATCAGATATAGAGTATAATTGAGTGGGAGTAAAATCAATCCCAACTGATACATAAAAGAGGGGTATCAAAACGGAATCAATTCCTGTTTTGATACCCCTCTTCTTTTTGTGGAGTCTTTGTGAGGTAATGGAGTCTTTGTTCTATAGACGTATTTAGTTTATAAACATATTGCGTTTTGGCATTTTGCTTCCAAAGCGCTTGCGTAGTTTTTCGAACAGCGCCATTGTGTCTTGCGAGAACTTGTGTCCTTTCCATGTACTTGTGTTGGTGATGAACACCCAGCACTCGCCGTCGGGATAGCGCAGTACAAGTGCCGATGTGCCTACAAGCGAACCGGTACGTATCCACGGACGGTTGCGTGGCGTAAAGTTCCAGCCGAGCGAGAACTGATGGTCGGGCATTTCTTGCGTCATCAGTTTCACGGCTTGTGGCGATATTACGTCAGGTACGGTACGGTCGCCGTCGATCGATGCTACCAGTCGGCATAGTTCGGCAGCCGATGCCACCCATGCACCTGCGCCAAGAGCCGTCGTTATATCGTTCTCGCCATAGCAGCGCACCACCATTCTGCCTGAGTTGTTGAATTCGGGCACCGGTACCGAACTTGAGTGCATATAATATACCGTTTCGTTCTTTCTGCGGTCTTTCAGATAGTTACCCGCTATGTGGAAGTCGTAGCATCCTGCCGGATTGAGCACGTAGCGTTGCATGAAGTTTTCGTAGCTCATGCCCGTGCGCTTCTCGATAATCAGCGACAGCAGCGTATAGCCAATATTGCAGTAGCGTTGTGCCATTCCTGGTGTGTAGCCAAGATGTCGGCGCAGCACTATGCGCAGCAGAGTGCGATGGTCGGGTGGGGTAGTGAGGTGGTTCTGCTGCATTATGTAGCGAGTCGAGAAAATGGCGTCGCCAGCATAATTGGTAAATCCCGCCTTGTGTCTCAACAGCTGTTCGACGGTTATGTCGAAGTATCGTTTGTCGCGTATTGAGTTGACGTAGAACGTGTCGTTGAGTATTCCCTTCGGTCCGAACACCTTGTCGCTAAGGCGTATCTTGCCCATGTCGCGCAGTTTCATTATGCCGGTGGCTGTTACAAGTTTTGATACTGAAGCCATACGCATGATGTACGACGGCTCCATAGGTATCTGACGGTCCTTGTCGGCATAGCCGAAACCGCGTGCATACAGCAATGAGTCGTGGCGCGATATAGCAAGCTGTGCCCCGTGTATCTCCCAACGCTTCAGATAGCGCTGCATGATAGAGTCCATAGCGTGCAGTTCTGGCTGCGAAGACATGGCATTGGTGAGTGTATCGTTGAGATGCATGCGGTGATTGGCTTCGTATATCGAGTCTTTCTCTCGGCTTTTGTCGCTTGAGCACGACGAGCATGTGCATCGGCAGATGCTTGATATGATGACAACGATAAAGGTGAGGCATCCCAAGCAGGACAGCCTCACCTTTGTACGATATTGTTTCTTTATTCTATATCCGAACATTTCTGAACATTGGGTATTATGACAATCCTTCGATTTGACCGTTGACGATGTCCATGTTCATGGCAGCTGGAACCTTGGGCAGTCCGGGCATGCGCATGATATTGCCAGCAATGACAACAATCATCTCTGCACCGGCGTTGATGACAATGTCGCGAACGTTAACGTCAAATCCTGATGCTACGCAATACTGCTTGGCGTCGGTAGAGAATGAGTATTGTGTCTTGGCGATACATATCGGGAAGTTCTCATAGCCGAGGTCGCGTATCATCTGTAACTTCTTCTTGGCAGGAGCGGCAAACGAGATGCTTGCAGCACCGTAGATGTTCTTGCAGACCTTCTCTATCTTAGTCTCGATTGTGTCTTCGTCGTCGTATACGAGGTTCAATGGCTGCGACGGCTTCTGCTCGATAGTGTCTACTACGAGACGTGCCAGGTCGGCAGCACCTTCGCCACCTTTTGCGTAAGCATCGTTGATGGCAAATCCTACACCGATGCTCTCGCAGTATTCGCGCACGATGTTCTGCTCCTCTTCCACGTCGCCGGCATAGTGATTGAATGCTACGATGACGGTCTGTCCGAACGACTGCATGTTCTTGATATGCTTGTCGAGGTTGGCAAGTCCCTTCTTGAGTCCTTCGCTGTTAGGCTTCTTGATGTCCTCAACTGGTACACCGCCGTGCATCTTCAGGCCCTGAGCCGTTGCCACAACGATAGTGAGCTTAGGCTGCAGTCCGCTCTTGCGGCACTTGATGTCGAAGAACTTCTCGGCTCCAAGGTCGGCACCGAATCCTGCCTCAGTGATGACATATTCACCGAATGTCATAGCCATCTTAGTTGCGAGTATTGAGTTGCATCCGTGTGCAATGTTGGCAAACGGACCGCCGTGTACGAATGCAGCGGTATTCTCTGTGGTCTGAACGAGGTTAGGAGCCAGAGCGTCGCGCAGAAGGATGGTTATGGCTGCAGCCACGCCTAAATCCTTAACGGTGAAAGGCTTGCCCTCAACGGTGTAACCCAAGAGGATGTTCTCAATGCGACGACGCAAGTCGTCCTCGTCCTTTGCAAGACAGAGAATAGCCATAATCTCCGATGCAGGAGTGATGTCAAATCCCGACTCGCGTACAATGCCGTTGGCTTTGCCGCCCATACCGGTAACGATGTCGCGCAGTCCGCGGTCGTTAACGTCGAGCACACGGTTCCACAATACCTCGCGCAGAGCGAAACCGTTGTCACGGTTCTGGTACATGTAGTTGTCGAGCAGTGCTGTGATAGTGTTGTGAGCCGAAGTGATAGCGTGGAAGTCGCCTGTGAAGTGCAGGTTAATCTTGTCCATCGGCAATACCTGGGTGTATCCGCCACCACATGCACCACCCTTCATTCCGAATACCGGACCGAGCGAAGGTTCACGCAGGGCGCAGATAGCGTTCTTGCCGATGTGGTGCATACCAAGTGCCAGACCTATGGTAACGGTAGTCTTGCCGATACCAGCCTTTGTCGGTGTAATGGCTGTAACGAGTATGAGGTTGCTGTTCTTCACACGCTCCTCGTCAATAAGGCGTGTAGGAACCTTAGCCATATAGTGGCCGTAGTGTTCAAGTTCTTTTGCAGGGATGCCATACTTAGAGGCTACTACCTCTATCTCCTCGAGCTTTGTGCTGCGAGCTATTTCGATGTCTGTCATTGTATGTAAAAAATTTGTAGCGTTTCGTGTATAAATTGAGTTGTTTACGAAATATGTAGTATGGAGTGTGAGTGCAAAGGTACGACTAAATAATCAATAATCTGTCATTATTCTCTTGTTTTTGCTCGTTTTTGCTTCGAAACGTCAGATGAGAGTCCGATGTTATATCAAAATTTTTACATATTCTTTCGTTAGTGTCACGAAACTTAAGTTGTATATATGTATGTGTATTCTCAACTCTCAACCTTTTTTATCCAGCCATAGAGCACCACATTGTCACTACGAACGGCACGGTGAAGTCGGTCACGAAACCGTGGTAGATGCTTAGTGCTACGTAGCGCTGGCCTACAGTCTGTGTGATGATAGGTAGGGTGGTGTCCATTGTCGTTGCGCCACCCGAAGATATAGGAGCCAGCGGACCGAACCGCTTTGCTATCAGCGGAGTAAGCAAGAGGGTTGTCATCTCGCGTATGATGTTGGCAAGCAAGGCTATTGTGCCCAGTTCGGCACCGCGATATTCGGTTATGAAGATGCTCGACAACGAATAATAGGCAAAGCCGCTGTCGATGGCGAGGCAGTCGGTAAGCTGCCGATGGTGCAGTACCGGGCAAACGTCGCTACACATTATTATATATGCCACCATTGCTCCGAGCCATGAACCTAAGATGGTGGCTACGGGCAGCAGTGCCAGACGAGGGTTGAGACTCTTGATGTCGTTCTTCATATCGGGATTCATTCCTATGCCCAAGCCTACGAAGAGCAACAGGCCGCACAGCGCTACGAAGCTGATGTTGCTGTCCATAGCCCATGATGGCAGACCGCCGCTACGTCCTGCCAATACTCCGAGGATGAAGAATCCTACTACTATCAGACTTCCTTTCATCGCTCCTTGCCTCCTTTCGCTGTCTTCCACAATGCCCATGCCAAAGCACAGCTGCCCAATGTGGCAAATCCTGACAATACCAAAGCCTCCACACCAAGTGTAGTCAAGGCAGAGATAATCTGGTCGTTGCTTCCCACTTCGATGCCAAGCATAAACAGAAGCAGCCATATCAGTCCGGTCGTGGCGCGTCCTGCCCACGTGCCAATCGCATTCTTGCGAGTAGCTGATTTAATCCTTGTGCGTACGTTGTAGCCTACAAGTATGCCAAGGAATATAAACAAAATTACTATAAACATTTATTTTATTGGTTGTTTTTTTACATGAATCCTCCTGCAAAATAGCTTCGCGCTATGAAGTATGAAGGCTCGTAATAAGCCGAACAGTTGTAATAAGGAACAGGCCGTTCTCGGTAATGTCTTCTTCAGGGAAATATATATTCTTCATTTGTTATTGGCTTGAAGCGGTTTCTTATAATAAATAATGTGACGTATATCTGATACGTTCTATTGCTTTCTGCGTGCAGAAGACAATTTGGTGCGTAGGGGTTCTTTTAGTTTCTGCAAATCTAATCAAAAAACTCTGTTTTGGCAAATATTTGCGTGCAAATAATGCATGGATTTGTAGGAGTGGAGCAAATGTAGTCCTTTTGCGTTTCAAAACGAATACTTTTGACTTCCAAAAGGAGTCCTTTTGGAGAGTAAAACGAGTCCTTTTGCAAGGCGAAACGAGTCCTTTTGCAGCAGCTTCCTTTTAGTCTCTTCATTACTCATTACTTCATTCTTATTGTTCTGAATTTTGTATTTTTATTAAATCCAAACACCATCAAGTTGTAATCTTCGGGATAATAAACAGTGTTATTATGCACGATATATGGCTTTGGGGCATTTGTAGGTAACGAAACACTTATCTTATTAACAGTATCTTCTATTTGGTTGCTAATCACCCAAGAACTAAAAAATTCACGCTTGATTTGCAGTTGCCCGAAAAGTCAATAAAATCTATAGTATCATAACCTTCTTCAAAACAATGCTGGTTTATAAATAACAGTGTATCTTGTATCTCTTTGTCCAATTCACAAAACAATGTGTCTTTATAGCTTCTGTTGTTACATGCTCCAGCAAGAAGGATACAAAACATAAAATATAGGTATCTCATAAGTGATTGTTTTTGAGTTTATCGTGAATTCTTCCGCAGCTTGCGGAAGAAATACTTACGCATTACATAAATCTTTGCATTTCTCCCAATGGGCATCGAATACCTCTTTACTAACCAACATATTGGTTTCTATCGAATGCAAGTCATATTGCAGGATGATGGACATCGGAGGATTGAGTTTGATGAAATCTTCTGGAAAGCAACCATCTACGTCGACATTAGCTACGCAATAGTTGCCATCCGCAGAAATTGTGATAGCCTTTGATACTCTCACACCGTCAAACTCGCCATAGCAAATCGTGTCGAACACCTTTATCTTGAAATAGAACTTGTATATCAATATCTTGTTATTGCATGGAAGTTGGCTTCTCAGACGGATGCACAAATGAGCCAAAGACAACAAAAAACTTTTCTTGGCATCTTTTGGAGACATTATCAGCGTGAAGTCCTTGCCAAGCTGACCTACAGAATTCACTTCGACTTTTGTTTTAGGCGCTTCCTTAGAAACAAGTGCTTGGATCTCCTTAACCGCCTTGCTCCAAGTCTTAACGTAATCAGGAAAAATGAAGTAATAGTAGCTACAGAAAAAGAACTCCTTTGTCTCAGACTTGTATGAGACGAAGAAGTTGGCAGAATCAAAAGATTCGGTTAACTGTTCTTCGTGCATGATGTGAGAATCATCGGATGACTTCTCACAAATCGTACTAAGCATCTTGACTTGCCTCTTGAACAATATTTTGTATCTGTTGGCATAGAGTACAAAAATAATCGATATAACAGCCAAAATGACAAGCACGACAACACCGATACTATCCGAGCAGATATGAGTGATGACACCTATGCCATATATGATGACAATGCACCATAAAACGACCATTCCAAGTTTAGACATTATTTTTTCTATCATAAAGCTATTCGTTTTTGTGGTTTTGTGAGACTGAGTTGGAACTGGTTCTTTTTGAAATAAAAGAATAAATGGCATACTGGATACAAATTGGCAGGAGATTGACTATCCCCAACCAAACAAACACTATGAGGCTCAAAGATAAGGCTGCCCCATTGGTTACAACTAAGGAAATAATGCCTATCAAAAGCAACGTCACAAGACTATTCAATATTATTTGTTTTTTCAGCAAAAATTCCTTTCTAACAGATTTTGCCCAAAGCCAAGCAAGCAAAGCCATACTCAAGTTAAACAAGGAAATACAAATCGTAAGCATAATGTCCATAAAATGTCCCAAGTACAAGACCACTGCAGGAATAATATAGGCAACAAATGTAGCCACAAATACTGTGAGCAAATATTTCTTTGTATCTTTATCTCTTAGTTTCATATAATGCCAATTGTGCGTTGGATGGGAGTCCGCCATTCTGTTGTATAGGTTGTGACAATGTCTGATTTCAACCTCTTTACGAGCTTTGGCAAATTCTTCTTTCACTTGTTTCTCTATCCCTTTTTTTCGCTGAATCATATGACGAAGCACAGCTATTGCTTCTTCCTTATTTTTGATGCCATACTAAATCCTTTTAAAGTTTTCTTTTGACAAAAATACACAATATATCTGGAATAACGGCATAAAAGGCACGGAAATGCGCTGAATGGCTTAGTATAAAAGCGTTTATGAAGCCAACCGGTGCCAAAGAAAAAAATGAGATAACGCAAAGGAAAGCGGAATATTGAAGAAGAACGGTTTCCAAATCATTACCCACTGAAACGTGATTTTTAACACATGGCACTGAAAGTTTCTCCGTATGGCTTCGATTGGCTTACATGGTCTAACTTGTTGAGTAGTAACTTTGCAAACAAAAAAACGAGTATGGCAAGAAGTACATTCAAAGTGCTGTTTTATGTGAACGGCAGCAAGGAGAAAAACGGCATTGTACCCATCATGGGACGGGTGACAATCAACGGGACTGTGGCGCAGTTCAGCTGTAAGCAGAGCATCTTGAAAACGCTTTGGGACGTGAAGGGAAACAAGGCGAAAGGCAAAAGTGTGGAGGCACGAAACATCAACCTTGCCCTTGACAACATCAAGGCGCAAATCATCAAGCATTATCAAAAGTTATCCGACCGTGAAGCGTTCGTGACAGCGGAGATGGTGCGCAACGCCTATCAGGGTATCGGCAGCGAGTATGAAACGCTTGTCAGGGCATTTGACAAGGACTGCGCCAACTTCCTCAAACGTGTGGGCAAGGACCGTACCATCGGCACATATAAGGTGATGGTGCGTTCGAGGAACTATGTGGCGGCTTTCATCAAGTCGTTCTACAAGCGTACCGATATGTCTATGCTGGAACTCACACCCGATTTCATCAAGGAGTTTGCGGCATACCTCACGAATGAAAGAGGACTGAAGAACGCCACGATATGGCTTCATTGCATGTGGCTGAAAGGAGTAGTGATGCGTGCACACTACAACGGAATGATACCGAGAAATCCGTTTGCGCAATTCCACATCAGTCCGAATGTGAAAGAGCGTGAGTATCTGACCGAGGACGAGATAAAGACCATCATGAAGCACGAGTTTGAAAGTCCCACCCTCACGCTGGTACGCGACCTTTTCATCTTCGCCTGTTTTACGGCATTGAGCTTCGTGGATATGAAAGAACTTACCACAGACAACATCGTAGAGATAAACGGTGAGATATGGATTATAGGCAAGCGGCATAAAACCGATGTTCCGTTCCAAGTGAAACTGCTTGATATACCTATGCGGATAATCGAACGGTACAAGAACCGTTCGGAGGACAAATCCGTATTCGGGAAAATCAATTACTGGACGATGTGCAAGCAACTGAAAAAAGTCATACAGGAATACCCCAGTTCGGGATAAGAAATAGTTCATAAAAAAGTTGGTAGTCTCACAAATATTTTGTATCTTTATAGGTGAAAATCAATTAGTTACAAAAATATTTGATATGACTACCGATTACAAAGTTACAGAATTATTTTATATAATAGACGAGTTTTGCAAACATTTTGATGCAGAAAATGCAGGAAATCTACTTGAAGACAATAGCGGAGTGAAGCGTAGACGGCGTGCAGCATCGTTGTCCGACAGTGAAATCATGACGATTCTGTTGTATTTCCATTTCGGTACATTCCGCAATTTCAAGCACTACTACCTGTTCTTTATTAAGGGTACGATGAAGTCCTATTTTCCGAAAGCAGTGTCGTACAACCGCTTTGTGGAGTTGGAAAGCCGCGTGTTCTTCCAGCTCATGTTCTTCCTTAATCTGGG
>OIWM01000140.1_pt1 | contig 88499 bp, 81 predicted proteins | sample 1587451 | NCBI WGS metagenome assembly OIWM01 (sample SAMEA3888907, study PRJEB22519) | human gut metagenome | biome: human gut; feature: human-associated habitat; material: faeces | place: Denmark | collected 2011 | reverse complement strand
TCGGCTCCTACCATCCCGTCGACTCCTCCGATATGGCGTTCCAGACCGCTGCCGGTATCGCCTATAAGGAAGGTCTTCCCACCGCTGGTCCGACACTCCTTGAGCCGATCGGCGAACTGAAGGTTCTCATCCCCGACGCCAACATGGGCGACGTGATCGGCGACCTCAACAAGCGCCGCGGTCGTGTGATGGGCATGAACCCCGATCCCGAGAACCCCGGCTATCAGACTGTCGAAGCCGAAGTTCCGATGGGCGAAATGAGCTCCTACACCATTGACCTGCGCGCCATGAGCCAGGGTCGCGGCAGCTATACGCTGAAGTTCGTCCGTTACGAGGAAGTTCCGCAGATGAATCAGGCAAAGATCATCGAGGACGCCAAGAAGGACGAAGAAGAGGGCTAATCCGATTTTCAAATTCCCCGGTTCCGTTGGAGCCGGGGAATTTTCTGCGTGCAACAAAACCTTGCGTGACAAATCGGGCGCGATATGGTATGCTCTTTGCAAGAGGTGAGACCATGAATCGCTTTTCTCAGAATCTCCGGCGCGTCAGATGCCAGGCGGGTCTGACCCAACAGCAGCTGGCGGACCGGCTCCACGTTACACGTCAGAGCGTCAGCAGCTGGGAGCTCGGAAGAACCGAACCGGATTTCGAAACGGCCGGGAGACTGGCGGAGATTTTCGGGACGAGTGTGTCCTCGCTTCTGGGAGAAGACGAGAAGCCGGCGTATGCGCGCTTTCAGAAGCAGTATGTGCTGGGCTTTGGCATTTGCGCGGGGCTGCTGCTGGCGGTGTTCGGTCTGGAGCTGGGGCTTTTTGCGTATTGGAGAAAGCTGTTGCTGCATGATTACAGCCCGGCTTTGTACGCGGCGCTGTGGAAGCTATTTGTGCCGCCGCTTCTGTGGTATGCTTCTGGACTGGGCGCGGTGTGCTTTTTCGCGATGTGGTCGCCCGTCCGGTGCGGAAAACAGGCGAGGCTGGCGCTTCTGCTTGCGGCGCTGGCGCTGGGCTTGCCGGTGCTTGCGCTGATGGCGCAGTACCTTGCCGTTGCGCTGGGAAACTTCGACGGTGTGCGCGTCTGGCTTGCACCGCTGCTTCGAAGACCTGCAGGAAAACTTGCGATTCAGATCATTCTGCCGGGGCTAATCGGCGTTTGCACAGGGCTTTTTGCCTGTTCGGAAAGGAGCGTTTGAAATGGGCTTCTGGGTTTTCATGCTGGCAATGAATCTGATCATCCCGCTGAGCATGATCTTTCTGGGAAAGTATTTCTCCAAACGCGCGCCGGGACAGATCAATATGCTCTTTGGCTACCGTACGGCGCGTTCGATGAAAAATCAGGACACATGGCAGTTCGCACATCATTATTTTGGAAAGCTGTGGTTTAAGATGGGACTTTGGCTGCTTGTTTTGACCGTGGCGGCGATGCTGCCGGGACTCGGGAAAGACGCAGATGCAGTCGGAAAGCTCGGCGGATTACTTTGCCTTGCACAGCTTCCGGTGATGCTGTATGCGATTTTTCCGACTGAGCGGGCGCTCAAAAAGACGTTTGACAAGGACGGCAATCGAAAATAGACGCAAAAAATCCGCATCTGAAGTTTTCAGGTGCGGATTTTGGTTTTCAGGACGGCTGCGCCGTAGCGACGCCGCGCTTCGCTAAGCCCTCGGAGAGAATCTTGTGCGCATAATCGCCGATTTCCACAGTTGTCTTGAGACTCGCGACGGTTTCTGCCGGAATCACATCCAGCACATCGAGATGCACGTCGGTCCGGCGGCGGAACATGTTTTTGAGAATTGCCTTCGTGTTCGACAGCGCGCAGACGACAATCGGAACGTTTGCCTTCTGCGCAATTTTGAACGCGCCGTTGCGGAAGGGCTGCAGGAGCCCGGATTTGCTCGTTCCGCCCTCGGGGAAGACGGCGATGGAGGCTTTGTCCTCCTTGATAAACTGGATTGCTTTCAGAATTGCCTTGAGCGCCTCGCGGTCGTTGTTGCGGTCAAGCGGCAGGCAGAGAATCTTCCGCATGACCTGCGCGACGATGTAGAGAGAGAAATTTTCCGTCTTCGAGATGAACGCCAGCTCTGCCCACGGCATCGCGTAATAGAAAACGATCGGGTCGAAGGCGAACAGGTGGTTGGATATCAGTAAGAACCGACCCTTGCGCGGCACCTTATCCAGCCCCGTCACATGCACCCGCACGCCGCCGAGATCAAAGGCGAGCCGGCTGAACTGGTTGAGCAGAAACCGGAAATATGGACTCGGCTTTTCCACCAGCTTTTTGGGATCGACAAACAGGCACGAGACCACCAGCACCAGCAAAAACAGCAGCACCAGACCCAGAAAGCAGCCAATAAACAGCAGCGGCAGCTGCCACAGAACCGCCCAGCCGGCAAACCAGTTGCATGCCGCACTGACGGCGGCAGAAAAAACAGCGCTCAATGCGAGCAGAACATAAACCATGAAAGAAAAACCTCGATTGGAAACAGATTCACACCGCCTTTTAGTATACTGCAATTGGGCGCAAAAAGACAACCTTAATTTTCTGTTTCCAAAAAGTTTACAAATAGAGCGCCCGCCGGAAAATCCGGCGGGCGCTTCCCAATTCAAAACCTCGCAGAGTTTCACCCCGTAGTTGAGGCGCATTCCCTCACGCAAAATAGCAAAGCTATTTTGCGTGAATTAAAGCTTCTGCTGCGAAAGCCAGATATCCATGATCAAGCCGTGCGGCAAAATTTTCACCAGCGCCATCTGCGTGCGTGCGATGAAGCCGAATTTGCTGACATCCTTGCCGCGCTTTGCATCGCGCCACGCTCTGGCGACGATCTGCTGCGGCTCATACATGGCAGCGTATTTTTTGACGACGGGTTTTTCTCCGTCGATTACCGCGTGGTCAAAGAACTCTGTCTTCGTCCAGAACGGGCAGACTGCCATGACGGAAATGTCCTTGTCGTCCAGCTCCCGGTTGAGCGCGCGGCTGTAGCTCAGAACGAACGCCTTGCTTGCCGCGTAGACGCCGATATAGGGCACCGGCTGACAGGCGGCGACGGAGGCGATGTTGATAATCTGCGCGCCGGCGTGCATGTAGGGAATGGTCAGCTGGCACATTGCCATGAGCGCCTCGCAGTTGAGGTCCACCATGTTGAGATTCTGGGAGAGCGGCGTGTCGCAGGCAGCCTGAAACTTTCCGTAGCCGCTGCAATTGACGAGCAGCTGCACGTTTGCCTGCGCGTTTTCCAGCAGCTCTGCATAGTGCCGGAAGCTTTCCCGGTCGGTCAGATCCAGCGCAATCGGGCGCACCGGGAAGGGGACCGTCTCCTGCAGGCTTTCCAGCCGGTCCAGGCGGCGGGCAATGACCCAGACCTCGTCAAACGTGTCGTAGGTGTTGATGGTCTCGGCAAAGACCTTGCCCATGCCGCTCGACGCGCCGGTGATGATGGCGATTTTTTTCATATCGAAAGACTCCTTCCGGAAGATAAGTTCGCAAAACACGGAAAAATCCGAGATTTTTTATAGTATACCACACAAAAGCATTCCATGCAAGTGCGCACAAATGCACGAAAGCCGCCGCAGTTTTTGCGGCGGCCTGAAAAAGCAGGAATCAGAACTCAGGACCCTGATAGTTGCTGTAGCGATTCTGGTGATAATCCTGCTCGCAGCTTCCGGGGTAGGAAGCGGTAGTGCCGTTGGAGCGTTCCCAGCAGATCTGGCGGTAGAAGCTGGCTTGCGCGGCTTCTTCATACGGACGGAGCCAGAAGGTTCCGATGCCCAGCGTCAGCGCACTGAGAAGCGCCCAGCCGAAAAAGCTCAGTTCCAGACAAAACAGCCGCCATTTATTGCCGCGCATGAGCTCTTTGGAGGCTTTTCGTGCGTCATTCGGGCGCATGCCGGGATTCTCATAGAGAATGTAGGGCGCCATGGAATAGCTGAAGGCAGCAACAATGCCGGGAATGACAAACAGGAGCGACCACAAAAAAATAAAGATGGACGTCAGAAGGTTCAGCAGAAAGCCGTCTCCGAAGCGGTGAAACTGCGAAAACAGGTCGGAAACCTGCGCGTCCTTGTGATCGATCAGGGCAAGGTTGAACTTTGCGTAGCCAAGTTGGACTGTGCCGCCAATGATAAAGCAGACGAGCGCGTAGATCGATAAAAGCGTGCCGAAAATGATCAGTGCGGTCCAGACAAAGTCGGGAATTTCATAATGTCCGCCGCTGCTCTGGATAAATTCGCCGGCGGAGCTTCCGACAGAGCTGCCGCCGCTTCCGCTGCTGCCGGAGCTTGCCATGGTTCCGCCGAGCAGCGCTGCGAGAAAGCCCGTCAGAACGGCAACGCCCCAACGGCCGCTGAGCGCCTGTCTTGCCAGAGCGCGAAAATCTCTTGCTTTCATAAAAACCCTTCCTTTCTCTTTTTCGATCTTTCTTTTCCAGATTCATTATAAAGGATATGCTGCCGGGTGAGAAGCAATTCCGGAAATTTAAGAACTTCTTATGATTTTATGACGAAAAAGCCCGCCTACTGGTTCCCCAATGGGCGGGCATTTGCATTACATTTTTTCGGGCGCGCTGAAGCCCAGCAGATCGATGCAGGTTTCCAGAACGCGGCGCGTGAGGTCCATGAGCGCGACATAGCTGGCTTTTTTTGCTTCGTCCGGCTCGGAGATAATCTTCACATCGTGATAGAACTTGTTTGCCGCACCGGCAAGCTCGTAGATATACGCGCAGATTTCGTTCGGCGCGGAGTTTTTATAGCTCGACGTCAGGCTGTCTGCAAGGCGCGAAAGAACCAGCATGAGGTCCTTCTGCTGGCGGCTTTCCGGCGGCAGCAGCTTACAGTCTGCGGCATTTCCATCGTATTTTGCGAGAATCGACTTGATGCGGACGATGGTGTAGAGAATGTACGGACCTGTGTTTCCCTCGAACGAGGAGAAACGGTCGAGGTCGAAGACATAGTCCTTGGTGGCAAGATTCGAAAGGTCGCCGTATTTGAGCGCTGCCATCGCGATTTTCTTTGCGGTCTCGGGAAGCTCTTCGTCGGAGACGGTCTGATTTTCCCTGATCTTTTCGGTCACATAGTCGGTGATCTCGCGAATCAGAACCTCCAGACGCATGACGCCGCCCTCGCGCGTTTTGAAGGGCTTGCCGTCCTTGCCGTTCATCGTGCCGAAGCCGATGTGGGAAAGCTCGGTCTGCGGGGGAACCAGCTCCGCCTTTCTTGCCACGCGGAAGACCTGCTCAAAGTGCAGGCTCTGGCGCTTGTCGGTGAGATAGAGAATCTTTCCGGGGTGGAAGTCCTGCTGGCGCTGGACGATGGTGGCAAGGTCGGTCGTTGCGTAGAGCGTTGCGCCGTCGGATTTGAGAAGAATGCACGGCGGAATTTCCTTCGTGTCGGTTTCTTCCTGCACGGGAACGACAAGCGCGCCGTCAGACTCGACTGCCAGATGCTTGTCCTCGACGATTTTGAGCATCGTGGGGATATATGCCTGCGCGTCGGACTCTCCGAGCCAGACATCAAAGCTGACGTTGAGGTTTTCGTAGTTCTTCTTGAGGTCCTCGACCGAAACGCGCATGATCTGCTTCCACATGGCGCGGTAGCCGCGCTCGCCCTGCTGGAGTAAATACGTCGCGTTGTGCGCCTTCTCGGCAAACTCTGCGTCGACCTTCGATCTTGCGCTTGCCTCGGGGTAGATTTTTTCCAGCTCCGAGATCGTAAAGGGCGCTTCTTCGGGATACTCGCCCGTATAATCGGGGTCAAAGTAGCAAAGCTCTGGGCGCTGCGACTGCACCTGCGCAATGATCAGACCCATCTGCAGACCCCAGTCGCCGAGATGAATGTCGCCGATGACATGGTTTCCGAAGAAGCGGTAGATGCGCTTGATGGATTCTCCGATGATGGCGCTTCGCAGGTGCCCGACATGCAGCGGCTTTGCCACGTTCGGTCCGCCGTAGTCCACGACAATCGTGCGGGGGTTCTGCTCGGGCTGGACGCCGAAGTGCTCGGCAAGGTTCATTTCTGCGACATAAGATGCCAGAAACTCTGCTGAGAGCTTGAAGTTCAGAAAGCCGGGGTTTACCGCCTCGACGCTTTCAAACATCTCGCAGCCTGCCAGCTGCTCTTTGACCGCATTTGCAATCTGGATGGGCGCCTTGTGGTAGACCTTTGCCGCGGGCAGCGCGCCGTTGCACTGATACTCGCACAGGTCCGGGCGGTTCGAGAGCGTGACTTTTCCGTAGGCGGGGTCGAAGCCGGCTTTTTCGAATGCGCCGGAAACCTCCCGGGAAATCAGATCAATCAGGACATTCATATACATACACCTTTCGTATTGGCAATTGCTCATAGATTTTACTATTATAACAAAGCATGTTCCAAAAGTACAGTCCGAAACCGCTGGTTCAGGTCAAAAAGAACCTCGTTGTAAGGCACGCCATGAAAAAGCCCGTAAAATCTGCAAGCAGCGCGGCAAAAACCGTATGGCGCGTGTCGCGGATGCCGGCGGAGCCAAAATAGACGCTGATGGTATAAAACGTCGTCTCGGTGCTGCCCAGCATGACGGCAGCGGTCTTTCCGATAAGAGAGTCGACGCCATAGGTTTTCATCAGCTCCGCGCCGACCGCGAGCGCTGCGCTGCCGCTTACCGGGCGGACCAGCATCAGGGGCGCAAGCTCCGGCGGCATGCCGAGAAAGCGGAAGACGGGCGCAAGCGCCTGCGCCATCCAGGCAAAAAAGCCGCTGCTGCGGAGCATGGAAATGCCGGTGAGAAGCACAATCAGGCTCGGGGCAATGGAAAGGAGCGTCGAAAGTCCTTCGCGCGCGCCGGAAAGCAGCAGCGCATACACATCCTGCTTCCGGATAAGCGCATACAAGCTTATAAATGTAAGAAGAAGCGGAACCAGCAGCTCGGTCATGCGGCATCCTCCAGCAAAGCTGCCGCCAGCAGCCCTACCGCGACCGAGCAGACGGAGCTGACCCACACGGCAGGAAGAATTTCAAAGGGACTGTCTGCGCCGAGACCGGCACGCAGCGCGGCAACGGTGGTCGGCAGCAGCTGCACCGAGGCGGTGTTCATGACGATCAGGCGGCACATTTCATTTCCGGCGCGTTCGGGCGTTGGGCTCAGCGTCTGCATTCTGTGCACACAGCCGACGCCCATCGGCGTTGCTGCGCTGCCGAGCCCCAGAAGGTTTGCCGTGAAATTTGCGCAGAGATAGCCGCGCGCCTCTGCGTCCCGGCAGGTTTCCGGGAAAATGCGCGACAGAAACGGAGAAATCACGCACGAAAGCTTCTGCATCAGCCCGCTTTTCTCCATGACGCGCGCCGCGCCGCTCCACAGACACAGTGCGCCGCACAGAGACAGGCAAAGCTCCGCACCCTGCTGCGCGCCCTGCATTGCTGCGCCCGATAAACCGGACACTTGATCTGTGAGCACGCCGCAGACCAGGCTTGCGCCGAGGAAAAATAACCAAATATATGACATTCCTATAAATTTCCTCCGCAAAATCTAGTTTGTTCAAAATTTGGACATAAATGACTGTTAAGATAAGACCGATCAGCAAAAACCGATTCTCTGCGGACACACGAAAGACCGCTCCCCCCGCGGCTGTGTTCACCGTGGAAGAAACAATAAACGGAGGTACAAAAAGATGAAATCGACAGGCATTGTAAGAAAAGTGGATGAGCTGGGCCGGATCGTACTGCCTATTGAGCTGCGCCGGACGCTGGACATCGCGGAGAAGGATTCCATTGAAATTTATGTGGACGGTTCGTCGATCATTCTGAAAAAGTACGAGCCGACCTGCGTGTTCTGCGGCGATGCGAAGAACATCACGGTTTACAAGGGCAAGAACATCTGCGCCAACTGCCTCAAGGAGCTCAAGAAGGCGTAAGCACCATGCACAAAGATCTGCCGGAAAGCGATGGCTTCCCGGCAGATTTTTTGACTGTTTACAAACTGTTTGCTTTTGTTGAGGTTTCTTAACTGGTAAAAACGGGTGAAATCTGGTACAATAACTGCAAAGTATGTGCGCGGCGTCCATGGAAGGCGGCTGCGCGGACAATCGTTTGGAAGGAGCATGAATTTGCAGTATCGGGTGTTGGCAGAAAAACTGAAGGAGGCGGCAGCGTCCGTTTTGCCGGTGACGGCAATCGTGGCAGTGCTGTGTCTGGCACTGGTCCGGGTGGACGTGGGGCTGATGCTCTCGTTTCTGCTCGGTTCGGGGCTTCTGATTCTGGGCATGGGGCTGTTCACGCTGGGCGCGGAGCTTTCCATGTCGCGCATCGGAAACCTCATCGGCGCGAAGATGACGAAATCCAGAAAGCTCTGGTTCATTCTTGCGGTGAGCTTTCTGCTGGGCGTCGCCATTACGATGGCAGAGCCGGATTTGCAGGTGCTGGCGACAAATGTTCCGGCGATTGACAAGACGGTGCTGATTGTGACCGTCTCGGTCGGCGTGGGGCTGTTTCTGATGCTGTGCATGGTGAGAATTCTGTTCTCCGTCTCGCTGCGGCTGCTGCTGATTGTGTTCTATGCGCTGCTGTTCCTCGGCGCATTTTTGTCGGACGCGGGCTTTTTGTCGGTCGCGTTCGATTCCGGCGGCGTGACGACAGGACCGATGACGGTGCCGTTTATCATGGCGCTGGGCGTCGGCGTTGCGTCCATCCGAAGCGACGAAAATGCCAAGGCAGACAGCTTCGGTCTGGTTGCTTTGTGCTCGATCGGACCGGTAATGGCGGTGATGCTGCTGGGCGCCATCTATCCCACGGACACGCAGGCGGATGTCAATATGGTGATCGGCGGGTTCGAAACTACGGTGGAGCTGGGCGGCGCATATCTTCGCAGTCTTCCGACCTACATGCTGGAGGTCGCGATGGCGCTGCTGCCGATTTTTGTGTTCTTTTTGCTGTTCCAGGTGTTTTCCCTGCGCCTGCGAAAGCTGCCGCTGACGAAAATCGTCATGGGCGTGGGCTATACGTTTCTGGGGCTGGTGCTGTTTCTGACGGGCGTGAACGTCGGTTTTTCGCCCTTGGGCTACGTGCTGGGAAAAGAACTGGTGACGAGCGGACTTTCCGCGCTTCTGATTCCGCTGGCGATGCTGATGGGCTGGTTCATCATCGACGCCGAGCCTGCGGTACATATTTTGAACAAGCAGGTCGAGGAGCTGACCTCCGGCGCGATTTCGGCAAAGGCGATGGGCTTGAGCTTATCCGTCGCCGTGGCGCTTGCAAACGGACTTGCGATGGTGCGCGTTCTGACGGGGCTTCCGATTCTGTATTTCCTGCTGCCGGGCTACGCGGTGGCGCTGGGCTTGAGCTTTTTCGTGCCGCGCACGTTTACGGCAATTGCCTTTGACTCCGGCGGCGTCGCCTCGGGTCCCCTGACGGCGACGTTCATGCTGCCGCTGGCGATGGGCGCGTGTACGGCGCTGGGCGGAAACGTCATGACCGATGCGTTCGGGCTTGTGGCGCTCGTCGCGATGATGCCCCTGATCACGGTGCAGGTCATGGGCGGCATTTATGTCCTCAAGTCGCGCACAAAGACGGACGCACCCGTGCTGCCGAGCTTCGGCGAAAACGAAATTATCGAGCTTTGGGAGGCGGTTTGATGGAGCTTTACTATCTGATTACAATCTCAGACCGCGACCGGGCAGAGATGCTGTCCGCGATCTATCATGCCGCGGGGACCGGCATGGTGCTGACCAAGCTCGGAAGAGGCACCGCAACGGGCGAACAGCTTTCGTCTTATGGACTGGACGCGACAGAAAAGGCGGTCGTCAGCACCGTGGCAGATGCAGAACAGACCCGGCAGATTTTCAGGGCGGCGAAGCGGAAGCTCTTTATCGACATCCCCGGAAACGGCGTGATGATGGCAATCCCGCTCAAAAGCGTGGCTGGCGGCAGGACGCTGGGCTTTTTGACCGATTCTACACAGACAGGAGGAAAACCCGCGATGGATTTTTCGCATGAACTGATTATGGCGATTATGAACGAAGGCTACTCCGACACCGTCATGGACGCGGCAAGATCGGCAGGCGCCGGCGGCGGCACGGGGCTGCATGCCAAGGGCACCGGCAGAGCGCGCGCGGAAAAATTCTTCGGCGTGAGTCTTGCCGATGAAAAGGACGTGGTCTATATTGTCGCCCACGCGGAGGAAAAGGCGGCGATCATGCAGGCGATTGCCGACAACGCCGGACCTGGCACCAGAGCGGGCGCGATCTGCTTCTCGCTGCCGATTTCGCAGGTGGCAGGCTTGCGCGAACGCGACGAATAAACGAACCCCCGGACGCAGAGCGTCCGGGGTTTTGCGATCGGGCTTATAGAAAGGGCGTTTCGTTAAGCGCTTTTCGGACGGCTTTGCACTCCGGCATGACGCGCAGGAGAAACGCCCAGAAGCCGTTGCCGTGATCCGGATGAAGCAGGTGCGTCAGCTCATGGGCAAGTACATAATCGAGGCAGACAGGCGGCTGCTTGACAAGCTGCAGATTCAGCCAGATGCGCTTTGCTGCGGTGTTGCAGGTACCCCAGCGGGTTTTCATGTTTTTGATCTGAACACTCGCAGGATGAAGTCCTGTTTTTCCTTCCCAGTACGGCAGGCACGCGCGAATCCGTGCGTCCAGCTGCGCGCGGTAAAAGCTGTTCAGAAGCGCCTGCCGCTGTGCGGGCGTATCGCCCGGATGGACCTGCAGAACGATGTCCTGATTGCGAAGGAAGGCGTTTCGTCCCCGCGCAGCTGGTTCCAGACGAAGACGGCGGCTTTCTCCCCAGAGATAGACGGTCTGTCCGTCGGAAAAATCCGGGCATGTGGGCGCCGGGCGCGCGGCAAGAATTTGCTGCCGGCGTTCAATCCAGCTGCGCTTTTCGCGCACAAAGCGCGCAATATTCTCCTGCGGCAGCCGGGCAGGCGCGGTAATTTGAATGACGCCGTCCGGCGGCAGCACGCGAAGGTTCATATTTTTGATGGGCTTTCGGATGACGGTGACGGTCATGCCGTCGATGAGCAGCTGCATATAACGCCTCTTTTCCGGAGTTGTGCCTTCTATTATGCGGTCCGGACGCCGCAAAATCAAGCGCCGGAGCGGAAGACTTCCGGAATCTTCGACGCCTGCAGGCAGAAAATCTCCGATCCGGCGCGCAGGCAGGCGATTTTACGGGCTCCCAGCTTTTGGTCTTCCCTTTTTTTCGAAAGCACGGTATAATGGGGAAAATTCTTTTGCACAGGAGGCTTCTATGGAACAGCGCAGCATCTGCCTGATCAACGATTCCTTTCCGCCTGTCACCGACGGTGTGGCAAACGCGGTTGTCAATTACGCGAAAAACCTGACGCAGGACGGCAAACGGGCAACCGTTGTGACGCCTGCCTACCCGGACGCGGACGATACGCAGTTCGGCTTCCCGGTTGTGCGCTATCCGAGCGTCGATCTGACGAAGCTGGTCGGATACCATGCCGGGCTTCCGTTTTCGAGCCAGACGCTTGAAAAGCTCGTCGAGCAGCGCTTTGACCTCATTCACTGCCATTGTCCGGTGACGTCCGCGATGCTTGCGCGCGCCCTGCGAGACAGGATTCATGTGCCGCTGGTGTTCACGTATCACACAAAGTTTGATATTGACATCGCAAACGCGATCAAGGGAAAGCTTTTGCAGGAGGAAGCGAAGAAGGTTCTGGTCGACAACATCACCGCCTGCGACGAGGTCTGGACCGTGAGTCATGGTGCGGGCGAAAATTTAAAGAGCCTCGGCTACCAGGGCGGCTATCTTGTCATGCCGAATGGCGTCGATTTCCCGAAGGGCAGGGTAGACGAAAGTCTCGTGCGCGAGGTGACGAAGGACTTTGACCTGCCGGAAAACGTGCCGATGTTCCTGTTTGTGGGCAGAATGATGTGGTACAAGGGCTTGAAAATCATCCTTGATGCGTTGAAGCTGCTGCGCGAGCAGGGGACCGTATTTCGCATGGTCTTTGTCGGAAACGGCGGCGACCGCGAGGAGGTGATCTCCTACTGCGAAAGCCTCAGGCTGTCGGACTGCGTGTTTTTTACCGCGCCGGCATATGACCGCAACGTGATTCGCGCTTGGTACTGCCGGGCAGATCTGTTCCTGTTCCCGTCGACGTTTGACACGAACGGGCTTGTTGTGCGCGAGGCTGCAGCCTGTAGGCTCGGAAGCGTTCTGGTGCGCGGCAGCTGCGCGGCGGAGGATATCAAAGACGGCGAAAGCGGTTTCCTGATCGAAGAAAACGCGCCGTCGATGGCAGATATGCTTGCAAAGCTCTGCAGGGCGCCTGCGGCAATGCAGCGCGTGGGACAGACGGCGCAGAACGAGATTTATATCTCGTGGAAGGACGCCGTTTCGCGCGCGGAAAAGCGCTATGAACTTGTGCTGGAAAATTTCAAAGCCGGAAAATACCCGGCGCACAACCGCCAGAGTGACGAAGCGTTCCACGCCATCGCGTCGTATCTCGCGGCAGTCGGCAGACAGCAGGAGAAGATGAAACTGCGCATAGAGGAGCTGTCCGAGCGATTCCTGTAAGACGACATGAAAAGACTGGGATTATTAACAAAAATTAACGCGCGATTTTATAAATATTTAATAAATGCCCGCTATCTTTTTTAACAACCGCTTGGTATGATAATCCTGCAAGAAGCGATACAGTCTTTTTTCATTTTCCTCTCTTTTTAATAGAAGCCCGTAAGCAAGCCGGTCACTTGCTTACGGGTTTTCTTTTTTGGGAAAGCAGAGAGGCGGATGGTTGAAATCTTGCGGAAAAGTTGGTACAATATCACGATAGTATGTTTTCTGAGAGGTAAGCGCGTGTATCTTCGTTCTTTGGAAATTCAGGGCTTCAAGTCCTTCCCGGATAAAACCGTTTTGCAGTTCGACAGCGATATCACCGCGATCGTCGGTCCGAACGGCAGCGGCAAATCCAATATTTCAGACGCCATCAGCTGGGTCATGGGCGAGCAGAGCTCCAAGGCGCTGCGCGGGGCCAAGATGGAGGACGTCATTTTCGGCGGTACGCTGAAGCGCCCGGCAGTCGGCTACGCGGAAGCGACGCTCGTTCTGGACAATCAGGACGGGACGCTCCCGGTGGAGACGCCGGAGGTCATGATCACCCGCCGGTACTACCGCTCCGGCGAGAGCGAGTACTATATCAACAAACAATCCGCGCGTCTGCGCGATATTAACGAGCTTTTGATGGACACCGGTCTCGGGCGCGAGGGCTACTCCAACATCGGCCAGGGCAGAATCGATGAGATTCTTGCCCAGAAATCGACAGACCGCCGCGAGGTCTTTGAGGAAGCTGCCGGCATCTCCAAATACCGCCACAGAAAAGAGGAGACCGAGCGCAGACTTGCCAACACACAGGACAACCTGCTGCGCATCGGCGACAAAATCTCGGAGCTGGAGCTGCAGGTCGAGCCGCTTCGCCAGCAGGCGGAGAAGGCGCAGAAGTACCTGACACTGAAGGGCGAGCTCCAGGGGCTCGAGGTCACCGTCTGGCTCGACAGTCTCGACAAGGTCGCCGAGAGCGCAAAAAAGGCGCAGGAGGACTATGCCTCTGCCGCATTTATCTTGGAGCAGGCGCACGATGAGCTGAACACGCTCTACCATCAGGCAGAGCAGATGGCGCTGCAGCTGAACCAGAAGTCTCTGGAGCTGGATCTGCTGCGCGAGAACATCACGAGCTTACAGACGGAGCGGCAGAAAAAAGAGGCGGACGTGTCTGTTCTGCAGGCGCAGGTGGAGCATTTGCAGCAGAACATCGAGCGCGCCCGGCACGAAATGGACGAGCAGTCGGCACGAAGCGGCTCGATTGCCGAAACGATGGAAGAACGGCAGCAGGCAATTGCCGCGCTGGACGAGGCGTGTGCGCAGCTCGATGCGCAGGTGCAGGAGAAAACCGCGCAGGCAAGCGAGGTGCAGCGCGAGCTCAGTGCAGCGCAGCAGGCGCTTTTGCAGCGCGCGGCGCAGGAAAATCTTCTGCTGGCGGACGCACAGGACAAAAAGACGCAGATTGCGTCCCTGACTGCGTCGATGGAAGAGGTCGAGGCGCGGAAAAAGACCCTGCAGGAGGATTTGCAGGCGAACGAAACGCGCCGCGCACAGACCGAACAGCAGAAGGCGCAGTGCGTCAAGGCGCTGCAAGACGCGGCAGACGGTGTGCAGTCGGCAAAAAACCGGATTGCGGGCTATGCGCTTCGCCTGAAAACCCGGCAGGAAAAGACGCAGACGCTGCAAAGAAATCTCGACGGCGTGTCGGTCCAGCTGCGCACGCTCGAGGCGAAGGCAAACATGCTGCGCGAGATGGAGCGGGACTTCGAGGGATTTTCCAAAGCAGTGCGCCTTGTGATGCAGGAGGCGGCGCGCGGCGCGCTTTCGGGCGTACACGGACCGGTCTCCAAGCTCATCCGCGTCGAAGACCGGTACACCACCGCAATTGAAACCGCGCTCGGCGCGGCGATGCAGAATATCATTGTGGACGACGAAGCATCCGGCAAGGCGGCAATCCAGCTGCTCAAAAGAAGAGATGCCGGTCGGGCGACATTTCTGCCGCTTTCCACCGTGACTGGCAGAAGGCTGTCCGAGCCGTCGCTTATCAGCGCGCCGGGCTATGTCGGCGTTGCCTCCGAGCTTGCGCAGACAGACGGGCGGTATCAGGGAATCCTGGAAAATCTTCTGGGAAGAACCGTGATTGCCGAGACGCTGGACAACGCCATTGCGATGGCGAGAAAAACGGGAAACCGCGTGCGCATTGTCACGCTCGACGGACAGGTCATGAACCCCGGCGGCAGTATGACGGGCGGCTCGAGCGCAAAGAGCGCGGGCGTTCTGTCCAGAGCGAATGAATTAAAACGGCTGGAGCAGGAGCGCGGGAAGCTTCTCGATACACAGAGCGACTATAAAAAGAGCCTGCAGCAGGCGCAGTCCCAGCTGGCAGAAACGGAATATGAGATCAAAACCATCGGCGCGGAGCTGCGCGAGGCGGAGGACGAGGTCCTGCGCCGCACGGAGGAAAAAAAGCAGGTAGAGCGGCTTCTGGAAACCGTGTCGCAGGCGGAAGATACCTGCCGGCGGGAGCTGGAACGGTTTTTGCAGCGAAGCGGCAGCGACGAGGGAAGGCTGAGTCTTCTTTCCGGGCAGCTGGAGGGCGTGCAGGCGGAGCTGGCAGAAATCACCGCGCAGAAGCAGGCGCTGCAGGCGCAGGCGGACGAGCAGGCGAATGCGCTTTCGCAGGTGCAGGAGAGCCTTGCGGCGCTTCGCATGACGATTGCGGAAAAGCACGCGGAAAAAACCGCCGCCGAACAGACCATCTCCCAGATGCAGGCGCTGCGCGAGGCGATGCAGGGAGACCGGGCGCAGAAGCAAGCGCTGATCGACTCGTTCCGCGTGCAGATCGAAACAACCGAGCGGGACATTGCCGCGCAGTACGCGCAGATAGAAACGCTTCAGAAGGATGCAGACGCGAAGGAGCAGACGCTGAAGACAGAGGTTGAAGCGCGCACGGCAATGGAGGCTAAGCGCAACCAGACCGAAAAACAGGCGCAGGAAAAGAATAAGGATATTCTGCTTCTCGAGCGCGAGTCGGCAAGACTCGAACAGAAGAAAGCGACGAGCGAACTGGAACAGAAGCAGCTGATCGACAAGCTCTGGGAATCGTATGAGCTGACGCCCTCGAGCGCGAAGGAGCAGACCGTGGAGGTCGAATCCATAGCAGCTGCCAACCGGCGCATCGGCGAGGTCAAACGGAAGATGTCGTCTCTCGGCACGCCGAACCTCGGCGCGATCGACGAATACGCCAGAGTCAGCGAACGCTATGAATACCTTTGCTCGCAGCGCGACGACGTGCTGCATGCGAAGGGCGAGCTGGAAACCATCGTCGGCGATATCACGCGCGAAATGACGGAGATCTTTGTGCGCGAGTTTGCGCGCATCAACGAGTATTTCGGCGCGACGTTTACCGAGATGTTCGGCGGCGGCAAGGCATCTTTGGAGCTGGAGGACGAAAAAGAGCCGCTCTCGTGCGGCATTGAGATTAAGGTCCAGCCGCCCGGCAAACAGCTCAAGACGATCACGCTTCTTTCCGGCGGCGAGAAGGCATTTGTGGCAATTGCGCTGTACTTTGCCATTTTGAAGGTCCGCCCGACGCCATTTTGCATGCTCGACGAGATTGACGCGGCGCTGGACGACCGCAATGTCGAGCGGTTTGCAGCGTATCTTCATAAATTCAGCGGCAAGACGCAGTTCATCGTTATCACGCACCGCCGCGGTACGATGGAGGCGGCGGACGTTCTGTACGGCGTGACGATGCAGGAGCAGGGTATCTCCAAAATTCTGCATCTGGACCTGGATGAATTGCAGAAGCAGCTTGGAATTACAGCATAGACATAAAGGAGAGCATACATGGGATTTTTTGAAAAACTGAAGCAGGGACTGAGCAAGACGGCAAGCTCCATCTCGAGCGTCTTCACCGCCTCGGAGCTGGACGACGAGTTTTATGACGATCTGGAAGAGCGCCTGATTCTCGCGGACCTCGGTATGCAGACAACCGAAGAGGCGATGGAAAAGCTCCGGGCGCTGGTGCGCGAGCGGCACATCAAGACCGTCGAGGAGGCGAAACTCGCGCTGCGCGAGGTGCTCGAGGGCATGATGGACGTAGGCTCGACAAAGCTTGCTCTTTCCACAAAGCCGTCGGTGATTCTTGTCATCGGCGTCAACGGCGTGGGCAAGACGACGACGATCGGAAAGCTTTCCAATCTGCTGCGCGAAAGCGGCAGGAAGGTCCTTCTGTGCGCGGGCGATACGTTCCGCGCGGCGGCGGCGGACCAGCTGGAAATCTGGTCGAACCGCGCGCATGTGGACATCATCCGCCAGCACGAGGGCGCAGACCCGGCGTCGGTGCTGTTTGACGCGATTGCCGCGGCAAAGGCGAGAGGCTCAGACGTGATCATCTGCGACACGGCAGGCAGACTGCACAACAAGCAGAACCTGATGAACGAGCTGGGCAAGATTTCACGCATCATTGACCGCGAGCTTCCCAACGCGAGCAAGGAGGTTCTTCTGGTGCTCGACGGTACGACGGGGCAGAACGGACTCATTCAGGCAGAGCAGTTCAGCCAGATTGCCGGCGTGACGGGCATGGTTGTGACGAAGCTCGACGGCACGGCAAAGGGCGGTGTGGTCATCGCGGTCTGCAATACGCTGAAAATTCCGGTCAAGTTTGTCGGCGTCGGCGAGCAGATGGACGATCTGATGCAGTTTGACGCGCACAGCTTCGTCGAAGCCCTGATCTGAGGAGGCGTGCGATGAAGGTCATTCTGGCAAGCAAGAATCAGCACAAGCTCACCGAGCTTTCCACAATTCTATCACAGCTCGGCTTTGAGATTGCGCTCGAATCGGAGTATGGGCTCGACATCGACGTCGAGGAAACCGGCACGACGTTTGAGGAAAACTCGTTTTTAAAGGCGGACGCGGTCATGAAAGCGTCCGGGCTTCCGGTGCTGGCGGACGACTCGGGGCTGATGGTTGACGCGCTCGACGGCGCGCCGGGCGTCTATTCCGCGCGCTACGGGCACAAAGCATCCGACAAAGAGCGCACGGCGTATCTGTTGGAAAACATGAAGGATGTGCCGGAGGAAAGGCGCGGAGCAAAGTTCGTCTGCGTGATCACCTGCCTGTTCCCGGACGGACGCAAAATTGTCGCCAGAGGCGAGTGCCCCGGCGTCATTGCCCGCGCGCCGCACGGGGAAAACGGCTTCGGCTACGACCCGGTTTTTTATCTTCCCGAGCTTGGCATGACGTATGCTGAGCTGCCGAGCGAACAGAAAAACGCAATTTCCCACAGAGCGCGCGCTCTGCAGGATTTTTGCAGAAAATATCAAGAGGTACAGAACCATGACAAGTAAGGAACGCGCTGCGCTGCGCGCGCAGGCAAATACGATTGATACAACCCTCATGGTCGGAAAGGGCGGCGTGTCGGAGACGCTCGTCGCCGAGGCGCAGAAGCTGCTCGACATCCATGAGCTGGTCAAGGGTCGTGTGCTGGAAACGGCAATGATGACGCCCCGCGAGGTCTGCGATGCTTTGTGCGAAGCGACGGGCGCGGAGGGCATTCAGGTCGTCGGGTCCAAATTCGTGATCTGGCGCAAGTCCGAGAAGGTGGAGCAGGAGAAGAAGCAGGCGGCAAAGAAGGCAGCTGCCCCCAAAAAGGTCTCCGGCAACTATACCCCCGTCAAAGCCGGCATCCCCCGCCGCAAGCAGCAGGCAAAGGAGCGCCGCAAGCAGCAGAAGGAATACTTCCATGAGGCGGCGGTCAAGGCGGCAATCGAACGAAGAAAACAGCAGGAAGGCTGAGGGCTATGAAAATCGGCGTCTACGGCGGCAGCTTCAACCCGCCGCATCTGGGGCACGTGCGCGCGGCGCAGGCATGTAAGCAGGCGCTGGGGCTGGACCGGGTGCTGGTCATTCCGGCAAGCATTCCGCCGCATAAGCAGCTGACAAGCAGCTCGGCAAGCCCCGAGGAGCGGCTGGCGCTGACAAGGCTTGCGTTTGAGAATCTTCCCGGCTTCGAAGTGCTCGATCTGGAAATCCGGCGCGAGGGAAAAAGCTATACGGTGGATACCATCCGTGAGCTGAAGGCACAATATGCACACGACGAGCTGTTTCTGATGATGGGAACGGATATGTTTTTGTCGTTTCAGGACTGGTACAGCCCGCAGGAGATTGCCAGATGCGCGCAGCTTGTCTGCTTCTCGCGCTATGACGCGGACGCGGAAAACCGCGCCGCGCTTCAAAAGCAGGCGGACACGCTCGAGAAGCTTTACGGGCAAAGACCGGTGCTGCTGACAAACGACTGCTTCGACATTTCCTCGACCGAGGCAAGACGGCTTCTCGTGTTCGGCATTGCAGAGCCCTATCTTCCGCAGGCGGTGCTGCGCCGCATCGAAGCGCAAAGACTCTACGGCGCTGGACGCGATTACCGCGGGCTCCCGTTTGACGAGCTGAAAACCGTCAGCCTGTCGCTTCACAAAAAAACGCGCGCGGCGCATGCCGTCGGCGTGTGCGAAACGGCGCGGCAGATGGCGCGGCAGTTCGGAGCCGACGAGGCGCTTGCTGCCAGAGCCGGGATTCTGCACGATGTAACCAAAGCGCTGACCGGAGCGCAGCAGCTGCTGCTGGCGGAAAAATACGAGGTCCGGCTGACGGATTTTGAACGGCAGAACCGGCAGCTTCTGCACGCCAAAACAGGCGCGGCGATTGCGCGAACGCTGTTCGGCGAATGCGAGGCAGTTTGCAGCGCGATTACGTATCACACGACCGGAAAAACCGATATGACGACATTGGAGAAAATCATCTATCTTGCGGATATGATCGAGCCGAACCGCACGTACCCCGGCGTGGATACCATCCGGGCGGCGGCAGAGGAGAATCTCGACGGGGGCGTTCTGCTTGCACTGGAGCGCACCATCTGCTATTTGCAGGAGGAAGGCTTCGCCGTGTGCGAAGACTCGGTGCGGGCGCGCGATTTTCTCCTGCGCGAAAGGAACCTGACACAGCATGAAGCATAACTCCCACCATGGGCATTTTGAAGCGCCGCGGGAAAAGCGGCGCCTGACCGGCAAGCAGAAGGGCATCATCGGCATAGTTCTGGCGCTTGCCGTTCTGGCAGGCGTGGCGACCGGCATCTATAAAACGCTGGTAAAGCCGCCTGAAAAGCCGCAGCCGGTGCAGGAAGAAACGCAGGATGCGAACACGCAGCCGGAGCCGGAGGTCAAGAAGCCGACGATCAAACACGTCGTGACAAAGGTCGACGAGCAGACGGGCGAGGAAGTGGAGGAAGAAACCGAGCTTCCTGCCAGCCACCAGACCGGTGTCTACAACATTCTGATCTGCGGCACCGACGACGATGGCTACCGCACGGACACCATCATTGTTGCGCATCTGAACGAAACGACGCACGACGTTGCGCTCATGAGCGTGCCGCGCGACACGGTGGTCCTGAACGGCAGCGGCGGCATTATGAAAATCAACTCCGTTTATGCCGGCGGCGGCGCAGACGGCATGGCGCGGCTTTCCAAGCGGCTCGGCGCGATGCTGGGCTTCGAGCTCGACGGCTATGTGCTGGTCAATCTCAAAGCGTTCCGCGAGACGGTAGAACTGGTCGGCGGCGTGGAATTTGACGTGCCGCAGGACATGTATTATAACGATCCCTCGCAGGACCTCTACATCAACCTCAAGGCGGGCAAGCAGACGCTCGACGGCGAGAAGGCGATGGAGCTGGTCCGCTTCCGCAAGGGCTACGCCTCGCAGGATATCCAGAGGACCAAGGTCCAGCAGGAGTTTCTGCGGGCGCTGGCAAAGAAGGTGCTGAGCGTTTCGAGTCTGACAAAGATCAAAGAATTTGCGGACGTGTTCAGCACCTATGTGACGACGGACCTCACGGTCGGCAACATGCTCTATTTTGCGCAGGCACTCATGAAGTGCGACTTTGACAGCATGAAGACCTATACGCTCGAGGGCGAGGGCGCGATGATCAACGGCGGGTCGTATTATCCGCTGTATGCTGGAAAGCTCGTGCAGGTCGTGAACGAGTCGTTCAATCCCTATGACGCACCGGTCACGCTCGACACGGTAAACGTCATCACCCCGGATCTTGCAAGGTCCTATCAGAAGCAGACCGCACCGGAGCCGGAAGAACCGGAAAATCCGGAGGAGCAGACGCCGGAAAACCCGGACGAAGAAGCCCCGGAGGACCCGGACGCGGAAAATCCGGACAACGCGGAGAATCCCGACGAAACACCGCCGGAGAATCCGGAAGACACGCAGCCCGGAGAGCCGGAAATTCCGGAGGACAATTGGCTCGGCGAGGGGAATCTCTGGCAGAACGAACAGCAGACGGCGCAGATGCCCTGAGAAGAAAGGAAGAAAAGCATGATTTCAGCAAAAGAGGTGGCGGCAATCGCCGCAAAGGCACTCGACAGCAAGCTCGGCAAGGATATCAGCCTGATTGAGATTACCGACGTTTCGACGCTCGCAGATTATTTCCTGATCTGCACGGCGACAAGCAACACGCACGTCAAAACGCTCTGCGACGCGGTGGAAGAAGCGATGGACGCGGCAGGCGAGCCGCTTCTGAATCGCGAAGGACACCGCGGCGGTACGTGGGTGCTGATGGACTTCGGCAGCGTGGTGGTGCATGTGTTCACGGCAGAGACGAGAAGCTTCTATGATCTTGAGCGGCTCTGGCAGGATGGAAAAACTGTCAACCTGTCTTCGATTTTGACGCACGACGCTTGACAAATCGGGTGAAACTGCGTACAATAGCGAGGTAATATCGACAAACGCTTTGACGGAGAACAATGCGCGCAATTCGTCTTTCAGAGAGCCTGCGGTCGGTGCAAGCAGGTAAGACGCGGCGCGAAGCTCCCTCCCGAGCGGTCTTCCTGAATGCAGTAGGGAAGAACGGCTGACCGCGTGACAGGTCACTGAGCGCCATGAAAATGACGGAATCAGGGTGGTACCGCGTGATTTACGCCCCTGACTGCACAGCAGTCAGGGGCGTTCGTTTTTGCATGTTAATTACGAGACAAAGGAGTCTGTTATGAAATACGATTTTGCAGCCATCGAGGCAAAATGGCAGAAAAAGTGGGAAGAGACGAAGCCCTATGCCGCCGTTACCGGCGACCCCAGACCCAAGTTCTATGGTCTGATCGAGTTCCCGTATCCGTCGGCGGCGGGTCTTCACGTGGGTCATCCGAGACCCTTTACGGCAATGGATATCATCTGCCGCAAAAAGCGCATGCAGGGCTATAATGTTCTCAACCCCATCGGCTTTGACGCCTTCGGTCTGCCGACTGAGAACTTCGCCATCAAGAACCACATCCATCCGGCGATTGTGACGAAGAAGAACATCGAAAACTTCACCCGTCAGCTCAAGATGCTCGGCTACAGCTTCGACTGGGACCGCGTTGTCGACACGACGGACCCCGAGTATTACAAGTGGACGCAGTGGATTTTCCTTCAGATGTACAAGCACGGGCTTGCCTATAAGACCACGATGCCCGTCAACTGGTGCACGAGCTGCAAGTGCGTGCTGGCAAACGAAGAGGTCGTCGAGGGCGTGTGCGAGCGCTGCGGCGCGCCGGTGATCCGCAAGGAAAAGAGCCAGTGGATGCTGCGCATCACAAAGTATGCAGACCGCCTGATCGACGATCTGGATTTGCCGGGGCTGGATTACATTGAGCGCGTCAAGACCCAGCAGAAAAACTGGATCGGCAGGTCTACCGGCACCGAGGTCACCTTCAAGACCAACACCGAGGATGACATCACAGTCTACACGACCCGTGTCGATACGCTCTTCGGCGTGACGTATACCGTCATTTCCCCGGAGCACCCGCTGCTCAAAAAGTGGCAGCCGCTGATTCAAAACTGGGCGGACGTCGAGGCGTATCAGCAGGCGGCGGCAAGAAAATCCGACTTCGAGCGCGGCGAACTGAACCACGACAAGACCGGCGTCCGGCTCGATGGCATTGAAGTCGTCAACCCCGCGACGGGCAAGGTCGTTCCGATGTTCGTTTCGGACTATGTCCTCATGGGCTACGGCACCGGTATTGTCATGGGCGTTCCGGGGCATGACCAGCGTGACTGGGACTTCGCGACGAAGTTTTGTCTGCCGATCGTTGAGGTCGTCAAGGGCGGCGACATCACCAAGGAAGCGTTTACCCTGAAGGACGACACCGGCATCATGGTCAACTCCGGCTTCTTAAACGGCATGACGGTCAAGGAAGCAATTCCCGCGATGAAGAAATATGCGGTTGACCAGGGCTGGGGACATGAGAAGGTCAACTACAAGCTGCGCGACTGGGTCTTCTCCCGCCAGCGCTACTGGGGTGAGCCTATTCCGATGATCTCCTGCCCCAAGTGCGGTTGGGTGCCCGTACCTGAAGATCAGCTGCCGCTGGTTTTGCCGCAGGTCGAGAGCTATGAGCCGACGGACGACGGCGAAAGCCCCATTTCCAAGATGACCGACTGGGTCAACACCACCTGCCCGTGCTGCGGCGGTCCTGCAAAGCGCGAGACCGACACCATGCCCCAGTGGGCTGGCTCGTCGTGGTATTATCTGCGCTATATGGACCCGCATGACAAGGATATGCCCGTCTCGAAGGAAGCCGAGCAGTATTGGGGACCGGTCGACTGGTACAACGGCGGCATGGAGCACACAACGCTGCATCTGCTGTATTCCCGCTTCTGGCACAAGTTCCTGTACGACATCGGCGTCGTCCACACCAAGGAACCCTATGCCAAGCGCACGAGCCACGGTATGATTCTCGGTCAGAACCCCCACTATGTGGGCAATGTCTCCACCGAGGAGGAAAAGCAGGCGCTCATTGAAAAGTACGGCAGCCAGGCGCTGCGCCCGGCGGTCAAGATGTCGAAGTCTCTGGGTAATGTCGTCAACCCCGACGATGTCGTGAAAGCCTACGGCGCAGACACGATGCGTCTTTATATCATGTTCATCGGCGACTTTGAAAAGGTCGCGACGTGGTCTGACGATGCGGTCAAGGGCTCGAAGCGCTTTTTGGATCGCTGCTGGAACCTGATGGACATGGCAGGCGCGTCGGAAGATTTGAGCGAAAAGAACGAGGCAATCATCCACAAGACCATCCGCAAGGTCACGCAGGACATCGACGAGCTGAAGATGAACACGGCGATTGCGGCGCTGATGACGATGGTCAACGAGTTCTATGCCAATGGACTGTCCAAGGGCGATCTGGAGATGCTGATGCTGATGCTCAGCCCGTTCGCGCCGCACATGGTCGAGGAAATGTGGGAGCTGACCGGCTTTGCCGCGAAGACACACAAGATGGCAATGCAGATGCCGTGGCCGGAGTTTGACGAGAGCAAGACCGTCGCGTCTCATGTTGAGATGGCAGTGCAGGTTCTCGGCAAGCTCAGAGGCACCATCGTTGTTCCTGTCGACTCCGAGCAGGACTTCATCGTCTCCGAGGCGCTCAAGCAGGAGAAGGTCGCAAAGTTCGTCGAGGGCAAGAACATCGTCAAGGTCATTCTGGTCAAGAATAAGCTGGTCAATCTGATCGTAAAGTAAGGGCTTCAACGGATTTTTTGCCCCAATGCTGCGGCTGCAAAAGCTTGAAATACACAAAGTATTCCGACGCTTTTGAACCTTGCCTTGAAGCAAAATCTCTTGCTGAATCCTCCGGTTATAGGAGCTGCCGTTGTTCCTTACAGCACCGGCTGTGGAAAAAATCAAATTTCCGGAAATAATTCTTGACAATTTGACAGGGCATGACTATAATAATCTAGCCAATGATTTGGCCCTGAAAGCAACCAGGAGTTAGCCGGTTGCACCGGAGGGAGGGAAAACGATGTCTGAAGTTCGCGTCAAGGAAGGCGAGTCCTTGGAGAATGCTCTGAAGCGGTTCAAGCGCAGCTGTGCAAAGGCTGGTGTGATCGCCGAGGTCAAGAAGAGAGAGCATTATGTCAGCCCCAGCCTGAAGCGTAAGCAGAAGTCTGAAGCTGCTCGCAAGAACAGAAAGAAGTTCTATTGATTCTCTCCCCGTAATAGGCATCTGAAATCTCCTCGCCGGACGGCGGGGAGATTTTTTGCGCTGCCGTGCCTGGGAGAAAACATAGCGCAAACGTAGACAAAACGGGGGCGTTTGTGCTATACTGATTCCGGATTACAGGCAGAGAGCTTGCTCTTGTGCCGAGTTTGACAGTTGGCAGGCTGCATATGTCTTTGTGTCTTATACCCGACATCATATTACCGTCTCTTACGGACCTCACCCCGGAGCTGCTGCAAACGCGCGGGATTTCGTTTCTGATGATGGATTTTGACAACACGATCGTTCCCTACACGACCGACGTGCCGACGGAGCCGATGCGCGCGTGGCTGGAGCAGATGAAATCTTCCAATATCCGGCTTTGCGTCGTGTCCAACAGCAAGCGCCCGCGCGTCGTGACGTTCTGCAAAGCATACGGGCTGGACTGCATCACGCACGCGAAAAAGCCCTTTCAGAAGGGCATTTCCGAGTGCCTGACGCGCTTTCATCTGAGACCGTCGCAGGCGGCGCTGGTGGGGGACCAGATCTACACGGATGTCCTGGGCGCAAACTGCGCGGGGCTGACGTCCATTTTAGTCTCTGCAATTGATAATCATACGATATGGCTGAAGCTGCGGCATGTCGCGGAGCTTCCCTTTATCGCATGGGGAAAAAGGAGAATACGCTATGAAAAACATTGAAAAGTACAAGAGTCTGCTGGAAACCGGCGAGGTCGATGCGCTGCTGCTGACAAGCGAGTATAACCGGCTCTACGCGGCGCAGTATAGCATTGCCGAGGGCGTTGCCGTTGTGACAAAAGACGGCGCGTATTATTTCACCGACAGCCGCTATATTGAAGCTGCCGAAAACAACCTCCCCGGCTTCACGGTCCGCATGACGCACCCCGGTTCGAGCGACATCGAGCGCATCAACGAGGTCATCGGCGAGCATACGATCAAGAAGCTCGGCTTTGAAGAGTCCAACATGACCTATGCGATGTTCCTGGAATTCCAGCATGCGCTGCACGCGGTGCTCGTTCCGATGCAGAAGAAGATCGATGCGTTCCGCGCCTCGAAAGAGCCGTGGGAGCTGGAGCTCATGCGCAAGGCGCAGGAAATTACCGACCTGACGTTCGCGCAGCTGCAGAAGGTGATCTGCGCGGGCATGACCGAAAAGGACCTGCGCGCGGAACTGATTTACAGACTCTATAAAAACGGCGCGGGCGGACTGTCGTTTGACCCCATTGTCGTCTCCGGTCCCAACACCAGCATGCCCCACGGCGTGCCGTCAGACCGCGAGCTGCAGTTCGGCGATTTCATCACGATGGACTTCGGCTGCCTGTATAAGGGCTACTGCTCGGATATGACCCGGACCGTCGCGCTCGGCTTTGTGACCGAGGAGATGGACAAGGTCTATAAGACCGTTCTTAAGGCGCAGCTTGCCGGCATCGCCGCGACAAAGGCGGGCGTGACCGGGCAGGCAATCGACGGCGCGGCGCGTAAGGTGATCGCGGACGCGGGCTACGGCGACTACTTCGGTCACGGCTACGGACACAGCCTCGGCATTCTGATTCACGAAGCGCCCAACGCCAACACCAAAAACGACCAGCCGATGCCCGAAAACGCCGTCGTTTCGGCGGAGCCCGGTATCTACCTGCCCGGCAAATTCGGCGTTCGCATCGAGGATGTGACGGTCCTGACAAAGGACGGCTGCGAGATTCTCACAAAGAGCCCGAAAAATTTGATTATTTTGTGATAGCCGCTTGAAAAATACGATCGCTTGTTGTAAAATCGTATAAGCTATTGCGTATGTAGTTTAGACTGAGATATATTGGAGGAAACAGGATATGGCAACCATTACCGCTGGTGATTTCAGAAACGGTAAGACTTTTGAGATGGACGGCAAGATCATGCAGGTCGTCGAGTTCCAGCACGTCAAGCCCGGCAAGGGCGCGGCATTTGTGCGCACCAAGATGAAGAACATCGTGACCGGTGCCGTGACTGAAACGTCTTTTAACCCCACGGCAAAGTTTGAAGAAGCGTTCATCGAGCGCAAGGACTATGAGTACAGCTACAACGACGGCGATCTGTATTACTTCATGGACCTCGAAACCTACGACATGATCCCCATCAGCAAGGACACGCTCGACAGCTCTTTCCGTTTCATCAAGGAGAACACGGTCTGCAAGCTGCTGAGCTACAAGGGCAACGTCTTCGGCATTGAGACGCCGAACTTCGTCGAGCTCGTCGTGACCAAGGCTGACCCGGGCGTCAAGGGCGATACCGCTACCAACGTCACCAAGCCCGCTACCGTCGAGACCGGCGCGGAAATCAAGGTTCCTCTGTTCATCAACGAGGGCGACAAGATTCAGATCGACACCCGCACGGGCGAATATCTGGGTCGTGCAAAGGGCTAAGCCAAAGAGCTGAAAGGAGTAGACTATGACGCTTTCCGAAAAATCTGCATATCTCAAGGGTCTGATGGATGGTCTGAAGCTGGACACCGAGAAGGACGAGGGCAAGATGATTGCCGCAATCGTCGACATGCTCTCCGACGTCGCCGAGACCGTTGCGGATCTCGAAGACGTGGTGGACACGATCTCGGACGAGCTCGACTGCATCGAAGAAGACCTCGACAACATCGACGACTACCTGCTCGATGAGGACGACGAGGACGAAGATGACTACGAAGATTATGACGACGAAGACGAGGATGACGCGGAAGACGACGAGTACGACTTCGGCGACGACGAGGTGCTTTACGAAGTGAAGTGCCCGACCTGCGGCGAGGAAATCACCATCGACGAGCAGATGCTCGACGAGGGCTCCACGGTCTGCCCGAATTGCGGCGAAGAGCTGGAATTCGATCTGGAAGAGGACGAGAACGAGCCGAAGGCTTAACGCATCCGGAAGAAATCAGAAATACAACGAAAAAACGGTATGACCGCGCGGTCATACCGTTTTTTACTGACAGGAGGATTCTATGCGGGAAATTCAGATCGGGCGGGTCTACCGCCATTTCAAGGGAGACTATTATCTGGTGGAGGCAGTGGCGCGCGACTCAGAGACAGAGCAGCCCGTTGTCATCTACCGCAGGCTCTACGCAGACGGCGGACTCTGGATAAGACCGCTTTCCATGTTCCTGAGTCGTGTGGACCGGGAAAAGTACCCGGACGTGCAGCAGGAGTACCGGTTCGAGCTGCAGGAGATTGCAAGCGTCGCCGGGCACTGATGCCGGGATTTTTTCGGAAGGGCTCGAAAAACGAAGGCTTCTGTGATACAATATGGAAAAAGACGCCTTTGGAGGAAACATATGCTGGAGCGGTTTTTGGAAGCGTATGACGCGGTGCTGGTGCTCGATACGGAGACGACCGGCATTTCGTGCAGAAAAGATGAGATCATTGAGCTTGCCGTGTTAAAGGCAGGGCAGGCGGACGGAGCGCTGTGTGAGCTGGAGACCATGGACGAGTTTATCCGGCTCTCCGAAGGGCGCAGACTTCCGGACAAGATTGTCGAGCTGACGGGCATCACCGAGCAGATGCTGCTCGACGACGGGATTGAAAAGCGGTTGGCAGCTGAAAGGTTTGCGGCAATGTTCGGCGGGAAGACACTGATCGTCGCGTATAACGCGCAGTTTGACCTGTGCTTTTTATATTATTTTCTTGCGCAATTCGGCATGGCAGACGTATTAAAGGGCGCGCAGATGTTGGATGCGCTCACGATCTACAAGGACCGCCGTCCGTTTCCGCATAAGCTCTGCAACGCCGTGGACGCCTATCAGCTCAAAACACAGAACACCCACCGCGCCATCGACGATGCGCGCGCCACATTGGAGCTGCTCACCGCGATGGAGGAAGAAGAACAGGACCTCGAACGCTATGTGAACCTGTTTGGCTATAACCCGAAGTTCGGCGCGCCCAGACCTGCGATTCACTCCGTGACGTATCTGCCGCAGGGCTACAACCGCACGGGAAAGCTCTACGATGAAGTGCCCGCGTTTTTGTAAGAAAGGAGCCAGCCATGAAAAAACACAATTTTCTTTGCTGTTTCGGCGGCACTGTTCGCCGCGTGTTTGGTGCTTGACATTCTGGGCGTCGTTCGTTGCCGCAAAAGGGGCGAAGAGATCGGCAATCGCCTGATGCTCGAGTGCATTCTGCACACGATGCAGCTAATTCTGTCCATTGTGTTGTTGACGTATTAAATGAGAAAACCCCCGGACGCTTTCTGAACATGTGCGTCCGGGGTTTTTCAGTCATTTTCCAGAATGGGCAGTAAATCGAGAAGATCTTCGATCACATAGTCGCATCTTTCGTCGGCGTTTTCTTTTTTGCCATAGAAGCAGGTGGGGATGCCGGCGTTTCTGCCGCCCTGCATGTCCGAAGACAGGCTGTCGCCGACCATGATGGCGCTTTTTCTTCGCGCCGGTCCGATTGTCTGGAAAACTTTGTCGTAAAAGTCCTTTTCGGGCTTTTTGGTGCCGAGCTGTTCGGAGATGAACACGTGGTCAAAATACTGCGCCATGCCGGAAATTTTAATCCGGCGTTCCTGCGCGTAGGTATCTCCGTTCGTCACGACGACAACCAGATATTTTCCGTGCAGCGCCTGCAGAAGCTCCCGGCAGTGCGGCATGAAGTTGCGCCCCTCGGCAAGCGCGAGAAGATAGCGGCGGTTGATTTCCACCGGGTCTGCGTTCAAACCGATGGACGCAAAATAGCGGCGGAAGCGCTCGGCGTAGATAAAATCCTTTTCAATTTCGCCCAACTCGAAGCTTTTCCACATCTGGTTGTTGAAGACCTCATACTCGCGCATTTCCTGTTCGCCGAAGGAAAAGCCGATCTCAGAAAACGCCTGGACAAGCGCCTGATAGGAGCTTTCGTGGAAATCAAAGAGGGTATCGTCGATGTCAATCAGAACGGTGTCAAATCTCATGGCAGTCTCCCTGTTTTTCGTTTTTTCCAGTATATCATATTTCCGGAATTTATGATATACTAAAAAAGCTGTCCGCACCGGGCGGAAACCGGCAGATTGCCGAAGCCGGATGTGCGGACACGAAAGGAGAACCGGATGAAAACAATACCCCAGCTGCTTGCAGAGGAACTCGGCTGCAAGGAAGAATATGTGAACAATGTGGTCAGTCTTCTTGACGAGGGCAACACCATTCCCTTTATTGCCAGATACCGCAAGGAAGCGCACGGCGCGATGGACGACACGACACTGCGCACGTTGGAGACCAGACTGGGCTATCTGCGGAATCTGCAAACCCGGCGCGAGGAGGTCAAAGCGTCGATTGACGCGCAGGGCAAGCTGACGGACGAGCTGTCTGCCGCGATTGACAGGGCGCTGACGCTTGCCGAGGTGGAGGACCTGTACCGCCCCTATAAGCAGAAGCGGCGCACGCGCGCAACGGTTGCCAAGGAAAAAGGACTCGAGCCGCTGGCGCAGGCGATTTTCGAGCAGCAGATGCAGATGGACCCGCCCGAGGTGCTGGCGAAGGACTATATCAACCCGGACCTCGGCGTCGAGACAATCGAAGATGCGCTTGCGGGCGCAAGCGATATCATTGCCGAGAGAATCTCGGACGACGCCGAGCTTCGGAAAAACCTGCGCACCATGATGCAGAAGCGGGCGCTCTGCCAGAGCCGGGCGGCAAAGCCGGACGAGGACTCTGTGTACCGGCTCTACTATGCGTTCGACCAGCCGGTTGCAAAATTGCAGAGCCACCAGATTCTTGCGCTCAACCGCGGAGAAAAGGAAGGCTTTCTGAAGGTTTCGCTGGACTTAGACCGCGCGCAGGCAATGCAGCTGGTCAGGCGGCATGTGGTCGAGCCCGGAACGCTTGCGATGGCGTTTTTGATTGCGGCTGCGGAGGACAGCTTCGACCGGCTGCTTGCGCCCAGCATGGAGCGCGAGCTCCGCACGAGTCTCACCGATACGGCAAACGAGGCGGCAATTGGCAATTTTGCGCTGAACCTGCGCCCGCTTCTGATGCAGCCGCCGGTGAAGGGCTTCGTCACGATGGGGCTCGACCCCGGTTACGCGCACGGCTGCAAGGTCGCAGTGATCGACGCGACGGGAAAGGTTCTGGATACGACGGTCGTCTATCCGACGTTTTCCGAGCGCAAAAAGCAGGAGGCAATCGACAGCCTCAAGAAGCTGATCGACAGATACGAAGTGCGCCATCTTGCCATCGGCAACGGCACTGCCTCGCGCGAGACGGAGGCGATGGCAGTCGAGCTGATTCGGAAGTGCTCCGGCGTTTCGTACATGATTGTCAACGAGGCGGGCGCGTCGGTCTACTCGGCGTCCAAGCTTGCGGCGGAGGAATTTCCGCAGTACGACGTGAACCTCCGCTCGGCGGTTTCGATTGCCCGGCGCCTGCAGGACCCGCTGGCAGAGCTGGTAAAGATTGACCCCAAGGCGATCGGCGTGGGGCAGTATCAGCACGATATGCCGGAAAAGGAGCTGGACAGCGCGCTCGGCGCGGTGGTCGAAAGCTGCGTCAATGCGGTAGGCGTGGATGTGAATACGGCGTCCATGCCGCTTTTGAAGCAGGTTTCGGGTCTCAACGCGACGACGGCAAAAAACATCGTCGCCTACCGGGAGGAAAACGGCGCGTTTACCTCGCGCGCGCAGCTCAAGAAGGTGCCGAAGCTCGGCCCCAAGGCATTTGAGCAGTCGGCAGGCTTTTTGCGCGTGCCGGAGAGCGCGAAGGTGCTGGATCATACGGGCGTACACCCGGAGTCCTACAAGGCGGCGGAGGAGCTGCTGACGCGCTGCGGACTCAAGCTCGCGGACGTCGGCACGCAGAAGCTGCAGGAGCTGCCCGCGCGGGTGAAGCTCTACGGCGAGCAGAAGCTTGCCGGTGATTGCCAGATCGGCGTTCCTACAATGCTCGACATTGTCAAGGAGCTGGTCAAGCCCGGACGCGACCCGCGCGACGAGCTGCCCGCGCCGATTCTCCGGACCGACGTTCTGGAGCTGAAGGATCTGAAGCCCGGCATGGAGCTGAGCGGCACGGTGCGCAACGTCATTGACTTCGGCGTCTTTGTGGACATCGGCGTGCATCAGGACGGTCTGGTGCATATTTCGCAGGTCTGCAGCAAATTTATCAAGCATCCGTCCGAGGTCGTCTCGGTCGGCGATGTGGTAAAGGTCCGGGTGCTGGAGGTCGATGAAAAGCGCAAGCGCATCAGTCTTACCATGAAAGACGTCTGAAACGTAGAATAGAAAGGAGCGTCCCCGGCATGGAAAAGCGCATCTGCATTCTCTACACAGGCGGCACCATCGGCATGGTGCCGAGCGAAAAAGGCTATGTACCCTCGAGCGGCGCGTTTCTGGATCTGCTCCGTGCCATCCCGGATTTATACTGGGCGGATATGCCCCGGTGGGATGTGGTGGAGTTTGACCCGCTGCTCGATTCCTCGGACATCACGGTCCGCGAATGGAACCAGATCGGACGCGCAATTGCCGCGCGCTACGACGACTACGACGGCTTTGTGGTGCTCCACGGCACGGATACGATGGCATACTCTGCGTCGGCAATTTCGTTTATGCTGGAAAACATGTCAAAGCCCGTGATTTTCACCGGCTCGCAGATTCCGCTCGGGCAGATCCGAAGCGACGGACGAGACAATATCATAAGCTCCCTTCTCATTGCCGCTTCCGGGCAGGTTCATGAGGTCTGCATCTACTTCAACGGCGTTCTGCTGCGCGGCAACCGCAGCACAAAGCGCTCGTCCGACCAGTTTGAGGCGTTCGAGTCGCCGAACGACGCGCCGCTGGCGCACGCGGGCATCCAGATCGAGTATAAAAAGCGGGTCCTTCGCCCGGCAAGCAGCGAGCCGTTCCGCCTCCAGCCGTTTAAAGAACTGCCCATCGGCGTAATCAAAATCTTCCCGGGCATCCAATTCGACTATTTTGAATCACTGATGACGGATAAATTAAAGGGTGTGGTCCTCGAGACCTTCGGCGCGGGCAACATTCCGGGCTCGGCGCAGAACGCGCTGCTGCCGATCATTGACAGGGCGTACAAAAACGGTACGATTATCACCGTCTGCTCGCAGTGCAGCCAGGGCGCGGTGAGCCTCGGAACCTACGCGGCAAGCTCGGCGCTCCGCAGGGTCGGCGCGGTCAACGGACGGGATATGACGACGGAGGCGGCGCTGGCAAAGAGCTACTACCTGCTGTCGATTTCGGACGATATGGCGTTCGTGAAGGCACAGATGCAGAAAAATCTGCGTGGAGAGCTGACAGAATAAGAAGCTCCCGCCGAAGCACAGCTTCGGCGGGAGCTTTTGCGCGATGCGGTTATTTTTGCAGAGCGAGGACCAGCTCGAGAAGCCCGTAGACGATGGGCTGGTGCAGAAGATAAATAAACAGCGACTGCCTGCCGCACCAGCAGAAGAAGCGGGCAACGGGCGTTTTTTCGAGCGTGCCGGGCAGCAGCGTCTTTTTTTCGCGGTAGGCGGTTTTGCCGATGGCAGCGCCGATGAAAAAGTAGCCCAGATGCGGAAAAAGCGGAAAATAGTCGCTCGACACAAAACCCTCGTAGGTAAGACCCAGCGGAAACAGCCAGCGCTGCGGAACGACGACGCCCCGGATGGCAAAGCCGGTGACGGCGATGATTATGCCAAGACTGGCAAGCGCGGCAGGCGGCAGCTTTTTGAAAAGCGGATAAAAAATCATGCACACGCCGAGCAGGTGCAGAACACCGAACTTCACTACGACGTCTGCGCCAGACATGCCGAGCCGGTACATGCCGTATGTCACGCCGGTGATCAGCATGCCGGCAGCAAAGACGATGCAGCCGCGCCGCACGCTTCTGGTCCCCAGCGTTGCGCAGCAGCCGGACAGCAGCACGAAAATTGCGCCGCCGTATTCCTGAAGGAACACATACCACGCCGGGAGCGTCAGCTGAAAGCCCCCAAAAAACGACAGGTCAAAGAGAAAATGCACAACGATCACACACAGAATGCACACGCCGCGCAGCGCGTCCAGCTCCCAGATGCGCGATTTGGAATTTGCCATGAAGATTCCTCCGATAGCACAGGTGCGAGCCCGAAGGCTCGCACGTGGGTGGAACGATTACTTGTTTTCGGATGCTTCCTGCGCAGCCTGGAGCGCCTCCTGCGTTGCCTGACGGTCCGCTTCCTCTTCCTCGAGGATGCGGTAGGCAACCTTGCCGACCAGCGTTTTCGGAAGCTCGTCGCGGAATTCAATATCATATGGCATCGCGTACTTTGCGATGTGCTGGCGGCAGTAGTCGAGCAGCTCCTTCTTCGTCTCGTCGTTTGCCTCGAAGCCGGGGCGCAGAACGACGAACGCCTTGACCTTCTGGACCTTGTACGGGTCCTTGACGCCGATGACGCACGAGAGCAGGACCTTTTCATGTCCGTCGATGATGTTTTCCAGCTGACCGGGGTAGACGTTGTAGCCGGAGGTGATGATCATGCGCTTCATGCGCTGCGAGAAGAAGACGAAGCCGTCTTCGTCCATCTTGCCGAGGTCGCCCGTATGCAGCCAGATGCGTCCGTCCTCATGGCGGCGGAGCGTGTTGGCGGTCTCCTCGGGGTTATCGACGTAGCGCAGCATGACGGAAGGACCGGAGATGCAGATCTCGCCTTCGAAGTTCGCGTCCAGCTCTTCGGTGGTACCGGGCTTGACGATCTTGTAATACGTATCGGGGAAGGGGACGCCGATGGAGCCGACACGGTTATAGTCCTTCGGAGTTAAGCAGCTTGCCGTGACGCACTCGGTCAGACCGTAGCCCTGACGAATCTGCACGGAGGCATTGTGCGCCTTGAGGAAATCGTCGACCTTCTTCTTGAGCTCAATAGACAGGCTGTCGCCGCCGCAGAACACGCCCTTGAGGCAGCTGAGGTCCGCGTTTTCCAGCTTGTCCGCGCGCAGCAGCGCTTCAAAGAGCGTCGGAACGCCGGGGATGATGTTGGGCTGCTTCTTGATGAGAAGCTCTGCATAGGTTGCGACGTTGAACTTCGGGACCAGAATGCAGCACGCGCCGCCAATCAGCGCGGTGTGGATGCCGATGCCCAGACCGAAGCCGTGGAACACGGGCATGACGGAGAGCATCTTGAGCCCGTTGATGGGGGCAAAGCCGGACGCGGCAATGGTCTGCAAGCCCAGCGCGTTAAAGTTCATGTTGGACAGCAGAATGCCCTTTGTAGTGCCGGTTGTGCCGCCGGAATACAGGATGGACGCGCCCTCTTCGGGCTTCTGGGGATTTTTCGGTAGGAAAGCGTTCAGCTTCTTGCCCTTGCGCAGAAAATCCTTCCACCAGATGTAATTGCCTTTGCGCTCGGGGTGCGGGTATTTTCTGCCGGCAGTCAAAGCGTAGCCGACGGCAAGATGCGGGAACAATTCATCTTCGATCTTTGCCACGATCAGCTTCGTATCGGGATTGTCGAGCTCGGGCAGAATCGGGGCAATCTTGCCGTAGAACTGGTCGAGCGTCAGAATCGCCTTGGACTGCGAGAAGTTCAGATAGAACTTGATTTCGCCCGCCGCGGACAGGGGATGGATCATGTTGGAGACGGCGCCGATGCGGTTGAGCGCGTAGAAGCTGTCGACCGCCTGCGGGCAGTTCGGCATGCAGATGGTGACGCGGTCGCCCTTCTGGATGCCCAGTGCGAGATATGCCTTTGCGGCGGCGTCGATTTTCTGCATGAACTCGGCATACGTCGTCTTTTTGCCCATGAACTCATAGGCGTAGTTCTTGGGATACTTGTCGGCAGCTGCCTTGACCATTTCATAGATGGTCTTCTGCGGATATTTCAGATGCTGCGGCGTGTCGCCGTAATACTTGAGCCAGGGAGCGGAAGAGGAAATGCTCATTTGGTTTGTTCATCCTTTCGTATTGATATCACACCTGCGCGTTTTGCGCGCCCTCAATTATACAGGAATTGCCGGAAAAACGCAACCGCTTTGCGACAATTCCTGCGCTTTGCATGGAATGCTTTACTTGTTGAGCAGCCGCGCAATGACGGGGCGCGAGACGCCCATTGCGCCCTTCGGGCAGAACTCCTGACAGCAGAAGCAGTGGATGCACGCCTTGCGGTCGATGACGGGGAGCTTGTTTTGCATCGAAATTGCCTTTGCCGGACAGATCTTTGCGCACTTGCCGCAGCCGATGCAGCCGCTTTTTTTGACCTTCGGACAGGGCGTCAGCGCATGGAACATGACGCTGTCGACGATCTTCCCAATGAAGCCGGTGCCAGCCTTGTGGAAAAAGACGCTCGACTGGGCGGGCATGGTCTTGAAATCCGGAACGATGAACGCCGCTGGTTCTCCGGCAATGATCAGCTCCTCTGCCGTCTGCGGAATCAGACCGCGCATGCGCGCCGCCTGCAGCGTCGGCACATCGTCTGCCGTGAGCCCGATGAGCTTTGCGGCAAGCAGGTCGAGCTTCGAGGCAGACTCGGCGGCAAGCACTGCGCCGATGGCACGCGGCGAGCCCTGCGTGGGTCCGTTTCCCTCCATGCCGACGACCGCGTCGCAGATGCAGATGCGGGGGTTAAAATACGTCGAAAGATCGATCAGCATGTTGGAAAAGTCGGAAATCTGCGGATATTTATAGTGGTATTCCGGCTTCATTGTGCCGGGAATGACGCCAAAATAATTCTTGACGGCGTTTGTCAGACCCATCATGCCGTGCGTCTTGAGCTTGCAGAAGTCGATGATGGCATCCGCCTGATCGAGATATGCGGTGTAGGTGAATTTCTTCGCGCAGACGGCGTCCGGGAAGGAGGCGTCCGCCAGGGAAAAGTCCTGATTCAGCTCCGCACCGACAGCCTCGCATGCGTGCATGCCGCTCAAATCGTAAACATGGTTCACATGCGCCGCGGTATAGAGCCCGCCGGGGCTGTCTCCGAGCAGGACGCTTGCGCCGCGCGCGCGGAGCATCTTCGTCAGCTCGCACAGAAGCGCCGGATGCGTGGTTGCCGCCTGCTCGGGCTTCATGGCAGAGACCAGATTGACCTTTATGACGACGCGCATGCCGTCTTTGACCCAGTCGAGCCCGCCGAACGGGGCAAGCGCCTGCTCAAGCGCCAGCCGGCATTCCTCCGCGTCATAGCTTTTGCAGGAAACAATCGATACATCGACAGCCATATCCAATTCCTCCGAAGTTTGCGTCAGTTGACAAGCGCGAGTGCCCTTGTCAACTGACGCTTAAAAGTAGGTCTACTATACCATATGGACGCGGGAAATTCAAACCAATTCGGGCGCGAAAAGCAGATGTTTACAAAATGGTTAAGATCTGATATAATGAAGTGTCATTTTGTATGAATTTCGCAGAGGCTGTAGCGAAAACGGCTTCTGAGAAAGGAGCATCTTGCATGGATGACTTTGACGTTCAGGGCAAAGAACGCGAGCTGGACGAGCTTCTCAGCGAGGTAAAGAGCCTTCTGGAAGAAGACGAGCCGTTGCGGGAAGACCCGATGGAAGACGCCGGGCTACAGGACGAAGCATCGGAAGGACCGATGACGGCGGACGACGTGAACATCGACTTTGAAAAATTCTATGACGACGCCGCGGGCTTTCCGGATGAGGGCATCTACACGCCGCCGACTGCCTACGAGCAGTCCAAAAGCGCCTATCAGGTGGCGCGCCGGGCGGAGTATGAGCGCATGCGGGAGGCGGAGCGCGAGGCAAGAGACCGCCAGCGTGTGGCGCGCGACCGCGAAGAAGAGCGGGTGATGCGCAAGCTGGAAAGCAGAAACCGGAAGACGGCGGAAACCGTCAAGAATCCTCCGCGCTCAGACGAGGAATACGCCCGGTGGCTCTATGAGCAGGGCGTGGAGCCGGAGACCGAGGAGCACCGGGAACTGCTTCGCCAGCGCGAGCAGGAGCAGCAGACGGCACAAAAGCCGCCGAAGAAAAAGCGCGGCGGCTTCCTGAAGGTGCTTCTGGTGCTGGCGCTGCTTCTGGCGGTGCTGCTGGGGAGCGTACACTTTGTCGTAGCGCGGCAGCCGCAGGCGGAAGAAGCGCTCGGCGCGCGCAAGGCGGGCTGCTCGACCATTCTCATTGTGGGCACCGACGAGGGTGGCTACCGGACGGACACGATGATGCTCTTTTCCGTCAACCGCGCGACGGGGAGCATGAGCCTTGTCTCCATTCCGCGTGACACGCTGATTTACTGTGAGTATTCCGTGCCGAAGATCAACTCCGCCTACGGCTGGGCATCCGGCGGGGAGGCGGGCATGGAGCAGCTGCTGATGCGCGTCGGGGAAATCATCGGCTTCCAGCCGGATGGCTACGTGCTGGTGGACCTTTCGGTCTTTGAGCAGCTGGTCGACACCATGGGCGGCGTGACGTTCAACGTCCCCGTGGACATGCATTATTCAGATCCCAGCCAGAATCTTACCATCGACCTTTCCGCGGGCGAGCAGCACTTGAGCGGCGAGCAGGCAATGCAGGTGGTGCGCTTCCGCTCGGGCTACGCAATGCAGGATCTGGGGCGCGTGGAGACGCAGCGGGCGTTCTTGTCGGCAGCCATCAAACAGTGGACGAGCTTTAAAGGCCTTGTTCATCTGCCGGCGGCTTTGAAGCTGGTATCCGATGCGTCGAAGACAAGCCTGACGGCAAGAGAGCTGATCTGGCTGTGCGAGAGTGCGCTTCTGTGCAGCCGGGGCGAAATACAGACCCGGACGCTTCCGGGGCAGGCAAGCTATATTGCAGGCGGGTCTTATTACGTGCTGGACGCAGCGGGCGTCTGCGAGACGATCAACGCCTGCTGCAATCCATATGAACAGGCGATTGCTGTTTCCAATCTTTATATCCGGGTGGGGTAATCATGAAAAATACGTTATATCACGGCAGACCGGAGGACGTGTCCGACCGGCTGGAAAAGGAAATCGCGTGCTATGCGCTGCTCGATTCGCTCGGCGTTGCGTATGACAGAGTCGACCACGACTTCGCGGACACAATTGAAGCCTGCGAAGCGGTGGAGCAGGTGCTGGGAGAGAAAATTTGCAAGAATCTGTTTCTCTGCAACCGGCAAAAGACGAGCTTCTATCTTCTGATGATGCCGGGCGAAAAGGTCTTCAAGACGAAGGACCTTTCCAAACAGCTCGGCGTGGCGCGGCTGTCGTTTGCCTCGCCGGAGGATATGCTGCGGCTTTTGAACATCACACCCGGTTCCGTGAGCGTGCTGGGGCTGATGAACGACCGGGAAAACGAGGTGCAGCTGGTCATTGACAAGCCCGTTCTGGAAGACGCGCGCTTCGGCTGCCATCCGTGCATCAACTCCTCGACGCTCGCAATTGCAACGCAGGACCTGATGCAGAAAATCCTTCCCGCGGTCCATCATGAGGCGATACTCGTTGAACTGCCGGAGGAAGCGGCAGAGGGCTGAATCAAACATGGAAAAAAGCATCCGGGTACGGTTCGTATCCGGATGCTTTTTTGTATCGAATCAGGCTTCGCTCTGCAGCGCGGCAAGCGGGTCGACGCTTTCGCCGTCAATCATAACGCCGAGGTGCAGGTGCGGACCGGTCGACCAGCCGGTCGAGCCGACGGTGCCGATGATCTGCCCCTGTTGGACGGTGTCGCCGGTCGAAACCAGATAGTCTGTCATGTGCGCATAGAACGTCTGCACGCCGCCGGCGTGTTCCAGGATCACCATGTAGCCGTAAGCCTCGTTGTAGCCGCTTTCGACCACCGTGCCGTCTGCCACGGCAAGAATATGGCTGCCCGCTGCGGCTTCCAGGTCGACGCCGCTGTGAAAATAGGTTTTTCCGTTCTGAAACAGCGGATGCTCGTGCCAGCCGTAGGGATCTGTGACTGCCGCGTCTGCGTCTTCCAGCGGGAAGATGTAGGCGGGCGCTTCTTCCGTTGTGGCATCAGCAGGCGGCTGTTCGGGCAGTTCTTCTGCCGGGGCTTCAACGGGGATTTCCTGCGGCAGGTCCGGCGCGGTTTTTTCCGGTTCCGCCGTTTCCGGCAGGGAGGACGCAAGGACGGCTTCGACCGGCTCCGGCGCGGCACTTGCGGCGGAAGGCGCTGCTTGCGTGGCAAGGACGCATGCGGAAAGAAGAAACGCCGCAGCAGCAAGCATGCCGGTCCAGACCGGCATGCGCCGGAAGTTCAGAATGGAGACAATCCGCGCCTCCAGCGGGCGCTTTGCAAAGGCGCTGCAGAGGCAGGAAGACCGCTGCTGCCGCTGCGCCACGGAAAGAAGCGTCAGGGCGTATTGCTTTTTGAAGCCGGACCCCAGCACGGACAGTACCTTTTCATCGCACGCAAGCTCCATGTCGCGGTTGGCAAGCACCACCATCCCCCACACCAGCGGGTTCCAGAAATACACGCACAGGCAGACGGTGAGCAGCAGCTTTCGCAGACAGTCCTTCCGGCGCACGTGCGCCAGCTCATGAGCAAGGACCAGAGAAAGCTGCGTGCGGTCAAGGGCGGAATCCTCCGGCAGAACAATGACCGGACGGACCGTGCCGAAGGTGACGGGCGCGCGGGGATTTTTAGAGGCGCGGATGGCGGGGCGATTGGCGAAGCCGAACAGGTCCAGCAGAAGTGCTTCTACCGGACTGGGCGCAAGGCTGCCTGCGCGAAGCGTTTTGATCGAATGCGCATAGCCGAGCGCGAAATACAGCCCCAGCAAAAGCGCGCCGGAAAGCCAGATGAGCGGCAGGACCGGCACTTGCGCGGCAGGGTCCGGGGACACGGCGGACGCGGTGGTCTGTGCGAGCGCGGGAAAGGCGGTCAGCGTTTCGGAGACCATGCCGCCCGGAGACGAGGCGCGAGTGGAAAACAGGTTCCAGATGCTGATGCGCGTCGGAATCGAGACCGGCAGCAGCAGGCGAACCGCTGCCACGCACCAGAGCGCCGGAAAAAGCCGGGCGGGAAGATGGCGGCGCAGCGCCGCGCGCAGCAAAGCGATGATCACAATCAGCGCGCTGCCGCTTACAATCGCAGCCTGCAGCCCGGTCATCCCTCGTGCGCCTCCACCAGCGCCTTGAGCCGGTCGAGTTCCTCTTTGCTGAGCGAACGGTCCGACAGCAGGGATGCAAACAAGAGCTCGGCAGAGCCGCCGAAGACCTTGTCGACCAGGGACTGCGCCTCTTCCGTCTGCGCCTGCTGCTTCGAAAGCAGCGCGTGGCAGACAAAATTCGGCTCCCGGCGTTCAATCGCGCCCTTGTCGATGCATTTTTTGATCACCGTATAGGTTGTGTTCTTGTTCCAGCCGGCGCTTTGCGCCAGATGCAGCGAAACCGCCTTCGCTGTCTGGTCGTTTTGCTGCCAGAGAACCTCCATGACCTTCCATTCCGAGTCGAACAGCTTCATCGTGTTACCTCCGATGTATTTGAAACCAGACTATCATAATCGTCTAAAATTGTCAAGAGGGGTTGACAGGATTGGACGAGTGTGATAGTCTGAGCATAGACTATCGCGATAGTACAAACGAGAAAGGAGGTTCCGGCAGCAAAGTTACACAGACAACCAGACCCCCGGGCGCCGCGCGCGCGGCGGCGTTCGGGCAGACAGCTGCCGGAAAAAACGGCTTGAAACGAATGATGCAGCGCTTCGGCGCTTTGATTTTGCTGCTTTCCATGCTCTGCGGCTGTGCGCGGGAAAAACAGGTGACATCGCTTTGCGCGCCGGGTGGGGAGCAGGCAGCTTCTTCCAACGAGGAAGCTGCGCCGGAAGCCAACGGGAAAACCACACAGGAAACGGAAAACGGACAGACGAGACATCTGGAATATGCAAGTCTGCCGCTGCCGGGAGACCTGCAGCTGGCGACGGCGCTGACAGCGGCGGGGGATACCATTCTGGCGGGCGGTCCGGCAGAGGAAGGACCTGCACTCTGGAAGCAGGACCCGGGCGGCGAAACCGAACAGCTGACGCTTGCAGAAGGCGCGGACTATCTGTATGCGCTCTGCGCAGACGAAGCGGGCGGCGCGTGGCTGCTCAGCGGCAGCGTGCCGGCGCGGTATTTTGTCCCGATGGGAGAGGATTTGCTCATGCGGGTGGAGGACGCGCCGGAGGGGCGCCTGATGCTGACGCATTACGACGAAAGCTTCGCGCAGGAACAGACGGTTCCGGTTTCGATTCAGGACGCCCAACAGGGCGCGCGGTTTTTCCAGCTGGTCCGGACGAAGACCGGCTTCTGCCTGCTTGCTGGTTCGCAGCTGATTTTGCTGGACGAACAGGGCGCAGAGCTTGCGCGCCAGACGGTTGACCCCAACGCCGATGGCTGGCTGTTTGCCGCAATGCAGCGGCAAGGAGATACGCTTCTTGTTCTGACACGGAACGTCTTAGGCGGCGCCGACTCGGAGCTGCGGCAATTTGACGCGCAGACGCTCGCGCCGCTGGGAGAAGAAGCGGTCAGTCGGGAAACGACGGGGCTCGGGTTGGCGCTGGACGGCGGCGTGCTGCTCTGCGATAACACGGGGCTTTGCACAATGGACATGCAGACGGGGCAGACGCAAGTGTCGGCTTCCGCGCGGGAGCTGGGCATTCAGCTGGAGGCGGAGCAGCTTCAGGAGCTGCCGGAAGGCTATCTTTTGTATACGCCGAACGGTCAGGGCTTGACCTTCCTGCGCTGGGAAGACGGCAGCGTGCCCGAGAAAACCGTGCTGCGGCTTGCCGTTGTGACAGGCGGAGGCTCGGTTTCGTATGACTTTGGGCAGATGGTGCAGGATTTCAACACCGGTCAGGACCGGTATCGGATCGAGTATGAAACGTATTCCGATTCGGAATATGATACTGATGCGACGTCTCTGGATGTTCTGCGCACGCAGATCATGGCAGGGCAGGGACCAGACCTGTTTGCGTTCTATGATATCAATGGGTTCAATCCGCCGGCACTTCGCGCAGAGGCGGTCTGCGCCGATCTTCTGCCGCTGACGGTGGATTTTCTGACGGAGGAGAATCTGCTGCCGGGGCTGTACCGGCTTTTGGAGCAGGACGGCGCGGTGTATGAGCTGCCGCTGACGGTTCAGATTGATACGCTGATCGCGCCTGCACGCTTAGTGCCGGAGCCGGGCGTGACGCTGGAGGATTTGGAGCAGGCGCGCGCGCAGATGCCGGAGGGCTGGGTGCCGGTCGACTCCTGGAATACGCCGGGCAATCTGTTCGGGCTCTGCGCGCTGTTCTGTATCGGCGCATTCACGGACCGGGAAACGGCGACCTGCCGCTTTGACTCGCAGGAATTCTGTGACTATCTGACCTGGTGCAAGCGCTGGGGCGGCGACGGCTCGACGCCGGACAGCCCGGAGACAACGCTCGTCGGTCTTGGCTGGATCAGCTCCGTTTCGTGGCTTGCCGGGCGGGGAGAGTATTACGCGAAGACATGGGGCGAGCAGGGCTACACCTATGCAGGCTTCCCGGTAGAAAGCGGCAGCGGCAGCGCGTATAATATTCTCACGTCTCTCGGACTCGGACCGCAGTGCAGCGATCTCGATGGAGCGAAGGCGTTTTTTGCTTTCTGCTTTTCTTATCAGCAGGAAAACAGAATTCCGGCAAATTCCGCGCTGCTGCGCGCGGAAATGGAGGATTTTATGGCAGGAAACCGCACCGACTGGTACGGCGAGGTGGAGCTGCTCGGCGAATCGGATGCGGCGCAGTTTTATGCGCTGCTGGAGACCATTACCGTGCGCACGGGGCAGGACAGGGCGCTGGAAGATATTCTCTGCGAGGAGGCGGCAGGCTATTTTGCCGGCAGCATCTCCGCGGAACAGGCGGCGCAGAATATCCAGTCGCGCGCGGGCATTTATCTGCAGGAGCAATATGGAAGCTAGACTCTTTTCAAAACAGCGGGCGTGTGGTATGATGCAGATAGGACAATCCTGAGACGAAAGGAGCATCTTCCATGAAAAGACGGTTTCGCGCGGCGGTGTTGCTGCTGGTATTGACAGTGCTTCTGACGACGGTTGTATTTGCCGATTCCGGTCCCAAGCCGCAGATGGCGGTGCGTGTGGTGCATGCGCCGCAGGAGGCATACTATCTCGATCTTCTGGACGAGGGAACCTACACGGGCGCGTATGAAACGGATGAGACGGGGCTGGACCCGGCGCTGCTGCAGGCGTTTCGTGCGGCGATTCCTTCAGGATGGCACGGCTGCATTTCGCAGGGCTCAACCAGAGCGCCCATCTGGGGAGACCTTACCGGGCAGGCAGGCGAAAACGGCGAGATGCTTCATACGTTCCGCTATGTCGGCGTGCCGCAGACGTACCGGATTCTGATGGTGACGCAGTCCGGCGAAGTGTTTTTGTCCGACGTTTTGCAGCGCGACACCCTGCAGAGCATTGTGACGGTTGACTGGGCGGCAAAGACCGTGGAGCCGCAGCCGGTGTATCGGGGCTACGCGCTGCAGTTTCTGGCGACGTTTGTGCCGACGCTCGTGATTGAATTTCTGGTGTTGCTGCTGTTCGGATTTTCCCTGCGGGAAAACTGGAAGACGGTGCTGCTGGTCAATTTCCTGACGCAGGGGCTGCTGCACGGATGCTTCTCGTTTTTTGCGCTGCAAAGCGGCGTAAGCTGGTTCTATTTCCTGCTGTTTTTCCCGGCGGAGGCGGTTGTAACGCTGATCGAGTCGTGCGTCTACGCCAGAACGCTCCGGGGAAGGAGCAAACGGAGGGCAGTGCTTTACGCCATTTGTGCGAACGTCTGCTCGGCGGCGCTGGGCTATGTGCTTGCCGAGCCCGTGTGGCATCTTGCCGCGAGCCTGCTCTGAGGCTTTGAAATGCAAAAAAGAAGGGTGCCGGATAAAGGCATCCTTCTTTTTGTCCTATGGATTTGTGTGTGCTCAGCGCAGGGTCTGCAGGAAAGCGAGCAGCGCGTCTTTTTGCGGGGCGGTCAGAAGCGCCCAGGCATCCAAGAGGCGGCGCTGATCGTCTGTCAGCGCGAGACGCTCCTGCCCATCTGCAAAAAACTGCGAGAGCGTCAGACCGAAAGCGTCGCAGATCTTTTCCAGCGACGAAAAAGACGGCGTCATGCCCTTTTTATACCACGAGGAAATGGTCGACTGCGGCAGCCCCGAGCGTTCGGCAAGCTGATATTCGGTCCAGCCGCGTGCCTCGCGGTTTTGACGAATCATCGAGAGAATATCTGTCACACAACCACCACCTACGATATTTCGTTTCTTATACTTTGAAAAATCGTTGCATGTTAATAGCTTTATCGTATGATTTGCTACGACAATATTTACCACGTGCCGAACAGAGACGGTGCGGTAGAGAAAGAGTTGTGAGAGATGGAGCAGACGCAGGAGCAGACGTTTGAGGCGTGGGTGGACGAGAAGCGAAGGCTTGTCTCGTTTCATAAAATTCCGGGGGCGCGGCGCTATTGCGCGCCGGAGCGCGCGTTCCGGGAGCGGGTGACGGAGCTGGTGCTTTCGGGCTACCGGGTGCAATAGAGCGCGTCAAAACCGGTGCGCCGGTTGGATGCAAAACAGAGGATGCTCCGCTTTCAAGGCAGGACAGCTGCCCGGGAGGCGGGCATCGCTTTATTATAGATATATATAATATTTCTGGAAGAATTATACAGAAAAGGTGGGCAAATTACATGTAAAATGTGGATGTTTTAACACGAAAGTACTTGATTTCGAGCGTCAAATTGTTTATGATTGACAATAGAAGACAATACATGGAGCCAATGAATTAAACGTTTCCAAAAGCGCGCAGAGGAATCAAACATCTGGAAAGATTTGGAGAACAAAGCATGACGGATCGGGAGCTCCGGCGTCTCACACGTGAGGATTTGCTGGACATTATTTATGAGCTGCAGCGCAGGACGCAGCAGCTCGAACAGGAAAACGAAACCATCCGCAAACAGCTGTCGGACCGGACCGTGAAGCTGGAAAACGCGGGCTCGATTGCAGAGGCGGCGCTGGCGCTGAACGGGGTGTTTGAGGCGGCGCAGGCGGCGGCGGATCAGTATCTGGCACAGGTCCATGCAGCAAACGAGCAGTCGCAGCAGCTTGCCGACCGGATCGTGGCAGACGCGCGGCGCAAGGCAAACGCCATTGTGCAGCAGGCGCAGCAGGAGGCAGACCGCATCCGCGCCATGACGGATGAAGGCACACAGCAGAAGTGGGCAGAGCTTCAGGAGAAGACCGACACGATGCTCCAATCCTACGAGGCGCTGCGGCTGGCGCTTCAGAAGTAAGGGGCTCTGGTATGCGGGTGAAGGAAAAAAAGCCGGTGGAGGTGCCTGCCATCGAGCAGGTGCGCGCCGAGTGCGAGCGGCTTCGCTATCGCAGGCGCTACCGCCAGACGCTGCGCAGCACGGTGAATGTGCTGATTGTCGTGGCGGCGCTGGCTGTGCTGGTGGCGACGGTACTGACGCCGGTGCTGCAGATCTACGGCTCTTCGATGACGCCGACGCTCTCGGAAGGAGACATCGTCGTCTCGCTCAAAGGCGCGGACTTTCAGCAGGGCGATCTGATTGCGTTTTATCTCGGAAATAAGATTCTCGTCAAGCGCTGCATTGCCGGACCGGGGCAGTGGGTGGATATCGACCCCGACGGCACGGTCTATGTCGACGGCAAGCAGCTCGACGAGCCGTATGTGACAGAAAAGTCGTTTGGCGACTGCAACATCGAGCTTCCCTATCAGGTGCCGGAGAGCCGGTATTTCTGCATGGGAGACCATCGGTCCACCTCGGCGGACTCCCGGCATTCGGAGGTCGGCTGTGTAGCGGAGGAGCAGGTTGTCGGAAAAATCGTTTGGAGAGTCTGGCCGCTTGCCGGATTCGGAAGACTTTCATAAGGTGGGTGAGATGACAATGGACGCGCGGCACGAGGTAACAGCATATACAAGCCGGAGGCGCAGGAAAAAGCGCTGGCGCAGCGCGGTCATGGCGCTGGCGGCGGTGGTCGTGTTCTGCACGACGTATGCGCTGATTCTGCCTGCCATTACAATGGCGCAGCAGACTTACTGCGGCATGGAGGAGCACCGGCACGGGGATGAATGCTACGAGACGGTGCTGCTCTGCGACAAAGAATTTGACGTGGTGCAGCCGGAGGGGCATATCCATACGGCGACGTGCTGCGATTATGAAGAGGTTCTGACCTGCGGTCTGGAGGAATGCGAAGATACGTTGCATGAGCACACGGATGATTGCTACGACGAAGAAGGTAATCTCGTCTGCACGCAGCCAGAGGTGATCGAAGGGCATACGCATACCGAGGACTGCTACGGCTATGAAGAGACGCTGATCTGCGGCGAGGAAGAGCAGCAGGAGATTTCTGAGCCGCACCGGCACACAGAAGCGTGCTATACGCGCGAGTTTGTCTGCACGAAGCCGGAGCATATGCACAGCCTGATCTGCTATTCGGATAAATCCGCAGATCTGGAAAGCGCCGGCGAGTGGGAGGCGACAATCCCCGAGCTGACCGGCGAAACGGCAGGCGAGAACGTTGCGCTGGTGGCAAAGAGCCAGATTGGCTACACGCAGAGCGGGCGCAACTATGAGGTCGATGACGCAGGCGGCAAGCACGGCTACACGCGCTACGGCGCATGGTACGGCTATCCCTACAGCGAGTGGTGCGCGATGTTCGCTTCGTTCTGCCTGCACTACGCGGGCGTGGCGCAGGCGGATGTTCCGTATGCTGCGGGCTGCGTGTACTGGACAGAGCGGCTGGAAGACGCGGGGCTTTACAAGAACGCGGGCGATTATACGCCGAAGACGGGCGATCTGGTGTTTTTTGATACAGACGGCGACGGCGCGAGCGACCATGTCGGCATTGTGACCGAGCTGCGCGGCGAGACGATGGAAACTGTGGAAGGAAACGTTGGCGGCGAGGTCGTCGAGAAGCGGCACGAGCTGACGGACGAGGACGTTTTCGGCTTCGGCGCGCTGCCGCAGGACGAAGCGCCTGCCGATGTGCCGGTGATGGACGAACCGGAAAATCCGACGCCTGCCGAGGAAAACCCGGACGAAGCGATGGATGAAAACCCGGAAGAAAAACCGGACGAGGAAGCGCCGGACGAAAAACCGGACGAGGAAGAACCGGAGGAAACCACGGACGAGGAAGTGCCGGAGCTTGTCTGCGGGCTGGAAGAGCATGAACATACCGATACCTGCTACGGCGCAGGCGGGGAACTTCTTTGCAAGCTCGAAGAACACCGGCACTCGGACGCATGCTATGCTGCCGCTTCCGACGAGCCGCAGGAACCTTCCTACACGGAAGAAGAGCTGGAAGCGTTCCTGCTTGATTTTACGCAGCAGGTCGAGCAGTTCGAGGCGCTGGAGGAGCTGACAGACGAGGATATTTCTGCGGCGCAGGAGCTTTTGACAGAGCTTGAGCAGGCGCATCAGGACGGGCAGCTTTCAGACGACGGGTTCGCCGCGCTCTATGAGCGGGTGCAGGCGCTGCTGACGGACGAATATGAAACGATTGCCGAGCCGTGCGTGGGCACCAACTGGATGCTGCTGCGCGATAGCGGCTGGTTTGAGGAATATGCCGACGCGGCATATGACAGCTATGACGACGATAACGGTGAGATCGCTTTGTTTGCACAGAATGCACCGGCTTTGGTGCAGAGTACGAATGCACCCTCGTCTCGGCAGATTAAAGAAGAGGGCGGCAGCGCGGAAAGCGATGACGGCGTCAGCGTGAGTAAGACGATTGCCGGAACGGACCTGGAAAACGTGTTCGACATCACCTTGCAGGTACGCACGCCGCGCACAATCAGTGAGGTCATCGAGGAGCCCGATATGGCGGTCGTGATCGTGATGGATATTTCCAACACGATGAACAGCAACTTCGGCGGCAGCACGCGCTACACAGCGGCAATGGAGGCGGCAGAGCAGTTTCTTGATCAATTTGCTGCAAGTAATTCGCTCGGCGTGAGCAAGGTCGGCTATGTGGCGTTCAACACGGATGCACATCAGATTTTTGGCTTGCAGAGCTGTACGGATGAGAAAACGCTTGCGGCGCTCAAAGACACGATGCGCACGGAAACGGGGAAAATCATCGCGGCAGACGGCTACAACGCAAGTCATACGCGGTTTACGAACATTGAGGCGGGGCTGAGGATGGGGCAGGATATGCTGGCAAACGCCGCGAACAAGAACAAGTACATCATCTTCCTGTCAGACGGCTTCCCGACCACGTATATTAGCAGCGGCTATAGCGGCTATGACCCCTATGATACGACCGGGAAAATCTTCTATGACCATGTGCTGAACAAACCTACGTCTTATGGCACCAGCTATTCCGACGAAGCGGCAATCCGTGCAAGGAACATGGCGCAAAGCATCAAAAATGCGGACACGACGATCTTCTCCATCGGCGTGGACGTCGGCGGTCAGACCATTCAGCAGTACATCACCCAGAGTGAAAATGCAAATGGCTACTCCGTTGTGGACCGGACCGGCACAAGCTATGAGATCGGCGACCCGAGGAGCACAGAATCCTATAAGAACTGGCTGCGCAACAGCATCGGCTCGGGATACTACTATGACAGCACCAACACGGAAGGCTTGAAGGCGGCATACGATCAGATTTTTGAGACCATCAAGACGACCATCGAGAACGCGAGCAAGGCGGACTGGGTGGCGTCGGACCCGATGCCGGTCGGCGGCGGAGAAATTGACGCGGTGGAGTTCATCGGACTCTACGACAAAAACAAAATAGGCTACCATGCAGCGCTGTCCGGCGCGAATCAGCCCGGCGATGAAAACACCGCAAGCTTTGCCGGCAACGCCATCACCTGGGACCTCAAACAGTCCGGCTATATGACGGAAACAGACGGCGGCACGACGACCTATATCTACACGCTGCGCTACCGGGTGCGATTGCAAAACGAGCAGGACGGCTTTATCGAGCGGAACGTGTATGAGACCAACGGCAAAACGACGCTCAAATACCGCGTGATTGAGACGGTGAACGGCAAGGTACAGGTTTCCGACCAGAAGGAGTTGGAGTTCCCGATTCCGTCGGTGGAGGGCTATCTGGGTGAGCTGACGTTTTTGAAGCAGGATAACCGCGGAAATGCGCTGGCAGGCGCGGAGTTTACGCTCACGCACAGCGACAACTGCAAAATCTGCCGCGGAAATGGCACACAGGTTTCCATTTTGCCGCAGGAGGCGGTTTCCGGTGACGACGGCAAGGTAAGCTTTACCGGCATTCCTTCCGGTCACAGCTACGATCTGTCGGAGACGAAGGTCCCGGACGGATACTCCAAAACCGGAGAGCACTATGTGGTCACGGTGGCATATGACGAGGTTACGGTGCAGGTCCTCGGCGCAAACTATGCGCCGATCGGGTCTTTGAACACGGATGGAACGGGCGTGATCGTCAACAACACCTACTACGCGCTTCCGAGTACCGGCGGGAGTGGAACACAGTGGTTTACAGTCGGAGGGCTGGCGCTGGTATTGACAGCGGGCTTTGGACTGTGCCAGATCAAACGAAGACGCAGAAGGGAGGATACCGCATCCTCCTGATGCGAGAAAAAGCAGAAACTTTTGCAGGGAAACAGGAAAGGACGTTAGAAAATCATGAAGCATGTCAAGAGAATTGTCGGCTTTGTGCTGGCGCTGGCGATGGTACTGGCGCTGAGCGTTGGCGCATTTGCCGCAGCGGTCAATGAAGGCCGCATTACCATCGATAATGCGATTACAGGTCAGACGTATACGATCTATGAGATTCTGCATCTGGAAAGCTACAACAAAGAATCGAACGCATACTCTTATAAGGCAACGGCAGCTTGGAAAGACTTTGTAGAGCGAAAAGACATCAAGGGCACTTATCTGGTCACCAATGATCAGGGCTATGTGACCTGGGTCGAAAATGCGGATGCTGCCGCTTTTGCGAAGCTGGCGCAGGCGTATGCGGCAAACCTGAGCAGCAATCAGGGGCGGACCAAAGCGATATCTGCGACGGTTGTGTTTGACAATCTGGACCTCGGCTACTATCTGGTCGACTCCACGCTCGGCACGCTCTGCTCGCTCGATACGACGAATCCGGACGTGACCATCGAGGAAAAGAATGCCGTGCCGACCAACGAGAAGGAGGTCGAGGAGGACTCCACCAATGCATACGGCAAGACGAACGATGCAGACATCGGTCAGACCGTCAACTTCAAGAGCACCATTACCGCGCAGGCGGGCGCTGAGAACTATCTGTTCCACGACAAAATGTCCGCAGGTCTGACGTTTACCGCCGTGACGAAGGTGACGCTGAACGGGACAGACGTTGCTGCGGAGAACTACGAGGTTGTGACAACGGGTCTCACCGATGATTGCACGTTTGAGGTGCGCTTCACGCAGGCGTTCTGCGATACGCTGAAGGCGAACGACAAGATTGTCATTTCGTACACGGCAACTCTGAACGAAAACGCGGTTGTCGGCGTAGAAGGCAACCCCAACGAAAGCAAGATTGAATACGGTCAGTCCGGTAAGACCACGACCACGCCTCCCAGCACAACCACGACCTATACGTGGGATCTGGAGGTTTTGAAATACGGCAACGGCGACAAGGAAAAGGTTCTGAAGGACGCTCGGTTCGTGCTGCTGAATAAGAACAAGGATAAGGTCGCGGTTGTTGACAACGGCAAGCTCACCGGTTGGGAAAACGTTCCTGCTGCGGGCGAGGACGGAACCATCCCATGGAACGCTAGCACCATCCTGACCACGAATACGCAAGGTAAGATTGAAATTGACGGTCTGGATGCGGATACATACTACCTCCGCGAAATCGAGGCTCCTGCGGGCTATAACGGTCTGGGGCAGGATGTCGAAGTCAAGATTACCGGAGCCACAAAGGCAGAAGACTCTGCTACTCTGACCTATACGACTGTAGTAGCCGAGATCAACAACCAGTCCGGCACGGAGCTGCCGTCTACCGGCGGCATGGGCACGACGGTGTTTTACATCCTCGGCTCGGTCCTTGTGCTGGGCGCGGCTGTGGTGCTGGTGACCCGCAAGCGCATGAAAGAGCGCAACTGATTTTTGATGTTTCCGACTGCCGCCGGGGGAATGCGCCCCCGGTGCGCAGCGGCAAGGAGAACCCTGCATGAAGAAAAAGAACAACAACTGGACAACTGTCTTTCTGGTTCTGCTGCTTCTTGCAGGAGTGTCCCTGCTGCTGTATCCGAGCCTGAGCGACTACTGGAACTCGATGCACCAGACGCGCGCGATTGCAAGCTACGCAGAAACAGTTTCGCAGCTGGACACTGCGCAGTATGACGAAATGTGGAAGGCGGCGCAGGACTATAACCGCTCGCTTGCGCAGCGGGAAACGGCGTTTGCTCTGACCGACGAGCAGAAAGCGGCGTATGAGAGTTTGCTTGACGTTTCCGGGCTCGGCGTGATGGGCTATATCGAAATACCCGAGATCGACTGCTCGCTTCCCATTTACCACGGCACGGAGGAGTCTGTGCTGCAGGTCGCGGTCGGGCATCTCGAGTGGTCGAGCCTTCCCGTGGGCGGGGAGGGGACGCACTGTGTGCTTTCCGGGCACCGGGGGCTTCCGAGCGCGAAGCTGTTTACCAATCTCGATAAGCTAGCCGTCGGCGATACGTTTCTGCTGCGCGTTTTGGACGAGGTCCTGACCTATGAGGTCGACCAGATTCTGATCGTGGAACCCGAGCAGGTGGACGCGCTCGGCATCGTGCCGGGGGAGGACTACTGCACACTTGTGACCTGTACGCCCTACGGCATCAACACACACCGGCTTCTGGTGCGCGGGCACCGGGTAGAAAATACGCCGGAGGCGGCGAGAATGCATGTGACGGCGGACGCAACGCAGTTTGACCCGCTGCTCGTTGCGCCGGTGCTGGCAATTCCGGTTTTGCTGCTTCTTCTGATGATTCTGCTCGTGCCGAAGCGGCGGAGGAAATCCAGGGAGGATAAAAATGACACGTAGAAAAAGAACCCTTGCACTGCTGGCAGCGGTACTGTGCCTGCTGACAAGCGTCGCGCAGGCGGCGGGGAGCATCGATCTGACCCGAAAGCCCACGCTGACGCTGACCTACCGGGACGGAAAAACGGCGCTTTCCGGCGCGAAGTTCTCGATCTACCGCGTGGCAGACGCAGACGAGACGGGCGAACTGACGGTTCGCTCCGAATTTGATGAGTTTGATCTGGACATCCGCGGAAAAAACGACCGCCGCTGGCGCGAGATGGCGCAGACGCTGGAAAACTACGTGCTGCGCCGGGAGCTTACGCCCGCAGACAGCGGGAAAACCGAAAAAACCGGCATGCTCACGTTCCCCACGCAGGGGAAAACGCTTGCGGCTGGGCTGTACCTTGTCATTGGCGAGCGGCACACACAGGGCGGGAATGATTATGACGCCGAGCCGTTTTTCGTGCTGCTGCCGACGCAGGATCTGGAAAATAACGAGTGGGTCTATGACGTTTCGGCAAACGTGAAGTTCGGCAAAACGCCGGTTCCGGACGACGGCGATACCGTCACGCGCAAGGTCCTGAAGGTCTGGGACGACGACGGCGCAGAGGATAGCCGCCCGCAGGAGATTACTGTGGAGCTGCTCAGAAACGGAAAAGTATATGATACGGTAAAGCTGAGCGAAAAAAACAACTGGCGCTACACCTGGTTGGATCTCGACGCGGATGCGCGCTGGTCGGTCACGGAGAAAACCGTCTCCGGCTACACGGTCAGCATCACGCGCGAGGGCATCACCTTCGTTGTGACCAATACGAAAAAGCCGGACCGGACAGACACGCCGGATACGCCGGTAAAGCCCTCCAATCCCTCAAAGCCCTCGAGCCCCGCGAAGCCGACGCTTCCGCAGACAGGTGCAGTTTGGTGGCACGTGGAGGCGCTGGCGCTATCTGGCTTGGTGTTTCTGATTCTCGGCGCGCTGGATAGAAAGACAGAAGCATGACAAGACACGGGAAAATTTTTACGGCAATCGGACTGCTGCTTCTTCTGGCAGCGCTTTGCCTCACGGCGTACAACCTGATGACCGACGCGATGGCAAGCATGCAGGTCCAGGTGACGCTCGAAGCGTTAAAGCCGGAGCTGGAGGAGGCAGAAGCGTCTGAGGCGGTTTCCGTGCAGCCCGTCCGCGAGACGGCGCTGGAGGAAATTCCGGACTATCTTCTCAATCCGCAGATGGATATGCCGGTTAAAACGGTCGACGGGGCGGACTATATCGGGCTGTTGTCGCTGCCGGCAATTTCTCTGGAGCTGCCGGTGATCGACCAGTGGAGCTATGAGAGCCTGCGTCTGGCGCCGTGCCGGTATTCCGGCTCTGCGTATACGCACAATCTGGTGATTCTGGGGCACAACTACGCGGGACATTTCCGGGAGCTTAAAAAGTTGCAGCCGGGAGATGCGGTTACGTTTACGGACATGGACGGCAACGTCTTTTCCTATGAAGTCATGGCGCTGGAAACCCTTGCGCCCACGGCGGTGGAGGAAATGACCGAAGGAGACTGGAATCTGACGCTTTTCACCTGCACAGTGGGAGGCACCACGCGCCTTGCCGTCCGCTGCGAAGCGCTCGATGCGCTTCCCGCGCGCTATGCGGAAGAATAACAGCCAGCCGCCTGCCGGATTTTGTCCGGCAGGCGGCTTTTTACAATTTTTTAACTGAAAACTTAACTTGATATTTAGGTTGTCAGTTGATATAATAGGAGAGAAATGAAGGGAACAGGAGGGATTTGTTGTGGAAAACGACGCACTTCCGCAATATATGCGGATTGCCCGGTCCATCGCGCAGCGCATCGCAGACGGAGAATTGCAGGAAGGGGAGAAGCTTTCCGGCAGATCGAAGCTGTCGAGCGAGTATAACGTCTCGCCGGAGACCATCCGCAAGGCGGTGCAGGTGCTGCAGGACCGGGCGGTCGTCAACGTGCGCGAGCAGAGCGGCGTTTACGTGCTTTCCGCCGCGCAGGCGCGCCAGTGCCTCGGCAGCTTCAAAGACGGCGGCGGTCTGATCGGCAAGAAGCATCAGCTGCGGCAGCTTCTGGAGCAGCAGCAGGCGCTCGGGCGGGAGCTGCAGGAGCTCTGCAGCAGTATTTTAGACGAGATGATTCTGCCCGCGCAGGCGGCGCAGAGCCTTCCCAACTACTGCGTCCGTATCCCCGAGAACTGGGACGGCGCGGGAAAAAGCCTCGGAGCGCTGAAATTCTGGCGCGCGACGGGCGCGACGGTGGTCGCGATCCGAAGAAGCGGGCAGGAGATTGTCTCCCCCGGACCGGACACCGCATTGCGGTGCGGAGATCTCCTGATTTTCGTGGGTGATCTGGAGGCGCGAAAAGGCGTCGTCCGGTTCTTTTCCTCCAATCCATGAACCCTCACCGGCGGGGTAAGCCGGAAATACGAAAGACAAAGGAGAAGCTATGGTACATAACGAAATTCACACAATTGATTTACTGATTATTGCGGCGTATCTGATTGCGATGGTGCTGATCGGACTGGTCGTGGTCCGCAAGGTGCGGAATATGGACGACTACTACCTCGGCGGCAGATCGTTTGGACCTCTGGTGCTGATGGCGACGGTCTGCGCGACGATCATCGGCGGAAGCGGTCTGATGGGACGCGCGGGCGTGGCGTACTCGAGCGGCTTCAAGGCGATCATGACGGCGCTGCCTTATCTTCTCGGCATGTTCATCTTCTCAGGCTTTGCCGGGCGGATTTCCGCCGTCGGCACGACGTTTGGCGTTTCCTCCATCCCCGACCTTTTCGAGCAGCGCTTCGGCAAGAGCGCGAAGGTCACGCTTGGCGCGCTGATTGCTTTTACGATGATGGGCACGGTCGCCTCTCAGGTTACGGCGACGGCGACAATCATCAACATGCTCGGAAACGAAATCGGCATCTCCTATGAGATGGGGGCAATTATTGCGTGCTGTGTGTTCATCATCTACACGGCAACGTCGGGTCTGTTCGGCGTCATCTACACGGACGTATTCCAGTTCGTGATGCTGATTCTGTTTGTCTATATTCTCATTCCCGCCTCGTCTCTCGCCAAGCTCGGCGGCATGGGCGCTTTTTTGCAGAATCTCGCGCCCGAGCTGTCGACGCCGTATCTGGACGGCGGCATTGTGGGCGATATCATTACGTATTTCGTCTTTACGCTGGCAGGCGCGGAAATGTGGCAGCGCGCATTTGCCGCGAAGAGCCAGAAGGCGGCAAAAGAAGGCTTGTTCCTCGGAACGTTCGTCTATGGACTGACGATTCCTCTGGTGTGGTTCATGGGCGTGGTCGCGCATCAGCTCGTTCCGGCGGAAAAGATCATCGCCTACGGCTCGACCGACGCGGTGGTTCCGGCGCTGGCAATCGAAATTCTGCCGGTGGGACTCACGGGTCTGGCGCTGGCGGGCATTTTGTCCGTCATCATGTCGACGGCGGACAGCTATCTGATCGTCTCCGTGCAGACCTGCGTCCACGATATCTATAAGACCTTCCGGCCGGATACGCCGGAGAAAAAAGAGCTGATGCTCACGCGCGTGTTTGCCGTCGTGCTGCCGCTCGGCGCGCTGATTATCGCGCTCTACATCAAAAATGCGTATAACATCCTGATGTTTGCCTGGAGCTTTTACGCGGCGGCAGCGGGTCTTCCGGCGTTTGCGGCGCTCTACTGGAAAAAGGCGACGAAGGCGGGCATTCTCTCGGGCATGGCAGCGGGCTTCTCGGTGACGATTTTCTGGAAGCTCATCGGGCTTCCGTTCGGCATCGGCGCGACGGTACCGGGCGCGATTGCGTGCGCGCTGGCGCTGGTGCTGGTGAGCCTTGCGACGTATAAAAAAGCGCCCACGCCCTTCCTGGATCCCTACGCGAAGCAGAAGGAGGAATAAACCGGGTAATATGCAGCGGCTTTTTGTTTACGGTCCGGATTCGGAATGTTAAAACAACGTTTTTTGAATCGTCATAATCTGGTCATAATTGCACGGTAGGATAGCATCATACAAAAGAAGAAAACGTTGGTGCAGAAAACCGGCGTGCATAAAGGAGCAGATCATTATGATGGAACATGAAAACGAAAGAATGAATTATTCCTTCGAGTCCATGGACAATTCGAACGGCTCGGAAGGATACAGGCAGAGTTCCTATGATGGGAGCTATCATCCAAATCAGGATCAGGACCACAATTCCAACAAAAAGAAAAACGGCATCGGCGGACGCATGATCGCGCTGCTGGTCGCGGTTGCGCTGGTCGCCTCCATCGGCGGCTCGGCGCTCACGAGCGTGATCAACAGCATCAGCCGCAAAAATGAAGAGGCGAACGCCAAGGCGGCGGAAACCATGAGCAGCCAGACGGTCGAACCGGCGCAGGATGCGCAGGACGGCGCGCAGGATACGCAGAGCGAGAACGGCGGCTACACCATTGAAAAATCGCAGCTTCCGACGTCGCTTTCGAGCAATGACACCGGCAAGAGCCTCAGCCCCAAAGAGGTTTACGCGATGAACGTGAACGCCTGCGTCGGTATTGCGACGCAGATCACCACCAACGTCTGGGGTCAGGTTGCGTCGGCATCTGCCAGCGGCAGCGGCTTCATCCTCACTTCGGACGGCTACGTTGTGACCAACAACCATGTCGTTGAAGGTGCGACAAGCGTGACTGTGAAGCTTTATAACGGCGACGAGTATGACGCGGAAATCGTCGGCACCGATGAAATGAACGACGTTGCGCTTCTGAAAATTGACGCAACCGGCCTTCAGACCGTGACCATCGGCGACTCCGACCAGATCGAAGTCGGCGAAGAGGTCATTGCCATCGGCAACCCCCTGGGCGAGCTGACTTTTACGATGACGGCAGGCGTTGTGAGCGCGCTCGACCGCGAGATCAACACCGACGGCAAGCCCATCAACATGCTGCAGACGGATGTCGCCATCAACTCCGGCAACTCCGGCGGACCGCTGTTTGACATGAACGGCAATGTGATTGGCATCACGAGCGCAAAGTACTCCGGCTCCACGTCTTCCGGTGCGAGCATCGAAGGCATCAGCTTTGCAATTCCTATCAACGACGCGCTGCGTGTGATTTATGATCTGCAGCAGTACGGTCATGTGACCGGCAGAGCGTATCTCGGTGTGACGGTCAAGGATCTTGACAGCACGACCGCTGCGACCTATGGTCTTCCGACCGGCCCGATGATCCGGACCGTGGAAGAAGGCGGCTGTGCCGAGAAGGCCGGTTTGCAGGAGGGCGATATCATCATCGGCTTCAACGATGCGGAAATTTCGTCCTACACCGATCTGGTGGCAGCGCTCAATAAGTGCAGAGCAGGCGATACTGCGACGATCAAGGTCTACCGTGCGGGTGCGGAGGTTGAAGCATCCGTTACCCTTGACGAGCGGCCCACGGACGACGTGATCACCGAACGGGAGAATGCCGCGCAGAACGAGCAGAGCCAGCAGGACAATCAGCAGAGCGGTCAGCAGGGACAGCCCGGCAGCGGCTCCGACAGCTCGAACGGCTACAGCTACGGCTATGGCAATATGAACCCGTTTGAGTTCTTCCAGCAGATTCCCGGCTTCGGGAACTAAGCGCCAAGACCCGCCGGACGGTGTCTGACCGAACGGTGGCTTGCATAGATTGAGATCCCCCGGTCTTAAAAGAAATTCCCGGTGCAGTATCAAAACTGTACCGGGAATTTTTATGCGTTTTTGTTATTCGGCGGAAATGAGGTAGTAGTAAATCGGCTGACCGCCGGACAGGACGTTGACCTCCGCATTCGGAAGCGCCTTTGTAAACAGCTCCGCCGCGTGGGACGCCTGCTCTGGCGTGGTATCCGCGCCGTAGAAGATGTTGATGAATTCCTTGCCCTCTTCGGCTGTTTTCTCTGCCATTGCCGAAAGCAGCGCGTCGAGGTCCGGGCTGTTGCCGAGCAGCGCGCCGTTGTAAAGCGCGAGATACTCGCCCTCGTGGATGTCGCGCCCTTCAAAGTCGGAGTTGCGCGCGGCGTATGTAATCTGCATCGTCGTCACGCCTGCCAGACTCTCGGTCATCAACTCCGCGTTCTCACTGGCGGACTGCGTCTCGTCGAAGCTCAGCATCGCCGTGATGCCCTGCGGAACGGTTTTGGTGGGTACAACCACGACTTCGCGCGTCGCCAGCTCCTGCGCCGCCTGCGCCGCCATAATGATGTTCTTGTTGTTGGGGAGCACAAAGACAACCTCTGCCGGGGTCTGCTCGATGGCATGAAGAATGTCCTCGGTCGAGGGGTTCATGGTTTGTCCGCCCTCAATGATGCCGTCGGCGCCGAGATCGCGGAACACACCGGCAAGACCTTCTCCCGCGCAGACGGCGACAAAGCCGAAGGGCTTTTCCGGCGCGGCGGGCGCGGGCTTTGCGGTGTCACCTGCTTCGAGCTCCTGCTCGATGGCGTCTAGATCGTCGGTCGAGCGCGCCTTGCGCCCTTCTGCCAGATCGTCGTGCTGCATGCGCATGTTTTCGATCTTTGCCAGCTCCAGCGTGCCGTATTTCTGGGACTCGGCAAGCGCTTCCCAGGGAATGTTCGTGTGGACGTGGACCTTGAACGCCTCGTCGTCCTCGCCGATGACAAGGCTGTCGCCGATGGAGTCGAGGTATACACGCAGCGGCTCGAGATTGACGGTCTCGTCCTTCTTGCGGACGATATAGACCGTATCGTAGGCGAACGTAATATCCTCAGTTGCAAAGTCGGTAAAGTCCGCCTGCTCCTTCGTCTCGCCTGCGTTCTCCTGCAAGGCAACGTCGTTTCCCTGCAGGCTTGCGAGCATGCCCTCTAAAATCGTGACAAAGCCCATGCCGCCCGCGTCTACCACACCGGCTTTTTTGAGCACCGGATTCTGATTGACGGTGTTCTCCAGCGCGACCTTCGCCGTCTCGATGGAGCCCATCAGGACGCTTTCCAGATTGGCGTCGTCCGCTGCAAGGTCTCTTGCCGCGTCGCCGGTCAGGCGGGAGACGGTAAGGATGGTGCCCTCGGCAGGCTTCATGACGGCTTTATACGCCGCTTCCACACCGGCGGACAGCGCCTCGGCAAAATCCTTGCCGTTTGCTTCCAGCTTTCCCTTGAGCGATTTGGAAAAGCCCCGGAACAGAAGCGAAAGAATGACGCCCGAGTTTCCGCGCGCGCCGCGCAGGAGCGCCGACGCTGTCATGTCGGCAGCCTTCGTCAGAGACTCCGGGCTGCGCTTTTTGAGATCCTGCGCCGCAGCGGCGAGGGTCATGCTCATATTGGTGCCGGTGTCGCCGTCGGGCACCGGGAAGACGTTCAGCTCGTTGATTTTCTGCTTTTTCTGCTCAATTGCGGCGCTGGCGGATACGATCATCCGGGCAAATGCCGCGCCGTCCATGGTTTGTCTCAAAGTCAATACACCTCCGGTTGCGCACGCGCGCTTAGTCAATGGTAATCGAGTCAACAAAGACGTTGACGGCACTGACCTCGGTGCCGGTGGACTTTGTGACGAAATAGCGGACCTCCTTGATGATGGACGCGGAAATGGCGCGGATGTTCACGCCCTTGTCCACCATGATGTGCAGGTCGATGGCAATGGAATTGTCATCCTGGAACGTGACGCGCACGCCCTTGCCCATTGCCTCCTTGCGCAGCAGATGGACAAGCCCGTCGGTCATGGACCGGACCGCCATGCCCTTGACGCCGAAGCAGTTCGTCGCCGCATAGCCTGCAATATTGGTATAGACCGCATTGTCAACAGCAATGGTGCCTTCTTCCGTTTTCAGCCGGATCATAACAGAACCTCCTTGTTTGCCAGAGATCAAACGCTCCGTGTGGAGCGGGGATATGCAAGATGGCGATAATTACATACTATTATAACCGATTTTACCCAAAAGCACAAGAGGCAAAAAAACCGCCCGGAGCCAACGCTCCGGGCGGAAGACTGCCCAAAAGGCGTCAGCCTTTTGGGCAGCAGGGATGGCACCTCGACTGCGCGCATAATTTTTGTCCCAAAGGGACAAAAATTCCACACTTGCGAGGCGAGTAGTATATTTACCCGCAAGGGGTACGCGACATCCGTAAGGCAGCAGAGCTGCCAACGGCTGTCCTGTCCGGTCGGCGGAGCCGTCGGATAATATAGATTTCCATTTTATTTCGCCCTGCGGGGCTGAACTCTGCGAGGCTTTGACCCAAAACTGCCCGGAGCACTAGCTCCGTGCAGTTCTCGCTTAGATCATGCTGGGCTGCCAGCAATCGGGCGTCTGGAGTCCCATCATGGTCACGATTGTGGGCGCGACATTCGCAAGCCCGTAGTGACCGTCCTTGATCTGGAACTTGTTGTCCTTATCATAGATGATGAAGGGAACGGGGTTGAGAGAATGGGCGGTGCGGATGGAGGTCTTGCCCTTCTTCGTTTCCGTCATCTGGTCGGCGTTGCCGTGGTCGGCAGTGACGAGAAGCGTGTAGCCGTATTTGTCGGCGGCTTCCATGACTCTGCCGACTGCCTCGTCGACGGACTCCATCGCGGAAATGACTGCCGGAATCACGCCGGTGTGACCGACCATGTCGCCGTTGGGGTAGTTGCAGCGCAGGAACTGGAACTTGCCGGACGCCATCGCGGCAACCAGATGGTCGGTGATTTCCACGGACTTCATTGCCGGCGCCTTTTCAAACGGAATCACGTCGGACGGGATTTCTTCATAGACCTCGAGGCTTTCATCGACCTTGCCGGAGCGGTTGCCATTCCAGAAATAGGTCACATGCCCGTACTTCTGCGTCTCGGAGACGGCGTATTCATGCACGCCAGCCCTGCACAGAACCTCGGTGAGGGTGTTTTTGATCACGGGCGGCTCGACCAGATAATGCTCGGGAATCTTGAGGTCGCCGTCGTATTCCAGCATGCCGGCAAAATGGACGCCGGTATAATCGCCGCGGTCAAACTTGTCGAAGTCCTTGCGGTCAAAGGCAAGGGAGATTTCCTGCGCACGGTCGCCGCGGAAGTTGAAGAGAATGACGCTGTCGCCGTTTGCAATCTTTGCGACGGGCTTGCCATCGTGCGCGACGACGAACGGCAGAAGGTCCTGATCGATCATGCCGGGGTTTTCCGCGCGGTAGGTCTCGATCGCTTCTTTTGCAGAGGCGAACTGTCTGCCCTCTGCCTGCACGTGCGTGCGCCAGCCCTTTTCGACCATCGGCCAGTTCGCTTCGTAGCGGTCCATGGTGATGACCATACGTCCGCCGCCGGAGGCGATTTTGTATTCGTGCTCTGCGTCCGAAAGCCCGGCGAGAACGGTCTCCAGCTGATCGACATAGTCCAGCGCGCTCGTTGCGGGCACATCACGACCGTCGAGCAGAATGTGGCAGTAGACGCGCTTGACATCTTCCTCGCGCGCCTTTTTGAGCATCGCAATCAGGTGCGAGATGTTGGAATGGACGTTGCCGTCGGAAAGTAAACCGAGAAAATGCAGCGCTTTGCCGTTGTCCTTGCAGTTGGCAATCAGCGCCTTCCAGGTCTTCGACTCGTACAGCGCGCCGGTTTCAATCGACTCGCCGACGAGCTTTGCGCCCTGGGAGTAGATCTGCCCGCAGCCGAGCGCGTTGTGACCGACCTCGGAATTGCCCATGTCGTCGTCGGTGGGAAGACCGACGGCGGTGCCGTGCGCCTTGAGCCACGTCATGGGGCAAGACGCCATGAGCTTGTCGAGATTCGGGGTGTTTGCCTGCTTGACTGCGTCGCCGCTGCCGCCGTCGCCGCGGCCGACACCGTCCATGATGACCAATACAATGGGTTTCTTCATTTGTATATCCTCCATACATGTTGGTTTCTTTTTATTCGTGCCTATTTTACATCATTTCGTTCCGGTTTACAATGTCAATTTTCCGTTTGCAGCCGTAAAATATGCTCCTTCGCCAGGGCATAAACACCGTCAAAATCCACATGCGGATTATAGACCGCCTCCAGCTCGTCGTGCAGCCGCTTTGCCTCGGCAAGGGCTTTGTAGGCAATGACATACTGCGCGCGGTATTTTTCCGTCAGATCGGCAAGCGCCTCGCGCTTCGGGCGCAGGGCGGCGACGTCATAAAACTGTCCCAGATCGACATACGCGCCCGATGCGGCGGGAAGCGCCACCTCCAGCACGTGCGGGCTAGTGCCGTCGGCGTAGCCTACATGCCACGTGGGGATGAGAACGCCGTCGAGAGAATCCGGGTCTGCCGAGCAGAGCACGTACTCCACATCGAGCCCTGCATCCTCCGCTGCCTTTCCGATTTTTTTCATGAAGCTCGATTTGCCGCAGCCGGGTCCGCCCTTGATCACATAAAGAAAGTTGCCGCTGTCCGGCTTGCAGAAATCCTCGTAGACCGAAAAAAAGCCTTTCGCCGTGTTTGCGCCGAGAAAATACCGCCGTACCGCCATGAAAACCCCTCGCTTTCCAAGAATCTACGGCTAGTATATGCAAAACCTCCCCGAGCCGTGCATGGACGCTCGGAGAGGTGATACACCTCAGTTGAGGGCGAGGTTTTCCTGGCGGAACAGCGCGTCCACGCGCGCGCGAAGGGGCGCGTACGCGGCAAGCTCCAGTGTTTCAGGTCCAGTCATTGCTGCGCCTGCCGCCTGCTTTGCCTCCATCAGCGTCTGCATGTCCATCTGCAGATCCGCGACCTTGAACAGCGGAAGACCGTGCTGCCGCTGCCCGAGAAAATCGCCGGGACCGCGCAGAGCGAGGTCCTCCTCGGCAATTTGGAAGCCGTCGGTGGTGGCGCAGAGGGCTTTGAGACGCTTGCGGGTCTGCTCGTTCCGATTGGACGAGACAAGAATGCAGTAAGACTGCGCGCTGCCGCGCCCGACGCGCCCTCTGAGCTGATGGAGCTGGGAAAGCCCGAAGCGGTCTGCGTTTTCAATGACCATGAGCGTTGCGTTCGGCACGTCGACGCCGACCTCAACGACTGTGGTCGCCACAAGAATGTCGGTCTCGCCGCGCGAGAAAGCGCCAAGCGCCGCGTCCTTGTCCGCCTGCTTCATTTTGCCGTGCAAAAGCCCGACGCGCCGGTGGGGAAAGACCGCCTGTCCGAGCGCCTGCGCCCAGCCTTCGGCGGATTTAAGGTCTTCCAGCTCGGACTGCTCCACCGCGGGGCAGACGATGTAGACCTGATGACCGGCATCGCACTGCTTGTCGATGAAGGTATTGAGGCGCTTTCGCTTGTCTTCCCCGATCAGGAAGGTTTCGACCGGAAGTCTGCCCGGCGGCAGCTCGGAGATGACCGACACATCGAGGTCTCCGTAAGCAATGAGCGCAAGCGTGCGCGGAATCGGCGTGGCAGACATGACCAGCAGGTGGGGGGTATTTCCCTTTGCAGAGAGCGCCGCTCTCTGCGCGACGCCGAAGCGGTGCTGCTCGTCGCAGACGACGAGGGCAAGGTCATGAAACTGCAGCTCCCGCGTGAAAAGTGCGTGCGTGCCGATGATCAGCTGCGCCGCGCCGGATGTAATCGCAGATTTTGCCGCGCGCTTCTGTGCGGCAGTCATGGAGCCGGTCAGAAGCGTCACATGGATGCCGAGGGGGGAGAAGAGCCGGGAAAGCGACTGCGCGTGCTGCTCTGCAAGAATTTCGGTCGGCGCCATAAAAGCCGCCTGATGCCCGTTTTGTATTGCGCAGAAGCATGCGGCGGCTGCCACCATCGTTTTGCCGCTGCCGACGTCTCCCTGCACGAGCCGGTTCATCGGACGGCAGGAAGAAAGGTCGCGCAGAATATCGTCAATTGCCGCCTGCTGCGCGTTTGTCAGCCGGAAGGGAAGAAGTCTGTAAAACGGCTCCATATGCTGCGTGTCCATTGCCTTTGTATGCGGCGCCTCGCGCTGCGTACGGATGGCGGCAAGCCCGGCGGAGAAGACGAAAAATTCTTCGAACACCAGCCGCCGGCGCGCTTTTTGCAGATCGTCGAACGACGACGGAAGATGGACCGTCTCATAGGCAAAGCGCGCCGGACAGAGGTCATATTGCTGCTGCACCGACGCGGGCAGAATATCCGGTAGATTCCCGGCACATGCTGCAAGCGCCTGGCGGACGCACGCGCCCAGAAGCTTGTTGGAAATGCCTGCCGTAAGGGGATAGATGGGAAGGATTCTTCCGGTAACGGCGCCCGCCGCGTCCGCCTTTTCAAAAGCCGGATTCTGCATCTGACAGCCGAAGCCATCGCGCAGCGCGCCGTAGAAGCGGTAGCTCTCACCGTAGACGAGCTGGTCTTTGACGTAGGGCTGATTGAAAAAGACGAGGTCGACGCGCCCGGTCTCATCTGCCACGCGGACCTTGACCAGCTCCATGCCCTTGCGGATGCGCGAGAGCTGGGGATTGGAGATCACCATCGCCTCAAAGCAGGCGGGGATTCCGGGCTCGAGACCTGCGATAGAGGAGATCTTTGTCCGGTCTTCATAGGCGCGGGGAAAGAAGGCAATGAGATCGTAGAGCGTTTCAATATGAAGCCTTTGCAGCTGCTTTGCGCGCGTGGGACCGATGCCGCGAAGCTCCGTCACAGAAGAGAACAGGTCCATTTCCCAAACCTCCTTTTCCAGATCATTATAACGAAAAGAAACGCCTGGGGCAACCATAGCTTCGCAGAGTTTCGCACCCGCAGGCGCGAAAAAACCCTCCGAAGAGACTCTTCGGAGGGTTTGTATTCGGCAAAGTTACGCCAGCTCGTTCATCTTCAGGGTAATGCTGCTCTTCTTGCGGGCAGCGTTATTCTTATGAAGAATACCCTTGTTGACAGCCTGATCGATGGACTTCACGGCAGCTTTATAAGCGCTATCGGCCTGCTCACGGTTGCCGTCGGCAACAGCGGCGTCGAACTTCTTCAGCGTGGTCTTGAGCGCGGATTTCTCCATCTTGTTGCGTGCGTTGTTGACTTTGGACACCAGAACTCTCTTCTTGGCAGACTTAATGTTGGGCATGACTACACCTCCTCCAATAGCGTTAATACCGAAACAAACAAATCCGTTTCATGCAGAAATACATTATAGCGTGCAAGACCGCAGAAATCAATAGCTATTTTTTCTTTTTTTTCAAAAAATCGCATACCGGAAAGGCACGGCGGCAAAAATAACCGGGAGGTGAGACGATGGACGGCAGAACAGACCTTGCCATGGAGGCATATGCGCTCTGGAAGCAGGACGCGCAGGACACGACGCAGCTTCCGGGGGTCAAAGCGCGCGAGGAAGACGCGGGCGGCGTGCACATCACGCGCGTGGATATTCTCGACGAGCGGGGGCAGGCGGCGCTCGGCAAGCCGGTCGGGCGCTATGTGACGCTCGAACTGCGCGCGCTGGCAAGAAAAGAGGAAGGAAGCTTCGAACAGGCGGCGCAGGCAATCGGGCGCGAGGCGTCGGCGTTTCTGCACAGCCCCGGAAGCGCGCTTTGCGCGGGGCTCGGCAACGACGAGATTACGCCGGACGCCTTCGGTCCCTGGGCGCTGGGGAGCATTCTTGTGACGCGGCATATGAAGCAGCGCCTGCCGGAGGCGTTTTCCGGCTTTTGCAGCGTGTCGGCGGTCAAGCCGGGCGTTCTGGGAACGAGCGGCATGGAGGCGCTCGAGCTGGTGCGTGCTGCAGCGGATTTTTTACAGCCGGAGGCAATTATCGCGCTCGACGCGCTGGCGGCAATGGACCCGGCAAGACTTTGTACAACTGTCCAATTGACAGACGCGGGACTGGCTCCCGGCTCCGGCATCGGCAACCACCGCGCGGCATTTACAAAGCAGGCGCTCGGAAGACCGGTTCTGGCGGTCGGCGCGCCGACACTGATGCGCGCGCAAAGCCTTGCGGAGCGGGAACTTCCGGGGCTTCCGGGACTGATTGTCACGCCGCGCGATGCGGATGTTCGTGTGCGCGAACTGGCGCGGGTGGTGGGCTTCGGTCTGACGCTGGCGCTGCACCCCGGGTTGAGCGTTCAGGATGTGGCACGTTTTCTGGCATAATGTTCGACTGTATTATGTTAACAAAATTATGCGCCGGAGGTACAAATTGCCCGGAAAAGTTCCTGTGGACAAAAATGTGGACAATGTGAAAAACTTTGCCGTGCAAGGAGAAATCCACATTTCCACATTGTTATCCACACCGCTTGTCCCCAGCCATTTGCGGAGAAAAAGTTACAAACTGGTAACGAGGAGAGAAATTACGTCGACGGCGCAACTGGATTATCGTCAACTATTTTGCCTGAAAAAATGTTAGAAAGTTAAAATTTCAGCACAATTCCGAATCTCTGAGCCGCGCGGGCACTGAAATTGTCGCAACGAGGGCTGTATCAAATTGCTTTCCCGGGAAATACTCCCCAGTACACACGCCGGGTGTTATGCACACCCGAACACGTTGGAGGGGAACGGCTATGCAGGGAAAAGTGGAAATCAGCGGCGTCAACACGGCAAAGCTCAAGACGCTTTCAAACGAGGAAATGATGCATCTGATCGAGTTGGCGCAGGCGGGAGACGAGCAGGCGAAGCAGAAGCTGGTCGAAGGAAATCTCAAGCTGGTGCTTTCGGTCATCCAGCGCTTCATGGGCAGAGGCGAAAATCCGGACGATCTGTTTCAGGTGGGGTGCATTGGGCTGTTAAAAGCGATTGCCAATTTTGATACGTCCAAGCAGGTCCGCTTTTCGACCTACGGCGTGCCGATGATTGCAGGTGAGCTCCGCCGGTATCTGCGCGACTACAGCCCCATCCGCGTCAGCCGTTCGGTGCGCGATACCGCCTACCGGGTTCTGCAGTGCAAGCAGGAGCTGGTCGAAAAGAACGGGCGCGAGCCGACGATGGAGGAAATTGCCCGCGCGATGGACGTTCCGCTGGAAGAGGTCGTCGGCGCGATGGACGCGATTGCCTCTCCGGTGTCTCTTTATGAGCCGGTCTACTCCGACGGCGGAGACCCGCTGACCGTGATGGACCAGGTCCGAGACACAAAAAACACCGACGAGCGCTGGCTCGACTCCATTGCCATCCGGCAGGCGATTTCGCAGCTTTCGGCGCGGGAAAAACGGATTCTGGCGCTGCGGTTTTATGACGGCAGGACGCAGATGGAGGTTGCCGGCAGCATCGGCATCTCGCAGGCGCAGGTCTCGCGGCTGGAAAAAAACGCGCTCAGCGCCATCCGCCGGGCAATCAGCGTGTCATAAGGCAAGGGCTTCCCGCATACGGTAGAAAAAAGCGACGACGGGAGGGGCGCGTATGGTCAACCGGTTTTCCGAGCTGCGCAATAAGGAAATCATCCACGTCTGCGAGGGTACAAGATTGGGCTATCTCAACGACGTGTGCATCGACACCGACACCGGCAGGGTTACGGCAATCATGGTTCCGGGACCCTGCCGGTTTCTGGGGCTGTTCGGCAGAGACTCCGACTACATCATTCCCTGGGGCTGCATCCGCAGAATCGGGGAGGATATCATCCTCGTCGAAGGAGCCATTCCGGGCTGGCGCGTGCTGCGCAAGAAACGAGGGCTGTTCTGAGGCTTCCCGGGCGCGGAAAAAGCCTGAAAACAGGAAAAAATTTTAAAAAAAGCCCTTGCAATCGGAAGCACGTTTTTGTATAATGTTCTAGCGCTGCGAAAAGCGGCGACAACTTAAAACCACACATCCGGCGTTATTGCCTTCTAGTGCCCTTACGGGTGGAGGTCTGCCGAGCCGGATGGAGGTCAAAACAAAAGGAGAACAAAAACATGGCAGTCGTATCTATGAAGCAGCTGCTCGAAGCTGGCGTCCACTTCGGTCACCAGACCCGCCGCTGGAACCCCAAAATGGCAACCTACATCTACACCGAGCGCAACGGCATCTACATCATTGACCTGCAGAAGACGGTCAAGAAGCTCGAAGAGGCATACTCCTTCGTGCGTGACCTTGCTGCAAACGGTCAGTCCATCCTGTTCGTTGGCACCAAGAAGCAGGCGCAGGACGCGATCAAGGAAGAGGCTGAGCGCGTCGGTCAGTACTACGTCAACGCCCGCTGGCTCGGCGGTATGCTGACCAACTTCCGCACCATGCGTACCCGTATCGACCGTCTGGCACAGCTCAAGAAGATGGAAGAGGACGGCACGTTCGCAATGCTTCCGAAGAAGGAAGTCATCAAGCATCAGGGCGAAATCGCCAAGCTCGAGAAGTATCTCGGCGGCGTCAAGGACATGAAGAAGCTCCCCGGCGCTCTGTTCATCGTTGACCCCCGCAAGGAGCGCAACGCGATTGCAGAGGCTCGCAAGCTGCACATCCCCATCGTCGCGATCGTCGACACCAACTGCGACCCCGATGAGGTCGATTACGTCATCCCCGGCAACGACGACGCCATCCGCGCCATCCGCCTGATTGCCGCTACCATGGCAAACGCGGTTGTCGAAGGCCGTCAGGGCGAAGAGAACACCGAGGCTCCCGCAGCCGAGGCTGCCGCTCCCGCCGCGGAATAATTGCACAATCAAAAAGCGCCCGCCGCGCGACGGGCGCTTTTTCAGAATCGAACGATACTATTTCAATTAGGAGGAAATAACAATGGCATTTACTGCTGCTGATGTCAAGAAACTGCGTGAAATGACCAACGTCGGTATGATGGACTGCAAGAAGGCGCTCACCGAGACCGACGGCGATATGGATAAGGCAGTCGAGTGGCTGCGCGAAAAGGGCCTGGCGAAGGCTGCCAAGAAGGCAAACCGCATCGCTGCCGAGGGTATGGCATACGCTACCGTCTGCGAAAAGTGCGGCGTCGGCGCTGTCGTCGAGGTCAACTGCGAGACCGACTTCTGCGCAAAGTCCGCTCCGTTCGTTCAGTTCGTCAAGGATATCTGCCAGGTCGTCCTGCAGGACAACCCCGCCGACGTCGAGGCAATCAAGGAATGCAAGTACCCGGGCACCGATCTGAAGGTCTCCGAGGTCCTGCCCGAGAAGGTCATGTCCATCGGCGAAAACCTGCAGATCCGCCGCTTCCATCGCTTCGACAAGAACACCTCCGTGTCCTATGTCCACGCGGGCGGCAAGATCGGCGTCCTGGTCAACCTCGAGGTTGAAGGCGGCATCGACGCGACCACCATCGGCAAGGACATCGCTATGCAGATCGCAGCGCTCAACCCCCGTTTCTGGGACAAGAGCCTCGTGACCGACGACGTTCTGGCAGAAGAGAAGAAGATTCTCGTTGCGCAGATGGACAACGACCCCAAGATGGCTTCCAAGCCGCAGCAGGTCAAGGAAAAGATTGCAGCCGGCAAGATCAACAAGTTCTACGAAGAGAACTGCCTGCTCCAGCAGCCGTTCGTCAAGGACGGTTCTGTCTCCGTCGAGCAGTACATGGCTGCCGCCGCGAAGGAGCTTGGCGGCAAGGTCAAGTTCGTCGACGCTGTCCGCTTTGAAAAGGGCGAGGGCATCGAAAAGAAGCAGGAAGACTTCGCTGCAGAAGTCGCTGCGCAGATGAACATGGGTAAATAAAATAAGAAGCCCGGAATGGCACGCCATTCCGGGCTTCTTATTTAAAAAGGGCTGCGCCTCGACTGCACGCATAATTTTTGTCCCAAAGGGACAAAAATTCCACACTTGCGAGGCGATGGGAATTTTTCCGGTCGGCGGAGCCGCCGGATAAAATGTCTTTCATTTTATTTCGCCCTGCGGGGCGAAACTCTACGAGGTTTTTGATCGGATACCGCTTTTTTGCACGTTTGGAAGGGCATGGTTGCCTTCCGACGTGCAATTTTTTTGTGTGCGCGCCGTATATATGAAAGGGGGGAGAAAAGGCAATGACGGAGGAAGAAAAAACGATTCTTCTCACACGCCACGACGGGCTTCTGCAGCGGCAGGAAGGACGCATCAAGGAATTAGAGCGCCGGCAGGATGATCTTGACAAGATGGCAAGCTGTGTTGCAATGCTGGCACAGCGCCAGGAGGGCATGGACTCGGACATCAAGGAGATCAAAAAGGACGTCAGCCAGATGGCGCAGCGGTCCGGACGCCGGTGGGACATGATTGTGGAAAAAGCGATTGCCGCGATTGCGGGCGCGTTGGTCGGCTTCATTCTGCTGAAGCTGGGACTGGGATAAGAAAGGGAGGAAGAAAACATGCAGACATTCATTCGAAAAATCACAAGCAGAAAATTTCTTGCCGCGCTCGCCGGTGTGGCAACGGGGCTGGCGATGGTCTTTGGGGTTGACGAAACTGCCATCAGCACTGTCGCGGGCGCGGTGACGACGGTGGCAAGCGTCGTCAGCTATATCATGTCCGAGGGTATGGTGGACGCGGCTGCCGTCGGGGCGGCGAAGGACAAATGACGAGCGCACACGCCGGGAATTACACGCCGGGGCGGCTGGAGCCCATTCGCTATCTGGTGCTGCACTACACGGCGGGCAGAAACGACTCTGCCGGCAGCAATCTTCGCTATTTCCGAGACAACGTCGTCAAGGCGTCCGCACACTATTTTGTGGACGATCTGGGGTGGCTGCAGTCGGTGGACGACGGCGATACGGCGTGGAGCGTCGGAACGGCTGGCATCTATGTGCAGAAGCATCCGGACTGCCGGAACGCAAACTCCATCAGCATCGAGCTCTGCTGCCGCTATGCGGCGGGGCAGTATGTGTTTTCCAGAAAGACGGTCCGCAACGCGGCAAGACTGACGCGGCTTCTGATGACGCGCTACGGCATTCCGATCGAGAACGTCCTGCGCCACTTTGACGTGGTCAGCAAGCGCTGCCCCGCGCCGTGGGTGGACGACGAGTCGCAGTGGCAAGCGTTCCGGAAACTGGTAGAGGAGGAACTCGATATGACAAAGCAGGAGCTTCTGAGCCTGAGCGGCACGGGCGACCATCCGTCCGACTGGGCGCAGGAGGCGGTGCAGTGGGCAAAGCGGATCGGCATTGCCGCAGGCGACGAACAGGGGAACTTCGGCTGGCAGCAGCCGGTGACCCGCGAGGCGCTTGCTGTGATGCTCTACAGGCTTTCGCAGCTGCAAACGCAGAAAAATTGAATAACGCACGCAGGGACCGGCACGATTTGTGCCGGTCCTGAGACTGTCAAAAAGCGGTTGCTTTTTGACAGAAGGGCTGCGCCTCGATTGCGCGCATAATTTTTGTCCCATTGGGACAAAAATTCCACACTTGCGAGGCGATAGGTATGTTTCCGGTCAGCGAAGCCGCCGGATAACATGGATTTCATTTTATTTCGCCCTGCGGGGCGAAACTCTACGAGGTTTTGCAACAAGCTGGGGACCGGCACGATTTGTGCCGGTCCTTTTCTGTTTTTCGGGGGAAGGAAAATGTTTTTTTTTTGCTGGAAACATTTACACAGAGCGCTTTCTATACTATAATATAATCGCGAAAAAAGATTTTGACGAAAAAAGCAGGAGAGGGCGTTTGCCCGAGAGAGGATATGAAAAGAGGGTTAAACATCTGCTGCGGCGTTTTGGCGCTGGCGCTGCTGTTTGGCGGATGCGCGCAGAGCGTGCCGCAGCAGGAGCAGGAGCCGAAGGCGGAGCCGGTCGCTGCCGGGGCTTTTGCTGCGGAGGTCGAGCCGGAATACCTGCAGCACGCGGCATACATGAGCGCGCCAAAGGGCTTTTTTGGACCCGATCAGCCGCTCCGGCGTGCAGAGGCAGCGCAGCTGGTCTGCAATCTGGCGGCGCTTTCCCCGAAGAATCTGCCGGAAAGCGGCTTTGCGGACGTTTCGCCGGAGGCATGGTATTACGGCGCAGTCTGCGCGGCGGCAGCTTTTTTTGAAGTTCCGGAGCCGGTTTCGAAGCCGGAGGCGGAAGCAGCAGGAGAGCTGAATGAGGTGGGCGCGGAAGACCCGGATGCACTGCAGGAAGAACCGGAGCCTTCCTATTTCAGACCCCAGGATGCCGCGCTTGCCTATGAGCTGCAGGCGGCGCTCACGCGCGCGCTGGATTTGCCGGATACGGCGCTTCCGGCAGGCATGACCGACATGACGGTTCTGACGCGCGCGGATGCGGCGGTGCTGGTCAACCGGCTGCTCGGCAGAACGCCGGACCGGGACGCGCTGGATGCGCTGTCCTACGATCTGCTTCTGGACATGCCGCGCACGGACGCGCGGTATGCGGAGGTGCTCGAAGCGGTTTTTCCGCACGAGTATATGGAAAGCGCAGGCGAGCGATGGAACCTGCAGACGCTGGAGATTTCCCCGATGCGCACGGGCGCACACACAAAGGACGGACGCGGCTTTGTGGTCGATGAAAGCGGCTGTGTCGTCCGGGAAAACGGGCTTTTCACCAGCGGCGGCTGGACGTATCTTTCCGATACGGACACGGGCTGTATTTTTGCAGACGGCGCGCTTCACCGGACAGACGGGCATGTGGTCCTCAGCTTACGCGGCGGGCAGCTGCTGCAAGACGGCGCGCAGGGCGAGTACCTGTTTGACGAAAACGGCTACTATACCACAGGAAGCGAAGAAATAGACGTACTTCTCGACGAGGCAATCGCCGCCTGCACGACGCAGGACATGACGCCCGAGCAGATGCTGCGCGCTTGCTATGACTATGTGCGAAGCTATAAATACCTCGGGCGTAACGCCGCGTTTGGTGCGGACGTCAAAACGCCGCCCTATGAAAAGCTGCTGGAATTTGCGCAGGAAATCCTCTCCACTGGAAAGGGCGACTGCTATAACTTTGCCGCAAGCTTCTGCCTGCTTTCCAGGCGGCTCGGCTTTGAGGCGGCGTGCATCATCGGTGAGTGCGGCTACGTTTGGAACTGGCGTCCGATTGCCCACGGCTGGGTCGAAATCACGAAGGACGGACAGACGCTTCTGTACGATCCGCAGATTGAAAACTACAACATTCGCGCCGGCATCAGCAACGACGATTACGGCGCATACGGTGTGCGTTATGAGACGGCGCATGCCAGATATCTCAAGCATTAAACGCGCAGAAAAGAGGAGAACGGTTTTGAAAAAGAGCATTGCCATTTTGATGTTGACGCTTTGTCTGGCGCTGCTGTGTGCCTGCGGGGAAACGGCGGAGCCTGCACCCGAGACGCCCGCGCCGGATGCGCAGGAGGCAGCGGCGCAAACGCTTCCGGAGGAAGCTCCCGCCGCGCAGCCGGAAGCGCCTGCGCAGGAGCCGGAAGAAGCAGCAGAGCAGACCGACGATGCGCCTGCGCAGGAGCCGGAAGAAGCGCCCAAGGAGCCGAGCGCATTGGAAACGGCGCTTACCTTCGTCGATCAGGACGCGGCAGCGCTGGTGCAGGCAATCGGAGAGCCGCTGGAAACGCAGTATGAGGCGTCCTGCTCCGGACCCGGCGACGACGGCGTCTGGACCTATGACGGCTTTACGGTCTATACCTATCGGGAAAACGGCGTCGAGACCATTGTCGACGCGGAATAAGAGGAAGAGAAAATGAAAAAAGTAATTGCTCTGCTGGTGGCGCTGGCGATTTGTGCGGCGCTCTGCGCGTGCGGAAACCGGCAGAAGACGCTGGAAGAAACGGACCTTTCCATGAGCGTGAACGGCGTGGAGGTCACGACGAAGAGCAGCGTGGATACCCTGCTGACGATTTTTGACGGGAAGTATGAAACGGCGGAGGCGGTCTCCTGTGTGTATTCCGGCATGGAGCGCACCTATTCGAATGAAACCCTTTCCGTGTTTACCTACCCCGGCGACGACGGCGCAGAGCATCTGATGGAAGCCTATGCGCAGGCGAACGTACAGACTGCGCGCGGCGTTACCATCGGCAGCAGCCTCAAGGATGTGGAGGATGCCTATGGTTCGGATTATACCAGAAACGGCAATGTCGTGTCCTTTGAGCTTCCCGCTTCCAATGATCAGATGGTTCCGGCGGGAATCTATTTTGAACTGTATGACGATATGGTGATTGCCATCGGCATTGTCTGCGAACATCGCGCGCAGTGAGGAAGCTGGATGCGAAGACTACTCATTCTGACGCTTGCCGCGCTGCTGCTGGTTCTGGCGGCGTGTGCGCCGAAGCCGTATGAGCCTGCGGGAGAACCGACGGGCAACGCGGCGCTCGATGACGCGGTGCTGTCACTTTTACAGGAGCGGTGCAGCGCAAAGAACAGCGAGCAGGAAAACCTGCGGGCAGTCTATGATTTTATCGCCCACGATATTACCTACCGCCCGGGAACGGCAGACACGAGCGGCGGTTTTTCAGATGAACTGACCGAGCAGCTTGCGCTGGAGCTTTTGCACAAGCGCAAGGGAAACTGCGACGCGCAGGCGGCGCTGATGGCAGTTTTGCTGCGGCGGATGGGATATGAGGCGCAGCTGGTGCAGGGGACGTTTGTGCGCGAGGAAGGCGCGGAGCCGGTCGACCATGCGTGGGTCTATGCGCTCGTCGGCGGCGAAGGCGTCTACTTTGACCCGCTCTACGGCGGAAGCTTTGCCGAGCGCGCGGAGGATTACTGCATGGCACCCGCGGCGCTGTTAAAGGAAACGCACCAGTGGGACGAGAATGCGTTACAATGAGGAAGAGCCTATGGAAATCCTGAGAAAACTTGCGCAGCTTGCCGGGACCGACCGCACGGCGATTGTCTACGGCGACGGGACGCTTTCCTACCGGGAGCTGAACAATTGGTCCGATGCGTTTGCCGCTTATCTGAAGAAGACCGTACCGGAAGGGAAAGCGCCGGTTTTGATCTACGGGCACAAGGAGCTGGAAATTCCGGCGTGCATGTTCGGAAGTCTCAAGGCGGGGCGTGGCTATGTGCCGGTCGATGTGACGTATCCGCCGGAGCGTGTGGCGCAGATTGCCGCCGAGGCAAAGCCGTGCGTGATTGCAGACCTCACGGGTACGCTGGAGCTGCCGGGTCTTACCCTTTCGCAGCTGCGGGAGATCTTGCACGGACCCTGCGCGCCTGTTTCGGAAGACGACTGGCTCAAGCCGGATGAGACCGCGTACATTCTCTTTACCTCCGGCTCGACCGGAAAGCCCAAGGGCGTGCAGATTACGGCAAAAAATCTTGCTGCGTTCCACGCAGGCGTGCGTCCGTTTTTCGACGGCATGCAGCCCGGCGGCGCGTTTCTGAACGAAATTTCTTATTCCTTTGATGTTTCCGTCTGCGCGCTCTATGAAGCGCTCGGGCGTGGCATGACGCTCTGGACGGCAGACCGGACGGCGCTGGAAAATCCGAAGCTGCTGTTTGATATTTTAAAGCGGGCAAATCTTACCGACTGGGTGTCTACGCCGTCGCTTGCCGAGCTCTGCGTGCAGTCGGACCGGTTCTGCGGCGCGCTGATGCCGCAGCTGCGGCAGATGCTGTTCTGCGGCGAGGTGCTGACCAAAAAGCTGACGCAGGAGCTGATGGCGCGCTTTCCGGGTGTCCCGATTGTCAACGCCTATGGTCCCACGGAGACGACCGTTCTTGTGACTGGCGCGCAGATGACGAAGCGCATGCTGCAAGCGGATGCACCGCTTCCCATCGGCTATGCGTTTTCCAACTGCGAGGCGCGCATCTGCGGCGCGGAAGGAAAAGCACTCCCGGAAGGAGAAGCGGGCGAGCTTTGCCTGCTCGGAGAAACGGTCAGCCCCGGGTATCTGGGAAGACCGGACCTCAACGCGCGCGCGTTTTTTGAAGACGACGGCAGGCGCGGCTACCGCACGGGAGACCTGTGCCGGATGGAAGACGGTCTGATCTATTATCTCGGCAGGCTCGACAATCAGATCAAGCTCAACGGCTTCCGGGTGGAGCTGGAGGACGTGGAAAACAACCTCGTGAAGGTTTCCAATATTGCAAGAGCCGCTGTTCTGGCGGAGATGCAGGACGGAAAGGCAGTCGCGCTGACCGCCTACGTGATGCTGGAAAAGCCGGACGGCGAGGGGAGTCTGCAGCGCGCAAGGCGCATCAAAAAGGAGCTGGGCGAACTGGTGCCGTCTTACATGGTACCGCGCAGAATCATCGCGGTGGACTCGTTCCCGCTCAACACAAACGGCAAGATTGACAAGAAACAACTGCGCGCGCTGCGCGCAACTTAGGAGGCGGCTATGACTCCCTATTCCGGGCTTGGTTTTTTCTTCACGCTGGCGCTGGCGCTGTTTCCGGCAGCGATTGCCGGTCTGCGGGGAAAGAATCTGCGCGTGTGCGGCTTTGCCGTGACGGCGGTGATGCTGCTTTTGATCTTCGATACGCCGCGCAAGCTTCTGACGCTGGCGCTGTTCTGGGCTTGGCAGCTGGCGCTGATCTTTTCCTATCTTCATGTGCGGAAAAAGTCGGAAAAGCGCTATGTTCTGTGGATTTTTCTGCTTCTGAGTCTGCTGCCGCTGATTTTCACGAAGCTTTCCGTCTTTGTGAAGGAACTGTCCGTGTTCTCGATGCTCGGCATCAGCTATGTCTCGTTCCGCGCGGTGCAGATTCTCGTTGAAATCTACGACGGGCACCTGACGAAGCTCTGCCCGCTGGACGTGAGCTATTTTCTGCTGTTCTTCCCGTCGATTCTCTCGGGACCTTTGGACCGGTATCAGCGCTTTTCGGCGGATCTGCAGAAGACGAGAAGTCCGGAAGACTATGAAGCGCTTCTCAGGGAGGGGCTCTGGCGGCTGGCAACGGGCGCAATCTATAACTTCGTCCTCGGGAATCTGATCTGGCAGTACTGGGTCTCGTGCATGCCCGATACGCTTTTGGGGACGCTCGGGTACATGTACGGCTATACGCTTTTCATGTTTTTTAACTTCGCAGGCTACAGCCGCATGGCGATCGGAACGGCGTATTTGCTCGGCATCGAGCAGCCGGAAAATTTCAACCAGCCCTTCCGGAGTGTTGACATGAAGGATTTCTGGTCCCGGTGGCACATTTCGCTCTCCACGTTTCTGCGCGACTATGTCTACACCCGCTTCTGCATGGCGGCGCTGCGCGGCAAATGGTTCCGGGAGCGAAGAACGTGTTCCTATCTCGGGTACATTCTGACGATGCTTGTCATGGGACTCTGGCACGGACTGACCGGCGCGTATCTGGTCTACGGCGCGTATCATGGGCTTCTCATGTGCGCCAACGATATTCTCGATACGCGCTGCAAAAAATTTAAGGCGCTCAAAAAAGACCCGCGCGCCAGCTGGTGGCTGCGGCTTTTGACGCTGCATTTGTTCAGCTTCGGACTGCTGATTTTCTCCGGAAGACTGTTTTAGGAGGTAATTAGGATGATCGATCAGGTACTGACTGCAATTTGCGAAATTGCCGGCGCGGACGAGGGCGAGATTGCGCCCGACACGGAGCTTTTTGAAGAGGGCATTCTCGACTCGTTCGGGCTGGTGGAGCTGTTGGTGCAGCTGGAAAGCCTCGGGCGCAAGCTGGATGTCGCGAACCTCACGCGCGAGGAAATTTCCACACCCGCAAAAATTGCGGCGCTTCTGGAGTAAACGCGATGCGGAAGGGATGCAAGGCACTTTTGTGTCTGGCGGCGGCGGTTCTGGGGCTGTTTCTGGTGCGGCTGACGGTCGAAAAGACAGAGCCTTCCTACCCCGAGGCGCTGGGCAATACGCTGGATGTGGAGAAAATCACGGGGACCTGTCTCGTGAAGGAAGCCGCGGAGCTTCCGGACACGCTGACCATTTTCGGTTCGAGCGAGCTCAAGACCTTTGAAATTCCCACGCACCCGGCAAACTTCTTTGCAGGCAAGCGCGCGGGCTTTCAGGTCAACCTCGTCGGGCGCGGCTCGTGCCAGTCGCTGGTCCACGCGATGGCAATCGGCGCGTCAGAAGACAGCCTCAAGGGAAAGAAAATCGTTCTGATTACCGCGCCGCAGTCATATGTCGAGGGCGGCATTGCGCCGGACCTGTTTCTGGCGAATTTTTCCGAGCAGCAGCTGCTGGCGCTGTTGGGCGACGAGGAGCTTCCGGAGAGTACGCGGCAGTATGTCGCATCTCGCGTGCAGAGTCTGATTGCGCAGTATAACGCACAGAACGGGACGAATTTGCAGACGCACACGGCGGCAGGACTTTTATCAAAAGCATGGGCAGCGGACAGCACGATTTCCAAAGCGCTGCTTGCGCCCTATGCGGGCATTTCCCAGTGGCTGCTCGATACAAAGGATCTGGCGGTTTCCGCGCGGCTGATTCGCCGGGGTGATTTTTCGGCAAACGAGGCAAAGCCCGGGGAGATCGACTGGGCGCAGGAGGAAACGCTTGCGCAGGAGGCTGCGTTGTCGCAGGCGACGAACAACGACTATTCCATGCTCGACAGCTACTATCAGACCTACGTCGGGCATAGGCTTTCGCAGATGGCAGGGCGCGACGCAGGCATTTCCTACGATGTTTCGCCCGAGTACGACGATTTGCGGTGCCTGTTTGAAATCTGCAAAGCAAAAAACATTCAGGCGCTGTTCGTTCATGTGCCGGTGAACGGCAAGTGGAGCGATTATACGGAGCTTTCGCAAAGCACGCGGCAGATCTACTATAAAACGGTGCGCGCGATTGCCGCACAGTATGACAATATCACGATGCTGGATCTGACAGGAGAGGAGTACACGCCGTATTTCCTCTGCGATACGATGCATCTTGGCTGGAAGGGGTGGCTTGCCGTTGATCGGGCAATGGTTGAATTCTGGAACGCGGATTAAGAACGCAATTCTATCGAAATGGTATCTCACGGCGCTTTTCTGCGCGCTGACGGCAGCACTCGTCTTTGCTGCATGGCTTTTGATGGACGCGCAGGGCGTCAGCTTTGTTTACAGCGAGTTTTAGCGGAGGAAACTATGAAAAAAATCGGAAAACTTATGGCGCTTGCGCTTGCGCTCAGCCTGCTGCTGTGCGCGTGCGGCGAAAAAAAGAATGCATTTGAAACGGCGCAGCAGATGATCGGAGAAAATCTGACGGCGCTGACGGACGCAATCGGCAAGCCGAATAACAAGAGCTATGCCTCGTCCTGCCTCGGAGACGGCGAGGACGGCGAGCTTTCCTACGACGGCTTTACGGTCTACACCTACCGCGCGCCCGATGGCGCGGAGACGGTCTACGATGTGATCGAGCAGAAATAGAAAGGAACCTCGCATGAAACAGAAGCTTCGAAGACTGGCGCTCGGCGTGCTTTTTGGCATGCTGGCGCTTTGCGCGCTCTCTTTGCAGGCGGGCGCGGCGGAAACTGCTTTCACCGATCAGGCGCTCGAGGGTATCGCGCTTCCCAAAGTGCTGGGCTCGCAGACGTTTTCCTGGGAGGGCGTGGACTTTCACCGCGTGACGATTCCGCGCTATGTGTTAGAGCGCTATGAGACCTCAAGCTACGAAATTCTGCCCGGACAGTCGGACGAGCGTGTCAAAGCTGTGAAGCTGGCGCTTTACTCCAACGACACCTACCCCGACAATGAATTTGTAACCTACACGCAGGTGCGCGCGGGCGAGCCGGTCGAAACGTATTTTGATGCGCACCTCGCGGCGCTGCTGGAGACCATTTACCGCTTCTGCGGGCTCGAGGGAAAAACTGCCTGCATCGATGAACTGACCGACTATCTGCTCTCGAACCTTCCCAATCTGGGACCCGACATGCGCCACGATATTGAGGCAAGCTACAAATACGAGCTGACGAAGACCAGCACCTACGGCACGGTTGCGCGCTCCGGGCAGCTCGACAACCTCTATTATTTCGCGCAGACCGACCCCGACTGGGCGGGCGAGATTTTTGAGTTTGAGGGAAACGGCGCGACGCTCAAGGACCGTGGCTGCGGCTGTGCGTGCGCGGCAATGGTGTTTTCAACGTATCACAAGGTTGAAATCACGCCCCGCTGGATGCGGACCTATGCCCTGCAGGACAATTACCCCGTGAGCTACGGGCTTCCCAACGAGTATTTTGAGGGCATCGCGCGCTACTATGAAAATCTCGAGTATGCGCGCTACGGCACGAAGCTCAACGCCCCTGCGATCTATAAGAAAAAAGAAGTGAACATGCAGACGCTTGCCGACCAGATTGAAAATCAGGGCTACCTGGCAATCATCCACGTCGTCAAGGGTGCGTTCACAAGCCACGAGCATTACATGGTGCTCTGCGGCTACGAGGTCATCGACGGTCAGCCGTATTTTCTGGTGGCAGATCCTTACGTGCTGCAAAGCCGGTATAAGGACTGGGACCAGCTGCGCAGGACGGACACCGGAAACGACGGGCTGATCTACGCGACGCCGGACGTTCTGTACCGCGACATGAAGGCAATCATCCTCTTCTCGCAGGACCGGAACGAATTTCCGCTTTATTGCCGGACGCAGCGCGCGGAAGCCCTGGCGCCGGAAAGGAGCTGAGCCATGGCGGACAGAAGAAAAAGAAGCCCTGCCATGCGCTATATCAAGCGCAACGGGCTGTACATCCTCATCGTGTGCGTGCTGCTGCTTGTCGTGGGCGCAGTGATTGCCGTGGTCGGGCAGGTGAAGCGGCTGTCGCCTGCAAAGCAGGAAGAGCCTTCCCAGAGCGCTTCCGAGACCGTGCAGCAGCCTACGCTGGAAGAGCCGTCAAGCGATGCATCCGGCGAGACGGCAAGCGAGCAGGAGCCTGTGGATGAGAGCGCCTATGTTCCGCCCTTTTCCGGGAGGACCGCACTGCTTGCAGACAGCGGGCTTGTCATAACCTTCGACGATGCCGCGCTTTCGTGGGAAGAGTCGGAAGACCTGATTTCCCTCACTGACGCGGCGGGCGCGCAGAAAACGCGGCTTGATGTGCAGAAGCTCCAAGCGGATGTGTCCTTATTCAAGCAGTCGGAGCTGGAGCGCATCTGCATCGGCGTGGTGCAGGCGTATTATTATCTGGCACCGGAGACGAAGGATTTTACGGTGACGGATGCCGGATGGAACGGGGACTGCTTCACGGCAACGGTGAATGCCCCTGCCTATGACACCGAAGCGCCCGTCAGCGCGCGCGTTGCGCTTTGGAAGGCGAACGGAAAGAGCTGGTGCGTCAGCGCCATCTGCCCGGAGGATGAGGACGGTGCGGCGGTCTTTGCGGCATTTTCGTCCGTCGAGCCGCTGGGCGGGAAGCATCTGACGGAGGAAACGCCGTGAAAAAGCCTGCTTTTTTGGCACTGACAGCCCTTTTGCTGATGCTTTTGTGCGCGTGCAGCACAAAAACGCTCGCGCAGCAGGCGCCTTCCGCGGCACAGACCGAGACGGCAAAGACCGAAGTGCAGCCGCAGCAGACGGTTTCAATGGAAGCCGTTCCGGTGAGAACCGGCGTGGTAAACGATGGCAGCTCGTTTTATTATTATGGGCAGGATGGAAACCGCGTCGAGAAAACCGGCATGCAGACGCTGGGCGGCGCGCAGTATTACCTGAACGGCGACTACACGCTGCACAAATTTGTGCCGGGACCCAACGACTGCGAGGGAACCGTTTACATCCATGCCGGAGACGAAGGCTTCACATTTACCCTGCACGAGCCGGGCGTTCTGGAGCTGGACGGCGCGCTTTACGAGGTAACGGCGGACGGCAGCGTCCTGCAGGATGCGTCCGACGGGTATCTCTACTTTGGACCCGACGGCAGATACACCAGCGGAAACGGGACGCTTGACGAGGGCGTGCAGGCGCTGCTCGGCGCGGCGTGTGAAGAAGCTTCCTCGCGCGAAGAAAAACTCAGGCAGGCGTATGATTACATCCGCGACAATTACCGCTATCTTTCCATGCAGCACTACGACGCGGGCACGACCGACTGGGCAGAAGAAGCGGCGCTGTCGTTTCTGGAAACAGGCAAGGGCAACTGCTACTGCTTTGCGGGGCTTTTCATGTACTGCGCAAGGCAGCTCGGCTATCAGGCGTATGTGGTTGCGGGCTGGGAGAGCAATCCCACGAACGACCACGCCTGGACCATGATCGACCAGGACGGCAGGGCGCTTTTGTATGACGCGCAGCTCGAGTATGCGTACCTTTATATGTTTCACCGCGATCCGGTCGACATGTTTGGCGCCGAAGGGCAGGACGGCATGTATCGCGGCTTCCGGTATTATTTCCCCGAAGAGTAAGGAGAGGCAATGAGCTTTACTTCGCCCGTTTTTTTGTTTGCGTTTCTGCCGCTGACGGTGATCGTCTATCAGCTGGCGCGCAGCACAAAGCTCAAAAACGCCGTCTGGATTGCGGCGGGGCTTTTGTTCTATGCGTTCGGCGATGTGCGGCATCTGCCGCTGCTGCTCGGCTCGTGCCTGCTGCACTATGGCGCGGGGCGGTATCTGATGGCGCGAACGAAGGCGCGCAGAGCTGTGCTGCTGTCTTGCGTGGCGCTGGACCTTGCGGTGCTGGCATTTTATAAGGTGCGCGGCACACTGCCGCTCGGTATCTCATTTTACACGTTTCAGGCAATCAGCTATGTTGCCGACACGTACAAAAACCCCGCAGACGGCACGAAGAATTTGCGCGAAGCGCTGCAGTATCTGACGTTTTTCCCGCAGCTGACGGCAGGACCGTTTCTGAAATTCTCTGCGCTGCGCCCGTATCTGGACCGGCGCGATGTAAGCTGGGAGAAAAACGCGCAGGGCGTGCGGCGTTTCGTGTGCGGACTGTGCAAGAAAGTGCTGCTGTCAACCGCTGCGGCAAAGCTGGCGGACGCGATGTTTTCTCTTGCCTCCATCGACGCGCTCGGCGCGTGGACCGGCGCGCTCGGCTACTGTCTGCAGCTGTATTTTGATTTTTCCGGCTACAGCGACATGGCGCTTGGACTGGGGCTGCTGTTCGGCGTGCAGCTGCCGGAAAATTTCCGGCATCCCTACTGCGCAGGTTCGGTGTCGGAGTTCTGGCGGCGCTGGCACATGACGCTCTCCGGCTGGTTCCGGGACTATGTCTATATTCCCCTCGGCGGCAGCCGGAACGGGCGTGCGCGGACGGTTTTCAACAAACTTCTTGTGTTTCTTGCGACGGGACTCTGGCACGGAACCGGCTGGACGTTTGTCCTCTGGGGGCTGTGGCACGGCGCGTTCTGCGGCGCAGAGACGCTGCTGGACCGAAATAAAACGCTCAAAACGCACTGGTACGGGCATGTGTATACGCTGCTGGTTGTGATATTCGGCTTTGTTCTGTTCCGCGCGGAAAGTCTTCCGCAGGCGCTTATGCTGCTGCGCACGATGCTCTCTGGCTTCACGCCCGTGGATGCCTGCCGTCTTGCACTGCGAAATCTCCTGACGGCGGGGACGGTTTTCTGGTGCCTGGCGGGCGTGCTTGCCTGTCTTCCTTTGTGGGAGCATGCGAAGGCGCGCTTTGATGGCAGCCGGTGGTTTTCTCCGGCACTTGACGCGCTGACAATCGTAGGGCTTCTTTTGTGCCTGATGCAGTTGGCGTCACATTCGTTCCAGCCGTTTATCTATGCGAGCTTCTGAGGTGCGCGATGAAGAAACAAAAACAGGGAAGACTTCTTTGTGCGCTTTGTCTGGCGCTGCTGCTGATTCCGCTTGCAGGCATGCTGCTGGCTGGACCGTCTGACGCGGTTTCCAACGAGCGCCTTGCGGCAAAGCCGCGCCTGATGCGCGCGGGAAAGCTGAATCCGGATTTCTTATCGGAGACGGCAGATTATTTTGCGGGGCATTTTTACCTGCGCCCGGCGTTCATCACGGCAAACAGCACCGTGCAGGCGGCAGTCTTCCGGGAATCCGCGTCTGAGGACGTGGTGCTGGGAGACGGCGGCTGGCTTTTTTACGCGGACACGCTGGAGGATTTTCAGGGGACGAACCCCATGACCGGGCGGGCGCTTTTCTGCGCCGCGCGCAATCTCGCGCTCCTGCAGGAATTTTGCGCGCAGCAGGGGACGAAGTTCCTGTTTGTCTGCGCGCCGAACAAAAACACAAGTTACCCCGAATACATGCCCGGGCAGTACCGGAAAACGGAGCAGGTTTCCGATCTGGACCGGCTGGAGCAGGCGCTGACGCAGCAGGGCGTCTCGTTCTGCGACCTGCGCGAAGCGCTCTCGGGGCGCGAAAGCCTGACCTATTATCGGACGGACAGCCACTGGAACGGCTACGGCTCGTATCTTGCCGGCAGGCAAATCCTGCAGGCGCTCGGGAAAGAAGCGGACACCGAAGACGTTTCGCTATCCATGCAGCAGCACGCGGGCGATCTTTACGGGATGCTCTATCCGGCGTCCGACCGGAAGGAGGATGCGCCTGCCCCGGCGCAGCTGCGCACGTTTTCCTATCTCGGCGATGTGCGCGGGGCGGACGATCAGCTGATCCGGACGCAGTCGGGCGCGGAGGGGACGCTTTTCATGTTCCGCGATTCATTCGGAAACGCGCTGCATGCGGACCTTGCCGGGCAGTTTTCACAGGCGGTATTTTCACGGAGCATGCCGTATGATCTGTCGCAGGCGGAAGAAATGCCGGAGGTGCTGATTGCCGAGATTGCGCAGCGGAACCTTCGCTGGCTTGCGCAGCGCCCGCCGCTGCTTCCCGCACCGCAGAGGCAGGCGCCTGTCTGGGAGAGGGAAGCGCAGCAGAAGCTTTCCGTATCCGTGTCGGAAAGCGGATTTGAGGGGCTTTTCTGCTATGAAGGGCGCTTTCCGGAACCGCCGGATACGGACGCTGCGGTGTTTGCCTGCGTGGACGGCGTGTGGTATGAATCTTGCCTCACGGAAGACGGCTTCCGGCTTCTCGCGCCGGAAGCGGAAAGCGTGCAGCTCGTGACTACGGCGGCGGAAAGCGCTTCGATCTATCAGGCAGAACTGACAAACTAGGCGGCTGAGTCAGCCGCCTTTTTATTTTGGAAATTTTTCACATCCGGCGGAACAAACCGGATGGACCCTGCGTCTAAGAGGCAGAATAAGAACAATAGGGAATTGGAGGAGTTTCCATGAAGACAGCAAAACGAATCACATCGCTGCTGCTTGCCGTGGCGCTGGCTTTCTCGCTGGCGGCAAGCTGTTTTGCGGACGATACCGCGCTCACACGGCAGGAGGCTGCCGAGATGCTTGTGCAGGCGGCGGACGACTATCACCGCGGTGTGAAAACAGAGGATATTCTAAAGGGTTATCCGGACGGCAATCTGGACCTGCGCGGCACGCTCACCCGCGCGCAGGCGCTCGTGATGCTGGACCGCGCGTTCGGAGGACTGCCCGCGCCGGTCGGCGATCATGCCCGCACGGCGGCAGGCATGCAGGGCTTTTCCGATGCGCCCGTGTGGGGCGGCGAGGAGCTTTCGCGCGTGCTTTCTTCCGGTATCGTCGCAGGCGAAGCGGACGGACTGCTGCACCCCGATGCGCCTGTGACCCGCGAGAATTTGCAGACGCTCCTTTCGCGCGTCTACGCCCTCGAAGGCACGAACTGCAAGGACGATTTTTATGAGACGGTCAACAAAACGTGGCTGGACAGCTCCGACATTCCTGCCGGGCTTTCCGTCAACGGTCCGTTCTACGGCTTGAGCCTGACGGTTACGGAGCAGGTTGCAAAGCTGATTTCCGACATCGCGGCAAAGCCGCAGACCCCCGGCACGCCGGAGGCAAAAATCAAGGCGCTCTATGACACTGTCATGGACGTCGAGGCAAGAGAAGCGGCGGGCGTCGCTCCGATTCAAGAGTATCTGGACGCAATCGAAACTGCAAAGACGATCTCCGAGCTGATCGACGTCGAGTGCCGGCTTCAGAAGGAGCTGGGTCTGTCGACGATTCTGGGCTTCGGATTGACGTCGGATTTTGAAGATTCAAACCGCAAGGTCGTCGCGTTCTCGTCCTTCGGCGCATCGATGACGAAGGATTTCTATGAAAACGGAACACAGGAGCAGAAGGACGCTTATCTTGCCTATCTCACAAAACTGCTGACGCTTTCTGGTCTTTCCGAGCAGGCGGCGACGGAGCGGGCAAAGCTCGTCTATGCGGCGGAGGCAAAGGTTGCCAAAGCATCCTATGACCCGCAGGAATACGGGGATGTAGATAAAATCAACAACATCTACAAGCTCAGCGACATCCAGCGGCAGTTCTCGAAAATCAGCCTTGCCAAGGTCTACGAGGCGTCCGGTCTTGCCCCCAGCGACCGGATTCTGGTGACGGACCCCGGCGCAATGCGGGCGGCAGCGAGCTATTTTAACGATGCCGGTCTTGCAACGCTGAAGGCACTTTCCCGGACGGCAATTCTGATGAGCGTCGGCGGGTGTCTGAATCAGGGCTTCATCGAGGCAAGCGTCGAGTTCACAAAGGCATATTACGGCATCGATATGACCCAGACCACCGAGCAGATTGCTGCCCAGCAGGTGCAGGGACTGCTGGCTGATTATCTGGGACGCGCGTATGTTGAAGCGCACTTCTCGGAAAAGGCAAAGCAGGACGTCGAGGAAATGATTCACGAATTCCTCGAGATCTACAAGACGCGCATCGAAGCGCTCGACTGGATGTCGGACGCGACAAAGCAGAAGGCAATCTGCAAACTCGACACGATGAAGATCAAGGTCGGCTACCCCGACAGCTGGGAGACCTATCTCGATAATGCCGACATCAAGAGCCCGTCTGAGGGCGGCACGTTCTTCTCGAATGTCATCTCCATTCAGGCGTCTGCAAAAGAAAAAACACTTGCCGAGCAGAACACGCCGGTTGACAAGACCGACTGGCTCATGGAGCCGTTTACGGTCAATGCCTGCTACAGTGCAACATCCAACGACATCACCTTCCCGGCGGCAATTCTGCAGAAGCCGCTTTATGATGTAAACGCCTCGAGAGAGGAAAACCTCGGCGGCATCGGCTACATCATTGCCCATGAGATCACGCACGCCTTTGACAACAACGGTGCAAAGTTCGATGAAAACGGCAACGCTGCCAACTGGTGGACCGAGCAGGACTACGCTGCGTTCCAGCAGAAGTGCCTGCAGGTTGCGAACTGGTACGACGGGCAGGAGGTCTGCCCCGGCGTTTCGTGCAGCGGCGTGCTGACGATTTCGGAAAACGTCGCGGACCTCGGCGCAATGCAGTGCATCCTCACCGCGGCAAAGCAGAAATCGAATCCGAACCTCGACAAGCTCTTCCGTGCCGTGGCAAACACCTGGGCGTCGACCACCACGCGGCAGATGCGCGAGTATCTGGCGACCATGGACGTTCACGCGCCCGACAAGCTTCGCTGCAACCGCGTTTTGCAGACGATTGCCGAGTTCTATGAGACCTACGACATTCAGCCTGGCGACGGCATGTGGACAGACCCGCAAAGCCGCGTTACCGTCTGGTAAACCGCGAATTTTTGAAACCTCCTGCGCCCCGCAGATCGCCTCTGCGGGGCGCAGCGGCATTGACGAAGCGTTTCCGGCGTGTTAGAATAACGGCATGGAACAGCAATTCAGACCCGTCCTGACCATTCGGATTTTTGCGGATGAAAAATGCTTCGGACCCGGTATCGCAGTGCTGCTGCAAAAGGTGCAGGAGCTGCATTCGCTTCGCGCTGCGGCGATGTCCATCGGCATGGCGTATTCCAAGGCATGGACGATTCTCAAAAACGCACAGCAGCATCTGGGCTTCCAGCTGCTTTATTCCACCACCGGCGGCAAAAACGGAGGAGGTGCGACGCTGACCCCGGAGGCAGCTGCATTGCTTGCAGCATACGAGGAATATTGCAGCGAGCTCAACACATACGCAAAGACGCTTTTTACGGAGAAATTTGAGCAGATTCTCTAGCCGCGCCCGGAAAACAGACCCCGGCGCGCCGTTTTCCTGCGCATTTTTGCAAAAGACGGTTGCACTCGGCGAATAATTGTTGTAAGATACGCATAGACAGAATCTGCGGAACGCCGCACATTTTTTGGAGGTAATCACATGTTTACAAAACTGCTTGAGGCTCTGAAAGCAACCCGCCGCACCATCGTCTTCACCGAAGGTCCCGACGCCCGTATCCTCGAGGCGACCGACCGCCTGCTCAAGGAAGACCTGATGGATGTCATCCTGATCGGTAACGAAGCCGAGGTCAAGGCTGCTGCGGAAAAGGGCAATTTCTGCATCTGCAAGGCTACCATCATCGACCCCGCCACCTACGAAGGCATGGACGAAATGGTCGCAAAGATGGTCGAGCTGCGCAAGGGCAAGATGTCCGAAGAGGAGTGCCGTGCGGCGCTTTCCAAGGGCAACTACTTCGGCACGATGTTAGTTAAGATGGGCAAGGCTGACGCTCTGCTCGGCGGCGCTACTTACTCCACTGCCGATACCGTCCGCCCCGCGCTCCAGCTCGTCAAGACCAAGAAGGGCGCGCACCTCGTTTCGTCTTCCTTCATCCTGTTCCGCAAGGACAAGGACGGCAACGACGAGAAGTACTGCATGGGCGACTGCGCCA
>OIWM01000135.1_pt1 | contig 88941 bp, 80 predicted proteins | sample 1587451 | NCBI WGS metagenome assembly OIWM01 (sample SAMEA3888907, study PRJEB22519) | human gut metagenome | biome: human gut; feature: human-associated habitat; material: faeces | place: Denmark | collected 2011 | reverse complement strand
CTCGCTACCTCCACCTTGGCAAGGTGGCGCTCTACCGGATGAGCTATGCCCGCATCAGCAACAAATGTATATTACCACATTTTTTCGCATTGTCAAGCACAAAGATCATTTTCGCAAACTTTTGTACACAAAGCACAAAAGTTTACAAAGCTTTTTGATGGGCTGCCGCATTACTTATGGTACCTTGAGCCTTCGTTTATCTTGAAGCCGCGGTAGAGCTGCTCTATCAGCATCACGCGGGCAAGATGGTGCGGGAAGGTCATCTGCGACATGCTGAGCTTCATGTCTGCCCTGCTCTTGACCTTATCCGAAAGCCCGAACGAGCCGCCGATCACGAAGCACAGCTTCGGTTTACCGGAGTTCTCGCGCTCCGCGATGAGCTTTGCCATGCCCTCACTCGGCATCTGCCTGCCCTCGACGCACATCGCCGTGACAAAAGCATCCGCCGGGATGGCCTTGAGGATATCCTGCGCTTCTCTGTCAAGCGCGGCGGATATCTCCGCGCTCGACGGATTATCGCCCAGCCGCTGCTCCGTGAGTTCCGCAAGCTCGAAGCGGCAGAGCGAGCGCAGACGCTTTTCATACTCGGCAAAGGCATCGATATAAAACTTTTCCCGCATCCTGCCAACGCAGATGAATTTCACAGACAGCACGGCTGTGTCTCCCCTATTTCAAAGCTCATAAATCCGCTGCTCGGCGCGCAGTAAAGCTCCGCGCGCGTACCGTCAAGCGCGGCGCGCGACTCCGACAGCGCTGTCTCAGGCGTGTTGTTCTCCTTGCTGAGGTGGCCGAGGATGATGCGTGTCGTCCCGTTTTCCGCGAGATGCCTTGCGAGCACGGCGCAGTCCTTATTGGAAAGATGGCCGCGGTCGGACAGGATGCGCCGCTTGAGGTACACTGGATACGGCCCATAGCTGAGCATATCTATATCGTGGTTCGACTCGATAAGCACAGTCTCCGCACCCCTAAGGCCGTCAAGCACTTCATCGGTCACATGCCCCATGTCCGTTGCGATGGCGAAGCTGCTTGTCCCGCTGAAGCGGTAGCCGACGCTCTCATCCGTATCGTGCGGGGTGTGGAACGCGCGCACGCGGAGCGAGCCGAGCTCAAACACCGTGCCGACCTCTATTATATTCAGGCTCCCGTCAACATCCGGGAGCATCCCACGCATGCGGTTTGCGACCGTGTGCGGAGCGTATACAGGCAGATGGTGATGCTTCAGCAGCATTTTCAGCCCCGAAATATGATCGGAGTGCTCATGCGTGATGAGCACTCCGGTAATATCACTCATTGCAATGCCCGCTTCGCGCAGCGATGCTTCTATCCTGCGCATGGATATCCCCGCGTCGACCAGCACATGCGTGCTCCCATCCGAGAGCAGCAGGCAATTGCCGCCGGAACCGCTGGCAAATATGCATATTCTCATCAGACTACCGAAATTATCTTCTCCGAATCGTCATTGTCCGGGAAATCAACGATCTTGATATCCGCACCCAGTGCGTTGAGCTTGCCGACAAAGTCCTCATAGCCGCGCTCGATATAATGGATGTCCTCCACAACGGTGGTGCCGACGGCGCACATACCGGCGATGACCATCGCCGCGCCAGCGCGCAGATCGCAGGCCTGAACCAGAGCGCCGGTCAGTCTCCTGCCGCCCTCGATAACGGCAACTCTGCCGTCGACCTGAACCTCTGCGCCCATTTTGCGCAGCTCGTTCATATATTTGAAGCGGTTATCGTACACGCCCTCGGTGATGACCGAGGTGCCGTTTGCAAGGCACAGGAGCGTGCCCATAGGCGGCTGCATATCTGTCGGGAAGCCGGGGTACGGCAGCGTCTTGACGTTCACGCGGCGGAGCGTGCTTGCGCCCTTGACGAGCACAGAGTCTTCATTTTCCTGAACGATCGTCCCGGTCTCCCTGAGCTTTGCGCTGATGCACTCAAGGTGGCGTGGAATAACGTTCTTCACAAGGACCTCACCGCCGGTAGCCGCCGCGGCGACCATATATGTTCCGGCTTCGATCTGATCCGGGATGATGGCGTAGCTGCCGCCGTGGAGCTTATCGACGCCGTTTATCTTGACGGTGTCAGTGCCCGCGCCGCGGATGTCTGCGCCCATGGAGTTGAGGAAGTTTGCAAGATCGACAATGTGCGGCTCACGTGCAGCGTTCTCGATTATCGTCCTGCCCTGAGCAAGCGCCGCGGCAATGATGATATTCATCGTTGCGCCGACGGAGACCTTGTCCAGATAAATGCGCGCACCGTGGAGTCTCCCGTCCCTCGCGTCGGCGTAGACGAAGCCGTTCTTTACGTCAACGTCAGCGCCAAGGGCGGTCATGCCTTTGATATGCTGGTCTATGGGGCGCACACCGAAGTTGCAGCCGCCGGGCATGGTTGTCTTTGCGCTGCCGAAGCGGCCGAGCATTGCGCCGATGAGATAATACGACGCCCTGATCTTGCGCATCAGGTCATATGGAGCGTCCTTATAGGTCGCGTTCCTCGCGTCTATCTCTATCGTGGATTTATTGATATAGCGGATCTTTGCGCCAAGCTCCTTGAGGATGGTGAGGAGCATGTCCGTATCGCTTATCTGCGGGATATTCTCTATGCAGCAGACGCCGTCCACCATCAGAGCCGCCGGGATTATCGCCACTGCCGCGTTCTTTGCGCCGCTTATTTCGACCTCGCCGTGCAGCGTTGTAGCTCCGTTAATAACATACTTTTCCAATATAAGCACCTTCCGATACTGTCGGATGCGGCCCGCATACAGGCCGACCAATTTCAGATTTTACCACAAAAGTCCTGCAATATCAACATTTATATTTTTAGGCTGGTTTTACTTGAGGTACTTTGCCGCCTTGAGGATCGCGATAACGGTCTTTGCGTCCTCTATTTCGCCGTCCGCGACCATCTGCGTCAGCGTGTCGAAGCTGTACTTCTCGACGTTCAGAAACTCGCCCTCGTCCGGGTGGCACTTGCCGGCGTGAAGCCCGCGCGCGAGATAGACGTGGATGATCTCGGTCGAGAAGCCGGGAGAGGTATAGCAGCAACCGAGGTCTATAAGCTCGTCAGCGGAGAAGCCGGTCTCCTCCGAAAGCTCACGCACTGCGCAGCTGAGGTGCTCCTCACCGTACTCAAGCTTGCCGGCCGGGGTCTCCAGCAGGGTCTTGCCTGCCGGGTAGCGGTACTGGCGCACCATGTAGCACATCCCGTCACTGTCGACCGGGAGCACCGTGACGCCGCCGGGGTGCTTCACGACCTCGCGTCTCGCGATCTTACCGTCGCAGAGCTCTGCCCTGTCAAGATACACGTCGACGATGACGCCTTTATATTTAAGTTCACTGCTTACCTGCTTTTCTATCAGTTCCATATGTATATCTCCATATCTGATAAATAATCTGATTTACATAATCCTCAGAAAGTATATCACACTATCCCGCGGATTTCCATAATTTTTGCATGGAAAATCATTTTTTGTTTAAGTATCATACTAATCAGCCCCCGACATTGGCGAAAATGCAGAATTGCTTCAATAAACGGAGATGATTAATTACAGTATGGTGACAGAATTTGTATCATCAGACGGCGTGGCTATATCACTTGCCGACGGAGAAGCCGGGGATATCCGCGGCATGGTGCGCCTGTGCCTGCGCTCCGCCGGGCTGCGCCCGTGGGGTGACATGGAGGCGGAGCTTTTTGAGTCCGGCAGCGGGTGCCTGCTGCTCGCGCGTCCCCGTTCCCCGCGGCAGCGGCGCGGTACATACCGGCGGCGGGTCAAACACTGATGGGCTCACTGTCTTTAACAAAATGTTCTTTTATTTTCCGGTGTCCTGTGCTATAATATTCCAGCAAACAGACAGGCGTATGTGCGCGGAAAGGAAGTGAGCGCTTTGCCGAGGCAGACCGGTATAAAGGAGATCAGCAAAAACCGGAAGGCTTTCCATGAATACTTCGTGCTGGAGCGCTTCGAGGCCGGCATTGAGCTGGCAGGTACCGAGGTCAAGTCGATCCGGGCTGGTCAGGTAAACCTCAAGGATTCTTTCTGCACCATCAAGGACGGCGAGCTTTTCGTCCGCGGGATGCACATAAGCCCCTATGAGCACGGCAACATTTTCAACAAAGACCCGGTCAGGCCGCGCAGGCTGCTGATGCACAAGCGCGAGATACTCAAGCTTCAGGCGCGCGTGATGCAGGACGGCGTCGCGCTCATTCCGCTGTCGCTGTATTTCAAGGACAGCCGCGTCAAGGTGGAGCTTGGCCTGTGCAAGGGCAAAAAGCTGCACGACAAGCGCGACAGCGAGGCCGACCGTGAATCCAAGCGCGATATCGACAGAGCAATGAAAGAGAGGAATTACTCATGAGCAATCCCATAGTCACCTTTGAAATGGAAGACGGCGCAGTCATGAAGGCTGAGCTTTATCCCGAGGTCGCTCCCAACACCGTCAACAACTTTATATCCCTTGTGAAGAGCGGCTTCTATGACGGGCTTATTTTCCACCGTGTCATCCCCGGCTTTATGATCCAGGGCGGCGACCCCAAGGGCGTCGGCTCCGGCGGCCCGGGCTACTGCATCCGCGGCGAGTTCAAGGCAAACGGCTTTGACAACTCTCTGCTCCACAGCCGCGGCGTGCTCTCCATGGCACGCACCATGGCTCCCAATTCCGCGGGCAGTCAGTTCTTCATCATGCATGAGGATGCCCCGCATCTCGACGGCCAGTACGCTGCCTTCGGCAAGGTCATTGAGGGCATCGAGGAAGTCGATAAGATCTGTTCCGTCCGTACTGACTACAATGACAAGCCGCGCATCCCTCAGGTCATGAAGAAGGTCACGGTCGACACTCTCGGCGTCGATTATCCCGAACCGGTAAAAGAATAATCCACCTGCCCTACCCCTACTTTTTACGTTCTTTACAAAAGCGAAAGCTGGGCTTTCACTTTTGAGAGGAGCATTGATACAGCCGGTTTTCCCAATGAGTTCATAGCTTAACACCAAGCTACGCTTTCTTAACAGCCTTGAAGCGTCTGCTTCAAGGCTGAGAGGAAAACAAACTCAACCGGTCGATTTGGTTTCGCTTGCGATACCAAATGACCCCTTGAGTTTGTTTGACGAGACGAGGGGATGTAACGGTTTCGACGGGGGTGCGGAGGCAGGAATAGCGGGCGGATGCGCCTACCATCCATAAAATGGGCAACCTTTATAAATTAAAGAACAACGACAACGAAGTTCTTCTCGCTGCTTAATTAGCGAGCGTTCCCTCCGGGAGGACCACGGCCCGGAACGGAGCGTCGACAAGTGGTGCACGTGCGTGCGCAAAGCTTTGAGCGCACCATGAACAATGAAGCTACCAAGCTTTCGAGGGTGACGGCTCCCGCGGAAGCAAGGGAATGTAAATAACCGTCTGCGCCCGGAGAAGTTCCTGTTAAAGTGCTTTCGGACGCGGGTTCAACTCCCGCCATCTCCACCAAAGCTACCTTAGACGAACCCAATTCGTCAAGGTTCATATGAGAATGGCCATCCTGTGTATTGTACAGGATGGTCATTTTTTCATCGTAGAGATAGATTTTATTTACGAAAGTATCAATGAGTGCCTGGCGATACTTTTCGTCGTTTATATCGCCCTGTTTGAATTGATTCAGGAAAAACTTCACTTCTTGCAGAGTAGGCATTATATGTGATGTTGTTTCTACAAGTATTAATCGTTCTAACTCCTCGTGTTCTTTTTTCTTCTGGGAGATACGATCCGCAATCACATCTACAATTTGCCCGCTCTCAAGTGCTTTAAAAAGATTCTCTGTCGCTTTTTCGTTCTCTTTTATCTGCTTTTTGAGTTGTTTGAGATTATCAGTATTTTTTTCTTGTTCACACAAGCGTACAACTTCTTGGGCAATCAAGTCGATGTTAGATTTTGTCAATAATGCGCGCGTATTTTTGACTACTATATCTTCTAAGTATTCCTTGCTAACACTCTTTTTCTTGCAGGTCTTGTCTTTTCGATTCGTAGAGCACTGGTAATAGTGATACTTTTTCCCCGTGTGACTGGTTGCACTTATACCGGTGATTGGGGCTCCACAATACCCACAAAACAGCTTCGTACTAAGAATATAGCTTTCATAAGCCTTTGCTCGTGCAGGGGCTTTTTTCTTTTTGTCCATCATATCCTGTACCTCATAAAACAAATCGTCACTAATAATGCGTGGCAGCCCTCCCGGAGTTTCTTTCCCTTTGAATGTGTATATTCCAATATACCTCTTATTTCTCAGTATACGGTTGATGCTGTTTTTGTTAAATTCATTCCCACGTGATGTAGTTATGCCTTGTAAATTTAAGTATCGGATAATATCGGCCATAGTATACCCACTTGCATACATCTCAAAAATATGCCTTACAACTGGTGCTGTATCCGGGTCAATTTGGAAGTGTTTATTGCCATCCACACAAAATCCTAGAGCAATACCTCCTCCGGTACATATACACTTTTCCGCATTGATGTTCAAGCCACGACGTATTTTCTGTGATAATTCTACACTGTAATATTCTGCCATTCCTTCCAGTACTGCTTCCATCAATACTCCAGAAGCATCATCTGAGATATTCTCACGGGCAGACAATACACGAATTCCATTTTTCTTGAGCCGAGCCTTATATATTGCACTATCAAGGCGGTTACGGGCAAAACGGTCAAGCTGGTATACCAATACTGCTTGAAATATTTTCTTATCACCGTCTGCGATCATATGTAGGAATTCCGGTCGATTATCAGTTGTACCAGAAATAGCTCGGTCAATATATTCGCCTACAACAGTATAGCAGTTACGTTGTGCATATGCATAACATTCTTTAAGTTGGCCTTCAATACTCTGTTCTGTCTGTCGGTCAGAAGAGTATCGGGCATAGATTACAATGTCCATCAGTAAACTCCTATTCCAACATTACTATCTTATCTCGAATCGCGTTCTTCCACAGATGATTTATAGCGTTCTGTGGCTTTTTCTTTAAGCCGCATAAGATCTTGCTGCACATTCACAAACATCGCCTGAGAAAATACGTCTTTGAAAGTTAAACTCCGTCGCTGTTTTCCGCTCGGAAGCTTCTCAACCATGAATGCTGCACCATAATCGTCCTCCTTGCCTGGAAACGAAAATTCGCCTAACAGGTAATCGTATAAATTCACAAGCAGTGTTGTTCTATTCAACGATTCAATCAAAAAATTCAGTACAGTAATTTGTTTTTCAGCTTCCAGATTTTTCGAATTATTCTCATCCGCAATTCTATCTGTAATTTTCTCTAAATTCCGGATAGCGCGGCGAGAAAGGCCTAATTTTTTATGTATTTTTTCTTTATCAGGAGTCTCACATTCATTTTCTCCAAGCAAATAGTCAACAGATACATCTAGGCACTTTGCTATGCGCTGAAATCCAACAATTTTAGGTTCCCGCAGAGTTTGCCCTTCACGCTTGTTTAGGCCAATCCAATCGGAAACGACAGATGGCGAAAGGCCGCATCGAGCTGCCAATTCCTGTTGAGTAATCTTCTTTTCTTGCATTAAAGCATTAATACGTTCTACCCATATGTGTGTATTATCAGGTTTCACATCACGAAATTGAGTATAATATCCCATGTTATTTTCCTCCTAAAAATAGAATATCCTGCATGCCATATTCTACTTTTTACGACTTGTCAAAAATTCAAGACAGGTCGGTTCTCATCTGCTATTATGTTTCTGCAACCAGAATTAACTGTCGCTTAATCCTGATTGCAGAATAATTATAACCGATACCTACATGAAAGTAAAGGACTATTTTAGGTGGTGAATCCCGAATGGCACAAGAACTGCATCAAATTAGCCATACACAAAGCCGAATACTTGCCCGTGCCATTTATAAAGATATTACTGCCTATATAGTTGCACATCAGGAAGAGTATCAAAAGTTTTTAAAACCGGAGGAAAAAGATTATGACGAGAAAAATTAAAGTCCACATAGACACAGAGGGCTATGATTCAAAACCAACTGCAAGAGAGATTGGGCGGATTAAGAACAGGCTTCAGAAAAACGCCATACCATCCGTTGTTAGTTTAGAAGAGTTGATTAAGGAAATTGAAAACGGGCATTCAATCAGTCCCGGAATTATGGCAGGTACGAGTGCTAAGGATTGGAAAGAGCAGCAATTATTTCTTGTTGATATCGACAATGTCGAAGACGGCAAGATACTCCATATTAAAGACGCAAAGGCCATCTGCCGTGATAACCAGCTTTCTCTTGCTTTCTATTATCATACCTTTAGCAGCACTAAAGAACATCCCAAGTTTCGTCTTGGCTTTGTAATGGATAAGCCTGTTACAGATGAAGATACACGCAAGCACGTCATAGAAACACTGGTATATTTATTTCCACAAAGTGACAAAAGTTGTATAAATGCCGATCGTATTTTTCACGGCACGAATAAAACCGCAAAACTCCTCAACGAGAATGCCCGTATTTCGTTAGAGGGCATAAACTCTGTTACTTTACACACCGGTGTTAAAAAACACCATAACGGCAATTCTAACCACGCAGAAATATATCGTTCAGATTCTGAACTGAACGAGTTAGTGCGAAGTTTTGATTTATTCGGATATCTTCAGGAGCGCAACGGCAGTTTCCGGCGCACTTGTAAAGGCGCTGTATTCAAAAACTGTGAAATCTGTGGGCATCATGATAATCTAATGTATGTAGAGGAAACAAACACCTTTTGCTGTCGTTCCCAAGACAAAGGCGGAAGCATTATTGACTATCTTAAATATGCAGACAATCTCACAACCGCGCAAGCCATTGACAAATTAAGAAATGAATTATGTAAACCTACGTGGAACGTGCCAATACCGTTTGATGAAGTCAGCTTGCCTTCATTCCCTGTGGACGCGCTTCCCTCTCCATTATCTGATTGGGTAAATGCAGTTGCAGAAAATACAGAAACGCCTGTAGATATGGCAGCGGTTTGTGCTCTTGCTATGCTCTCCTGCGCTTTGCAAGGCAAGTTTGTTGTTCATGTCAAATCAGGCTATGACGAGTTATTAAATCTATATATTCTTATTATAGCTAACTCGGGTGAGCGAAAAAGCCCTATTGTCCGTATGATGACACGTCCCATATACGACTACGAAGACAAAGAAAATGTACGTATTAAGAAATCAATGGAAATCGAGCAAGACAATTTGAGTAATTTGAAGAAGAAAATTGATATTCTGGATCGACAAGGAAAAGCAGGTGATGCAGCAAAGCTTAAAGCAGAATATAGGGAACTAGAGCACAATCGAACAAAGCCTCTCCGATTAATCGCCGATGATATCACAGCAGAAGCATTGACGTCATTGTTGGCAGAGAATAGAGGCCTTATGACAATTATCTCAACGGAAGGAGGCTTATTTGATACTTTAGCCGGACGGTATTCTAACAACATTTCTATTGACACTCTTCTCAAAGCATATAGTGGTGACAGAATCCGCGTAGACAGGAAGGGACGTGAAAGCGAAGTTATCAATGATCCATCCTTGACAATGCTACTATCTGCTCAGGATAATGTGTTGGAAGGTCTTATGGGAAATGAAGTATTTAAATCCAGAGGGCTTACTGCCAGAATTTTGTATTGCAAGCCTAAATCGAAAATGGGGACTAGGCATTTTGACACTCCTGATTTGCCAAAAGAACTGGAGTTAAAATATAAAAATCTGATCCTTTCGCTGCTGGAAATACCACTTTCAAGCGGTGATCCTCTAAAAATTCAGTTATCACCCGAGGCCTATCAGCGTATAAAAGAATTTTTTGACTGGCTTGAGCCCCAACTAGTTAACAAGTTGGAGCACATGGACGGATGGGGTGCAAAGTTCATTGGAAATACGCTTCGGATTGCCGGGTTATTGCACTGTGCACAGCATAAAGAAAATTCTCACAACATTGCTATGTCGTTAAGCACTACAAAACGCGCTATCAAAATTGGAAAATACTTTCTGAAACACGCGCTATGTGCCCATTCTATTATGGGGGCAGATAAAACTCTAATGGGGGCAAAGAAAATCCTAAAGAAGCTTCAAGCACAAAGTAAAACAGAATTAACAAAATATCAAATTCATCGTCTATGTAGAGGAGAATTCCCCAGAGCGGAAGATGCTGTCCCTTCTATTGAACTATTGGTTGAATACGGCTATTTGTCAAAGCGTACATATTCAGAGCCAACCGGTGGACGCCCCACTGGTAATAGATATTTACTTAACCCACTATTTTTTAACACACAAACTAATGTCGGGTAAAAAGGTTATTAAGGATATAAAGTTGATTTTTAGCCTTTATAGTCTTTTTACCGTAAAAGAATAGCGACCATGTCACGGTAACGTGGCATAGTCGCTATTCGTTATCATCTTTTTGATCTGACAGATTATCCAGCGCATATTCGCAGCATTGGCACACGAGATTGTTTAGCGAAACTTTCTGTGACTGTGCTACTACATTCAAACGCTCTACCAACTCTGCTGGCATTCTGAATGTTTTATTTACCATTTCTGGCCTAACAACCTTAAACATAGTCTCACCTCTCAGCAACAGTATAAGTGAAAATAGTCGTGTTAAATACACGTTATTTTTACACTTAAAAATTTACGTGTAATATATTGTGCTGGAACAGAAAATGTTTTATTATGGTGTTGGTATATTCACTCAAAAACATGAAGGAGATAGATCACTATGACATTTCAGGAATTGTTATCGGGAAAAGGAATCAATTGGGACAAAGTAAAACTTGTTCGTCATAATCTTACAAACGATGTAGTAGCAGCCAATTATGAGCGCGGATATCTGAATTTGTACCAGTCTATTCAATCTCCAACTCGTTTCAAAGGCTGTGACATGGTCGTTTGTTTTTTAGGTAAAGAAGGAACTAACGGTGTCTTCCAAGGCTGTTATCACGTCGGGAATTTTAAGCCATATAGTCAATCACAACTGCCAGAAGATTTCATACAAGATAGTGGCATGATTGAGGGAAACCCTGTAGTATATGAGTTGACACAGCTTGATTTGCTCAGTGACATGAAAGATCGAATCATAATTGATTGGGGCAAGGGCGCTATCAATTGGTGCCAGAACGGCACTACAGCAAAGGAGCTATTAGAAATTCGTCCTGTCGTATCTGAAATTGACTTCAGAAGTTACGATAAAGTGCTATTATCCTATGAAACGCTCCACAAGATTGTATATAACAAAGCGGCTTATAAGGAATGGGAAGACAAACTATCTGCTGTGGCTGGGGTATACCTGATTACAGATACCAAAACGGGCAAACACTATGTCGGCTCTGCCAGCGGAGAGCAAGGCGGCATCTGGGGAAGATGGAGCGAATACGCCCGCACAAAACACGGCGGCAACAAGCTCCTTAAAGAACTCATTGCCGCCGACTCTAACTACTGTAAAAACTTTCAATATTCGATTTTAGAGGTATTCCCCATCAAGAAAGACAGACACGAAGTATTGGAATCTGAGAAGTTATACAAGAAAAAGTTGTGGTCAATCCAATTTGGTTTGAATGACAATTAAATTCCGAAAACATGTTGTTTTTTTATCTATTTGTGCTGACATTCCTCGAAGAGTATGTTAAAATATAAAAAACGAAGTTAAATTCTCGTTTTTAACTTTATCTAAATTTGAGGTGGTGTCTATGAGTACGCAACGAAGGAAACTTTCCTATTTCGGCATTGATTTTTTGTCTGGCGAACAACATCATTTTGACTCGGATTTGTTTTGCCAATTTCTTGCGTACCTAGCCAGTCTACCTACTCCAAATAAATTATTTAATGATGAGAAGTCAAAAAAAGCTGTTGCTCTGGCTAGTATATTGGATGAGACAAAGGAAGGTATTCATCTGTACAAAATAGTATTTAAATCTTGCAAATACAATCATTCCCCCGACTATATGTCAAGCCGAGACGGAACAGAGCGCGTATCTGATAAGCGACTGGATGAAGGCGATAAAGAACTGACCCACATGTGTATGCGCATCGACGGACATGAAGCCTATACAATCTTTGAAGATAGGCGAAACGGGGTCACCATTGGTGGTGTTATTTCTTACTTCAACCGACATTTAAAAGACTTTTTGCGTATTCGAGATATTGAGGACAATTTCTATTTATGGGCGGGTATAGTGCCCCCTGATGATTTCATAACCACGCTAAATAATGCTATGCGCATTTCTGTTGCCGATGTTTTTGTAGATAAATCTGTCCTAGGGAGCGGCTATTTGAATCTTATGGAAATTGATGCAAGTTCGCAAGATGACTTGGTGATAACTTTGAAGTCGAAACCTCGTCAGAGTCTCCCTAAACGTGCAATACAAGGCACATTCATGAAACTTTCTACTGAGGGAACTGTTGTTAATCGCATTCGTTTATATGGAAAAGATGTAAATAGAATGAATATTATGATTGACTCTCTCCATCAGAAAAAAGTAGAAGAAGTCACTGTTGATTTGTTGCCGAACGGGGTTGTTGATACCTACTCTATTTTTGCAAAGTTTGAGGAAGTGTTGGGAGTTGCAGAGTGATGAAAAATCAGGAAACTGGATTGGGAAAGTATATCTATTCTGAATGGTTGTTTCCAATCAAAGACTACTATTGTTCTATTCGTAAAAACGAAATTGTTTTTGAAATTGTTATCCCGGCGTTATGTGCTGTTGGGTGTACTTTATGCTATCTTCATGCAGGAAAAATATATAATGCCCTTGGTGGACTAGCTAATCTCTTGCCCACGGCAATCTCAATTTTAATCGGATTTACAGTTATGCTGATTACGTTGCTTCTTACTAGTAACAGCGAAAATGTAAATAATCTAAAAGAAGTATCAACCTTCAAAATGTTATACAAGGAACCCACAAGTCTATATCAAGGGTTGCATATTCAATTTTCACATTCATTATTTTCAGAAGTTGTATTATTGCTATTAGTCTTTTGCTATCTCTTTTGGCATGGATTAGGTGTGCCTATCATAATAGCGGCAATTTTTCTTGTGGCTGAGATTTATCTAACATTAAATATTTTGTTGTCAGTATTGCGTGGTATTACAAGTCTTTATTTTTCGTTTTACTATGGGTGATTCTTGCCCGATTCAGACAGATGTTTGTAAAATGAGCCCTCCCGCAAAGCACCACAAGTTCTTATTTGGGTCGTTTAAGTCCACCATAAACTTAAAGCCTCGCCTTCATGGCGGGGCTTTAAGTTTATACATGGATATAAAGGGAGTCGAACGGGAGCGGTAATGAATGGAGTGCCGGGGGCACTCCAGAACCGCGACCCGGCCTGCCGCGCACGGCAGGTCAACTCCCGCTGTGTTGTTCGCTGTGCTGTGACTCGCTTGCATGGCGCCTGCGTCCTGCCGCGCACGGCAGGTCAGCTCCCGCCATCTCCTTGCCGTCAGCACTATTTTAACACGCTTTTTTACTAACGCCCCACGCTGCCACGGTAGTATGCCGAACGTTTTTCCTTCCTTGCATGGCTGAACACATTATGATAAAATAACCTCTGTCTAGTCAGAATTTGCTGGAGGTGTGTTATGTCCGTAACTCTATATTGCTGTGAGTTTGTATACTCTCTCACCCTGACAAAGGATATCACCCGCATAAGCATAGTAAAAGACGATCCTGACTTTTTGTTTTCGCAATCGTGCATCGTTTATAAATACGAATATCTATACCGCAAGTACGAGGACTGGTACATCCAAAAGCACAAGCAGCTCGGAGAGCACGCGCCTTATGCCCTGCCCGGAAAGAGCAAGAGCATAAAGGTCTATAACGGCCTTGACCGGGAGCCTTTGGCTCATACCACCGGTGAAGCGGCACAGTGCTCATATGATGAAATGCGGGAAACATACCAATCGCTGAGCGACAGAAACGATCTGGAAGTGATTTTTGTCAGAGCCGCCGGTTCCGATGCGGACATCCCGTACGGGCTGCACTTCTTAGGCTATGACGTTTGCTATCCACCCGGCGGCGACGGCTTTTCTGCGATATGCGACTGTATGTTTTTATGCCGCTGGCACGGCTGTGATGAAGCCGGGACTGAGTTTACAGAAGATTTTATGCGGCTGAATGAAAACGGACTGTTTGACAGCGAGCAAGAGGCCGAAATCTATCTCCGCCATTACGCAATTCAGGATTGGGCGGAAACAGGTGACTTCTGCATACTCGAAATATACAAATAAGTGAGGCATACCCATGGCAAGAACCCTTGAACCATATCAGCTTGCTGAGCGCAGCATTATAACAAAATACCGCAAGGTGCTGTGGAATCCGTTCATCGAAGCGGTGAAGCGGTACGAGATGATCCAGCCCGGCGACAGGATCGCCGTGTGCATCTCCGGCGGCAAGGACTCCATGCTGCTGGCAAAGCTCATGCAGCAGCTGCAAAAGCACAGCGACTTTCCCTTTGAGCTTGTCTTTCTCGTGATGGACCCTGGCTACAACGAGCTCAACCGCAGAAAAATCGAGAGCAATGCGGCGCTGCTGAACATTCCCGTCACGATCTTCGAGAGCGATATATTTGAAGTTGCGGACAGCGCCGGCAAGTCCCCCTGTTATCTCTGCGCCCGCATGCGCCGGGGCTACCTGTACCGCCGCGCGCAGGAGCTCGGCTGCAACAAGATCGCTCTGGGGCACCATTTCAACGACGTGGTCGAGACAACGCTCATCAGCATGTTCTACGGCTCCCAGCTTCAGGCGATGCTGCCGAAGCTGCACAGCACAAACTTTGAGGGCATGACGCTGATCCGCCCGCTCTACTGCGTGCATGAGGACGACATCATCGCCTGGGCGCGCGACAACAGCCTTGAGTTTATCCAATGCGCCTGCCGCCTTACGGAAAGGAGTGCCGCGGACACAGGGGACGTCAACGTCTCGAAGCGGAAGGAGATCAAGCTTCTGCTGCGCCGTCTGCGTCAGGGCAACCCGAACATTGAAAAGAGCATCTTCAACAGCATCCACGCCGTCGCCCTTGACACGATGCCCGGCTTCAAGACCGGCGGAGTCGAGCACAGCTTCCTTGAGCGCTTCAACGCAATGGAGTCGACGGAAGACGAGTAATATAACAAAAAACTAATAGCGGCGTTATGATCGTTCCGTGATCGTAACGCCGCTTTAATATTTCACTCGGGCTCGTCATAGGATGTACCAAAAGGAGTGATGAAAAGTGACGGAGCAAAAAAGTGTTTTCCACAGGTACAGGCGCGTGCTGTCCGCCTTGGGTACGCTGCTGATAGTCGTGCTCATATTCTGGACGGTGAACAGCCCGGCGATCGTCGGCGTCTCGGCCTCAAACCGGCAGTTGCCGGTTTACTGTGTGCAGCGAGACGACAAGGTCGTCGCCATGTCCTTTGACGCCGCGTGGGGCAACGAGGACACGCAGACAATCATAGACATTCTCAATAAATACGGCATAAACACTACCTTCTTTGTCGTCGGCGACTGGGTGGATAAATACCCTGAGTCCGTCCGCGCGCTCGCCGAAAACGGCAACGAGATAATGAACCATTCCTCGACGCATTCACACTTCTCGCAGCTGAGCCACAGCGATATCATTGCCGACATAACCGCCTGCAACGAGAAAATCGCCGAGCTGACCGGCGTCACGCCCACGCTCTTCCGCTGCCCATACGGCGAATACGACGACCATGTGATAAACGCCGTGAACAGCATGGGCATGACGGCAGTGCAGTGGGACGTCGACAGTCTCGACTGGAAGGGCATTTCCGCCGCCGAGATACAAAAGCGCGTGCTCAGTAAAGTCCAGCCCGGCAGCATCATTCTTTTCCATAACGCCGCAGAGAACACACCCGAGGCGCTCCCCGGCATCATAGAATCATTGCTCGCCGACGGCTATACTATCGTCCCGATATCAAAAATACTGCTGAGCGGCGAATACTACATAGACAACACCGGCCGCCAATGCGGGAAATAGGGCAAGGAAAAAGCGCGTATGGGTGCCTTGAACCCAGCGCGCTTTTTCTGTTGTCACGCCCCGTAGAAGCCGAGGTCGTTTTTCGCAACGTCCATGATCCGGTGCGTCTGCTCAATTGCCGAATCAAGATCCTTATTCATAAGCGCCGAAAACAGCGCAAGCTTTATTTCATACAGCTTCTTCACGCCGCTGCGCTTGCAATAGAGCGACCACAGATATTCCCCCTGCGGCTTGAAGGAATAGTACAGCAGCGGCAGCAGCACATTGCCCGACATTATCGCAAGCTCATGGTGGAAGCTGAATACCCGCTCCGCGGCCTCGTCGGCATTGCGCGCATCGCGGATGCTGTCAAGGATCGGGCTGAGCCGTTCAAGCTCGGCTACATCGTTCTTCTCGCACACAAGGCGCAGGCACAGGCACTCCATCGCGTCGCGCGTTTCGAGCAGGGACTTGACCTCGTTCTTCCTCATCGCACCGCCGTTATAGCGCATGATGGCGATAAGCGTCTCAAGGCTGCCCTTGCGCCGGTAATCGCAGACGAAGACGCCCTGCCGCGTGCGTATCTCGACAAAGCCGAGCTTCTCCAGCTCCACAAGTCCCGCAGAGATGACCGTCCTGCTGACGCCCATTTTCACCGACAGTTCCCGCGCCGGGGGCAGCTGCTCGCCGATGGCAAGCTCCCCGGAGAGTATCATATTTTCTATCTGCTGCACGAACAGATCAGTCATGGACACTGCCACTATTTTATTAAAGCCCATAGTCGCCTCCAGAGCCCAGAATGTCTGTGGTCATTCCAAATACCACACCTTGGATTTTACCTGCAAGTTGCTTAAAAGTCAAGCGAAAAGCTGACTACTACGCTGAAAATACACCGGAGGTATTGACCCCTTGCCGGTGCTTGTTATAAAATGCACATTGTAAATGCGTGGTATTACCACAAATCAAGGAGGAGATATTGATGCCAAAATTTGACGCCGTTGTGATCGGCGCGGGAAACGGCGGTCTTGCCGCCGCCTGCCGTATGGCAAAGGGCGGGAAAAAGACTCTGCTCATCGAACGCCACAACATGCCCGGCGGCTGCGCCTCAAGCTTCCGCAGGGGCCGCTTTGAATTTGAAACGGCTCTGCACGAGATCTGCGAATGGGGCACGAAGGAGAACCCCGGCGGCTGCCGCAAGACCTGCGAGGAATTCGGCCTTGACATTCCATGGCACATGGTTCCGGATAACTTCCGCGTTATCACCACCGCCTCCGACGGCAAGACGCATATCGACGCTACTCTCCCCTGCACGGTCAAGGAATTTGTCGACGAGATGGAGCGCCTTGTCCCCGGCTGCCGCAAATCGATACAGGATCTGTTCGACCTCGGCACGGAGTTTCACGCCGCCGGTGACTACTCCCTGAGCGTTGCCGGTAAGACCGACCCGAAGTACATGCAGGAGCACTTCCCGAACTTCCTGCGGCTGGGCAGCTACACGGTCAACCGCGTGTTCAGGGCAATGAAGATGCCGAAGCTCGCGCAGGATATAATTAACACCTACTGGGGCTACCTCGGCGTCGACGCCGACCATCTGTCCTTTCTCCAGTACGTCAACATGCTCTGGCTGTACGTCAACCACGGTGCGTGGATACCCGACAAGACCAGCAACGAGCTGACCACAGGTCTGCTTGAATGCTTCCGCAGCATGGGCGGCGAGGTGTGGATGAACTGCACCGCGACCGAGATACTCTTCGATGAGAGCAAGGCCGTCCGCGGCGTTAAGACAACCTGCGGCGATGTGGAGACGAAGCACATCCTCTGCAACATGAACCAGAACATGGTGTACGCCACGATGTGTCCGCCGGAGGTCGTGCCTGAGCGCATGGTGAAGCTCGGCAACGCACGCACGTATTCGGCAAGAATGTTCGTCGTGTACCTTGGGCTCGACAGGAGCGCAGAGGAACTTGGCATACGCGATTACACAGTCTTCCTCCCGACCTCCGCAAACACTGCCAAGGAATATGAATCCGGCAAAACCATCGCGACGAACTGCAACCAGGTCATGGTGTGCTACAACGTTGTGAATCCCGGATTCTCACCGGAGGGCACCTGCGTTGTTTCCCTCACCAGCACCTTCATGGACGACGACTGGGCAAACGTCGACCCCGATGACTACGTTGAAACCAAGACCGCCTTTGCTGAGAAGCTGATAAAGCTCTTCGAGGAGCGCTACGGCGTCACAGTCACCCCGTACATTGAAGAGCTTGAGATCGCAACGCCGTGGACAATGTGCAACTATGTCAACGTTCCGCAGGGCGCGGCCTACGGCTTTGAGCTGAAGGACTGGGACAACATGATGCCGCGAATGATGATGATGGGTACGGAGTTCCCGGTAAAGGGACTGAAGTTCGTCGGTGCGGCAAGCATCCGCGGCGACGGCTACAATTCCGCGATATTCAGCGGAGACACGCTCGCCAAAAAGACTCTCGCGGAAATGAAAGCAGAGGAGGCTTGAGAAGATGGCAGATAAGCTCAATTACAAGGTAGGCATGATCGGCGCACTCGATATGCTGAGGTTCAAGAATATGCCCAAGGTGCGCGAAAAGGCGATACAGGCGGCCTCCTCCGCTCCGCTGCCGAAAACGCTCACCACCAATGAAAAGGCAAAGCAGCGCCACCCGGAGAAGCAGGAGGTCATCGTGGCCGAGATACGTCAGAACGGTGCCGACGCAAAGACGATCGTCCTCAAGACCGAGGACGGCTCCGCCCTCGCGCCGTTCAGAGCCGGGCAATACATCAGCGTGTGCGTCCCCATCGGCGGGACCGTGACCACGCGCTCATATTCACTCTGCTCGTCCCCGGCATGGGCAAAGCGCGGCGAATACAACATCACTGTCAAGCGCGACGATGCGGGCTTTGTCAGCCCGTACATTCAGGATCACTGGGTCGTTGGGCAGCATGTCACGATCTCCGGCCCGCAGGGGCATCTTTACTATGAACGCCTGCGCGACGCGAAGAAGGTCGTCGCTCTCGCGGGTGGATCCGGCATCACGCCGTTCATGGGCATGGCCTACGCCATACGCGACGGCTTTGAGGATTTTGACCTGACTATACTCTTCGGCTCCCGTACAGAAGACGGCATAGTCTACAAGAAGGAGCTTGACGAGGTCTGTGCCGCCTGCGACAAGGTACACGTCGTGCATGTCCTGTCCGACGAGGAGAAGCCCGGCTTTGAGCACGGCTTCATCACCGCCGAGCTTATCAAAAAGTACGGCGGCGAGGAGTACAGCATTTTCATGTGCGGTCCGCAGGCGATGTACAACTTCCTCGACGGCGAGATCGCGAAGCTCGGCCTGCGCCGCAAGTTCGTGCGCCGCGAGCTGTTCGGCATGATAAAGGATCCGTGGAACCAGCCCGGCTACCCCGAGGATATCCGCGGCAAGACCTTCAGCCTCAAGGTCATTCAGTGCGGCAAGGAATATGACATCACCGCATTCGCTGATGAGCCGCTGCTGACCTCTATCGAGCGCGCGGGCATCACTGCCCCCTCCCGCTGCCGCAGCGGCGAGTGCTCATGGTGCCGCTCGAAGCTCGTCTCGGGCGAGGTCTTTGTCCCGGAAAAGACCGATGGCCGCCGCAGAGCAGATATCGAGTTCGGCTACATCCACCCATGCGCGTCCTTCCCGATGTCCGACATTGTGCTCGATGTGCCCAACAGCACGCTTAAATGAATACCCGTCTGTTAAACTCTTGCCATTTTGCGGGATAGACGGTATAATGTAGGCATCCGCGGGGCAGCGCCCCGCAATAACGAAAAGGAGTATTGCCATGGATTTCAGGAATCTTACCGTCAAGGAGCTGTTCGATAATCCCGATACCGCCGCCGTTATCAAGGAGCTTGCACCCCAGCTGCTCAAGTACCCTATAAAGCTGCTCGGCAAGAAAAAGTGCGGCGAGATCTTTGACAAGGTCGTCGCCACCGGCATCGTTCCCGAGGCAATAGCAAAGGAAGCGGAAGCGCGCATCAACAAGATACTCGCAAGCTGATACATAGCACATAAGCATCCCCGGCGTCGGCCTTATTCAGCCGTCGCCGGGGATGTTTTTTTCATCCAGCCCGCACTCAACGCTGCGTATGCTGTCTATCGGTATGCTGCGGCCGTCGGCGAAGACGAGTTTCCGCTCATACATATCCATCTTTTTCAGGCTGCCGCTCCATGTGAGATACGCGCCGCCGTCTTTTCTGTCGTCCGGTCTGAACCATGTTACGGATATCTCCGGACGCTCCCCCGCCTGCTCCGCTATCAGCCGGAGCGCGCGGTCAAGCTCCTCAATGCCGCCGTCGTCAAGCTCGACCTGCCGCTCGGTCAGGCGCGCCGTCTCGTCAACGGCCTCCTCAAAGCCGTTCAGCGCGGCGAAGGGCGCAAACTGCGCAGCGCGCTCACAGTTCGGCATAGGCGGGTGCTTCTCGGAAAAATGGCGGCCGCGGCGGAGCAGTGAATCATACTTTCCGCTCATGCCAAGTGTCCACCGATCTGCCGGTTGCGGTCGCGCATCGTCGCGCCGTCCATGAAATTTGTGCCCTTGAGGATCGCGTTTTTCCCGTATTTACCCTTTATCAGCACCACCGCCCTCTGGCGGCGCTTCTCGCGCTCGAGCTGCGCGCGCTCTTCATCAGCGCGCTTTGCCTGCGTCTCGCAGTCAGAGAACAGATCAAGCTGCGTCGCCTCCTCCGCGTGCCGCGCCATCGACTCCGGCACGACGTTGTTCGCCGCTATATTGATCCTGCGTACGAGCAACCTGCTGTCCGCGATCCTGTCGTACAGCGGCAGCATTGCGTCCATTATCAGCTTCAGCGAATCCGTCTGCCGCCCGAGCGGGCACGAGCCGTGCGCGGGCTTCGGCACCTGACGGCCGTAATGGTCGCGCACCACCTCGCCCTTATACTGCGCAGCGACCTCCCGGCGGGAGAGGCTTTCGATATCGTAGCCCATGTCGAGTATGATCTGGTCGGTCACAAGGCGCTTTTCCACCAGTTCGAGCACGAGCTGCTCCGTCATCTCGCGGACGATTATCCGCGCCTTATCGAAGGTGTACGGGCACTGGAGCACCTGCCCCGAGCCGAGACTGCTGCTGCCGGGGCGGTACGCCTTAATGTCCGCAATCGTGCACGGCTCATAGCCCCATGCGTGATCTATCAGCAGCCCCGCATTCACGCCGAAAAGCTTATAGAGTGAGTCCTCATCATACTCTGCGCGCAGGGCGACATCCCCCATCGTGTACATCCCGTGCGCTTCGAGCTTTTTTGCGTAGCCCCTGCCGACGCGCCAGAAATCCGTCAGCGGCCGGTGCTCCCAAAGCTGCTCCCGGTAGCTCTGCTCCGTAAGCTCCGCGATGCGCACACCGTCCGCGTCAGGTTCGATGTGCTTTGCGACTATGTCCATCGCGATCTTGCTGAGATAGAGATTCGTCCCTATCCCCGCCGTCGCCGTGATGCCCGTGCTGCGCAGCACATCAAGGATGATCCGCTGCGTAAGCTCGCGCGCGGTAAGGCCGTATGTCTTGAGATACGCCGTCAGGTCGATGAACACCTCGTCTATCGAGTAGACATGCACATCCTCCGGTGCGACGTACTTCATGTATATATCGTATATCTTCGTGCTCATTTCTATATAGTGCGACATCTGGGGCTTTGCCACTATATAATCCAGCTCGAGCGCGCTGTTTTTCTTAAGCTCCGGGGCGAGGTACGACTTCCCCGTGAACTCCCCGCCCGGCGCTCTCCGGCGGCGCGCGGCGTTTATCTCGCCCACGCGCTGCACGACCTCGAACAGCCTTGCCCTGCCTGAGATACCGTAGCTTTTGAGCGAGGGCGTCACCGCAAGGCATATCGTCTTTTCCGTGCGCGAGGAGTCCGCCACGACAAGGTTCGTTGTAAGCGGATTCAGCCCGCGCTCTACACACTCCACCGATGCGAAGAAGGACTTCAGGTCGATGGAAACATAGCTGCGTTCCATTTTTCCGCGCTCCTCAAATCGCCTTTATCACGTGCCGCGCAACGCCCTGCACCGTGAAGCTGTCAACAAGCTCGGCCTTGCCGGGGTAGACCTTCTCGTTCATATATTCCAGCACATAGCGGCCGCGCGACGCGTCAAAGCCGGCATAGCGCTTGAGCGTGTTCTGCCCGCTGCCGTCGAGCGCGACAACGATATCCCCGACGTTTGCTTCGTTCTGCGCAGTTATTACCACAAGGTCGCCCTCGTCTATGCCCGCGTCGTGCATCGAGTCCCCCTTCGCGCGCAGCAGATACATGCTCCCGCCGCCGAACACCGAGGTCGGCAGGTTCACGTATTCCTCAACGTCCGCCTCCTCGCCCTCGGGGCTGCCGCAGCGTATCGCCCCAACTATGGGCGCAGAGACATAGCCCGTGGTGCACTTGGCGATGGCGGGCGAGGCGGCGACGCGCCCGCTGTATTCGAGCATTCCCCTGCTGTCCATATCCACAAGGTAGCGCTGCACGGTCGCGCGCGGTATCCCTGTCGCCTCCGATATGCTTCTTATCGACGGGGACGAGAGGCGCTCTCTGTAATAGCTCTCGACATAGCTGCGTATCGTCTTCATCAGCTCCGGATCCCTGCTTCTCATTCGCTGCACCTCCGCGTTTCTTTAATGAGACGTCACGTCTCATTAAAGTCATTATACACTCACGCGCAGAAAAAATCAAGAGCGGATCATTTATCCGCTCTTGACATATTGATATCGGTTTTCAGTGTCCCGCCGCGCTTTCGATCTCCTGCAATTCAAAGCGGTACTTCTGCTCACAGTCGGGGTATTTCTCGTGATCCACCTCGCTGAGAAACATCTCGAGCGGACGGATCCAGAGTCCGCCGTCGCCATAGAGCTTTCTGTATACGACAAAAGGCTCGCCCGTTTCGGAGTCGTTGGCTATGTCCTCGGTGAGATAATAGTCGCCCTTGAAGTGCCGGTAAACACGCTTGAGTTTAAGTTCCCGCATCGCACCGCCCTCCGGTCACAGATAGCACTCGGGACGCCGCGTCGGGATATACGGCTTCTTCGCGCGCCATGCGTCGCTCTCGGCAAGGTCTATCTCGCAGCAGACGAGCCGCTCCTTGTCGTCGGCCTTGCATATCACGTCTCCGCTCGGATGCACAACGATCGACTCCCCGGCAAAGTTCATATCGCCCTCTTTGCCCACGCGGTTGCACATTGCGATGAACACCTGGTTCTGCATCGCCTGCACCCGTATCTCCCACTCGAACATTTCCATAGGCTCGGCCTTGGTGTTCGCCGTCGGGATTATCACGAGCTGCGCGCCCATGAGCGTGCAGGTGCGGATGCTCTCCGGCAGGTGCCGGTCATAGCATATAACAATACCGACCCGCCCGAACGGCGTGTTGAACACCTTGAAGCCGTCGTCCGAGGGAGTGTAATAGTCCTGCTCATAAAACTGCTCCGCCTGCGCGATGTGTACCATCTTTGCGCAGTCAAGCAGTTCGCCATGCGGGTCTATCCACAGTGAGGTATCATAGCGCCTGCCGTTCATCTCAAGGTACACATTCGGCGACATGTAATAGCCGCCCTCACCTGCCGCCGTGGAAAGCGCGCGTATCTCCTCCGCGTCCGGGCGCAGACAATAGGCGTCCACGTTTTTCTTCTCATACTGCGGGAAAAACGGGCAGAGCTGAATTTCCGGGAAAAACAGCAGGTCGCTCCCCTTTGCTTCTTCGCAGAAGCGCAGGGAATTTTTCAGGTTCTCCGCCATGTCCGTACTCATCGCCATCTGTGCCATCGCAAGCTTCATGTATTTCTACCTCCTCGGAACTTTTTCATCATTATACCACCGTTTTTTCTCCGGTCAATCTCCGATGTCAATTTTACAATGAGTATACCATCAATTGGCAAGAGCACACACGCCTGACAGCGCGTCTTTCCGGTGCTTTTTGTCCTTTTCGCCTTGACGGGCGTCAGCCCGTCTGCGTCTCAAAAACCAAAAATCACGCAAGAAATCCATCACTGTCAGGTGCAAGCAGTTTTGCCGGAGCAGAAAAGCGTTCAGGCAATGAAAAGTCCGCAGGCAATACTTTGTGTATTGGCAAGGGCTTTGAAGCAGCATGGGCGTTTTTCTGCCCGTCAAAACCGTGTGTGTCCTTGTCAATTGATGGTACAATTTTCCGCCGTAGCGTGGTATACTATCCGTATCATAAATTTCGGAGGTCACTCAGATGTACAAAAACATTGCCAAGCAGGAAAAGCTTCTGCTTAAGGATCTTGTGGATTATCAGGACGGACAGGTCGTCAGCAAGACGCTTGTGCAGAACAACTCCGTCAGCATGACGCTCTTCTCTTTTGACAAGGGCGAGGAAATATCCACCCACGCAGCAGGCGGCGACGCGATGGTCACGGTGCTCGACGGCACAGGCCGTTTCACCGTCGGCGGTGAGGTGTTCATCCTCAGCGAGGGTGAGACACTTATCATGCCGAAGAACATCCCCCACGCCGTGTACGGTGAGGAGCGCTTCAAGATGCAGCTCATCGTTTCATTCTGATCGGGCACATAACAAGACTATACCGGGCAGCTTCCGTATCAGGGAGCTGCCCGGTTTTTTCGCGCGGTATAAAAAACCGACAGAGCCGAAGCCCTGCCGGTTAGGGGGACATTTTGTTAAGGTCTTACTTGACCTCGAGGCGGATCTCGATTTCAGAAACGCCTTCCTTTGTCACCTTGAAGTTAAAATCGCTGCAATTGCTTTCGGTAGCGGTCTTAACTTTGCTGGTGCTGGCATCGGTGATCGTGTACTTCGTGATCTTATAGCCGTTGCCGGTAGAGGTAAGGCCAATGTTCACGTTGTTATCGAATACGACCTCGACCACAGAGCCGCTCTTCACAGCCTTATACTTACCGTCCGCGCCCTTGAACTGGACGAGATTCTCGTCCGTGATCTCTGTGCCGTCCTTGTCAACGATCTTGAGCTTGGCATTGTAGGTTCTGTTCACGAAGGTCGCGGTAACAGTGAAGTCGTCCATAACATCTGCTATCTTTACGTCAACAGTCTTGGTGCCGCCCTCGGCAAGCTTGGTCTCACTCTTGACGGTCACATTGTCAGTCTTGCGGACAATAGTGTAGCTGTCAAGCATATATCCGGCTGTGGGAGTGAACACGATGCTGACGGTGTCGACTTCAGTAGCAGTGTCGACCGGGTTTCCGCCGACGTAGAATCCGACGGTGCCCTTGTTGTAATCATAGCTGCTGTAGAGCTTGAAGGATGTGGGCTCGGGAGTCTTTGCGGTCAGGACAACAGTGATCTTTGCGGTCGTGTTCGGCATGTAGAAGCCGAAGAAGTTGACTCTGTTCTCGCAGGTGACACCGTCAACGGTGACCTTGGTCAGATTGTAGAGGCTCTTGCCGAGGTCGGTCAGCGATACGGTCACTGCGGAACCGTAAGGTACCTTGCCGAAATCACCGCTTATATCGGTAAAGTTGTTGCCGCCATACTGAACGGATACATAGCCGTTTCCGGTCAATACTGCGCCGGTCTCGTCATAGACATTGAGCTCGATCGCGTTGGCTTCGCTCTGCTTGAAGTTGATTTCGACATTCACGCCGCCCTGAGGCATCTTGAATATCCAGCCGGTCAGTACAGCGCCGCTGCCCTTATCCTCGTACACGGGTACGAAGTTGCCTGCATTGACATCGGTTCCGCTGGTAAACGTGCCGCCGTCAGCTCTGGTAATGATGACGTCGTCCGGACCGTAGGTGAAGCCTTCAGCCGCAGTCGCGCGGACCATAACGGTGTCTCCGGCCTTGCAGGAGCCTATCGCCGTGCCGCCCATCTCGAAGTTTGCACTGCCGCGAGACTTGTCATAGATGAGGCAGCCGGTAAGGGATACATCGCTGGTGGTCTTTGCCTTGAGGTATACGGTGCAGGTCGTATCCGTATCAGGCATGAGGAAGTAGTACTGGTTGCCGATGTACTCGATACCGCCTGCGTACACGCCGCCGCTGGTCGTGAGCACGACCTTGTCGATCACGTAGTTCGCCGCACCGGGTTCGGTGAGAGAGAGAACGATCGGGTCGTTGGCCTTGACATCAGCCTTGGTGGTGCCGCCATTAGGATCGTTTTCGACTACGGGCCAGTCTCCCTCGACGGAGATCTGCCACAAGCTCTTGCCCTGGAGATCTGCGCTGTTGTTATCCGCATTCATGGTCTTGAGCGTGAGTTTGTGCGGGTCGCCGACCAGGATTACAGAGACATCCACGCCCTGAGAAGGCATCTGGAATATATAGCTGGTGTTATCGATCTTTATGAGCTTAACAGACTTGCCGGTTGCCTTGTCGGTAACCAGAATAGCGTTGTCAGGTACGACGAAGCCAGCATTGCTGGGCTTGACAATGATCTTGACCCAATCGCCGACCTTGCTGCTGCAGGCGGTCTTGTACTCGCCGTCCTTGCCGGTGGTAGAAACCTGATAGCTTACATCGCCGCTGCCTCTGATGGATGCGGCCTCAAGAGGTATCGCGTCTGCCACGAAGAATGCCTCGACAGACACAGCGCCGTTAGGCATGAGAATATAGCCCTGAGCGTTTGCAAGCTCGCTCTGCTCGACGTTATACTCGCCGTCAACAGATACTTCGAACCTGTTGAATGCATAGCCGTCTCTTGCCAGCGTGCCAAGGATGACCTTGCTGCCGACTGCGGCTTTCACCTTTCCGTCCTCGGTGAACCGTGCGTCATTGACAATGATGGTATTGCCGTTGCTGCCGCCGTTGAATGTGACACTGATCTCCTTATTGTCGCCGATGAACTGTCCGTCGACCGTAACACCGCCCGCAGGCATGGTAAAGGTGTACTCCTCGGCAGGGCCGTTTGCAGGAGCGGTCGTAACAAGGTTGCCGTCAGCGTTGCGGGTAACGGTCAGGTTGAACTTATTGCCGTATCCTGCTTCGCTCGAGCCGTCCTTCAGCTTGATGGTGATAAGGTCACCGGTCTTTGCTTCAGTGATGGAATTTCCATTGGTGTCGTAGGCGTTGAGTATGCCGCCCTCGACAGCATTGATAACGATCGCGTTATCGGTCTTACCAAAGGTCAGCTTGACTTCGACGTCACAGCCGGGCATGGTGAAGGAATTGTTGAGAACGCTGACAGACGTGCCGGTCTTCTTCTCGGTAACAGAGATGCCGGACAGAGTGTAGCCATCCATTGCCTTCCAGACGATGGTGACCTGAGCGCCCTTCGCGGCCTTGCTCGCGCTGAAGCCGTTTACCTGAAGGTCGAAGCTGCCGTTGACGCAGTCAGCTCTGTAGAAGTTATATGTAGGCACAGCCTTGAGCGTTGCCTTTACGGTGACGTTGGCTGCCGGCATGATGAAGCACATCGCGTCGTTCACGGTGACAAACTTCTTCAGTCCTAGCCAGGTAGAGTAGTAAACAGTCGCTGAATCGACCATGTAGCCGGGGTCGGTGCTGACTATCTTGACATTTGCGCCCTGAGAAGCGGAGCTTGCGGAAACGCCGCTTACGGTAGCTGCGGTGATCGTAGGATAGTTGCTCTCGATATCGATATCGTAGCCGCTGTTGATCTCGGCATCTACACGGACGTTGCAGCCGGGCATGATGAAGGTGTTGCCCTCAAGCTTGACGTCGGCGCTGCCGTCGGCATGCTTGACGACCAGACTGCTTATCGCCTTACCATCAGTGGTATTGACGTCGACCGTGACCTTATCGCCTGCTGCAGCGGAGCTGACGGTGGCGTTATTGACATAGAAGGTCATGGTACCGTAAGCGGTGTTGATATTGGGAGTAATGCTGTACTTCTTGGTGCTGCTGTTGTTGCCGCTGTTGTTGTTACCATTGTTGTTATTGCCGCTGTTGCCGCTGCCGGTACCGGTATTACCAGTATTGCCGCTGTTTCCGGTGTTGCCCGTATTGCCGGTATTGCCGGTGCTGCTGGCAGTAATGGTAGTGACTACAGGAATGTAGAAGGTGCTGCCGGCCCTGACCTTTGCAAGGTTGCTGGTGTTGTTCAGCGCCTGAAGCAGCTTGGTGTTCTGGCCATAGTCAACACCATAGCTTGCGACCATGTTGTAAGCGGTCTCTCCTGAGCCTATCTTATGCGCCACGACCTGATAGCAGGTAGTGCCGACTGCCGGAGCCTTGGGCGAGGGCAGAAGCAGAGTCTTGCCCGCAGCGACCTTGTTCCAGCTGGAGATGTTGTTGAGCTTCATGATCTGATCGGCATAGTTGGTGAAGCTGATGCCCAGAGAGTTGCAGATGCCCGCAACGGTCTCGCCGCGCTGGATTGTGTAAGGGATCAGATAATAAGCGACACTGTCGCTGCCCTTTGCGGCGCTGACGGTTCCCGTTGTGGTACCGGTAGAACCGGTAGAACCGGTGCCGGTGCCGGTACTGCCGCTGGCAATGATGTTCAGAGCCGCAGCGTCAGTCGCAGGCAGCTTGATCACTCTGCCCACGGCCAGGAACCTGAAGTCGTTTTCACTCTTCAGCCCGTTGAGCTTTATAATAGCATCCTTGCAGGTGAAGTAGTTGATGCCCTGTGCCTGGCAGAGTTTAAGAACATAGTCGCCGGCCTTGAGGGTGTACTCGACCACCTGAGGATTTTCGTCGTCTGCGTAAGCGCTTACGGACAGCCCCGTGAACAGGGACATGACCATGAGCACTGTCAGCAGAGCACTGATGATCCGTTTCTTCATATTTGCTCCCCCTAAACTACCCTTTCGGGTATAATGATTTACTGTGCTATGGGTCTTTGCGGGTTTATCACGAACAGTTTTTGAAATAAAGTAAAAAAACTGTTACGTTTCGGCTATAATATTACAACAAGTCTCTTCAAATTGCAAGCCCCAAAAACATAAAAATCTCAAAAAATTTCAAATTATTACAAAAAACTATGCAGCATCTGTGCGCGCCGCGTGTATTTTCAGGGCTTCCAGCGTTTCACCGGCAATTCTTAATAATTCTTTGGCGTCAAAAAAATTACAGATTCGCCTTATGTTTGCTCCGGGCGAGACTTGTCCCGATGCCTTTCTTTTTTATAGACGTACTTCCTCACCAAAAGTTCCCACCAAAAGATATTTACTTGTTATATTTTCTATAGCAAGTATATCCTGCGCCGTGTGTAATTGCCTGTCACATTTTGGCAGACAAAAAATGGCTTCAGCAAAGGCTGTCCGGCCTTTGCTGAAGCCATCTGTATTAAATTTCGAACAGCCTGCGGCCGTTCTCATACGCGGCGCATGCAATGTCTTCGGCAGCACAGCCCTTGACTTCCGCTATCTTCTCCGCGATGTACTTCAGATTCCTCGAATCGTTCCGCTTCCCGCGCATCGGCACTGGACTGAGATACGGGCTGTCCGTCTCAAGCAGCAGCCTGTCTATCAGGCACAGCTCCATCACCTCAAGCGCCTTTCTCGCGTTCTTATAAGTCACGGGTCCATCGAATCCCAGGTACCAGCCGCGACGCAGCAGTTCCTTCGCCATCTCCGCGGAACCGGAAAAGCAGTGGAACACGCCGCGCAGCTCCGGATAGCGGCTGACGAGCTCAAGGCTGTCGCCGTGCGCTTCGCGGTCGTGGACGATTATGGGCTTACTGAGCTCAAGTGCCAGCTCGATCTGCCGCCTGAAAAGCTCCTTCTGCTCGGCCTTGTACGTATCGTCCCAGTAATAGTCGAGGCCGATCTCGCCGATGGCCACGCACTTCCCGTCCCTCGCCAAGTGTGCGATCTCATTAAGGTTTTCCTCTGTGAAATCTCCCAGCTCCTCCGGGTGTATCCCGACCGCTGCGTATACATGCTCATAGCGCGCAGCAAGCTCTATCGCCGCCCGGCTGCTTTTAACGTCGCAGCCCGGGTCAATGACCAGCGTCACACCGGCCTCCGGGAGCGCGGCAAGCAGGCTGTCCCTGTCCTCATCAAAGGCCTTGTCGTCATAGTGAGCATGTGTGTCAAAAAACATTTGCTTTTCCTCCGTGATTTTGCTTGTATCTACTATATAATTATTCTCCGCATTTTACAAGCTCAGCGCTTGACGATTTCAGATGTTCAGTGTAAAATTTGTGCATTATGACTTGTGAAACATTTTGGGGTGAACACTCATGGCTAAACGAAAACTCACGCTTTTTATCGCAGTCGTTCTTATTATTGCGGTGCTGACCGCTGTATTTCTTATTCTCAGACCGTCCTCTCCTCCTCGCCCTGCGCTTGAAGAAGCGCTATCCACCATCGAGCAGCCCTCTGACAGCGGGCTGATAAGCGGCGCGGCCTTTGAAAACTTCAGCGCCGTCATATCAGGCGATCCGCGGCAGAGCTTCCGCACAGCAACCGCCGAAGTCGAGGTCACATATCTGGACACCGCCGCGCTTATCGATGGCATCGAGCCTGAGATGCAGGCGGAGCTTGTCGGCCTTGTTGCCGCGGCAAGGCGCCCGGCCGAGGTATACGGCGATGACGGCAAGTATCTGCCCGAGGTGCTCACAAGCGCCTACGACCTCGCCATAAACAAGCGCCTTGAGCATACCGGCGATTACCTGCGCGAGGATACGCTTACCCTGCATATGAGCTACAGCGGCGGCGACTGGGAGGTCGATGATCTCTCCGCCCTCTATGCGCTCGCGTCTCCCGCCGATGATATGCCCGGCTTTGAAAAGGCCTGCACGGCGATGGAGCACATTGATTTTCACTACACGCTGCCCGATCTGACAAGCCCCGGCCCCAAGCCCGACCAGAGCCGCTATGGTGAGACAACGGATCCTGCCGTTATCTCCGCACTGTTAGAGACAGACGAAGCAAAAAAGCTCATTGACGGGCAGGAGCTTGACTGGAACCCCGACAAGGAGCTTATAAACGGCGGCGTCATCCGCTACTATCTTGATGAAACGATACTCGCCATAGTCTGGCAGGAGAGCGAGCACGGTGCGGTCGGCACCTTTGCCGAGGTCTTCATCGCCGACGCAAGCCAGCTGCGCCGCAAGATCGCCGACGACACCTTCGGCGGACAGACCTATTATTACCCGACGGAGCTTGCCGCGCAGGCAAACGCCGTGCTTGCCGTCAGCGGTGATTTCTACGATATCCCAGACCGATGCTACGGCCTGTACGCCTACGACGGGAAGCTGATGCGCAGCTGCCTCACCGCTGGGCAGGCCTGTCTCTTTACCGACAGCGGCGATATGCTCTTCACCTATGAGGGGCAGTTCAAAACGGAGGCCGAGGCTCAGGCATATCTGGACAAAAACAACATTATGTTCTCGCTCAGCTTCGGTCCGGTCATGGTCGAAAAGGGCGTTGACGTCACGCCTTACGACTATCCCCTCGGTGAGGTTCGCGATACCTACGCCCGCTGCGCCATAGGCCAGCTCGGCAAGCTGCACTATCTTGCCATGACTATCAACTGCCAGAGCCCCGATTATTATGTCTATGTCACGCTCCGTCAGGCCGCGGATTCGATGATCGCCCACGGCTGCTATAACGCCTACACGCTCGACGGCGGGCAGACCGGAAGCATCATCATCGGAAATGAGCTTATAAATCCCGTGCAGTTCGGCGTTGAGCGGCGGATGAGCGATATCTTCTATTTCGCCACGGCAATACCCGAAAACTGAACATAAAAATACAGGAGCTGTTTTTCAGCTCCTGTATTTTTATGTCAGCTGTTGACAACATTCCATGTGTTGCCGCCGGTAAACTCGGTACGCAGCTCGACGCCGTCCTCCGTCATTCTAAGGAAGACACACTCTCTCGGGATGTCGCGCACTCCGCCTGACTGCCATGTGTCTATAACGTCCTGGCACACCTGGCATATGCTGTCGATAAGCGGGGCATTCTCATAGCCCTGCCACTGGTTGGCCTGCTCGCAGACCTCCTTGATCGTATCGGGATACAGCGCACTGTCCACGCGGTTGAGCACGCACCACGCCACCGCTCGCTGAACGTTCTCGCTGTAATATGTAGCGCAGCCCGCGACGACCTTTGCTATGTACTCCGCGTCGGCGGAATATGTGGTCTGCTGAGTCGACTGTGTTGCCGAGCCCGCGGTCTGCGACTGCGCCGCGGCCAGCTCACTCTGATAGCGCTGCTCTATCGCCGCTATCCTTTTCTCTGCCTGTTCGTTTATGCTCTTTGTCCTTGCGTTTATTACAAGTACGCTGACCAGCACTGAAAGCAGAATGATCGCCGCATCTCTCAATACCGGATTCTTAAAAATTCTTTTTATCCCATACCAAATGTACGCCAGAACATCGAGTATCATGTCCAGCACTTGCATAAGCTTCTACCCTCCTATAGGGATTTACGGCGGCATTATAACACGTTTTTTCATATTAGTCAAATCGTGGGGGATTATTATGTAACCCTTTTTACGTCGAATCGTGTCAAAACTGCACAAAAATGCACGTTGTCCCAACTTTTTTGTCACATTTTTCTGTAATGTCGTTTTGCATCGCTCCACTTTGGTTACTTTTGCTAAGCGTTTTGGCATCCATATACATGGCGAAGCCCAAGCCGTATAGGCTCGGGCTTCGTGTTACATTTTCAGTTGTCGCAGCGGGAGAGGATCATAGAACCTATCACCGTGAAAACGCATAAATATACTGCGCAGGTAATTATAAAACCGGCATAGCCGCTCTTCATCAGCTCCTGCGGCGCGTTTGAGTTCATGCCATAGGCCATGAGCGAATACGGCCAGATATGCCCCATGTGCTTTGCGAGAAAGAGCAGCCCGGACAGGCCGCCCGCAAGCGCTATAGCGACCGGCATAGCAAAGCCGCGCAGGAAGAGCGACACCGTCAGCTGCATCGCCGCCATGACAAGGCCGCCGAGCGTCCCGAACAGGCACCAGACCGTAAGCTCGCCCAGCGGCACGGCGGCGCTCAGGCCGACGAGCTTACCGGAAGCAACATACAGCACAGCGATCCACAGCTCGCTGAGAAGTATCATAAACCCGACGCATACAAGCTTTGCAGCAAATACCATGCCTTTCGGCACAGGCGCGGTGAGCACACGGTTCCAGTTATGGTTCTTCTGCTCGATATACATCGTGTACGAGCAATAGATGCCGATGAGCAGGGGGAGAAAAATATAGTCCGTGAAAAGCGTGTGCTGCGTCCAGAGACTGTACCACTCGCTGTGCAGTAACTCAAGGTTCTCAAGATAATTGAAGGTCCCCATAAGCGCTGGTATAACCGGCATGACTATAAACGCCAGCCAGACCGGTGAACGGCGCAGCTTCATAAGCTCGGCGCGGATAAGTTTACATAACATTGTTCATATCTCCTTTCGGGAAAACAGTCCCCTGCCTATAGCATAGAAGCACAGCGCGGCAAAGACCGCTATCGCAAGGCACAACCAGTCATAGCCCATGACGGCGAGGTACGCACCGGCGTATCTCGTCTCCTTCGTCCAACCAAAGAGCCCGACAAACTGGAGCGCACCATACCAGCTCCACGGGAAGTACCGGCGCAGCGCACCGAGCTGCGGCAGGAACATTGAAAACAGCCCCATAAATTCACCGAGAGCACCGACGCACAGCGGCACTGCCTGATTCTCGATGAGCATGGACAGGGAATGCTGAAAAACGTACAGCGCCGCCGTCGGCACAAGGGTGAAGAGCAGGTGGATGAGATATAGCTTCACCGGCAGCGGCTTTGTAAAGCCCGCGATCTGCCCGGAGACGGCTGCGGCTGCGCAAAAGAGCACGGCGCACAGCAGCACCGGAATAATCCCGTAAATGAGCTTCGCGTCATACACGCTCCCCCGCTCCGCGATAACGCACAGGCGGCGGAAGCCGCCTCCGCTGTGCTCTGTCTCGGCAAGGCGCGAGGCGATGAGCGTACACATGAGCGGGAAAAAGATAGTATTGATGAGCGGGAGCTGATAGAGATAGAGCATATAGCCGTTTTCCAGGGCGAAGCTCCCGCTCTCCCCGGTATAGCTGCCGTAGAACGCCCACGCACCGGCCGCGGCGGTCAGGGCAAGCGCCGTCAGGAAAATATAACGGCGGCGATTTTTGAGGTATTCGGCTTTCAGCAAGGCGGTCATAGGCTCAGATCCTTTCCGGTCATATCGAGGAAAATTTCCTCCAGCGTCTTTCCCTCGTCTATCTCATGCAGGCGCTCAAGCTCACCCTGATAGCGAAGCTCGCCGTTTGCGATGATGCCGATATCGTCGACGATGCGGTCGATCTCGCTGAGAATGTGGCTTGAGATGATAACGGTCATGCCGCAGCGCTCCGGCAGGGAGCGGATAAGCTCGCGCATCTCCTGTATTCCGGACGGGTCAAGGCCGTTCGTCGGCTCATCGAGGATCAGCAGCTTCGGGAAGCCCAGCATCGCCGAGGCTATGCCGAAGCGCTGCTTCATGCCGAGAGAGTAAGCAGAGAGCTTTTTGCCATCCTGCCTGTCGAGCCGAACGATTTTTAGCGCCTCGTCGATGTTCTTCTCCGGAAGGTCGAGGAGCGTCGTGTATATGCGCAGGTTCTCCCGCGCCGTCAGGTGCCCGTAGAACGATGGCGACTCAATGAGCGAGCCGGTACTGCGCAGCAGCTCTATTCTGTTCCTGCCGTTCATGGGCTTGCCCATTAGCTCTATGCTCCCGCTGCTTGGCTGCACAAGGCCGAGCAGCATCTTGAGCGTGGTCGATTTCCCTGCGCCGTTCGGGCCGAGGAATCCGTATATCCGCCCTTCGCGCACCGTCATGTCGAGCTGCGACACTGCGCAGAAGTCCTTATACTTTTTTGTCAGCCCGTATGTGGTGACTATCTGATCCATAATTATCATCCTTTCCGCGGCAGACACTTCTGCCGGCGTTCAGGATAGTAGCACGCCGGGATTTCCTCACGCTTAAATGCAGCTTAACTCAGCCTTAAATTTGCTTAAAGCGCGGGATATGTGTTCAATATCGGGCAAAAAGGTGTTACTATACGACCAGGCGGTGACAGCAATGAATGAACTGATGAACAAAAAAATACTGATAGTCGACGATGAGAAAGAGCTTCTCAGGACCGTGTCGGACGCGCTGTTCAAGGAGGGCTTCTTCAATATCTATGCGGCGGCGAGCTGCGAGGAGGCACTGTCCGTGGCGGCGAGCCAGCCGGTCGCGCTGATGCTGCTGGACGTAAGTCTCCCGGACGGCAGCGGCTTCGAGCTGTACGAGCAGCTGCGCGAATATACGGACGCGCCCGTCATCTTTCTCACGGCGCGCGGCAGCGGCGAGGATAGGATCACGGGGCTTCGGCTCGGCGCGGATGATTACATCGTCAAGCCCTTTCTGATGCGTGAGCTGATGCTGCGCGTAAAAGCGCTGCTGCGCAGGACCTACGCCATCGCCGCCGAGGAGCAGGGCGCGGAGATCGGCAGCTGCTATGTGGACTTCTCCCGTGCCTGTGTACGGCGCGGAGATGCGGATACTCCGCTTACGGCGAAGGAGCTTATTCTAATAAAGAAGCTCTGGGAAAACCGCGGCAGGATCGTAAGCTTTGACAGCCTGTGCATGGCGGCGTGGGGTGAGGACTACTACGGCCATGAGAACACGCTGACGGTACACATACGCCGTCTGCGCGAAAAGCTTGAGGACACACCCTCCGCTCCAAAGTATCTGCTGACGGTGCGCGGGTTGGGCTACAGACTGGCGGTGCGCGATGAATAAAACAGCGCTGAAATTTTTCCTGAGCTGCGCCGCCGTAGCCGCCGTCACGGCGCTGATACTGCTGCTTTTGAACTTTGCGGGACTGCTGTATATAAGCTACGACAACGGCACCGCCGCGACGCGCTCGAATAAGCGCGTTATCGACCTCATGCACAGTGCCTACGAATCCGGCGAGGATGCTTCAGTGCTGCTGCCCGAGGGCTATTGGAGCATACTGCTGGACGACGACGGGGACGTCATCTGGTCGGCGCACATGCCGGACGATATCCCGCAGCACTATACGCTGCGCGATGTCGCCATCCTTTCTCGTTGGTTCCTGTGTGACTATCCCGTTTACACGCAGGCGGAGGACTGCGGGCTGTTCATCCTCGGGCAGCCGAAAAATGCGGTCGGGAAATATCAGATAGTTCTTTCGATGAGCTGGTTCCATTCGCTGCCCGCGCGCATCGCGCTGGTGCTGGCGCTGAACACCGCGCTGGCGCTTGGCCTGTCGCTGCTCACCGGCCGTCGGCTGTATAAGGGCGTGCAGACGCTCACTGACGGCATCGACAAATTGAGCCGCGAGGAGCCGCTCGATCTCCGCGGCGGCGGGATATTCCGCCCGGCCTATCAGGAGCTGAACAAATGCTCCGCTGCCCTGCGTGAAAAAAGCCGTGCCCTTGAGGAGCGCGACACGGCGCGGCGCAACTGGGTAAACGGAATATCGCACGATATACGCACGCCGCTTGCGGTGATAATGGGAAACGCCGAAGCCATCGCCTCCGCCGACGCGGTGCCTGAACCCGCGGCGGAGAGCGCCGAGCGCATAATCCTGCAAGCGGGAAGAGCCGGGCGGCTCGTGGACGACCTTAATCTAATCTCCACGCTTGAGAGCGATATGCAGCCGCAGCGCAGAAAGCCCGCGCGGCTGTGCCCGATAATACGCGCCGCCGTGACAGACGTGCTAAATAGCGGCCTTGCCGAGGGTCGGGAAATCAGACCGGAGCTGCGCGACGAGGCCGCCGTGATCCTCTGCGACAGTGAGCTTATCGCCCGCGCAGTCTTTAATCTGATTTCAAATGCCATGCAGCATAACGGCGAGGGCTGCACCGTGGAGATAGAGGAGTATGCGACCGGCAATAGCGTGTGCATCCGCATTGCCGACAACGGCAGCGGTATCGACGAAGCGGTGCTCGAAAGTCTCGGCACCATCCCGGACAGCACACACGGACTGGGTCTGCCGCTTGCCTACAGAATAATAAAAGCACACGGCGGTGAGATGGCCGTGCGCAATGAAAACGGGCTGAGGATAGATATATCCTTTCCGCTGTATACGGAGTAAAAAAACTGCTCCCCATGAAAAACATGGGGAGCAGTTGGACTGTCATATTTACCTGCTTTCCATCTTCACTTCACGAGATCAAGCAGGGTCTGGGTGAAGCCGTATTTTTCGCGCAAGGCTTCGGCCTTTGCGCGGCCTGAGCCGCGGCGCTTGCCGGTATACTCCGCGCGCAGCATGATGTTCTTCGGCGAATGCTCAAGGTCAATGAACTCTATCATATCCACCTTATAGCCCGCGTCCTCAAGGACAGCAGCGCGGATAGAATCCGTCAGCAGGGCGCAGACGCGCTCCTTGACGATGCCGTATTCAAGCAGCAGGTCAAGCTCTCCCCCGCTGTGGATGCTGGAATTCACCTCATGCTGGCAGCAGGGCACGGAGAAGATACGACCGACACGGCGGTTCACGGCATAAGCAAGAGCATAGTCCGTGGCGGTATCGCAGGCGTGGAGCGTCACGACCATGTCGATATGCGTATCGGCAAGCGTGTCCCGCGTCACATCCGCGACCTCGAAGCGCAGCCCGTCATAGCCGTAGCGCGAGGCGATCTCATTGCAGCGCTCGACGACATCGGCCTTGAGATCGTAGCCGATGATGCGGGTGCGTATGCCTTTTTTGATGGAGAAGTAATAGTAAAGAATAAATGTCAGGTACGACTTGCCGCAGCCGAAATCAAGGATGCTTATCTCTTCCCTGCCGTCGGCGGCAAAGGACTGATCGACAAGCTCAACAAAGCGGTTTATCTGCCGGTACTTGCTGTACTTGGCGCGGACGATCTCGAAGTCATGCGTGAACACCCCGAGGTCGACAAGCGCCGGGATGTTCTCCCCCTCGCGCAGGAGATATTCTTTCTCGCGGTCATGCGCGGCAGCGCCGCCGGGCAGCGGGAGCGCCGCAGCCTTGCCGGTGCGCTTATACTCGCCGTTGACCTTGAGGCAGAACTGCCCGCCCCCGCTCTGCGAGACTATCAGCACCTGACGGTATCTGCCCTCAAGCTCCTCCCCAGCATAGCGCAGAAGCTCGTCGGCGGTAAGGTTCCGGTGGAAGGCCTTGTTATTGCGGAAGCTCTCGGCCTGATAGGCTATGCCGGTCTTGGTGCTGACGGGGCGGACGACGACCTTTTCATCAGAGAGCTTATCGATGCTCTGGGAGAAAACAGCCTTGGACAGACCGGGCAGTGAGCGCTCCAGTTCCTGAATTATTCTGCCCATGTCAGTCTCCGAAAAGGCGCTTGAGGTTCAGCGCGGCGGCCTTGAGCTCGTTCTTGCTGTAGGAGTTATTCTCATCCGCGAGCACGGCGGCGACGGCATCCTTTGCCGAGAGGCTGCCGGATACCATAGCGTCGACAAGCATCGCCTCGGCGCTGACTGTATGCTCCACCTTATTGAAAATATAATCCTCGTCTATCTCGACGACGACGGCGTACTCGCCCTTATCGTAGCTGCCCTTGGCAAGGAGCTGATCCTTGACCTCGCTGGGAGTGCCGCGAAAGCTCATTTCATGCAGCTTTGTAAGATCGTTGCACAGGCACATGCGGCAGTGCGCGCCGCTCTCTATAAAGAAATCGACAAGCTCCATAATGCGCTTGGGCGACTCATAGAGCGCGTAGGTGCGCGTATCGCCGCGGCGCATCTTTTCGAGCAGGCGGCGGCGCTCCACGTTCTCACGCGGGAAGAAGCCATAGAACATGAAGCTTGACAGATCAAAGCCCGAGACGGACAGCGCCGTAACGGCGGCGCAGCAGCCGGGCACGCCAATGACCGGGATCCCGGCCTCGACCGCGGCCTTGATAAGCTCATTACCGGGGTCAGAGATGCAGGGGGTACCGGCATCACTTATGACGGCGACATTCTTCCCGGAGAGCAGTTCGTTTATAAAATACTTTGCCTTGCCATATTCATTGAACTTATGGTTCGAGACAAGCTTATTGCGTATCTCAAGCTTATTGAGCAGCACCATGGAGCGGCGCGTATCCTCAGCGGCGATCATATCCGCGTCCGCGAGGATCTGCCTGCCGCGCGGGGACATATCCTTTGAGTTACCGATAGGCGTCGCGACAATATAAAGCTTGCCGACGCTTCTGTTTTCGTCCATTGTTTCACCGTATCCTGTCTTTTTTGATAAATGATATTATAAACCAGCCGCATGCAATTGGCAACAGAAAACCGCTCCGACTTATCAGCCGGAACGGTTTTCGTATCAGGTCAATTTATCAGCAAGTATGAGTCAGCCACTCGGAAAGCTTATTGGCGCTGCACCCAAGCCCTTCCCCAACAAACGCAACAAACTCATTGAAGTCCAGCTTCTTGAGATGCTCAAAATTCGTCGTCCCGGCCAATACCTTAGCGGGGCGGTAATTCCCTCTGCTTTCCGTATACCCACAGTTATAGCACATATCGATGGGATACTTGCGATGATCATCACGGGTCATTTCTCCACCACAGCGAGGGCACTTCATATCTAATACCTCCCAAATAAATTGAGCAATAATTAACGATAAATTTTTAACATTCCTCGTTACCTATAATATACACCATCTCTCCGGAAATTGCAAGACTTTTTTTAACAATTTCAAATATTTTTTTCTGTGTGTATGGACAATGGCTGTTCAGCCGTCATGTGAAAGCAATCAAAGTACCTCTCCGCGGTCAAGCCGCGGAGAGGTACTTTGATTTATATCAAGTCTTTGTCGATGAAGGAGCGTGTCTCAATCGTCCATGCCGTCGTCGCAGATGAGCCCGTAGCCGCCCTGCTTGCGCTTATAGACAACGGAGACCGCGTCATCAGAGTCCATATTCTTGAACACAAAGAACTCGTGCCCAAGCAGGTTCATCTGAAGGATAGCCTCCTCCGGGGACATGGGCTTTATGGAGAAGCGCTTGCTGCGGACGATCTTGAACTCCTCGTCCGGCTCGTCCGGAACTGCGGCGAAAGCCGCACCGGCGTCTCTCTCCAGCGCGCCCTCTCTGAGACGCTTTTCAAGACGGGTCTTGTTTCTGCGGATCTGGCGCTCTATCGCGGCAACGCCGGAATCAACAGATGCGTACATGTCGCTCGTAAGTTCGCTTGCCCTGTAATACATGCCGTTGTTGTGGATGGTGATCTCAGCAAGGAAGCGGCCGCGCTCAATGCTGAAGGTAACATACGCATCGGCCTCGGTCTTGAAAAACCTGTCGAGCTTACCTATCTTTCTTATCGAATAGGCTCTCAAATCCTCGGAGGACTCCATCTTTTTCTCGGTAAAAGTGAACTTCATTTGTGACAACTCCTTTCGACTGTGCTGTATTGACCAAAGAAGCATCCCTGCTTCTTGTGGATATTATATCACAGTGTTGAAGTGAATAGAAGTCTTTTTTGTGAATAATGCAATAATCGTCACAAGTCACCGACTTTGATGGAAAATTTTGTACAGCTTTACAAAACTGCATTCATATTCTCCCAGGAACGTGAATATGCTTTATATGGTATGACCTGCGGCAAGGCCAAGGCAAATACACCGCAGGCCGGGTCAATTACAATGGGAGGGCATAATGTTGAAAAGAAATCATTTGAAGCTTCTGTCCTGCGTACTGGTACTGGCAATGACGCTGAGCGCCTTCTCGGGCGCTGCCGCATTTGCCGAAGAGTCCGCGCAGAGCCGCACCGAGACCGGCGACGGGACACCGGAGTCCCCAAGGCTCACCGCTGATTCCTCCGCCGTCACGGATCCCGTCACTGGGGAGACGACGATAACCGTCAGCTTCGACAAGGAATGGTCCGACGAGGGCACAAGCGGCGAGGAGCACGGGAAAACTTCGGAGACACAAGACGAAGCCGGGAACCTAACAAGCGCCGAGGGTGAAGCCGAGGGGCGCGAGACGACTGTCAAGGGCAGTGCAGACGGCGGCACTGCGGAGATAAAAACCGACAACGGTTCGGGCAAGACCGTGGACGGTACACCCGATATCAAGACGGAGGTCCCGGACTTGACGGTCGAGCTCACACCGGGCGGCAGCGCAGAGAGCAGTGAAGCTGCCGACGCATGGCTCGACGAGGGCACTATCGACATCCCCGACTGGGTCAAGGCAGACGACACATGGATAAGTGAGGACAGCACCAGCGAGGATAACGGCGTTATAACCAAGGTACAGGTCAGCATCGATGCGCAGACCAACACCACTACATATACGCGCACGGTCTACGGCACGGACGGGCAGCAGACGACCGAGACCGTCGCCTACACGCGGGACAAGGAAGGCCGCATCACGGGCTACAGCACTCTGAAAACCACGACGACGTCCGCGACGACGGAGGATTCCGCGCCTCCGGAAAACGCGGAGATAAACCCCAATGGCGGCCGGACCAGCCTCGACTACGAGCCGCCCGAAAAGCCTACCCCGGCAAATGAGCCAGTGTACGATGCGGACGGTAAGATACTCAGCGGCGACCTCGTATCAGAAATATACGACGATGAGGGAAAGCTCACAGGCTACACCGTCATCACCTTTGAAAACGGCAAGCCCGTCGCATACAGCAACCCGGTATTCGGGCAGTACGTGGCCACGACGACGAAGGTCGAGCCCCTCCCGGACGGAAAGCAGCTCATAACGAAGAGCCGGACGAAGGTCATAAGCGTCGAGAGCCGCGGCAGCTCATGCAGCGTATCGGGCAGCGAGAGGAGGCTGTCGGCATGGATGGGAAAGATCACGGGCAGCACCGATATTGACTACTCAAAAACCTTCCGTACCTTTTTCCCCTCGCTCCGCAACGACGGCAGCGGCACCACGGACACCGAGCGCGATCTCTATAACCGCCGTTACGAGCTGACAGACTATGACAGCAGCGCGGAGTTTTTCCAGTGGCTCGGCGAATACGGAATAGAAAGCGCGTTCCGCGTCAAGGCAGGCGGCGCCAGCACATGGCAGCCGCACCAGTTCGTGCTTCAGGGCGCGGACGGCTCGAAATACTACGTCTATTGCGCGGACTTCGACGTCAGCCCCCGCAAGGGTGCGCAGTACAACATGGAGCGGCTTGAGGACGCGGACTACTACGCAAACAACGAGGACGGCGAGGCAGCCGACAGGATCCGCGCGATTGTGCTCAACGGGTACTGGGGCGTGGAAAACTCCAGCACCGACCCCGAGAGCCCGACTCCGGGCAGTCTCGACGCGTTCAAAAAAATGCTCATTGACGCGGGACAGCTCACAAAGGAGCAGGCCGCGCAGCTCAGCGACGGGATGGCGCTCACAGCAACGCAGGCAGCAATATGGTACTTCGGCAACAGCGGCAGCACGGCGCTTGACGTCAGCGATATCGTCGGGCGCTATTGCAGCGGCAGCAAGTTCGATGAGGTCAGCTCCGCCGACAAGGCGCTTATAAACGGGATATACCGGTACCTGATCGGCATGCCGGGACAGGAGGCTGACATAAACAACACTCTTCTCACGAAGGACGACTTTGCGAAGGACATGAGCCTCACGGTCGGCGAGCGGAACGACGCGGGGCAGTATGAGACGGACATAACCATCAGCATGGCGGTCATCCCCGACAGCACCTCAAGCGACCTCATAGTGACGGTGTTCGCAAACGGCGTTGCCGCGGGCTCCTACCGTCTGTGCGGCGACAGCAGCAGGGACAGCGAGAACGGGATACGCGCCGTCACCTCGAACCCTGACGGCTCATACACGCTCTCGGGGCTCCTGCTGTCCGCAAACACGACGGTGACACTGAACCTGAACGGCACACAGAACATTGAAAACGGCGTGTACCTGTTCACCTGCGTAAAGAATAATCAGTCCTCTCAGACCTTCATCGGCGCGGGCTCAGCACAGCAGGATGTGGACCTGAGCGTCGACTTCTCCTTCAACGTCGATGACCCCACCGTCAAGCTTTCCTCCTCGTCGTCCGAAGGCGAGAACAGCGAGACGCACTGGACGGGAAAATACTACACCGTCACTCTCCCCGGCGTCGGTGAAGACGTCGGCTCAGGTCGGAACGAAGATATCCCAAAGACCGGCGACGGCCTGCCGCTTATCCAAGCGATCCTTGCAGCCGGTATCACGGTGAGCGCATGTCTCAGCGGCGCGGCTATCGTGCTCTGCCGCAGAGAGCCTGAGGCGTTCTGAGAAGGAGAGCACGACATGCATACGAAAGAAACGGAAAAGCGCCGCCCCGGGAAGCGGCGCGGCGGCAGATACAAGATGCTGTTAATTGCCTCGCTGTGTACATTTGCCGTGCTTTCATCGTCCCTGACCGGAACGGTGCTGATGCGCAGGCATGAGGCGGCAAATGCCGCCGAGCTTGCCGAGCTGTACCACGCTCCCCAGTCCCCCAGCGCGCAGGAAATCAACGTCAGCGTCGACACAGCTTTCGAGATACCTGAGCGCTTCCGTGAGCTTTACGAGATCAATCCGGATATCATCGGCTGGCTCCGTGCAGGTGAGCTTGCTGACGAGCCGGTCGTATTCCAGGACAATGAGTTTTATCTCGACCACGATTTCCGCGGAGAGTACAGCGGCATCGGCACGGTTTTCGCCGACGAGAGAAACACCGACTGGGTCGACGCGCCATATCTGATACTTTACGGGCATAACATCGACGGCGGGATCAAGTTCGGAAAGCTTTCGCAGTACAGGAATTTAGAGCAGTTGAAGGAGAACGCAGTCATTGAATGGGACACGGTCAGGTTCGAGGAAGCGAAGGAGTACGCAGTGTTCGCGGTATTCGACGCATCCATGCTGCCGGACGACGAGGACAGCTTCTATCTGCGCAGATTCGACGAGCTGAAAAGCTCCGGTGACATGGGTATGCAGGCGCTCATTGACGAGGCAAAGACGCGCTCGATCTTCAGTATCCCGCTCACGGTCGACGCGCAGGATCAGATCCTTGTGCTTGTCACATGCAGCCGTGCAGGCATCGACGGCCGCCTGCTGATATTCGCGCGCGGACTGCGCGAGGGCGAGACTGTGGAAGGCATACGCGCGGTCATTGAGCAGAGCCGAAGCAGATAAAACGGAGTCCCCGGCGCAGGCTGGGGACTCTTAATATTACTCTTATTTAGAAAATCACATCGCAGTTCGGGAGGTTCTTGCGGATGAGCTCGACCTGCTCGTCCGTCAGCGGGTTGCCAGTGAGGTTCAGTGACTCAAGGCTATACATCGCCATAAAGGGCAGCTCGGAGCTTATGTCGTTATATGACACATCCAGCCGCTCAATATTCTGGAGATACGACAGCGGAGTGATATCCTCAAGGCGGTTGCCGCTGAGGTTCAGGTCGGTTATCGTGAAGCGGCAGTCGGCATATTGCAGGGAATAGAGATTGCTGATGCAGTTGCCGCTGAGGTCTACCGATACGAGGTTCGGCAGCTTCGCGATGTTCTCGATATTGATTATGCCGCAGGACGGGAACGAAAGGGTCTCGGCGTCTGTCGTCACAACGTGGCCGTCTATGGACACGGAATACGCAAGGCCGGAGTGCTCTATGGTGCAGTTGCCGAGGGTGGCGCTCAGTTCGTCAACGGCCTCACCGGTCAGGGAGGGGTTATCCTCAACATAAAGCGTGCGCAGGAGCACAAGGCCGCTGAGATTGTCAAGTCCCTCATCCGTGAGTCCTGTGCCGCTGAGGCCAAGCGTGGTAAGGCTGCGCAGCTTGCGCAGGCCGGTGAAGCTCCTGAGCGGGTTATTGTCAAGATAGAGCTCGGTAAGCCCGGTCATCATGCTGAAAGGCGCGGTACTCGTGACGCTGTTGTTCGAAGCGTTGAGGAAAGCGAGCGTGCCGATGCCCATGAGCGGGCGCAGGTCGCTCAGCTGATTATCGGACACGTCGAGCCACACAAGCCCCGGAATGTTCATAAGCGGGCTGAGATCGCTTATCTCGTTATTGCTGAGATTCAGCCGCGTGAGTTCCTTGCAGTTGGAGAGCGCGGAGATATCGCGCAGACCCATGCCGCTGAGGTCAAGCTCCGTAACATCCGACTTGAAGGTAGCGCCGCCGAAGCTTATATCCTGCACTTCCTCCTGCGCGGCTTCGCTGTGGATGGCACAGTTGGGAAGCGCTTTGGAGAGCGTCTCAAGTTGGCTCTCGGTGATGGCGATGCCCTTGATGCTCAGGCTCGTCAGGTTCGTGAGGCTGCACAGCGGCGTAAGATCGGTGATAGGGTTATTGTCAAGATATAGGGTGCGCAGATTTGTCAGCTGCGTAAGCGGCTGGATATTGCTGATATTGTTGCCGCTGAGGTTCAGCGTCGTGAGCCCGCCGAGAGCGGTGAGCTTTGAGATATCATACAGTGAGTTTCCCGATACGGACAGGCTCTCGAGCGCATAGAGCTGCACGACCTCGTCAAGCGCGGCGTCCGTCAGCCCCTGGTTATCAAGGACAAGGCTCGTCGTACTCAATGAATACTGCCGGCCTGAAACAGTCACCTTTTCCGCCTGGCTGAGAGTCTGGCGGTATTTCTCGATAGCCGAGATGCGCGCGACGACCGTCGGATTCTGGAGGTTCATCCTGCGCAGCACCTCGAGCGCCTTGGTATAGTTCCCCTGCGTCTCGTAGCAGTCGGCCATGAGCATGAGGCAGTCGTCCGTCTCGTCTATGGCTGCGGCCTTGCGCAGCGCAGAGAGCGCGCTGTCAAAGTCATTCGATGAATAGCTCTGCTGCGCCTGCTGCATGTAGTTATTGTACACACGCTTATCCGAAACGCCGCGCAGCACCACCGCGACGGCAATGATGAACACCGCCGCTAAAGCTGCGCAGACGATATATATCGTGCGTTTCTCATTACGCACAGCAGTTGTGCCGCGCGCTTTTTTCTTCTCAGGCTTCATTACTGTTCTCCTGAACGGGTTCGGCCTCCGCCGCTGTCGAAGCGGCTTCGGGCTGCTCCGGTGCGGCAGACTCGGCAGCCGCCGTCTCCTCCGCGGGAGTCTGCGGCGCGTCTGCCTCGGGCGCGCTCTGCGGCGGGATCACGACCGGGTCGGCGATCTTGGGAAGCTCCGGCTCGGCGGGCTGGCGCTTCTTCAGCCCCATGCCGGTGCAGAACAGCGCCGCCATGATGCACAGCACGGACATCTCCTGCATGCCGGCCGAGAAAGTCACCGGCTGGGCAGTGTTCGACAGGGCAGGGAGATCCTCAACAAAAACATGGTAAATAAACGGCAGGCCGAAGAGCGGCGGCAGGAGCCACTTTGTCCCGATGCTGCCGGTGACGGTGCCGGTATAGAGCACTGCAACGACAAGATACAGCAGGACGCAGAGCACCATGTGTATCTTGCTCTCAAAGGTCAGGGACTTGATTATAAAGAACACGACTCCGAGGAGCACGGGCAGCGCCGACACGAAAAAGCCTTTCTTACCGAACAGGCAGACGCACAGCGCGAAGAGGACATTGCACGCAATGGGCAGAACTATCTGCGTCCATGCAAAGGACGCCTCGCTCCACATCCCCCAGCAGCCGATGATACGGAAGACCACCGCGATGAGCATGAGCATCACCGCGCCTTGCCCCCAGACGCTCTTGCTGTCGATATAATACCGGACCCTTCCGGTTCCTTTTGCTTCGTTTTTCATATACAGCCTCCTTTGCGGAGTTGCAGATAATATTATATTTCACTGTAGTATAGCACATATCCGCAGTATTCGCAAGCCGCAGTGCAGAACACGGTTTTAGTATGTACAAATCCGGACGGAAATGCTATAATACTTTTGTATTTTCAGATTACATATGACACAGAGGTATTTATTATGAGAGAGCCTACTCTTGTCATCCTTGCCGCGGGCATGGGCAGCCGCTTCGGCGGTCTGAAGCAGATCATGGCGGTGGATGATTTTGGCCACGCGATCATTGACTTTTCGCTGTACGACGCGTACCGCGCGGGGTTCCGCAAGGTCGCGTTCATCATCAAGCACGAGATCGAAGAGGACTTCAAGGCCGCAGTCGGACGGCGCATGGAAAAATACTTCGACGTGAAATACGTCTACCAGCAGCTCGACCTGCTGCCGGAGGGCTACAGCGTCCCCGAGGGGCGCGTGAAGCCATGGGGCACGGGACACGCCGTGCTCTGCTGCCGCGGTATAGTGGACGGCCCGTTCGCCGTTATTAATGCAGACGACTTTTACGGCCGCACAGCATATGAGGAGATGTACGCTTTTCTCTCAACGGAGCGCCCCGGCACGGAGCACGCGATGATCGCCTACCAGCTCAGGAACACTGTGACGGAAACGGGCTACGTCGCGCGTGGCATCTGCCAGGTCGAAAACGGCCTGCTCACGGACGTTGTGGAGCGCACGCACATCGAAAAGCACGGAGAAGTCATATCTTTCACTGAGGACGGCGAGAACTACACTCCCCTGCCCGCCGATGTGCCGGTGTCGATGAACTGCTGGGCGTTCAGCAATTCCATGCTCGACGAGCTTTACAAGCGCTTCCCCGCCTGGCTGGACGCGAATCTCCCGGTCAACCCGACCAAGTGCGAATACTTCCTCCCCTTTGTCACAAACGCGATGATAGAGGACGGTGAGGGCACGGTAGCCGTGCTCCCCTGCCATGAGCAGTGGTACGGCATGACATACAAAGAGGATTTCCCCACGGTCGTGAACGCGATAAAGGCGCTGCGCGATGAGGGCGTATACCCCGAAAAGCTTTTGGACTGAGAGGTAAAGAAAATGGATATTCTTGTTACCGGCGGTGCCGGGTACATCGGCAGCCACACCTGCGTTGAGCTTCTGAATAAGGGCTACGGCGTAGTCGTGATAGACAACCTCGTTAACTCCAACCCCAAGGCGCTTGAGCGTGTCGAGCAGATCACCGGCAAAAAGCTGAGCTTCTACGAGGCGGATGTGCGCGACCGCGCAGCGCTCGATAAGATTTTTGAAAAGCACGACATCGGCTGCGCGATACACTTCGCGGGTCTGAAGGCCGTCGGCGAATCGGTGGCGATGCCGCTGGAGTACTACGACAACAACCTCAATTCCACGGTCACGCTATGCCGCGCGATGAAGGATCACGGGGTGAACAACATAGTGTTCTCCTCCTCCGCGACGGTCTATTCCGGCGACAACAGCATGCCGCTGCGCGAGACCTCGCACACAGGCATGTGTACGAACCCCTACGGCTGGACAAAGTACATGTCCGAGCAGATCCTGCGCGACACGGCAAAGGCCGTGCCCGACTGGTCGGTCGTCCTGCTGCGCTACTTTAACCCCATCGGCGCGCACAGCAGCGGGCTTATCGGCGAGGACCCGCGCGGCATTCCGAACAACCTCATGCCCTACATATCTCAGGTCGCCATCGGCCGCCGCGATCATCTGAACGTGTTCGGCAATGACTATGACACGCCCGACGGCACCGGTGTGCGCGACTATATCCACGTCGTCGACCTTGCGCGCGGGCATGTCTGCGCGATAGACTACATGCTCAAGCACCGCGGCGAAAGTGCGTTTAACCTCGGCACCGGCGTGGGCTACAGTGTGCTTGATATGGTGCATGCCTTTGAGCGCGTCACAGGAAAGAAGATCCCCTACGAGATAGTCGATCGCCGCCCCGGCGATCTGGCGACCGTCTATTCCAGTCCCGACAAGAGCGCGGAGCTCCTCGGCTGGAAGGCAGAATATGACCTTGACGACATGTGCCGCGACACATGGGCATGGCAGAGCAAGAACCCGATGGGCTACGAGAGCTGAAGCGCTCTCCCCTGCCAACCTGATTCTATACATTCTTAACCGAAAACCGCACCGGCAGCAATTATGCTGCCGGTGCGGTTTTCATAATATTGTCTACGTAATTTTGCTTTCATAATTCAGTTTTCATATTTCAGGCTACGTAATTTATTTTACATATTATCATTTACATATTTTAGTTTACGTATTTCAATTAACATATTTCATTAAAAAACGTGGTTGCCAAGCGCTTTGCGGCATGGTAAAATACTGTCAAATATAATGCAATAACGAAAACAAAAAGGAGACGCATTATGATAGAACCCAATGACGTTATGAAAGTCAACGACGAGAACTGGGAGGAGTTCAAGAAGGAAGCCGCGAAGGATGAGCTCTACTACAACGGCCCCGGCGATATCCTCGACACCCCGGAGGGGCGCGCGAAGTTCTGCCGTCTCAATGAATCCAGCGTGTTCAGAAAACCCGACCCCGAGTTTCCCGGCAGCAAGATATGGGTGTTCAACCTCAAGGGTCAGGGCATGGTGATAAAAAAGAGAAGCCGCGTCGATCCGACGCTCATGGAAGACGTCGAATACAACGCAGAGGGTATAGAGGTAAGCAAGTCTTACGAACCGGCGTGACGGCGGCAGAAGAAACGAATACCGTTCCGCCGGGCACTGCCCGGAGAGACGTAAGTATAATAAAGCACCGGATGGAGCACTGCGCTCCATCCGGTGCTTTACGTTTATTCTTTTGCCCGATCCTCAGCAGCCTTTGCCGCCTGCTCCATGATGTTGTCATACACCTTTTCAGAGGCGAAGACCCTTATGCTGAGGCGCTGTCCCCAATCGTCAACTTCGCGGCCGGTCTGTGCACTGCTTGTGAACGTTGTCGGATAGCAGCGCCAGTTGACGTCGATGCGCTCGCCGCTCTCAAGCGTGAGCTCCCATATAAGATGATCTACAGTCCCCTGCGTCGAGACATCCTGCGATACGACGCGGTCGGGCTCCGGCTTTTCGGAGAGGATATTATAAAGCTGTCCCTCCTCCATGCCCCAGAGCATTTCGGTCAGGCGCAGCTGCGCTTCCCAATAAGCCCAGTCAAACTCCGGCTCTTCCGTCTGCGGCGTGCCCTCAAAGTTTGCAAACATATAGTCCCCGCCGCCGGAATTGCCGCTGCTGATCGCCGCGCGCAGGAGCTTACTGCCGCCCTCGGCGTAGGTCTCGATCGTATCACGCAGTACGCAGGTGCGCTGGTTCTCGGAATATGACTGGCACTCATCCGCCGACAGCTCCCACGGGAGACCAAGCTCCGTGACAGTGACCGCGATCTTGTCATCCTCAAGCGGGAAGCTGACGGGGCGCGACGCTTTGCCGCAGCCGCACAGCGCAAACACAAGCGTCAGACAAAGGATAAGACTCAAGCTGCGTTTCATTTTTTGTCTCCTTTCTTGGCCATCAATTGACAAAGACATATAGTTATGCCGCGCAGGGAAACCAAGGCTTTTATCCCCTCAGCCGCTTTGCGGCAGCTCCCCTTGAAGAGCAAGAGGAGCCTATTATTACTATGTTCTGTTTTTACTTCTTATTTCCGAAAAGGCCGCGGACGATGGAGTTGGAGCCGGAGCGCATGACGGAGCTGAGAGCGTTCCTCGCGGCACGGGTGGCAATGGTCTTGGTGCTGGTCGTCTTGCCGCCGGTCATGGAATTGATGATATTGGAGCTGAGAGAGCTCATAACGGAGGACGCAGCGTTTGAAACCGCGCGCTGCGCGACCTTGCTTCTCTCGGCAGCTTCCTTCTCCTTCTGCTTCTGCGCGGCCAGCTCTTCCTTCTGGCGCTGCTTCTCGGCTGCCTTTTCTTCCTTGAGGCGCTGGCGCTCGGCCTCCTTCTCCTCCTTGATGCGAAGCTTCTCCTCCTCGGCTGCCGCGGCAGCTTCGGCGCGCTGGCGCTCAAGCTCCTCATTCGCGCGGTTGAGGATCTCAAAGGCGGACTCTCTGTCGATGCTCTCGCGGTACTTGATATCAAACTCATCGCTGACGATAAGGCTCTGTACTCTGCGCTCCTCGGCAGGGCCCATAAGGCTCTGCGGTGGGAGGATGCTGGCGCGCTGGACTATGCCGGGGACACCCTTTTCGTCAAGGAAGCTCACGAGCGCTTCGCCGACGCCGAGCTCCATGATCGCCGTCTCGGTATCGAATGCGGGGTTCACACGGAAGGCGCTGGCCGCGGCGCGGACAGCCTTCTGCTCAGCAGGAGTGTATGCGCGGAGCGCGTGCTGGACGCGGTTGGAGAGCTGAGCGAGGACATCGTTCGGGATATCCGACGGGCTCTGGCTGATGAAGTATACGCCGACACCCTTGGAGCGGATGAGCTTGACGACCTGAACGATCTTCTGGACGAGCGCCTTGGGCGCATCGCTGAAGAGCAGGTGTGCTTCATCGAAGAAGAATATCATGCGCGGCTTCTCAAGGTCGCCGACCTCGGGCAGACGCTCGAAGAGCTCCGTCAGCATCCAGAGCAGGAACGTGCCATACACGGTCGGGCTCTGGATAAGGCGCTTGCTGGAGAGGATGTTGATATAGCCGCGGCCGTCAACGTCGGTGCGCATCCAGTCACGGATATCAAGCTCAGGCTCGCCGAAGAACGGCTCTCCGCCCTCGCCCTCAAAAGCGAGCAGCGCACGCTGAATGGCGCCGATGCTTGCGGCGGAGACGTTGCCGTAGGCCGTGGTGAACTCGGCGCGGTTATCGCCGACGTACTGGAGCATGGAGCGCAGATCCTTGAGGTCGAGCAGGAGCAGGCCGTTATCGTCCGCCACCCTGAAAACGATATTGAGTACGCCCGCCTGTATCTCGGTCAGGCCGAGGAGCCTTGCAAGCAGAGTCGGCCCCATGGAGCTGACGGTCACTCTGACGGGGTGCCCCTCATCGCCGAAAATGTCCCAGAAACGGGTCGGGTAGGACTTATACTCAAAGCTGTCAAGCCCGAAGCGGGCGATGCGCGCACGCATATCCTCGCTGTCCTTGCCCTTTTCGCACATTCCGCTCAGGTCTCCCTTGATGTCTGCAAGGAACACTGGCACACCCATATCGGAAAAGGACTCTGCCATGACCTTCATGGTGATGGTTTTGCCGGTGCCGGTCGTGCCGGCGATAAGGCCGTGGCGGTTAGCCATGGAGGGCAGCAGATATATAGGGCTGTCTGCCTGGGCAAGACGTATCTTTCTATCCTCGTACATTCTCTATACCTCTCTTTTCCACATATTGCGGTTATTGGCACACTTCTGTGCTTATAATACCATAGCTTGCCCGCGAGCACAACACTAAACCAAGAATTAACATTAATGAATTTATCGTAAATCTTTATCGCAGACAGTCAGCAGTCTGCCGGTGCATATTGAGTTTTTTTCAAAAATGTGCTATCTTAAGAGAAATTAAATTTCTTGAAAACAAGTTTAATTTTCATTTAAGCTGCAAGCGAAGAGAGAGAGGTCCCCGCCTTGAAAACCAGAGTTATTTCAGCCGTCGTCCTGCTGACCATCACCTTTACCTGCGTGCTGGTCTCTCCTGTCACCCGCGTTCTGTTCTTTGCCGTTGTCGCCGGGCTGTGCGCATACGAGTTCAGCAAGAATGTTGAGAAGCTCGAAGCGCGCTGCACGCTGTGGGTGATGTTCGTTTACATCGCGGCGCAGGCGGCGCTGGTAATACTGCAGGATATATATGCGGTGTTCGACACGGGCATGCTCGCATACTGTGTGCTGTTTGTGTTCTGCATATATCTTGCGCTTTTCTCCGGCGTGATACACAAGCAGGTCTCCGGCAAGGGTGCGCTCTTCACGCTCGCGGGGCTCACCTATCCCTGCGTTCTGTTCGGGACGATAATGGTGATAAGTGTGAGCCGTATATGGGCGTTCACGCTCATCCTCGCGTGCCTGTCGACCTGGGTGTGCGACAGCTTCGCGATGTTCGGCGGCAAGTGGTTCGGCAAGCACAAGGTCGCCCCGCTCGTGAGCCCCAATAAGACCGTTGAGGGCTGCGTCACAGGCGCGGTCTCGTCGCTGTTCGTCGGCCTTATAGTTTACTTCATTTTCAAAGATCAGCACACGCTGTCCGTATGGCTGTGCATGGGCACGGCGTTTCTCGCCTCTACCATGGGACAGATCGGCGACCTTGCGGAGTCGCTGCTCAAGCGCATGATCGGCGTGAAGGATTTCAGCAATCTCATCCCCGGTCACGGCGGTATGTTCGACCGCGCGGACAGTCTGCTTTTCTCAATACCCACAGCATATCTGTGCCTGTTTCTGGCTAATATCTAAAAGGACATTTATTAAGTAATCACTAAGGCAGCATTTACTTAAGGAGCAATCATGGAAAAGGAAATTCTGAATTGTAAGGAGAAGTATCCCAGGCGCGCACTGCTGATAATCAACCCCGTATCCGGGAAAAAGCTGGTCATCCGCTACATTCCCGAGATCATCCGCCGGCTCATGGACAGCGGCTATCTTGTCACGACAGCCGTCACCTCCCGCCGCGGCGAGGCGACGGAGATCGCCGCGCAGCTCGGTGCGGACTACGATCTTGTCTGCTGCACCGGCGGGGACGGAACGCTCAACGAGGTCATCTCCGGTCTTGCCTCAAGCGACACGGAGGTCGCCCTCGGGTACATCCCCTGCGGGAGCACGAACGACTTCGCCGCCTCGCACGGGCTGTCAATAGATATCCCGACAGCTGCCGCGAACATCGCAGAAAAGGAAGTCCGTCAGCTCGACATCGGCTGCTTTGAGGACAGCTTCTTCAGCTATGTTGCCGCTTTCGGCGCGTTCTCATGGCTGAGCTATACGACCGACCAGAACATGAAGAACATGCTCGGGCACACGGCGTATATTCTCGATGCGATAAAGGACGTATATAAAATCAAGCCCATCCATCTCAAGCTCTCGGCCAACGGCATAGACTATGAGGGCGATTATATATTCGGCGCAGTGTGCAATTCCACCTCCATCGCCGGTACGATCACATTGCCGCCCAACATCGTTGACACGGACGATGGCAAGCTCGAGGTCATACTCATCAAGATGCCGAAGACCATACTTGAGCTCGATATGGTGATCCGCTGCATTCTCTCGCAGGATTATTCCTGTCCGCTTATCGATTTCTTCCAGACTGACCATATTGAGATCACAAACCCGCACGGGCTCGAATGGGCGCTGGACGGTGAGTGCAAGGTCGCTTATGACAAGGTACACATCAATGTGAAGCGCAGCTTTCTGAAGCTTAAAGGCTGAAATCTCCACCCTCCGGACATTGTTCCGGAGGGATGTTTTTCTTTATTGCAAGCCGGCTCCGACGGTGATATAATTTTCTTTCGGTCGCAGTACCGTTACTCTTATTGAAAGGGTTTTGAAATGAGAAAGAAATCGACCGCACTCAACATTGAGTACTCCTTGGTCCAGGCCTTTTTCTGGATGGGCTTCTGCGTATGCTCGGCTTATGCCGCTGTTTTTCTCCAAGGGCGCGGATACAGCAACTCCGAGCTCGGGCTTATTATCTCGCTCGGCAGCATCGCAGCGTTCATCATATCCCCGTCGCTCGCCTCAAAGCTCGACAGGTCAAAGGAAGGCGCGCTTTTTGCTTCCCTCTGGGTCATAATCGCGGTGCAACTTCTGGCGCTCATCGGCTTTCTGCTGGTGCCGGGTAAGGGCATTGCGGTGTCTGTAATGTACTGCGTATATCTCACAACTACGATAATCGCAAACCCGATACAGACGCAGCTGTGCTTTCTCATGAGCGGCTGGGGCGGAGATGTGAACTACGGTGCAGCGCGCGGAATGGGCTCTCTTGCGTATGCGCTCACATCCATGTTCGTCGGCGCGCGCATCGCAAAGCTCGGCACGGGTGTGCTGACGGTCGCGGCGCTCGTGATCCTCGCGTGTCAGGCTGCGATACTGCTGCGCATCAGCCTTGAATTCGTCCGGCTCGGAAAGCCTTCCGCCAGATCCGGCTCGGACGAAAAGGCCGGCGGCAAGGGACTTTGGGAATTCATGCGGTCAAACGTCCGCTTCTGCATGATGCTGCTGGGTGTGGCAGTGCTGTTCTTCACGCATAACCTGATAACGAACTTTATGATAAACATCGTGCGCAACGTCGGGGGCGACTCCTCCGACATGGGCAGCATCAACGGCGTGATGGCGCTGCTGGAGATTCCGGTCATGCTGATGTATGAAAGGATCACGCGGCGTATCAGATGCTCGTCAACGATACGCTTTGCGGCCATGATGTTCGTGCTGCGCGCTCTGGCCATCGCGCTCTCGCCGGGCATACCGGGACTGTACGCAGCGCAGATATTGCAGGCAGGCTCTTTTGCGCTTATAACTCCGGCGCTCGTGCAGTACGTCAGCCTGACGATACGACCGGAGGATTCGGCAAAGGGACAGTCACTCTCTTACAGCATGACGACGCTTGGCTCGATCTTTGCGGGGCTCTTCGGCGGGATAATGTACGACAGTCTCTCCGTGCGCACTACCCTGCTCATTGGCTCGGCCGTGTGTCTCGCGGGCGCGCTGCTCTGCTTCGCGTTTGTTGAAAATACGCGCAGCCGCGCAAAAGCGGAGTAAATATAATAAACCGGCCTCGGAAAAATTTCCGAGGCCGGTTTATTATGTAGGTATCAATCCTTCTGAGTGAACACCCACTCGCGCTGGATACCGTAGCTGATGAAGAAAAGGCAGGTATCGACAGCGAACTTGACAAGCGTGGCAAGTATAGGCACGCTGTTTGCAAGCAGGTGGTTTATAAGCGTCACAAGACCTGCCGAAACGAGCATCTGCGGTATGCAGAGGCAATAATACCGCACGAGGGCGCGCTTATAATGCTTTCTGTTCTCGAACACAACGGCGTTATTGGCGCTGAAGTTCGCAAACGACGAACAGGCACGCGCAACTGCCGTGGAGACAAGCTCACGGTACGCGCCCAGTCCCGCGCCGAAAAGCTTCATCACCAGATAGAACACACCGAGGTCAATAAGCGTCGAGCCCATGGAGCTGAGCAGAAACTTGAACATGACCTTGAAAATGCGCCACGAATCCTTGACGGCGTTATAGTGGGAGCTGTAATCCTCTGGGTCGTAGACCGTGGTGATCGGCTGCTCGATGAAGCCGATGCCCATGCGCTTCATGTTGAGAAGCATATTCGTCTCATATTCAAAGCGCTCTCCGGAAATTTCGCAGAAGCGCTTGAGATACTTTGCAGGGATGGCACGCAGGCCGGTCTGCGTGTCCGAAAGCTTTATGCCGTAGCACAGACGGAACAGACGCGCGGTCGTTTTGTTCCCGGCAACGCTCCTCGGCGGGATGCCCGGCTGGTTAAAATCACGGCAGCCGAGCACTACCTTATCCGGATTTTCAAGCATTTTTTCACCGCAGGCAATGATATCCCGCGTGAGGTGCTGACCGTCGCCGTCGATGGTGATGACGCCCTTGACTTCCGGCAGCTTTTCCGCGACATAGGCAAAGCCGTCTTTCAGGCCGCGCCCCTTTCCGCGGTTGACCTCATGTGTCAGTACAGTACACTGCTCATGCGCGGCAGCCTCCTCGAACCAGTGCAGATGCTCCGCATCGCTGCCGTCGTTGACAATGACGATATGCTCGAAGCCGCTTCCGATAAGCTCCTCGACGACGCCTTTGAACTTTTCATTAGGATCAAGCGACGGCAATACGATCGCCATACACTTCAGACATTCAAGTTTTTCTGACATATCCGTTCATCCGCAAGGGACGGATCCACCTGTCTTTCTTAGTAAAGTTCCAGAGAAATGGCTCTGATATCGTCATTTGTATCGACAACGATGACCCTCATGTTGCTGGTATCCTCGACCTCGCCCTTGCCGGGAACAAAGGTCGTGGCATTGGCGGTGATATCGCAGATATAGAAGCCGTCGCCGATCGCGGTGGCGTTATTGAGAACCGTGGAGTTGACGCGGACAGAGGCGGTATGTGCCCAACTCAAGCCGTCCATTGCCTCCTTCATACGGGTGTCAAGGTCGGCACCAAGCTTCAGATACGGCATAAGACGCTGGTAGCCGTAGCTCGGATCGACCGCACCAGAGGTGTAGGTCAGGTAGCGGTCAACAAAGCCCACCGCAAACTCACTCAGACGCGCAAGCTCGCTTTCGTCGCAGGGTTTGATAAACTGTGAATCATCCTTATTCGGGTCGATCACAAAGTCGTTGCCGTTCTCATCCTTGATGACGGGTTCGAGCTTGCCGATGCAGTGGTCAAATCTGTATCTGACCTTGGTCGGCAGTCCCTCAAACTCGTCATAGTAGTCCTTCAGGACGTCATAATGAATGTTATCCTCAATGATATATTCATCGTCAAGCTCAACACCGTTGAGCCAAACGGAGAAAGTTCTCGGGACGACCGCTTCAACAGAGCTGTACAGACCGGTAAAGTCAAACTCCTCCTTATACAGCTTCCACGGCAGCATGCCGAACTCAACCTTGTCCTTATAGCTCTCATCCTCAATGAGGCTGACAACGCCGAAAGGACTGCCGTTGCATTTGAGCGTGTAGGTCACGACCGTGCCGGAATCGGAGCTGCCTTTTCTGGCATAGGTAACGCCGTTCTTGAGCATATCCTTGACATATTCGGCGACCTCGTCATCCGACTGCACCTCATGCGGCATAGCGGCGATAGTGTGCGCAATGCCGGCGCCCCAGAGCTTGTCGTTAAGCTCCGCGACATACTGATCCATCGTACCGGAGGGCTGCGCAGCCTCGTATTCCTCGGCGTATTTCCACACCTTGGTAAGCCCGAAAGCCGCAGCTGCGATCAGGACGACCGCATATATACCCATGCATATCCAATACACATGGGAGTTCTTTTTCTTTCTTCTGGCCATCTAACTCACCTCGCCATCACTTGAACATGAACGCATCGGGCAGCGGGCGCGGCTGGCCATTCTCCGCGGAGCAGCTGTTTACGTACTGCCCCTCGTAGTACATGACGGTAGAAGAACCGCCGTCCATGTTGCAGGCGTTGACTGCGCCGTAGTCCATAAGAATATCGATAACGTCCTGATACTTTGCGCCTATGCTGTGCAGCTGGCGTCCGTCGATAACGAGCATGATGACCGCGCCGTCGGCACGCTGTGCGATGGCTGTTCTTGGATTGACGCCGCTCGTAAGATACTCAGAGGGAGTAGGCTCACCGTTGGAGATGAGGATAGGACCAAAGGATACGCCGTTGACGATCCCGGTGGCAATAATATCATCGTACTCGAAGTACCCGACGTGGAGGATCCCCTCTTTATCAAAACCGGCAAAACCATTGAGCGAACCGTCTCCGCCGTTATATATTTCGCCGTTAATGACGGTGATGCCCTCGGGAATGCCGCCGAATCCGCCGCCGCCGTCGTCCTTGAATCCGCCGGCATTGATGCCGCCCTCGGCACCATACTTATTGACAAGCTCCTGAAGCGTGAGGCCAACGCCGCCGTAGCTGTCGGGCATACCGACAAAAACGCGCGAGGGATCAAGGACGGTTATCATGTAGCCGACAAAACCGTTGCCCTTGATGTCGGTGAAAATGATGCCGTCCCCGTCGTCATCGACAAGACCGTAAGCATCCTTGCCGTCATCGGTCTGTGCAGCTTCACCAGCCTGAATGGTGATGAGCGAGGTATCGGTAGTGATATCCTTATCCATCTCCTCAACGCTCCGGATCTCTTTAAGCTCATCCGCGGTGAGGAATATCTGCGGGATAAACTTGAAGCGGCGCGTCTCATCCATGGTACTGATGAAAATATCACGCAGCGCGGGAGACGGGCCTTTGACGATTATATACTCAAGCGTAAGGCAGGCGCAGCCGATGATGATGCCGGAGATGATGATGAAACCGGCTATCCTGTCCCAGACACGCTGGCGCTTTCTGCGCTTGAGTTTTTTCTCGCGGCGCGCTTCGGCCTCGGCAGCCTCGTCGTAGGTCTCGTCTATGTCTATTCTATCGTTTATTTCGGTTTCGCTGATTCTTTTCTTCACTGTTACACCTTCGCAGTTCTATTTAATAAACGCACATATACACGGGCTGGCGTGGACACAATGATCCAAATTACCAATGTATTTTATCATAAGGCGACCAAGCTTACAAGCAATATTTAGCTTATTTAATAAAATTGTAAAAGGTTGCGTAACCTGGTTCTGCACTAAAAGTTGCAGCAGCCTGTTTCCCGGGCAAAGCTTTTCTTGAAATATAAAAATATTTATGGTAGAGTTTACCGAACAAAAGAAAGCGCAGGTAAACGACATGAAAAACAATTCCGCGCGCTCGGCGCTGCTTATCCTGCTGGCCGGGGCGCTATGGGGCACGATGGGCATATTCGTGCGCAGGTTCTATTCTTTCGGCTTTGACGCGATGCAGGTCGCGTCCATGCGCCTTACGGCGGGAGCTGTCATTTTCATCATTGTGCTCGCGCTGCGCGGCGGCAAGGGCTTTAAGATAGCCGTGCGGAATATCCCGCTGTTTCTCGGGCTGGGTCTCGGGAGTGTGCTGTTCTTCACGGTGTGCTACTTCAAGTCGATAGAAATGCTGCCGCTGTCCATTGCGGCGATCCTGCTGTACACTTCGCCGATATGGGTGACGCTGATGTCGGTGCTGTTCTTCAAGGAGCGGCTCACACTTAGGCGCGTCGCGGCATTGGTGCTGGCCTTCGGCGGCTGTGTGCTCGTCTCCGGACTCGGCGGAGGCGGACTTACCCCACTGGGGCTGCTCATCGGCCTGTGCTCCGGCATAGGCTACGGGCTGTACAGCATCCTAGGCAGCGTCGCGCTTCGGAAATATGAGCCGCTGACGGTCACGACCTACGCGTTTCTGTTTTCCGCGGCGGGCTCATGGTTCATATGCCGTCCGGCGGAAATGCTCTCCATCGCCTCTTCACTTCCGCCGCTGAGCTTCGCGCTCGATGTGCTCAGCATTGCAGTGGTAACGGCGGTCGCGCCGTATCTGCTGTACACGCTGGGGCTGAAGAACACACCCGCGAGCAAGGCCGCGATCATGGCGACGGTCGAGCCGCTTGTGGCAACGGTGCTCGGCATTGTCGTTTTCAGCGAGCCGCTTACACCTGCTGCGGCAGCAGGTATCATACTGATACTCGCGGCGATAGTCCTGCTCAACGCGCACAGAAAAGAATAGATATCACAAGGTCTTCCGGGATAATGCAAAAGCGATATCCCGGAAGACCTATTTCGCGTCATTTCTCGCTATATATAGTGTATGCTTGCAGTACCAAAGCACAAAATGAGGAGGTTTTGTGATGCAAGCACTAAGGACGCGCCCCGGTACGCGCAGAGGAGGAATAGTCTATCTGCGCACCGGCGACATTTATCCGAACCCGGTTCAGCCCAGAAAGCAGTTTGACAGCGGCGCGCTGGAGGAGCTGAGCCTGAGCATAAAAAATTACGGTATTCTCAACCCGCTCACCGTACGCTGCCGCGGCGGGCGCTATGAGCTTGTTGCGGGAGAGCGGCGGCTGCGCGCGGCAAAGCTCGCGGGGCTCGACGAGGTTCCGTGCATAATGCTCGACGTGAACATGGAGGACGCAAGCCTCATCGCGCTCATTGAAAATTTGCAGCGGCGCGACCTCGACTTCATCGAGGAGGCCACGGGGATAAGCCAGCTGATACGCATGTTCGGCATGAGTCAGGAGGAGGCCGCGCGGCGGCTCGGGAAATCGCAGTCGGCTGTGGCAAACAAGCTGCGGCTGCTCAGGCTGCCGAGCGACGTGCTCGACGCGCTGCGTGCAAACGGTCTGACCGAACGCCACGGGCGCGCGCTGCTGCGTCTGCCTGACGCGAACGCCCAGCGGGCGGCACTTCAGTACATCATCGATAACGGCCTCACCGTCGCGGCAACGGATGAGTACATAGAGTTGCTGCTCACAGAGCCTGCCGAGGAACAGCAGGACGCCGCCGAGCCAAAGCGCACCTTTGTGCTCAAGGACGTGCGCATATTCCTGAACAGTCTCTCGAAGAGCCTTGACCTGATGAAGCAGGGCGGGATCGACGCGGGGATGAAGCGCGAGGAGACCGAGGACTCGCTGATACTCACGATATCCATACCAAAGAACAAGGCTACGGCAGCAGCAACGACATAAGCAACACAGCTCCGTGCGGATTTTTGCCGCACGGAGCTGTGTTATATAATATCTGCCGTCAGTCGAGGAACTTGTCAAGCTCGTGCTCGACGGCGGGGTACTTCTTGAGGCCGGAGATATCGACGATCTCGCCGCGGGCAACGACCATGCTGACATTGCGCAGAGCCTTGAGGTCGTCAAGAGGATTGGCCGCGGTGACAATCAGGTCGGCGCACTTGCCGGGAGCGATGGAGCCGAGCTCATCCTCCATGCCGAGGATCTCGGCGTTGCCGAGCGTCGCGGTATGGAGAGCAAAGGCGTTGCTCACGCCGCAGTATTTGTGGAAGTAATAGACCTCGCGCCACATATCATAGTGCGTGATATAGGGGCAGCCGGTATCGGTGCCGAGGCCGACAGGGATGCCGTTTTCAAGGCAGGCCTTGGCGCAGTCGATGATGCCGTCAAAAACGATGCGGCCGTTATACTGCTGCACCTCGGTCGCGCCGATGATGGAGCGGTCGAACAGTGCAAAGGGCAGCGCGGGAGAGATGGTGGCAATGTGGCTCGCGGAGCGCGCCTTGAACAGGCCGATCATCTCGTCATCCGGCTTTGCGCCGTGCTCGATGGTGTCAACGCCGTTTTCGAGCGCGACCTTGACACCCTCGGTGCTCTCGACGTGTGCAGCAACAGGCAGGCCGAGGCGGTGCGCCTCGTCGCAGGCAGCCTTGACATAGTCCGCGGGCATCTTCATTTCGCCCGGCTCACCCTTCTTGGTCGCGTCGAGCACGCCGCCGGTTATCATGAGCTTTATAAGGTCGGGCTTCGTCTCGGCGATCTTGCGCACATACTCGGCAGCTTCCGCAGCGGAGGTCGCTTCATAGGCAAGGGAGCCCGCCATGTGTCCGCCGGGGACGGAGACGGCCATGTTTCCGGCGAGGATGCGCGGGCCTACGCGCTTGCCGGAATTGATTTCATCGCGCAGCTTTGCGTCGAGGTCCTGTATTCCGCCGACGCTGCACAGCGTGGTCACGCCGCTGAAGAGCTCGGGCTTGACATAGCTTGCACACATCTCGTAGGCGATCCTCTTCATAAGCGCGTTCGAGGTCATGAGCTTGACAAGCTTCTTGACGTCGGACTGTTTCTTTTTCGGCTTGCCGCTGCCGGGGATATGGACGTGCATGTTTATAAGACCTGGCATGATATAGCTGCCGTTGAGGTCTATGACGCGGCAGCCGTCGGTGCTCGCGCCCTCATGCTTGATGCCCTCGATCTTATCGCCGTCGGTGAAGAGGATCATGTCCTTTATCGGGGTCATGTCCTTTTCGCCGGTGAGGATGATGCCGTTTATATAGGCTGTTCTGGTGCTCTCGGTTCCGATGTCTTTCTTCATTTTCCTATTCCTCTCTATATTTTTATTTTTTCAAGTAGTGTTCCGATGCGCGAGGCAAGCTCACCCAGCGCGCCCGGCGTGAACGGAGATACAAAGCCCGCCTCCGCGAGCAGCTCCGTCCACAGCTTCTCCCCGCCCTGACGGGAAAAGCGCATATATTTACCGAACGCGCCCTCATAATCATCGAGCGAGGCCAGCAGGAAATTGAAGGCCGCGGTCTGCGCAAGGCAGTAGTCGATATAATAAAACGGGCTTTCGTATATGTGCATCTGGTACTGCCAGCGCGTGCCCCTTTCGAGATAAGGTATGCCCTCGACAGAGATATGCGGGCGGTACTTCTTCTCAAGCCCGAGCCACGCGGCGCTGCGCTCCGCGGGCGTCATATCGGGGTGCGCATATATTATATGCTGGAACTCGTCCACCGCGGTTCCATACGGGATAAACGAGAATGCGTCGAGCGCGTGCATGTACCGGTAGGCCGCAGCTCCGTCGCCGAAGAACTTCTCCATATACGGCCACGCGAAAAACTCCATGCTCATCGAGTGCGTCTCCGCCGTCTCCATGCCGCCGCAGTCGAGTTCGAGCGCGAAGCGGTTATCAGCGATGAGCCACGCATTGAGGGCATGCCCCGCCTCGTGGGTCACAACGTCGACATCACCGGCAGTGCCGTCAAAGTTTGCGAGGATGAAGGGCTGGCGGTATTTGACAAACTCCGTGCAGTAGCCCCCGCCCCATTTGTTTTTGCGGGAGTCGACATCGAAAGCCTCGTTCTCAAGCATCATGTCTATAAACTCGCCGGTCTCCTGGCTCATGGCGTGGTACATCTCGCGCGCGGCGGCGAATATGCCGTCCTTCCCGCAGGGGCGCGGGTCGCCGCCGGGGATGAGGACTTCGTTATCATAGAGCTTATAATCCTCAATGCCCATGCGCTTTGCGTTTTCCGTGCGCATGGCGGAGACGGCGGGGACGATATCGCGCAGGACGTTCTGCCGGAACTCCGCGACCTCCTGCCGCCCGTAGCACAGGCGGTTCATGCGGCAGTAGCCCAGCTCGATGAAGTTATCGTAGCCGAGCTTCTTTGCCATACGGTCGCGCACATGGACGAGCGCGTCGAATATCCGGTCAAGCTCCGCGCTGTTTTTCTGGAGAGTTGCGCCGAGGCACTCCATCGCCTCGCGGCGGGTAGTGCGGTCACTGTCCTTGAGATAGCCCAGCAGCGCGGGGCGAGGCAGCTTCTCGCCGTGAAAGTCAAACTCCATCCCGGCCATCAGCTTGGAGTATTCGCTGATGAGCCGGTTCTCCTCGACCATGTCGTCAACGATGACCGGGGATATCGCCTTGCGCTGAAGCTCCATCGATTTAAACAGCAGCGGGGATAGCTCACGCTCAAGCTCCGCGCGGAACGGAGAATCGAGCAGTGCGGCGGCATAATCGGCGATAAGACTGTGTACGGCAGGGCCGGCCTCGTCATAATAATCGTTCTCGGCAGAGTAAAACTCATCGGCGGTGTTGACGGAATAGCGCATATAGGCAAGCGCGCTCATGGTATGGTACTCGGAATAGAGGCGCAGATAGTCCTCGCGCACATTTAGGATGTCCGCCGTGCATGCGGCATTGCGGATGCGCTCCGTTATCCCCTCCATCGACGCGCGGAATGCGTCAAGCTCAACGCGGCTGTAGGGCAGCTGTGAGACATTCAGAATATCACGTCCCTTTGGTGCAGATTTCTTTTCTTATAATATAGTATCTTTCCGGAAAATTTTCAATCCATATATTCAAAAGTTCTTTTATATGATATAATTAGTATGTTTATCACCCGAGAAAGGACGGCGCGCAGGCGGAACCATGGATAAGGATAAAAGACGGACGAATTTCAGGCAGCTCTTATCGCTGCTGCTGTGCCTGATGATGCTTTCGGCAATGCCGGTATCGGCGCTGGCCGACGACGCGGCGGCGGACACCGGGATAATCGACGCGCAGAAGCTCAATGAAATGACGGAGAGCTTTCTCTCCGAGCACGGGATCGACCCGAAGAATTTCAGCCTCGGCTTCTGCTATACCGCGACCGGCGACGAATGGTACTATAACGGCAATGAGTGGTTCTACCCTGCCAGTATGTACAAGGTGCCGCTGATAATGCTGCTCAGCGAGCGCGTCAAGAGCGGGGAGATCGCGCAGGATACGTATATTTACGACAAGACCGTGTCCGAGATCGAAGATCTTATACTCACCTACTCGAACAATGATTGGGCGCACATAATAAGAAAATACCTCGGCGGGGACGAGCAGTGGCGCACGGAGGCGAAAAAATATGCTTCGCTGAAGGACGACGAGTATGACCCGGATTACATGGACTACTGCTACTTCAACAACCGCTACATGACTTCGGTTATGGAAACGCTCTATTCCGATTCGGACAGCTACCCTAATGTCATCGACTGTCTGCTCCGTGCGGAGCCGACGCACTATTTCCGCCTGTCGCAGTCCATAGATGGCGTGTACGACGTTGCGCAGAAGTACGGCAGCTTTGACGACCAGATCGGCCAAAGCTTCAACCACACCACGGGCATAATCTACACGCCGAACCCCTGCATCGTCACGGTAATGACCTGCAATGTCTCAAACTATGAGAAAGTCATATCTGACGCGGCACTGATGCTGACCGAATATTCCCTGAGCCTTGACGACCAGCTCAAGTCCTATGAGGAGGAGAAGCAGGCCGAAGAAGAGGCGGCACGCAAGGCCGAAGAGGATGCCGCCGCTGAAAAAGCGGAGCAGGAGCGCCTTGCGGCAGAGCGCGCGGCGGCGGAAAAGGCCGAGCAGGAGCGTCTCGCCGCGGAGCAGGCGCGCAAGGAAACAGTCAAGAAAGTGCTCACTATCGTGGGTATCGCGGCGGTGGTCGTACTTGCGGCGTTCATAGGAATACGCGCCGCCTTGAAGAATCGGCAGCAGCCGCAGCAGCGCCGCACGCCGAAAAGTGTGCCGCGCTCACAGCAGGCGCAGGAGCGTCACGCCACGCGCGGCGGCGGAGGCTACAAACCCAAGCACTGACAGACGGAGTAAACGATATGTGTAAAAATAATTTCCCGAAACGAATGATATGCGTGCTGCTGGCACTGTGCGTCATGCTCGGCGCGGCAGGCTGCGGCGGCTTCAAATACGGCGTGAACGAGGTTCAGGTTCTTGTTGAGCAGGACTATTCCCTAGCGTTCAGGAATGATGACCCGCTGTATTTCTACGTGACGGCGGCGCTCAGCGTTCTGGCCGCGCAGGGCAAGGTGGACGAGCTTGCGATAAAATGGCTCGGCAGCGCGGCGCTGGACTTCCCCAAGCAGGCCGACGCGCTCGAAAATCTCCAGCCGCCTGAGGAACGCGACCTTATTATCGGGCTGGACATCAACTCTTTCCCCATGTCCTATGTGACGAATGGAGAGTTCTGGGGGCTTGATGTTGAGCTTGCGATCGCGGTATGCGATCTGCTGGGCTGGAACCTCAAGATGCAGCAGATAGAAAAGGAAAATGTGTATATCGAGCTGTCTTCCGGGAACATCGACGTCGCATGGGGCGGCATCGCGCTGGATCAGGCGGATATAGACGCGGGCAAGTTCACGCAGTACGGCCCGTATATCCATAACGACATTGTGATAGCGACGAGAAACGGCTCGTCGGTATGGAACAAGCTCCGGCTCAATGGACGCAAGATGTGCATGCCTTCGACCCCGGAAGCGCTGGCCGCGCTCAACACCGATGAGAAGCTTGTGAACCGCCTCGGGCAGATAACCCGCCTTGCGGGAGGCACGACCGAGTGCTTCGAGTATCTTTACGCCGGCAAGTGCGATGTTGTGCTCACGGACAGCACGGCTCTGTCGTACTTCAATTGCCATTAAGGCATCAGAAATAGCCTGCACCGTTCCTGTAAACGGGACGTTGCAGGCTATTTCTGTTATCTGCCCTATAACTTCACGATCGCGCCCCCGATACAAATGCTGATAGTTGCGCCCGTGTCGCTCAGACTCGCCCGCGCCATTGCAAAGGTTCAGCCCGCTTCAGCTTGAAGCGGGCTGAGTTTTTTTGCGTCAAAGTATCAGAATTCGACCGCGGGGGCTTCGGGTTCGGAGACGAGGTCCTTGACCCATTTGCGGCTCTTGACGAGATAATAGCCGATGCTGCACTTGACGATCTCCAACGCCTGTACGCATATAAACATGCGGAGTATCGGCATTGCCGTATAGCGCGAGAGAACAAAGGCAAGCGGGATGCACAGCACCCAGAGATACAGGCTGTCAAACACGAAGGTGATGATCGTCTTGCCGCCGGAGCGGAGCGTAAAGTAGCAAGCATTCGTGAAAGCGTTCACCGGCATCATCACGGCGCTCACCAGCAGAAGCTCCGACGCGAGCTGCTTTACATGACCGGATGTATTATATATCTCCGGGATCAGCGGGGCGAGCAGCGCCATCACCACGCCGACCGCGGCACACAGCGCGACAGCAAAGGCGATGAGCTTTCTGTCCTCATCGATGGCTTTTTCAAGCTCGCCCGCGCCGAGGAGCTGGCCGATGATGATGGCGATGGAATTGCCCATAGAGAAGAAGGCGCAGAAGAAGAGATTCGAGACGGTGGTCGAAATATTGACAGCGGAGACGACCTCAAGCCCGCGCATGGAATAGCACTGGCTGAGCACCGTCATGCCGCTTGACCACAAAAGCTCGTTCACGAGCAGGGGCAGCCCCATGACGACGATCTGGCGCAGCAGCGTCTCCGGGATGCGCCAAGTGGTATAGGCGTGATCCACGAAGGGGTTAGTGTCCCTGTGCCGGTGCGTCCAGATAATTATAATGGCGCACTCGACAAAGCGGGAGATCACCGTCGCGATGGCCGCGCCGACGACACCCATGACCGGCGCACCGAGCTTGCCGAAGATGAGGATATAGTTGCCGACGAGGTTCACAAGCACCGCGATGATACCGGCCTTCATGGGCACCAGCGTCTCTCCGCTCTCCTTGAGGGTGCTTGCATACACCTGCTGGAGCGCAAAGGGCGGGATCTGGATAAGCATGACGGCGAGATAATCCTTGCCGTAATTGAGCGTCGCGGCCATGTCAAGCTGCTCCTCGCCCTCGTGGATGAACTGCATGATGAGCTGTTCTCCGAAGAGCAGGAACACAACAATGAACGCAGCAGACGTGAACGCCGCTATGTAGAGCTTTGCGCGGAAAGTATCGGCAACACCCTTGCTGTCGTTCTTCCCGTAGTACTGCGCGGTGAATATGCCCGCGCCGGCGAGCCCGCCGAATATACAGAGGTTAAAAACAAAAATAAGCTGGTTGACTATCGCCACGCCGGACATCGGCTCCGTGCCGACCTGACCTACCATGATGTTATCAAGCAGGCTTACAAAGTTCGTTATAACGTTCTGCACCAATATCGGCAGCATGATGGCAAAGAGCTTTCTGTAAAAGGCCTTACTGCCGATAAACCTGTTGAGCTTCAAATTATCCTCTCCGTTCCCCGAGTCAGTATAAAATCCGCATCCGGTTTCCCGGATGCGGGTTTCATGTTTCCTTATTTGAGTTCCTTTTTCTTTTCTTCAAGCTTTGACTCGAACTTCTTTATCATGTCCGCGTCAATGTCCGGACGCCTGAGCAGAGCGTCAAAGAGCATTTCAAGCCTCTCCTGATCACCGCCGGAAAGAACATTCTCCGCATAGAAGTCCACACCGGTGATGTTCGGCTCATAGAGCCTGCCGTAAGATTTGCCGCTTCTTGCAAAGCCGCCCTCAATGATGGCGCCCTTTTCAAGAAGCCTGTTGAGGAGAATGTGGATCGAATTGTCCTTCCACTTCTTGTCGACGGACAGATCGAGGATCTCTCCTCTTGTCAGGGGACGCTTCGCATCCCAGATGACATTCATGATTTCAAGTTCGCTTTTTGTAAGTTCCATTTTGCACATCCTTTTTTTCTGTTGTTTACGTCTTCTGTCATTCCTTTATCAATATCACTCTTCTTTACGTAACTGATTTTAAGACCCATAAAATATTCTGTCAAGTCGAATGATGTGAAAAATTTTGTTATATTCTGCTCATTCGGGCATTGTTAACAGTTCTGTCACATTTTCTCCGACCACAGACACGCCCGCGGCCTTGAGAAGCTCTGCCGCGCATCCGTCGCCTTTGACAAGTTTTCCCGAAAAACTGCCGTCATAAATAAGCCCGCTGCCGCATGAGGGGCTATGCTCTTTCATAAGCGCTGTGGTACAGCCATAGCGTCTGGCAAGTGTGAGCGCAGCCTCCGCGCCCTTTTTAAATTGTGCAGTAACGTCCGCACCGCGGCAGCTCACGACACGCTCGCCGAGCCGCTCGCTCGGGTCGCGCGGGGTGGGCAGTCCGCCTGCCGTCTCGGGGCAGACGGGGATAAGCCGGTACCGTGTGCGAAGCTTTTCTATCGTCTCCTCAGGCAGGGCGTTGCTGCCGCCGGAGTATTTGCATTCGACGCCCAGCAGACAGGCGCTGATAAGCAGGTTTTCCATAGGCTCACCTTCTCATGCTTATTCCGAGGAAAGCACCGCAAATGCCTCCTACGATGTGACTGAGCTGGGATATATTATCCTTGAGCATGACGCCGTCGACGATCTCGCCGCCGATATAGAGCACCAGCACAAGGATAAGTGTTATGGGTATGCAGCCGTTTTTCATCCCTGCAAGCGAGGACATGACGATCATCATGAACACGATGCCCGACGCGCCGAGCAGAGCCGTGCCGGGGAAGAAGAGCCAATGCACCATGCCTGAGACAAAGGCCGTGAGGAAGATCGCCCAGAAAAGCGGGCGGCTGCCGTACTTCTCCTCAAGCGGCGGGCCGACGACGAGGATCATCATCATGTTGCCGATATAGTGCGAATAGCTGCCGTGGCCGAGCACGTGCAGGAAGAAGCGCGGATAGGTGCCGAGGTCGGCAAAGGATGAGCGGTACACGCTGAAGAGCGCGTGGGTGCTCTTCCCGCCGGTGAGCCCATCGAGCCAGAGCACCGCGAGCGACAGCAGCGCAAAGGTCAGCACGACGGGAGAGTTATATTGCAGCTTTATGAGCTTTCTGCTCATGCATTCGCCTCCAGCGCGGCTATAGCGGAATCGTAAGCGGCCTTGGTGCGCTCATCAAAGCAGACCATGCGCACGCGCTCTATCTCCGGGTAGGCGTCGAGGTATTCTTTGATAGTCTTACTAGCAATGGCCGCCGCCTTATCAAGCGGGAAATGGTACACGCCCGTGCTTATCGAGGGAAAGTCCACGGTCCTGCAGCCGTTTTCCGATGCAAGGGTCAGACAGGAGCGGTAGCACGAGGCAAGCAGCTCTGCCTCGCCATTATTGCCGCCGTGCCACACAGGGCCGGGGGTATGGATAACATGCTTTGCGGGGAGCTTATAGCCCTTTGTTATCTTCGCCCTGCCGGTCTCACAGCCGTGCAGTGTACGGCACTCGGCCAGAAGCTCGGGCCCCGCGGCGCGGTGGATCGCGCCGTCCACTCCCCCGCCGCCGAGCAGCGAGCAGTTTGCGGCGTTCACGATCGCGTCAACGCTCTGCTTGGTTATATCGCCGAGAACAGTTTGCAGTCTTTCCATAGTCTCACTCCCCGATCGCGATAGTCACCGCACCGTCCTGCGCGGACATGGCGATGCTCTTTATCTCCCTGCCGCGGTTCTCAACGATCCGCTGGGCAAGGACATCCTCGATATCCTTCTGAATAGTGCGGCGCAGGTTGCGCGCGCCGTAGGTGACGGAGTAGGCCTTCCCCACAAGGTAGTCGACAAGGCTGGCATCCCATGTGAGGGCAATGCTCTTTTCCTTCATCACATCGCGCAGCTCGCCGAGCATGAGCCCCGCAATGGCGCGGAAGTTCTCTTCCGTGAGCTGGTTGAAGCAGATGACCTCGTCGACGCGGTTGATGAACTCGGGGCGCAGGAACTCGTTGAGCGCTTTCATGGTGCGCTCACGGCTCATGTCGCTTATCGAGCCGCCGAAGCCAACGCTGCCGGATTTGTTGTTGCTGCCGGCGTTCGTGGTCATGACGATTATGGTGTTTTCAAAGTTCACTGTCCTGCCCTGCGCGTCGGTGATGCGGCCGTCGTCAAGGATCTGGAGCAGGATGTTCATAACATCCGGATGCGCCTTTTCGATCTCGTCAAACAGCACGACGCTGTAGGGCTTGCGGCGTATCTTCTCGGTGAGCTGGCCGGCCTCGTCATAGCCGACATAGCCGGGAGGTGAGCCGATGATGCGCGAGACGGAGAACTTCTCCATGAACTCGGACATATCAAGCCTGATAAGCGACTCGGGAGAATCGAACATATCCGCGGCGAGGCGCTTGACAAGCTCCGTCTTGCCGACGCCGGTGCCGCCGACGAAGATGAAGCTGACGGGCTTGCGCTTGACCTGAAGCCCGACGCGGCTGCGCTTTATCGCGGAGCAGACGGCGTTCACGGCTTCATCCTGACCGACGATGTGTTCTTTCAGGCGCTCGTCAAGCTTCGCAAGGCGCTCGAACTCATCCTCCTTGATGGTGGAGGCGGGTATCTTCGTCCACAGCTCGATGATGCGGGCGAGGTTATCGGTAGTCAGAGCGGGGCGCGGGTTCTTATCAAGCTCGCTCAGCTCGTTTTCAAGCTGCATTTCCTTGCTCTTGAGCTCCGCGATGCGGGCATAGCGCTGATCCTGCTGCTCATCGGTAAGCTCGCGGCTGTCGGACGTGAGGGCGTCCTTCTCAAAGCGTATGTTCTCAAGGTCGCGCTCGGCCTCCATGCGGCGGTTGATGTCCTTATTCTTGAGGTTCACATCCGAGCATGCCTCGTCGATAAGGTCAATGGCCTTGTCGGGCAGGAAACGGTCGGTGATGTACCGCTCGCTCATTACGACGGCCTGACGGCACATCTCATCGGAGATGGTGACGCCGTGGTAGTCCTCATAATAATGCGCGATGCCGCGCAGGATCTTCACGCTGTCCTCGATCGACGGCTCCGCCACGGTGACGGGCTGGAAGCGCCGCTCGAGCGCGGAGTCCTTCTCTATGTGCTTGCGGTACTCGGTAAAGGTCGTCGCGCCGATTACCTGAATTTCACCGCGGGAGAGGGCGGGCTTGAGGATATTAGCAGCATTCATGCTGCCCTCGGCGTCGCCCGCGCCGACGATATTGTGTACCTCGTCAATGACAAGGATGATATTGCCGTGCTTTCTTATCTCCTCGATAAGACCTTTCATGCGGCTCTCGAACTGGCCGCGGAACTGTGTACCCGCGACGAGCGCCGTCAGGTCGAGCAGGTCGACCTCCTTATTCTGGAGCTTCGCCGGGACATTGCCCATGGCGATGCGCTGTGCAAGCCCCTCGGCGATGGCCGTCTTGCCGACGCCGGGTTCGCCGATGAGACAGGGGTTATTCTTCTGGCGGCGGTTGAGGATCTGGATAACGCGCTCAAGCTCCTCCTCGCGGCCGATCATCGTATCGAGCTTACCCTCGCGGGCGCGGGCGGTGAGGTCGATGCAGTAATTATCAAGGAACTTGCGCTTGCCGCCCTTGGGTGGATTCTCCTTAGTCTCGCCGCGGCGCGGCTCTCCGCCCTGGTTCTGGCTCTCGTTTGATGCCGAGGCGCTGGGGCCGCCGCCGAAAAGGCGGTTGAGAAACGGGAAGGTCGCGGTCTTGCCGTCATCCTCCTCGTCGCTGCCGTCATCATCGACGGGGGCGATGTCCTCCCCGCCGGTGAGGGCGCTCATCATTTCGCCGGTGAGATTGTCAAGCTCATCATCGGTGATGCCCATTTTGTTTATCATATCGTCCACGGGCTTGATGTGCAGCTCGCGGGCGCATTTAAGGCACAGGCCCTCGTTCTTGGCCTGGCCGTTTTCGATCTTGGTTATGAATACCACGGCAACATTCTTGCCGCAGCGTGAGCACATTGTAGGCTGCATTTATTGCCTCCGTATATCTTATATATATTTCTTACAAAAGACCGCCGGTCAGAAAATCGAAAATCAGGAAGAAGCGGCCGAGCGTCGTGTGGGACATGGTCTCCGCGCCGATGACGAGCCCCATGAAGCTCAGGAGCCAGCACAGGAGCACACAGTAAAGAAAGCCCTTGATAAAGCCCATTATCGCGCCGCCTACTTCGTCCACGCCCTCCATGTTCGGCAGCCTGAAGGAGAGGTTCCCTACATTGCCGAGCGCCACGAGCAGGATAAGGACCAGGAGAAACGCCACGACCATAAGCCCCACACGGGTAAGGGTATCGCACAGGACGGAGACGACCGCCTTGGTCATAGTGACCCCGTCGGTATCGGCAAGGCTCACAGCGTCGCCCGCAAGCTCCTCCGCGCGCTTTTCATAAAGCCCCATCGCGGTGAAGCACTCATAGGCATAGTCATAGCGCAGAGAGGAATCCTGCGCGAGGATATCCTCAAGTGAAAGGTCGCTGCTGCCGTAGCCCATTCTATCAAGAATGGCGTCGCGGTTCTTTGAGGAGTCCACATAGCCGTCGACAAAAGGCTCGACTGCCGGGACGATCTCATGCGAATACGCCGAAGCGAGGAGACTGCCGCCGAAAAGCGCGATAATTATCGCGAGTATCCCGGCGATACCCCCGACGAGCCCCTTCTTGTAGCCGTTCCACGTGCACAGGGCAATTATCAGTATCAGTACGATGTCAATGATAGCTCTCATATGTACCTGCCATCCTTTGTATATGCCGGCGGCGTGCCGCCTGTTTTCTCTTCCTCCCCGGCAGCTATTACTGTATCACAAGTTTATGAACAAATATAGCATTAATAACCGGAAAGATAAGGCTGTGTTTTTTCTCAATCCTTACTCATCATTTCACCCGCCGCGCCGTCGTACCAGACGCGGTTGAGATACAAGCCCTGCGGCGGCATGGTCGGCCCGGTGAGGCGCCGGTCACCCTTTTCAAGAAGCGCGGGGATATCCTCAGGGCGGAGCTTGCCGTAGGACGCGTAGACCATAGTTCCGACCATGGCTCTGCACATATTGTACAGGAAACCGTCGGCGCAGATGGAGACGGTGATGATGTCCCCTTCCTTCTCGGCGCGGCACCAATAGACCGTCCGCACGGTGGTCTTCGTCTCGGTGCCGACGCTGCGCACGGCCTTAAAATCGTGCGTCCCCTCGAAAGCCGCGGCGGCACGGCTGAACTGCTCCATATCAAGCCGCTGCGGATAGAAGCAGACGCGGTCTTTAAGAAACGGATCGCGGATATTGCTATTGTGTATTTTATATATATATTCCTTTTTTATACACGAGCCGATCGCGTTGAAGTTCTCTTCGACCTCGACCGCGTCCGTCACGGCGATATCGTCCGGCAGACGGGAATTGACCGCGAGCGGCATACGCTCCATTGGTATGTTCGTCTCGGCATGGAAGTTTGCGCAGTAGCGCAGCGCGTGGACTCCCGCGTCAGTTCTGCCGCAGCCGACGACCTTCGTGCGTGTGCCGAGCACCTTTTCCAGCGCTTCCTCAACGGTCTGGGCAACGCTTATTTCGTTTTTCTGGATCTGCCAGCCGTGGTAGCGGCTCCCGTCATAGCGCAGGCGCAGAGCAATATTTTTCATAGTCAAAGTCCGAACTTCTTCAAAACTATTATCCCGGCGAGGAATGCCGCACCGACGATGAGCGCTGCCCAATCGATGCCCTGCATCTGAAGGTGCTTCATCCTTGTGCGCCCCTCGCCGCCGTGGTAGCAGCGGCTCTCCATCGCGATGGCGAGCTCGTCCGCGCGGCGGAATGCCGACACGAACAGCGGCACCAGCACCGGCAGCAGCGCCTTTGCGCGGCTCATCAGGCTGCCCGTCTCAAAGTCCGCCCCGCGCGCCTTCTGCGCGGACATGATCTTGTCCGTCTCCTCGATGAGCGTGGGGATGAACCTGAGCGCCATGCTCATCATCATCGTCATCTCATGCACCGGGACCCTGATCTTCTTGAGCGGCGCAAACAGCAGCTCCATCCCGTCAGTCAGTGCGATGGGGCTCGTGGTATAGGTCAGCAGAAAGGTTCCGGTAATGAGCAGGACGATGCGCAGCACCATCTGGAACGCGCGCGCGATGCCCTCCCATGTCACGATCCAGCCGGGGAGCACAGGTGTGCCCTCGGTATAGAAGATGTTGAGCAGCGCCGTCAGCGCGATTATGAACAGCATTGGCTTGAGCCCTTTGAAGATGCTGCCCGGCTTTATCTTCGATGCCGCCATGCACCCGGCGGTCGCCGCGGTGACGGCGATGTAGGATATCCAGCCCGAGGTCTGGAACAGTGCGACGATATACACCACGACGAGGATGAGCTTTGTCCGCGGGTCGAGCCTGTGCGCGATGGTATTGCCCGGGAAGAACTGCCCGAGAGTGATATCCTTCAGCATTTCCCCGCCTCCTTTATACTAAGGATGGCGGCAAGCAGCTGCTCATGCGTATATATGCTCTCCGGCAGCGCAACGCCGCGGCGGCGCAGCGCCATTGCAAGCTCCGTCGCATGCGGCACGTCAAGGCCGATGCCGGTAAGCTCCTCGGGTCTTGAAAAGACCTCCTCGGGCGTACCGTCCATGACGACGTGCCCCTTGTCAAAGACAAGTATGCGCTCGGCAAGGCGCGCGACATCGTCCATGCTGTGGCTGACGATGACTACCGTCGCGCCGGTCTTTTCCCGGTAGGCGCAGAGGTTCTCCTGTATCTGCCGGCAGCCGGCAGGGTCGAGCCCCGCGGTCGGCTCATCGAGCACGAGCACCTCCGGACGCATCGCGATGACGCCCGCGATGGCTATGCGCCGCTTCTGCCCGCCCGAGAGCTCCAGCGGGGAGCGCTCGAACAGCTCCTCATCTATGCCGGTGAAGCCCGCGGCCTCACGCACGCGGCTGTCGATCTCCTCCTCGGAGAGCTTCATGTTCGTCGGGCCGAAGGCGATGTCCTTATACACCGTCTCCTCAAAGAGCTGGTACTCCGGGTACTGGAACACGAGCCCGACCTTGAACCTTATCGCCTTGCGGGTGAACTTATCCTTATTGATATCCTCACTGCCGCAGAGCACCGCGCCCGAAGTGGGCTGGAGCAGCGCGTTGAGGTGCTGTATAAAGGTGGACTTCCCGGAGCCGGTGTGACCGATCACGCCGATCAGCTGCCCCTGCGGGAGTGTGAGGTCAATGCCCTCGATCGCCGCCTTTTCAAAAGGAGTGCCCACGCTGTATACGTGGCACAGGCGCTCCGTCTTTATCTCTGCCATTTATCAAGAGTCTCCGTTCTCTTTAATGCTTCAGTGCCGCCGCGATCTCGCGGGCGCAGGCGTCCACTCCGAGCGCCTCGGTATCGAGCTCAAAGCCCGCTTTCCTGAGATCGTGCAGCAGGCGCGTCGTCTCCGGTACGGTCAGACCCTCGCGCTCCATGAGCGCGGCGTCGGCAAAGACCTTCTCAGGCGTACCGTCGGAAACGATGCTGCCGTTTGACATTATTATAAGCCTGTCCGCGCCGACGCACTCATCCATGTGGTGCGTTATCAGCACGACGGTCATGCCCTTCTCACGGCACAGCCGCGTCACGGTCGAGATGACCTCGCGCCGCCCCTGCGGATCGAGCATGGCGGTCGGCTCATCAAGTACGATTATCTCCGGTTCCATCGCGATGACGCCCGCTATAGCGACGCGCTGCTTCTGCCCGCCCGAGAGCAGGTGCGGCGCATGCTGGCGCAGCTCATACATGCCGACCTGGCCGAGAGCCGCATCCACGCGGCGGCGAATCTCCTCCGGCGCGACGCCGAGGTTTTCCGGGGCAAAGGCCACATCGTCCTCCACGACATTTGCGACGATCTGGTTATCCGGGTTCTGGAACACCATGCCGACATTGCGGCGCACATCAATGACGCGCTCCTCCTCGGCGGTGTCGATCCCGCAGACCGTCACGCGCCCCTCGTCCGGGACAAGGATAGCGTTCATGTGCTTTGCAAGGGTCGACTTTCCGGAGCCGTTATGCCCCAGCACGGCAACAAAGCTGCCCTTTTCTATCTCAAGGTCTATCCCGCAGAGGCTCTCAAGCTCGTCCCCGGGATAGGTGTAATGTACATTTTCAAACCTGATGATCGCGTCCAAGGCAAATTTCCTTTCATGCCTCCCAGCGGCAGCTTGCCCCGCAGGGGAGATACAGTCCGCTGTCGGTAACGGGCAGGCCGAGCTCCTGGCTCTCGCTGCTGCCGCCGAACTTCTTTGTGAATATGCTCTCCGTCACATAGCTGAGCACCGACGCGGAAAGCCCGGTAGTATACGAATTGATGAGCACAAATAACGGCTCGTCCGACAGCACCCCGGCGCACAGCGACACGAACGGCCAGAGGTTCTGCTCAAGCTTCCAGACCTCGCCGCCGGGGCCGCGGCCGTAGGACGGCGGGTCCATAATGATGGCGTCATATTTATGCCCGCGGCGTATCTCGCGCTCGACGAACTTTGCGCAGTCGTCAACGATCCAGCGTATCGGCGCATCCGAGAGCCCCGAGGCCGCGGCGTTCTCCTTGCCCCATGCGACCATACCCTTTGCCGCGTCCACATGGCACACGCCCGCCCCTGCCTTTGCGCAGGCGACGGTCGCAGCACCCGTATAGCCGAAGAGGTTCAGGACGCTGATAGGCCGACCGGCGGCGCGGATCTTCCGCATCGCCCAGTCCCAGTTCGCGGCCTGTTCGGGGAAGAGCCCGGTGTGCTTGAAGTTCATGGGCTTGACGTTGAAGGTCAGTTCGCCGTAGCGTATCTTCCAGTTCTCGGGAAGGTGTCCTTTATCCCAGCTGCCGCCGCCAGTCTCGCTGCGGCGATAGCGCGCGTCGCGGTCGTTCCAGTGTGAGTTGCGGCGCGGGGTATCCCATATTGCCTGCGGGTCCGGGCGCACGAGGTAATAGCGCCCCCAGCGCTCCAGCTTCTCCCCCTTGGAACAGTCTATAAGCTCAAAATCCTGCCATTTATCTGCGATCCACATATCAGTCTCCGTTTCCCTCCCTGCCGCTTTCGGTCACGGGGGATGATTATCACATATTAAGACAGTGTATTTTATCATTAAAGCCGTGGCAGGTCAAGGACTTCAGGCAAATGCCCGTAAAGTAAAAATAACTTCCGCGGAGATATACTCTGCGGAAGCTATTATATGTAGAGTTTTTTATCTTTTTCAGTCTTACATCACGAATCCGAGCACCGTATACAGTACGATCGACACACCCGCGCATATCGCAGCGTAGGGGATCTGGGTCTTTACATGGTCGATGATGTCGCAGCCGGAGGTGGCGCAGGACATTATTGTGGTGTCGGATATCGGGGAGCAGTGGTCGCCGAAGATGGAGCCGCCGAAGATAGCCCCGGCCACGAGCTCGATATTGACGCCCATGTTTATCGCCATCGGCAGGCAGATGACGGACATTATCGCCATCGTGCCCATAGAGGTGCCGGTCGCGAAGGACAGGAGCATGCACAGCAGGAAGCTCAGCATCGGCAGCAGCGCCGGGGTGAGCACACCCATGAACACGGCGGTGAGGTAGTTGCCGGTGTCAAGGCTCTTGACAAGGCTGCCCATCGTGAAGCCGAAGAGCAGCACCGCCGCCATCGGCAGCATAGTGCTCATGCCCTTGAACATTTCGTTTATAACGCTCTCAACGGTGTACTGCTTCTGCGCGACACAGAGGATACAGATCGTCAGCACGGCGAGGACGCAGCCCCACAGCAGGCTCTGCATGCCTGCGCCCTGAGTCGGGTTGCCGTTGCCGGTGACGGTGAGGGTGGCAAGGATGGTCACGATAAGCACGCACATCGGCAGAACCATGTTGATAACTCTGGGCTTTGCATCACTGACCTTGTCGGCAGCATCGCTGAGCGCACCGCCGTGACCCGGCTCGTCAAGCTCGCCGGTCTTCTCGGCGCGCTCCTCGGCCTTGCGCATCGGGCCGATGTTTATATTAAAGAGGCACACCGCAAGCGTGCCGAACACGGCAAGGATGCAGTAGAAGTTCAGCGGGATGGACTTGAGCAGCACGGATATCGCCTCGCCCTCGGCGACACCGCCGGAGGTGAGATAGCCGGTCATCGCGGCGAGCCAGCCGCTGAGCGGGAAGAGCACGCACCACGGGGTGGAGGTCGCGTGGATGATGAACGCGGACTTCTCATGCGGCACCTTGAGCGCGTCATTGAACGGGCGGGAGATAGAGCCGGTCACCATGCAGCTGAGAGAGCCGGAGGTGAAGATGATGATGCCGAGCAGCCACGTGAAAAGGTTTGCACCGCGCTTGGACTTGATGAGCGCGCGCTTTTTGAGCATGACCTCGGTGAAGCCGTCGATGCCGCCGGACTTCTCAATGAGGTAAATGAGCGCGCCGATCAGCAGGAATGACGCGAGCACGATGGTGTTGCTGTTGCTCTCAAAGGTGTGGATGAAGCTGTAAAAGGTCTCGTTGAGACCCGCCAGCAGCGCGCCGCTGCAGAGCACCATTGAGCCGACAAAGATACCTATCAGCAGGGAAATGAACACGTTTTTCGTCACCAGCGCCAGAACTATAGTCAGCAGCGGCGGGACGACAGACCAGAAACCGAATTGCATTTTTCTTTCCTCCTCTTTCCTATTCCTTACACTTTCCTTACGCTTCTGCCGAGCCTCGGGTCAACTATCCAGCAGTCCTTCGCGGCGATTTCGCCGCCTATCAGTACACAGTCTATTCCGACCGGCGGCAGCACAGGCTCGCTGAAGCTTGCGCAGTCGCTGATTTTTTCCGGATCAAAGACGACGACGTCCGCATCCGCGCCGACGTTCAGCCGACCTTTGTTTTTGAGGCCGAGTCTGTTTGCGGGCATGGCCGTCATCATATTCACCGCCTCATACATACCGAGCTTCCCCGTTCGCACGAACTGCGCGATAAGCCGCGGGAACGCCCCGGCGGCACGCGGGTGACCCTGACCGTGGGACATGATCCCGTCGCTTGCGAGCATCACATTCGGGTGCCGCAGCGCGATGTCGACATCCCGCTCGCGCATGACGTAGCATACCGTCAGGCACTCGGGCATTTCGCGGCGCACCTTTTTGAATATCTCCTCGGTGCAGCGCTGCCCCTTATACTCGCCCTCGCATAGCTCGACCGCGTCGTAGCCGCAGCCGTAGCGCCCCATCCAGCCGTCGTCATAGGTTGTTGAGCCGAGAGTGGTGGAGAAGGCATAGTAGGGGTAGCAGTCGCAGCTCACGTCAAGACCGCGGAGCCTGTATTCATCGGCGATGCGCAGAAACTCCTCCATCTGCCCGAAGCCCGCCATGCTGCCTATATGCGACACCTGCACAGGTATACCGAGCCTGCGGCCGATTTCAAGCAGCTCGCGCTCGGAGTCAAACACCTCATCGGCGTCAGAGCGGATATGCGCGGCGATGAGCCGTCCATAGTCCCGGCATGGAGACGCCGTCTCAAGCAGCTCCTCCTCGTCAAGGCCGGGAACATAGCGTATCCCGTAGGACACGCCGAAGCAGCCTCGGCGGAGACAATCCGCTATCTCCTCGTGCATCTGCGCGCGCTGTGCCGCCGTCGTCCTGCCGTAGCGGTCTGTTGCTCCCGCATGCTCGCGGAACCATGCGTGCCCTGCCAGCATCGCAACGTTTACCGCCGCGCCGTCCCGGTCGACTATGTCAAGATAGTCCGCAGGGTTGCAGCAGCTCAGGCCGCAGTTGCCGCCGACAGCCGTCGTCACGCCCATGCGCAGCATGCAGTTGAATATAGCCTTGCCGCTGTCGGAGTATATCTTCCCGTCAGGCTCGACGGGATCCTCATGCATATGTATATCCACAAAGCCGGGACAGACTATTTTGCCCTCAGCGTTTATGAGCCTGTCAGCCTGCGGCATATCCCGCGTGACATCGGCAACTTTGCCGTCTTCTATCAGCAGGTTCAGTCTGCCGTCGACACGGTTTGCCGGGTCTATGAGCCTGCCGCCGTATATAAGCGTCTTCAAAGCGCTGTCACCTTACTTTCTTTGGCAGTATTATACATAAAATTTATGCAATGTAAATTGTCGTGAATGCTTTATACATTGTAAAAAGTGCCGTGTCATTCCTCGGTGCGCAGCGTCTCTGCCGCGCGGTGTATGCGCTCCATGCGCCGGTCAAGCTCCGCGCTCTGTTCCGCGCATTCAAACAGCTCCCTGTGCAGTCCCTCCTCCATCTGGAGATCCTTTTTATACCTGATCCTGTGCTCAAGACTTGCCCACCAATCCATGGATATCGTCCTGAACTGCACCTCGACCTTCATGAGCTTCTTCTGGTCGTGCAGAAAGATTGGCGTCTCGATGATGAGATGCAGGCTGCGGTAGCCGTTATCCTTGGGGTTTGCGATATAGTCTTTCTTTTGTATAAGGTGTATATCGTCCTGCTTCAGCAGCGCCTCGGACAACATATAGATATCCGATGGGAACGCGCATATGACGCGCACTCCCGCGACGTCGTTTATATTGTTCTCGATGCTCTGCACGGTCAGCGGCAGATCACGGCGGTTGAGCTTATCTATGATGCTCTCCGGAGACTTAAGCCTTGTCTTTATTGACTCAATGGGGTTGCGGTCATATTGCAGGGACAGCTCTTCATCGAGCACCTGGAACTTCGTCGCGACCTCCATCATCGCGCAGCGGTAATATGCCATCAGCTCCTTATACGGTGCGGCATAGTTCCTTATCCAGTCCTTTACCTCCTGCTGGGTGAGCCTGCTCAACAGCAGCCGTTCAAGGCCGTCCTTTATCCCGACGTCTCTAAAATTATGTTCCGTGGAAAACGCCTCCAATATTATTTTCTTTGCGTCAATAATATCAGACATCTGCTGCCAATGCAAATATCTTTGCGTTTTATTACATTAAGTAATGCCCACATTAAATAATTTATGTTGCCTTTTGCGCGCCGGGATGTTACCATATATGTTAATTTCCGGCTGCCGTCGGCAGCCATATGGATAGAGAGATTTAGGAGAGGAACTGCTATTCCATGAAAAAAAGTCTCAGCAAAAGCGAATATGTCTACATTGCCAGCATGCTTTTCGGCATGTTTTTCGGCGCGGGGAATCTGATTTTCCCTGTCTATATGGGTCAGATGGCCGGGCGCAACATGTGGCCCGCGCTCATCGGCTTTATCATCACCGGCGTCGGTCTGCCGCTGCTCGGCGTCGCGGCGCTCGGCATCAGCCGCAGCAGCGGTCTGTTTGAGCTGAGCAGCCACATCGGCCGCCCATACGGTTATTTCTTCACCTGCGCGCTGTACCTGACGATAGGGCCGTTCTTCGCGATCCCCCGCTGCGCAACGACCTCTTTCACTGTCGGTATCGAGCAGATCATCCCGCAGGGCTCGGATAAGCTCTCGCTGTTCCTGCTGCTGTTCTCGCTGGCCTTCTTCGTCGCGGCGCTGCTGTTCTCGCTCTACCCCGGCAAGATAATGGTCTGGGTCGGCAAGATACTCAACCCCGCATTCCTGCTCTTCCTCGGCATCCTCGTTGTCGTCACGCTCGTGAACCCCGGCGCTGCCATCGCCGAGGTCGAGCCCGCGGGCGACTATGCGACCGTGCCATTTTTCGAAGGCTTCATTGAGGGCTACAACACGCTCGATGCGCTTGCGAGCCTTGCCTTCGGCATCGTGGTCGTGAACGTTATACGCGGCCTCGGCGTGGAGGACGGCGATGCTGTCGCTTCCAACACCGTGCGCGCCGGTATCTTCAGCTGCCTGCTGATGGCAGTCATCTACTTCTTTGTGACGCTCATCGGCGTACACAGCCGCGGCGTTATGGCAAGCGCGGAAAACGGCGGTGTTGCCCTCGCGCAGATCGCAAAGCACTATCTCGGCGCGCCGGGGCTTATCGTCCTCGCCGCGACCGTGACCCTCGCCTGCCTCAAGACCTCCGTCGGCCTTATCACGAGCTGTGCCGAGACCTTTGCCGGGATGTTCAAGGGGCTGAGCTACCGCGCATGGGCGATCATCTTCAGCATTGTCGCCTTCGGTTTTGCAAACTTCGGCCTGAGCAACATCATCAGCTATTCCCTGCCGGTCCTGATGTTCCTCTATCCGCTGGCCATCGTGCTCATTGTCCTCTCCCTCTGCGGGAAGTTCTTCGGGCATGACAGGCGCGTCTACCGCTGGGTCATTGGCTTTACCTTCTTCGCCGCGCTCTATGACCTCTGCGCAAGCCTGCCGGGCAATGTCATCAGCGCCCTGCACCTCAAGGGTGTGCTCGACTTTGTGCGCGCAAATCTCCCGCTCGCGCACCTCGGTCTCGGCTGGGTCTGCCCCGCCGCCCTCGGTCTGGTCATCGGCCTTGCCGTACACTTCATCAGCAAGAAAAAAGCTAAGGCCGCATAACGCATAAGTTTTTATAAACTTAATAGTCTATCGCCGCGGTGCCTATGCAGGTACCGCGGCGATTTGTTCTGTCCATGAGCAGCGCACAGTTGAACGTTCTTGTTAAACCGCTGTTGTTAAGATAATGAACGTTTTGTTAATTAACTGTCAATATATACAAAAGCCGCAACCCATTGCGGCGCGGTTATGGGTACCGATTAACCAAATCTCCGAAAATGCACTTTGCTCTTGAATTTCCTAGGAAAAAAGTGCTATCATAAACATAGTTAAAAGATAGACAAGCTTTCCATGCAGTATGCTCGTCTGTCCGAATAAGACCGTTCAATGAAGTCAACACTATATTGTGGTAAATTGAAAGGAAGGTTTCACAATGGTCAACCGTATAGTACTCAACACTGTTTCCTACCATGGCTCCGGCGCTGTCAAGGAGATCGGCCCTGAGCTGTCCGCCCGCGGCTTCAAGAAGGCTCTTGTCTGCTCTGGCAAGCACGTTGTCAAGAGCGGCGAGATCAACAAGATCCTCGACCCGATGAAGGCCGCCGGTATTGATTACGCTCTCTTCACCGATATAAAGGCAAACCCCACCATCGAAAACGTCCAGAACGGCGTTCAGGCTTTCAAGGACGCCGGTGCTGACTGCATCGTCGCCGTCGGCGGCGGCTCCATCATGGACACTGCAAAGGCTGTCGGCGTCATTATAAATAACCCCGAGTTTGCGGACGTCCGTTCCCTCGAGGGCGTCGCCCCCACCAAGAAGCACGCCGTCTTCACCATCGCCGTCCCGACGACCGCCGGCACCGCGGCTGAGGTCACCATCAACTACGTTATCACCGATGTTGAGAAGAAGCGCAAGTTCGTCTGCGTTGACACTAACGACATCCCAGAGATTGCCGTCGTCGACCCCGATATGATGTCCACCATGCCCGCGCCGCTCACCGCCGCCACCGGTATGGACGCGCTGACCCACGCCATTGAAGGTCTTATCACCAAGGGTGCATGGGAAATGAGCGACATGTTCCACCTCGAAGCGATCCGCCTCATCTCCTCCAACCTGCGCGACGCTGTCAACAACGATCCCGACGGGCGCAAGGGCATGGCACTCGGCCAGTATATTGCCGGTATGGGCTTCTCCAATGTCGGCCTCGGCATCGTCCACAGCATGGCGCACGGCCTGTCCGCGCTGTATGACACCCCGCACGGCGTCGCCTGCGCGATCATCCTGCCGACCGGCCTTGAGTACAACAAGGAATACTCCGGCGAGAAGTACAAGGCTCTTGCAAAGGCAATGGGCGTTGAGGGCGTTGATGCGATGACTCAGGAGCAGTACCGTCAGGCCGCTATCGACGCGGTCAAGAAGCTCTCCGCCGACGTCGGCATCCCCGCTGACCTCAAGGGCATCGTCAAGGAAGAGGACGTGCAGTTCCTCGCAGAGAGCGCTTACGCCGACGCATGCCGCCCCGGCAACCCGCGCGACACCAGCGTTGAAGAGATCATCGGCCTTTACCACAGCCTCATGTGATTTGGATTATCACGCACAATATTCCCCTGCCGCCAACGACCAATGAGTTGGCGGCAGGGGATTTTTATTGCACAAAAGCCTTGATTGCGCTGCCGGGGGATGGTATTCTTTATCCATACTACAATGTAAACAGGAGCAATGCAAATGACGACCGAAAAGCTTTATTATATCGACAGCCATATGTTTGCCTTTGAAGCCAAGGTGCTCGATTGCCGCAGGGAAAAGAGTGGCTGGGCGGTGACTCTTGACCGGACGGCCTTCTTCCCCGAGGGCGGCGGGCAGCTTGCCGACACGGGGTATATCGGCTCCGTGCGCGTCACCGATGTGCAGGAGCGCGGCGGCGAGATACTGCACTATACCGACGCTCCGCTCGAGCCGGGGCTGGCCGTTTCCTGCCGTCTTGACGCCGAACAGCGCCTGCGCCGTATGCAGAACCACTCGGGTGAACACATCGTCTCCGGGCTTATCCACGGCAAGTACGGCTATGATAATGTCGGCTTCCACATGGGTGCCGAGTGCATGACCATAGACTTCAGCGGTGAGCTTGACTGGGATCAGCTCATGGACATCGAGCAGCGCGCGAACGAGACCGTCCGCGCCGACATCCCGGTGCGCGTATGGTTCCCGGACGCGGAGGAGCTCGCACACCTCGAATACCGCAGCAAGCTTGAGCTGACGGAGAACGTACGCATAGTTGAGATCGGCGATGTCGACCGCTGCGCCTGCTGTGCGCCGCACGTCTCGCGCACCGGCGAGGTGGGCGTGATAAAGATACTCGACTGCCAGCGCCACCGCGGCGGCGTGCGCGTGAGCGTCGTGTGCGGGATGGATGCGGTCGAGGATTACCGCGCAGTACAGACCGGCGTGACCGCGGTATCGCGCGCGCTGAGCGCAAAGCGCGGCGAGGTCGCTGCGGCGGTCTGCAGGATACTTGACGAGAATACGCGCCTCAAGGAGCGCGCGGCAGCATTGAGCGCGGAGTTGGTACGTGTGAAGGCTGAGAGCGCCGCGGCGACGGATGGGAATATTTGCGTCTTTGACGGCATCCTCGACGAGGTCGCCCAGCGGGAGCTTACGAATCTCCTGATGGAAAAATGCGGCGGCATCTCCGCGGTATTCTCCGGCAGCGACAAGGACGGCTGGCGTTACATCATCGGCAGCAAAACCGTTGACCTGCGCCGCGAAACCAAACGCATCAACGCCGCGATAAACGGACGCGGCGGCGGGACGGAGCGGATGATACAGGGACGCGCGCTCGCCGAAAGGGGTTACATAACTTCCGAAATTTTGTCTCTAAAGTTCGATTGTTAATAAAAGGTTCACATGTTTAGACATAAATCAGCAAATTGTATAGCGTATGCATACAAAAAAGTTGTGTTTTATGATACTTTTGCCCAAATAACAATTGACAGTTTGTTGACGATTTGTTAAAATATTGCCGTGTGAGTGGGGGCGTGTTTTGCACGCCCTGAAAAATGGAAACAAAAATTTGGAGGGTTATCTGTGAAAGATCTCAAGCATCTGATCTACTTTGAGAATCTGCTTCAGGAAGCCAATAACGAGCTTGTCCAGAAGGCCAAGGCCAACGGCGAGTACGCGATAGGCTACACCTGCTACTTCATGCCTGAAGTTCTTCTCGACCTGCCCGGCTGCTTCTCCGTCAGACTGAGAGCGCCGCGATGCACTTCCCCTGACATTGCGACCTACTATATGTCCGCGCGTGTCTGCCACTATGCAAGAAGCCTTCTTGAGAGAGCTCTCGAGGGCGGCTTCAACTTCCTCGATGCGCAGATGGCGACCGAGACCTGCACCGGCACCTGCCGCTTCCAGGAGCACCTTCAGCAGAAGCACCTTGACTCCGTCAAGGATATGAGAATTATCAACAACGATAATTTCTTCTGCGAATTCTCCGACGTTCCCTTCAAGAACAATGAGAACGGCTATGCTCACTTCCGCGAGCAGCTGCGCGCCCATGTTCTTCAGCCCCTGCATGAAAAGCTTGGCATCGACGTTTCCGATGAGGCCATCATGAAGACCATCGAGCGCCACAATGAGGTCTGCCGCCTGATAAACGAGATCGGCGACTACCGCAAGCTTGATAACCCCACCATCACCGGCTATGAGTTCCACGTCATCCAGCTTGTCAGCCAGGTCTGCCCGAAGGACCTTATCCTCCCCTACCTGCGCGAGACCGCCGAGGAGCTCAAGACCCGTGAGCCCGACGACCGCTGGCCGTTCCGCTGCAAGGTCGTCCTTGCCGGTTCCGAGAACGACGACCCCGACTTCACTAAGCTCATCGAGAGCTGCGGCGCGGAAGTCGTTGCCGACCGTTACTGCTACGGCGCTGTCGAGAGCCGTATCCCCATCGTCGTCAAGGAAGGCCAGGAGCCGCTTGACGCTATCGCACGCCACTATCTCGACACCTCCAACTGCCCGCGCTTCATGCCGCAGGACACCATGCGCGCAAGAAAGCAGCGCATTGCCGACCTCGCCAGAGACTACCATGCCGACGGCGTCATAGTCGCTTCCAACAAGTTCTGCGAATACTGGAGCTATGAGCGCGTCATAGACACGGTCGTGCTGCCGCGTGACTTCGGTCTGCCGGTGTGCTCGATCGAGAAGGAATACATAAATTCCGCCTCCGGCCAGCTGCGTACCCGCTTCCAGGCTTTTGTCGAGAGCATTGAGATCAAGAAGATCCAGGAGGGCAAGTAAGATGGCTAAGAAGAGCATTGATTACAAGAAGCTGATGAAGGACTTCTGGTACGGCAAGCCCCATGGTGAGCGCCGTCTGGGAGACATCCGCGAAGATAAGACCGGCCTTTACAAGCACAGAGAGTGGCGCGGCGTAAAGGACACGATGTACTACTTCTATAACATCTGGCTGTATAACTACATCCACATGGTCATGGACGTTATGAAGTACGGCGGCGTCGTGAACTTTGCAAAGGGCGTATGGCGCTACCGCTGGGTCGGCCAGACCTATCTGCCCGTTCTGCACTGGTTCGACCGCGGCATGGAAGGTATGCGCGGCGAGGCTCTGAAGGCCTCCGCATGGCACTATCGCGGCATGGTCAACGCGACCATCGTCCAGTTCATGCGCATGTTCGTTGCAGACACCAAGCTGCACGGCGGCAAGAAGAACGACGCATACTATCACACCATTGCCCATAACGAGACCGTCTGGGGCGGTATGTTCTACCCCTGGTCCGATAAGTTCCAGAACGTTCCTCTGGAAATGATCCCCTACTTTGTCACCTGCCACGTTAATTCCCACACCGTCCTTAACTACATCGACGCCGTTCAGTCCATCGGTCTGCCCGGCGACCCGTGCCCGATGTGTCAGGCTGAGTCCGGTCTGTTTGTCCTTGACGACGTTCCCGACTACGCGCCTATGGTCATCACCTGCAACGAGGCCTGCGACGCTTCCGTCTCTACCTCCGTGCTTCAGGACTGGTTCTTTGACAAGCCCCTCTTCGCTCTGCCTATGCCCATGCTCTTCGATGATCCTCTGGTCAAGAAGCACTGCATGAACGAGATCGAAGAGTGCTGGAAGTTCATTGAAGATCAGACCGGCGTTCCCTTCAACTGGGAAGTCCTCAAGGAACGCATAGAGTCCCAGAACAAGCTGCAGGAGTTCGAGTGGGAAAAGTGGGACGTTGCCGCACACACCAACTACTACCCCGTCAACGGCGTTGCACAGGCGCTCTACCGTATCTACCAGAGCCAGTACGGCGATCTGCCCGTGTGGCATGAAGTCGACGCAAAGGTTCGTAAGATCCTCAACAAGTGCGTTGAGAAGAAGATCGACTCCTTCCCCAACACCCGCCACAGAGTCATTGCATGGTCCTGCGCACCTCTGTATTACTCCAACTGGTGCACTTGGGCTTACAACTGCTGGGGTCTGAACGTCATCATCAATATGGACTCTCTGATGTTCGACATGACCATCCGCACTGACACCTACGAGCACTGCCTCGAAGATATGGCTCAGTACCACATGTGGGCTCCGATGCGCCGTATGGCCGTCGGCGGCATGAAGCACTTCTTCGAGCTGTGGGAGTACAAAGAGAAGTTCAACTGCGACATGGTCATGATGTATGACCAGCTGCAGTGCAAGGGCGCACAGGGTCTGCACGGCCTGTTCGAGGACGAGTTCCGTGACAGGAACATCCCCGCGATCTGGATGCCGCACGCTCTGCCCGACAGCCGCACCGTCTCCAGAATGGAGATCCGCCGCATAATCAACGATTACATGAGCACCGTCATGCACGAAGAGCCGCTCGATCCGTCTCTGCTTGACTTTGACGACTCCATGACATGGTAATTAGGAGGAAGAAAACATGAAAAAATGCAAGTGCAAGGGCAACTGCAAGCTCGGCAAGCTCTTCGGCAAGCTCATTGGCATTGCCCTTCTGGCAAATGTTGCGCTGTTCGTCGTGTTCTTCTTTGACCTCGACGGCAAGCTTCTCTTCAACGTCGTAGAGCCGTTCCTCAAGAAGCACTATGATAACATGGAGCGCAAGGATATGCTCAAGGCGCCTTACGAGATAGACAAGTTTCCCAAGTACGAGTACTGATTTACCACTGTAAATAAACTGGAGGAAAGAAAAATGAAATATTTCGGCGGCTGCGACGTAGGCTCTACCTACACAAAGGCAGTAATACTTGACGAGACCGGCAAGATCGTTGCCGATACCACCATCCGCAGCAAGATCAACTCCGAGCAGAGTGCTGTTGCAGCAATGGCAGAAGTCTGCGAGAAGGCAGGTCTGAAGGATTCCAAGGAGCTCAGCTACCTCATCGGTACCGGCTACGGCCGCAACAAGGTCCCCTTCGCAGATGAGAACATCTCCGAGATCTCCTGCCACGCAATGGGTGTGCACGTGACCGATCCTTCCGTCAAGGCAATCATCGATATCGGCGGTCAGGACGTCAAGGGTATCAGCATCGATACCGACGGCA